>Ga0307426_1000200_pt1 | contig 39573 bp, 41 predicted proteins | sample SalMarWE160340MG_FD_202165 | JGI IMG/M metagenome (GOLD analysis project Ga0307426, IMG submission 202165) | Salt marsh sediment microbial communities from the Plum Island Ecosystem LTER, Massachusetts, United States - WE1603-40 | ecosystem: Environmental > Aquatic > Marine > Intertidal zone >... | reverse complement strand
GACAGATAAACCGTTTAATTTGATTAGCTAAAAACCCGTCCAAGGGCTACCATTAAGACCTGTGATACCATGCATTCAGGTCAAGATATCATCCATAGCAAAAACCTTTGATATGTCTGACTTATCTGCACAATCGAGTGTGTTACTACGCGTTGTCTCCATCCGGCGAGAGCCTTTCTATCCCCGGGATGCTTTTAGGAATTGGAATATCTCATGATTTTAAGATATTCGACACTTGATCCGTCAACTCATTAAGAAAAATCAGCCTTGGAATCATAATATTATTTTATAATTTCATGACCCCATTTTTCTTTTCATGATCAGACTTGTTAAAATTATTTGCTCGATGTGGTTGGCAGAACTCCAAGGCCAGAAATGATAACGGGATTACACCCCAAACCACGGCCGTATTGCGACGCTCCCGCGGGTTATGGCCTGGTTGCCGCCATAGATCAGGGTGGCGGTGTCGGGGGCTGGCCGCTGAGTTTGGACCACCAGAGCAAGCTGTCGAGCATGCCGCCGGACAGGGTTTGGGCCGATTTGATCTCCACCGGAAAGAGGCGTCCGGCATCGTCGATAACCAGATCGATTTCGTGCCCGGTGCGGTCGCGCCAGAAAAACAGGGGCGCCGGCCGTCGGTGATGCAGGTAGACCTTGGCCGTCTCGGAAACCACATGATTTTCGAAAAGGGCCCCGCGCAGGGGATGGGTCGGAAGCTCGTGGCAAATCGAAACCGGTTTGGAGTATTGGAGGTTGGAATTTGGATATTGTTTGTTATTTGTTATTTGGAGTTTGGAATTTTTTATATTCAAAAACTCAGCTATAGGTTACGTATCCTATTCGACTTTTTTAATGTATTTCTGGAACACAACACTAGGCAGGTCTCCTCAAAACCTTGCCGGGCAGCGCACCTGTCTGGCGCTCGTTCTTGACAACGATCCGGCCGTTGACCAACACGTGCATGATGCCTTCCGGGAACTGATGCGGCTCCAGGTAGGTGGCCTTATCGATGACGTGCTCGGCGTCAAAAATCACAATGTCCGCCCACATGCCTGCCTTCAGCAACCCTCTGTCCGTCAGGCCCAATCGCTGGGCCGGAAAGGAGGTCATCCTGCGCACGGCATCTTCCAGGGTCAGCACGCCTTCTTCACGCACATACTTTCCCAGGATGCGCGGAAACGTGCCGTAATAGCGGGGATGCGGCTTGCCGTGCCCCAGGACGCCTGAAGGATTGACGCCCCAGGCGTCGGTGCCGATCATGGTATAGCGGGCCGCCATGATGCGGCGGATGTCCTCCTCGCCCATCAATTCGATGGTCATGGTTACCTCACCGCCTTCATCAATGAGCAGTTCAAACAATGTCTCCCATTCATCGGTCTTGCCCTTGAGCCGCGTGATTTCGCCGATACTTTTTCCTTCGATATCGCGCCATTTCTCCGTTTTAACGGAGGCGATGTAGATGGCCTCGAATCCGGCGTCTTGGATCCAGTTTTCCCATCCCGGTAGACCATGTTTAACATCATCAATGATACGCGCGCGGCAGGCAGGATCTTTGAGGCGTGCAATAAGGGTTTCCAGACCGCCCACATGCACCCAGGGCGGCAGCAGGGTGATCATCGATGTCATCCCCCGGCTGTAGGGATACTGGTCGCAGGTGATGCTCAAACCGCGCGCGTTGGCATTTTCCATCAAGTGAAGCGTTTCGCGGCTTTTACCCCAGTAAGCCCTGCCGGCAACCTTGTGATGGGCGATATGACCGCCGCGGCAGCCCGACTTTTCTGTGATTTCGATGACTTCTTTGACGGCATCCACCACCGTTGCACCTTCGCCCCGAATGTGACTGCAGTAAAGACCGTCATATTCGGCCACGACCTTGGCCAGGGAGATGATTTCATCGGTCCGGGCATAGGCCTGCGGGGCATAGATCAAACCGGTGCTCATACCGAAAGCGCCTGCGTGCATGGCCTCTGCGACAAAGGACTGCATCCGCTTTGCTTCACTGAGTGTCGGCGGCCGATCTTCAAATCCCGGCCCGCCGGCCACCCGCACCGTACCGAACCCCACCAGATGGGCCGCGTTGGCGACACAGGCGTGCTGTTCCATATAAGCAAGATATTCACCAAAAGTGTTCCAGGGCACCGCTTTGAAACTGAGGCCCGGCGGCGCAAAAACGCCGTATAGTTTGAGATAATCCTGCCGGGTCTCGGGCGCCAGCGGGGCCAGATTCTCGCCGCAATTTCCCAGCAGACTGGTGGTAATCCCCTGATGGATGGTCGACGGCAGGGTATTGTCGAAGTAAACGGCGGCATCGGAATGGGAGTGCACATCGATGAAGCCCGGACATACTGCCAGGTCGGCGGCATCGATGATTTCGCCGGCCTGCTCATTTTTTAGAAACCCGATTTTTTCGATCCGACCGTTATGGATCCCGATGTCGCCCCGATAGTAAGGATTGCCGGCACCGTCGATAATGTTGCCGTTTTTAATGATCACATCAAAGCGCATATCATCCAGCTCCCGAATCAAATTTCTCCCAGCCATATCAAATCTTTTTTATAAAATCTATTGTGAATTTACGCATTCACAAACGACGGCTGGAAGCGGTTCGACTGCGAAAGCCGGGATCGACTAAAATCAACTTAGCACCGCAACTTTATGTACATACTTCACCCAATCCGAACCATAATATCCCTCGGCAACCACACGCAGCGGAAATCCGTGTTTTTGGGGTAGATCCTCACCATTTACCCGGTAGGCCAGAAACACTTTGTCGGCAAGAATATCCTCGATGGGAAATCGCTCCACCCTTTCATAATTGGCAGGGGGACCGGTAAAACTGATGTGGGTTGCCCCGGGTCGAATTTGGGCCATTTCAAGTATGGTCGCCACTGAAATACCCGTCCAGCGCGCGTTGTAGGAAAAAACCCCCGGACAGATTAAAAGAACATTTCTTTCGATGGCGGGCAATTGAACGATCTGCGCATAAGTGAGCTTTAAGGGGCGTTGAAGGTGGCCGGATACTTCAAGCTGCCAGGTCTTCAAATCGACACGGTGATTTGTCGTCCCCATGGTCCTGAAATTTTCGATCGGCGTCAGCTCCAAATTGCGTGTATCCAGATTGGCGGGGTCTTGACCCTTGAGGGTTTCGGGCCGGGTTCCTTTCGGCAGAATGATTTTTTTGACCTTCGCCAAGGCCTTGCGAACCCAAAAAGCGGCCGGGCTGAGGAAAACACCCAGGCCGACAAGAAATCCCAACATATTTTTGATAAATTGGCGTCGTTTTTTCATCGTAATATTCCTTTTAACATTTTGGGGTCGGGTTCCTTTTGGAGTGCACGCAGCAGCCAACCACTTCGAACTGCTATACGGCCCAGATCACGGGTTTATCACGAAATTATAACTTTTTTGTAACAAATACGCTCAAAGCAGGAATTGGATCAGGCAGGATGACCGGCGGACAGAAGGAAGGTGGCTCTGAAGAATGCATTGAAGACGCTCTATCGGCCTGTCCGGTGGAATGTATTCCCCGGGAGGAGAGAAAGAATTTTAGTCGATATGGCTGACAGACGCAAGCTGGAAGCCGGATAAGACTTACTTTACCAATCTTCATCACTTTAAATAGATTTGCCGCTCTTCCGGGCCTTGTGGTATAATGCATTCTGCACCAGCATAAATTTTCAGGGGTTTCAGGTTTAAAAAGGTGCTAATTACTGAAACCTAAAAATATTGATTCCGGCTCAGGAGAGGAGTAATTATGCGTGGAGCATTTATAGTCGGCCTTCTCATCGTAGCGTTGATCGTTGGATTGTTGGTCATGAAAAATATGGGAACCGACAATTCGAGCGCCGTCAGCGAAACCCAAGCGAAAAAGTACATAGAAAAAGCGGAAAACGCCGCAGATGGCGTGAATAAAAGATTGAATGATTTAAGCCAGCGAGCGAAGGGAGCGGATGCTGATTAGCGCGCACGCTGGGGTTAGTCAACGCCCCCCCCCGTACACAACAGGGGATGGGTTTAGTTACCCGCACCCAATCCGAACCATAATATCCCCAGGCAACCACGCGCAGCGGAAATCCGTGTTTTTGGGGTAGAGCCTCACCATTTACGCGATAGGCCAGAAACACTTTCTAGGCTATATTGAGTACTGATAGCCGTATGGCGGCTTATCAGATTGATGACTGGGTATCGAAATCAAAATTCTTCGCAAATGTGTCCGAGATTTTTGATTTAGGTTGAAGTTTATTCTGCTTTCATTTGCAAGGCGTTATTCGATGGCGACTTTGTGTCCATGCAAGGTGTCCTTAAAAGGGACCGTAATTCTCAATAGTCCGGAATCAAATTTTGCCTTGGCGCTCTCACGCTTAACTTCATGCGCAAGCATATAGCAATTTTCATATCGAAAATCCTCGCCTTCGGCTTTGATACAAAAACCATTATCTCCTAAACCAAAAAAAATCTCTCTCGACGCCTGCCCTTGTATAAATCCGCCGCCGGCTTCAGTAATCTGGTAAAAGGGCGTATTCTTGATCCACTCTATTTCTGCTTAATTTCGGTCTTATTACCAATCGTCTGTTGTGCAAATTCATTGCTGACGGACAGCCGGGCTTTGAGAATATCGAGGATCTTCTTTTTATCCTCTTCTTTTTTTTCCTTATCAATCATGGCCATTTTTCACCTTTTTTGATTGAGTTTCAAAATCTGCAGCGGCCAGAAGCAAACGACAAGAAGTATGGTGGGTTTGAGTATTTTTGTCATAGTTTCATCCAAAGATATAAAGGCGGACAATTCACTTGCCCGCCTGTTTAGAAACACCACGTGTCTACCGTATTTACGGTTCGGTCATTTACTTGATCCTGATGGCTTTGGAATTTTCCCACAAGCCGTGAATGTTGCAAAGAGCTGTGGCCAGCAGCGTGCCGGGTTTGCTGGTTTTCATACTGCCGACCGCGGAATGATTGGTGTACACCGGTCCCTTGTCGGCACCTTCCGCCGATTCGCCGTGGGCGGTGAATTCAAAGTTGCAGACCTGGTAGGTGAACTTGTCGCCCTCGGGTTTAAAATAAAGCTGGATCCAGCGGATGTGATGATCGGTGGTGTTGGGATGGGCCACCTCTTTTCCTAACGTGACGGTAACGTTAAACATTTCGTCTGCCGCCACTTCATCCGGGCACTCGATCACCGGAACGTGTTTTTCGGATTTCCAGTCGGCCGTCTGATACTGTTCGCCAATTTTGGTCATGGTTTACCTCCTTGTGGTTAAATGGTTGTTGGGGTTTGCGCGAACGGGGATGACCCCCATGAGTTTTACCCCATGCCTTTTATCCTTTTTCCTTTGACCTTTAACCTTTCACCTTTATCTCTCCAAGCTTCCCATCTTCCCAACTTCCCACCTTCCTCGCCCTTCACCGGGCAAAATATCGAATCGCGATGGCCGCAATAAGGATCATCATATTTACCGTCCCGTGATTTTTGAATACGGTCTATGCCCTATTTTGAGCCCGCAGATAATGTATTTTGGGTAATTATCCAAATTACAGTTTCTCCAACCGAAAAATACTGTCTCGACCCTATTTATTTTCAATCTGAATTTGCATAATATTTCGTTGTGAATACCGCTTATTTTAAGGAAAGCCATCGCAAAATGTCCGTCAACGGCAGCCGGATAGAAGCCGGTGAAAAACGTCCGGCTGCGATTCTTTTAAGTTTCCAGGACATTACGCCAAAGGACCTTGTCTGAATGGAAGCTGAATTTTTACGCACAGTACGTCTGATTCGACAATATTTAAATCAGAAGAGCGATGAAAATTCCTTTATCGATTTACCCCGGGAAAAAAGCCTGGAAAAATTATTTCAGATTTTTTTCGATTTTTATGAATTTTCCCCGGCCGCTAATTTATTGCTGGATCGCAACGGCCGTATCCTGGCGGCCAATCTCACCCTGGAAACCTTTACCGGTATCATGCGCGAGAAGCTTATCGGCCGCCCCCTATATTTAAGTGTGCTCGAAGCAGACCGCGACATTCTGTTTCTGACATTAAGAAAAATCTTTAGAACAAAAAAACCGGCATCCTGCGAGCTGCGACTGCAAAAGCAGTCAACCTCCCGGCCATTATGGGTGCGACTGGACGGCATCTACGACCGAGACCTGGAAGGACGTCCGGCCTGCCGGTCGATCCTGGTCGATATCGATCGGCAAAAATCCACGGAGGCGGACCTGGCCCGCCTGGCCGCCATCGTCCAAACCTCCGAAGACGCCGTCATCCGGCTGGATCCGACCGGAATTATCACGGACTGGAATCCGGCCGCTGAAAGGATTTATGGCTATAGCGCGGCGGAAGCCGAGGGGCGGCATATCCGGCTGATCCTTCCGGCGGAGCGCGGCGCGGAGGGCAACCAGCTGATTGAACGGATGCGTCGCGGCGAAGAGATTCGAACCTTCGAAACCGTCCGCCGCACCAAGGATGGGCGCGACATCCACATCTCGCTGACCGTTTCGGCGATTCGCAGCCCGCGGGGTGAGCTGACGGCGGTTGCGACCATTGAGCGTGAAATCTCCGAGCGCAAAGAGCTCGAAGCGGAGCGCAGCCGCCTGACAGAAGAGCTGGATCAGGAAAGATTGCGTCTGGAGGCCGTCTTCAACCAGATGCCGGCCGGGTTATATATTTCCGAAGCCCCTTCGGGAAAAATCATTTTGAACAATAAAAAAGCAGTGGATCTGCTCGGGCATCCCCTGATTGCCTCAAACGATTACAGGGACTATCAGCTTTACGGTGCCCTGAGACCGGACGGAACTCCCTACCGCGCGGAGGATTACCCGATGACCCGGACCATCCTCCAGGGCGAGGTGATCGTTGAGGAGGAAATGATCTACCGTCGTGGAGACGGCACAATCACCCACTTCTCCGTCAATGCATGCCCGGTCCGTGATGCCGCAGGTCGAATTTTCGCCGGGGTGCTCATCTTTCACGACATCTCCCACCGAAAAAAGGCCGAAAAAGCGGTTCGCCTGGCCCAAATGCAGCTGACCGCCAAAGTGGGGGAGCTGGAGCAGACCAACCAGGAGCTGTCCGAGTATGCCTATGCAGTTTCCCATGACCTGAAGGCACCCTTGCGGGCCATCCGCAATTACGCCGATTTTCTCGTCGAAGACCTGCCCGACAGCCTGGAGGGTGAACCTCAAAAGTACCTAAAAGGTCTGAAGAAGGCCCTTGGCGAGGCCGAGCGACTGATCGAAGATCTGCTGGTGTTCTCCCGCATCGGCCGCGCGCCGTTGGAGTCCGACCCGATTGAAATGCCGAGTTTTCTGAATGAAGTTATTTCATTGCTCAGGTTGCCGTCGGATGTGGAGATAGTCCTGGACGACAATTGGCCGGTTCTCACGGTGGACCGCACACTTCTGATGCAGATCTTTCAGAATCTGATCACCAACGCGGTGAAATTCAATGATTCGGAAAAAAAACGCATCGAAGTGGGATGGCAGGACGGCCAAGAAGACCGAATTGAACTCTTTGTGCGCGACAACGGTATCGGAATCGAACCCCGATACTCGGAGCAAATCTTTCGCGTATTCCAGCGGCTGCACACCCAGCAGGCCTACGAAGGCACCGGCATCGGCCTGGCCGTCGTCAAAAAAGCCACCGCCTACCTGGGCGGGAGGGTACGCCTGGAATCCACGCCGGGTGAAGGCAGTACATTTTTCGTGGAGATTCCCAGACCGATGGGAGAAGGATGAATTTGTTTATTTAAATAAAGATTCTAAGGAGTTAACAAATGATCGATGAAACCCAAAATTCGGTATCTTCACCTATCCGCATCCTATTGATCGAAGACAATGAACACGACCGGGCGGCATTTGAAAGAGCCCTGCGCAAGTCGAAAACCGCCTTTGAAATATCGGTGTGCGAGAAGGCCGAGGAAGCCCTGGATAAACTGCCGGCCAATAAAGATTTTTTTGATCTGGTTGTCGTGGATTACGATTTACCGGGAATGACCGGCATGGATTTTTACCGTGAACAACAGCATGTAAATAATTTGCCGCCGTTTGTGATGCTGACCGGTGCCGGTTCGGAAAATCTCGCGGTCGAAGCGCTGCAGGCCGGGATGTACGATTACATTATCAAGGATCCCGGCCTGGGTTATCTGAAACTGCTGCCTTTAAAACTGGCGGAAGTCAAGCAGCGTAAAAACGAGCACAAGATCCGCCGCCAGGCCCAGATGGAGCTGAAAAAGGCCCATGACGAGCTCGAGAAACGAGTTGCGATTCGCACGGCCGAATTATCGCTGACGATACAGGCCCTGGAGCAGGAAGTCACAGAAAATCAAATAGCCCGGGAGCAAATCAGCATCGCTTACGACGCCTTGAATTCAACGACCAGCGGCATTATAATCACCGACTCCGACCTTCGTATTCGATTTGCAAACCCTGCCTGCCTGCGTATGTTCAAATATGATTTGCCGAGCGATATTATCGGTAAAAACGCAGCCGACTTATTTTCCGCAGAAAAAGTTAAAAAATTTGCCGATGTAAAATTGGTCGTCCAACAATCGGTGGGACAGACACAGGAGCTTTCCGTTCAGTGCGCAGACGCTGCTGCATTTCCGGTGGAAGTTTCATTTTCAGAAGTTACCGACAGCGAAGGCGTCGTCGTCGGGAAAATGGTCTCATTGATCGACATTACGGTCCGCAAAAAGACGGAGGCGGCCTTGCAGGAATCCGAGAGGCGACTGCGGGAGCTTTCGCGTAAGATATTGGATGCTCAGGAAAACGAACGCAAACTGGTAGCCCAGGAGATTCATGACAGCATCTCCGGAGACCTGGCGGCCATTAAAATATGTCTGGAGGAAAAACTGCATAAGATGAAGGGCGATCCCCCTGGCAATGCCATATCCTTGGAGAGAATAATCTCCACAATAGAGGATACCATTCGGGAGACCCGCCGTATTTCAGCCCGTTTGCGTCCATCGATGCTCGATGACCTGGGATTGTTTTCGACGATTGACTGGTTCTGCCGGGATTTTGAAAAATATCAGCCTGAAATTCGCATGGTGCGACGGCTCGAAATAGAAGAAGATGACGTTCCCGAGCAACTGAAGGTCGTTGTCTACCGGATTATGCAGGAGGCCATGAACAATGTGGCCAAACACAGTGACGCCGATCGGGTGGATATAAGTTTGGTGAAATTTGGCAATGAATTAAAACTGAGCGTTCAGGACAACGGCTGTGGATTAGATTTTGAGAGAATCCGTTCCTACCCCGATCCCCTGAGCGGGTACGGTCTGTCCAATATGCGGGATCGCGCTGAAATTTGCGGCGGGAAACTGGAGATCAATTCAACGCCGGGAGCCGGCACAGCCATTCACCTGACTTTACCGCGGGAATCAATGTTTCCGGTCGGTTGAAGGCCAATTTTTAGTCCCCGAAGTTAAAGAAAAACCGCTCTAAATGCGTCGGTCGGGTTTTGATTCCGGTATCGGCCGAGCCGCTATTCCAAGTCTTGGCACACCCGATCCGTGGAACCTTTTTTCAGAGATTCCAATAACCGACGATGCGCCTTCATAAACTCGGGATGCAATTCCAGCACCCGGGTGAAATCTTCAAAGGCCCGCTGATATGCTGAACCCGGAAACGCTCACCCCTTTTTCGTAACCAGACCATGATCGATGGCAAAAGCCGTCAATGCGGCGGCATTGTGCAGATCCAGTTTGTTCATGATGTTGGCCCGGTGTTTTTCGACCGTTTTTACACTGATGTGCAGCATATCGGAAATTTCTTTATTTTGATAACCTTCCCCGAGCAGTTTCAGGACCTCTCTTTCACGCTGGGTGATGGTGTCCCAGGAGGTTTTGGATTTCAGCTTTTTGCGGCCGGTCAGGTAGCCTTCCAGGACGTTGTCCGAAACGGACGGGCTGATATAGCGCTTGCCCTGCAGCACGCTTTCAACGGCAACCATCAGCTCATTGCGTCCGGCATCTTTCAGGCAGTAGCCGTCGGCACCGGCCTCAAAAGCCTCCAGCACGTACTGGTCGGACTCGTGGATGGTCAGCGCCATAATTTTTATTTCAGGAAATTGACTTTTGATTTCTCTCATGACGGAAATGCCGTTCATTTTAGGCATGGAAAGGTCCAGCAGCATAATGTCCGGCTGGCATTTCTTGACGGTCCGGATCGCTTCAAGACCGTCGCCGGCTTCTCCGACCACCTCCAAGCCAGCCTTGTCAGAGAGTATGGATTTCAATCCTTCGCGAAACAGCTTGTGATCTTCGACAATGATGACTTTGGTTTTATTTTTAGCCATTGAACGCCTCCTAATCAATTAAAAAAAATTCAGCTTGGCCTCAAAAAATCAAAAAGAACCGACCCTCATAGCGGATCGCATTGCCACGGCAGCTGTCCCGGCAACATATTCAGGGTTGCTGTAAATTTTAGAGTTACAGTCCTCTATGACCGAAATTGCCGACTGTAAATTTTTTTTTTATTTGACAATACCCGCCATCTAACAGTCAAAACCTTTCAAATACAATGGGGTATAGCATGTAGTTTCGGGATGAAGAAGCAGTATTTAAATTATTTCGATAATGGTTTGCAGCGATCGCACTTGACGGAATGATATTCGATTTTTAATTTCAAAAATAAATTGGACAAAATGTTGATCCCAACAAAGAGACACGGCCTGCGGCCCGGAGGGAAAAAATCGAGATGTAAGTTCCGGATTTTAGGCCGCAGGTTCATGCATTTATCCCATCGCTATTCTGCAGTTCAGCGGTTCGCTGTTTGATCCACTCGACTAAAATACTTTCCAAATCACTCATAAATACAGTCTATCCCGTATGGTTTCCGGCCTTTTAAAAATGCATAATTATTAGTATGAGTTTGATGGCAAGACGGTTCCGGATACGGACGCCACAACGCCTCGTCGTCCTATCGAGTATTCGCGCAGGCGCCGGCTGTTTCCGAGGCTGAGGCCGACTTCTTTGAGCATAAAATCCTGAGGTCCTCGCTGAACGGCATATATATCCATGACATGGAGACCAAAGTCCATACCGATCGTAAGACAGCCGAAAAAGCTCTGCAGAAAGCGCGCAATGACCTCGAAATAAAGGTCCGGGAGCGCACCGCCCAGCTGCAGGCAACCGTGGCAGCCCTGGAACACGGAATGCTGGCCCGCAAAGATCTTGAAAATCAGCTTCGCCAGTGGTCACGGGTGTTTATGGATGCCGCCGATCCGATCATCATCGAGGATCTGTCCGGCACCATCATCGATATGAACCGGGAGGCGGAACGAGAATACGGATGGCGGCGTCAGGAGCTGATCGGCAAATCCATTCGCAGCCTGTTCCCCCCCGTCCGGTATCAGCGGGCGGATCGCCTGCGCGAGCGCTGCCGCCGCGGGGAGGAGGTGCGCAACTGGGAGGGTATGCGTCAGGACCAGAGGGGTCGGATTTTTTCGGTCTTGGTGACCGCTTTTCCCCTTTTGGATGAGTCCGGAAAGATTATATCCCTGGCGACCATTGCCAAGGACATCACCCTGCGCAAGCAGATGGAAAGGGAACTGGAAAATTCCCGCCGGCATCTGCGGGAGTTGTCGCGCAAGAGCATCGAGGCCCTCGAAAACGACCGCCGGACAACCGCCAAGGAACTGCACGACAGTGTCGGCGGCAGCCTGGCGGCCATAAAATTCAGGCTGGAGGGCATTGCCGAGGAGATCGCCCAAAAACCGCAGAAAGCGACCGCTTCCCTTGATGAAACGATTGCCTACCTGCAGGCCGTCATCAAAGAAACCAAACAGATTTCCGCCAATCTGCGGCCCACCATACTCGACGACCTGGGCCTTTTATCCACCATCACATGGTATACAAGACAATTCTCCAAACTATTCAGCACTATTCAATTGACCTCGCAAATTGAAGTCCGGGAAGAAGATATCCCCGATACCCTCAAAATTGTCATTTATCGTGTGCTGCAGGAATCCTTGCACAATGCCGCCAAACACAGTGCGGCCACAGAAATTTACATCGGCCTGAAAAGCGAATCTGACCGGATTGTGCTCGAAATTGCCGACAACGGTCGCGGCTTCGATGTTCAAAAAACACTCGGCCGGCAGGATTCCATGAGCGGATATGGTCTGGCTAGCATACGGGAGCGCGCCGAGATTGTCGGCGGCTCCCTTGCGATCGATTCCTCTCCCGGAAAAGGTACGCGTATCAGGATGGTTCTTTGCCAGTTTCCTTATGCATCCCGAATACTTTTGGACCCAATCAATCAAAGCTGATGGGATGCAGCAGCGTATAAAATGTGAAGTTATTTTTGAGTGAACCCTTAGTACCGCTGGAAAACCCCATCAACCTTTTTGGGGGGTGCGCTCCAAATTTCCCGATCGGCCGTCATCGCAGGGCTCGTCTTCATCATGCAGGCGGGAGTGTTCCGCCCACTCGGGAGCCTTCCGGCAGACCTCGTCTTGCGGCATGGTCGTGCCGGATTCCTCTTCAATGGCGCCGGGCTTTTGCGATTTTTCGCCCTTTGATTTTTTCTTTAGTTTCATATCATCCTCCGCTAAATAAGACATTTATTCTTCTATGTATCCATACACACCAGAGCCTGGGCAGCAGGCAATTGCATATGGCGTCGTTTGGGCATCACGCTAAAAATAGCTCCTTGCATACCAAGCATTTTTCGGTCTTTTGTCACTTGTGCCCGGAGCGCCGCTCTTCGGGGACCAGCTCATCCGGCGGGGTCATCGGTTCGCCTTCTGACAGGGATGTGTAGGCATCCACTTGCTCATCCTCACCCTCCATCATGATCTCTTCTTGCGACCTGACCGGGGTGGGCGCCGGGGTTCGTTCCCGGCGTTCCCAGGGCTGGCGGTCGATTTTTATATTGTCGACGGTTTCGTCGAAGTCCAATTTGTCGTTGATGATTTCGAGCAAAATTTCATGCTCCGAATCACTGGGAAGCACGCCGCTCAGGTACACAACGCCGTTCTCGCATGAGATGTCGAGTTCCTCCATATCCACCCGCCCGTCCGTCTGCAGCGCATCATGGATGGTTTCCTGCATATCATCATCCGTCAGCGTTTCTTTGTCCAGCGACACCGCAGGCGACTCAATTCCGCCGCCGGCAAAAGATTCTCTGAGTCCGGCACACTGAACACATTGGCGTGCCCAAGGCACCACCTGCAGACGCTTGAGGGAAATGGGCCTGCGGCAGGCCTCGCATTTGCCGAATTTGCCTTCATCCATTTTGGTCAGGGCATGGTCGATTTCACGAATTTCGGCCTGACCGCGGTCGTCCAGCTGCGCCAGTCCTGCAGACATGGTCTCCTTGCTGGCGCTTTCCTCGAGTTCTTTTTCCGGCTCGTGCAGCGACTGCCAGGACGTATTTACCGTACGCCGAAATTCAAAGATCTCCTTGCGACGCTCCAGCAATTTTTCCCTAAGATCCGAGATTTTTTTGTTGCTTATCATTTGCAGTGGCCTCCTTTAACGAGAACTCCCGGCCGGAACCGGGCGGCAATTCATTAGACTTGTCGTGCACTCCGATTTTAATCGGTTGTTCTCCACTTCGAATGGTGCTGACTCTCAGAATTTCAGCTGTCATTTCGATCTCCAGAAAGTGGGATCGGTATCGTATTGTCAGTTTCAACCGGCTCAACTCATCCGGCAGACAGGGGTTGAAGTAAAGCACATCGCCGCGCGTAACAATGCCGGTATAGCCTCTCTGGAGCTGATCCACCGTACCGGCCATGGCGCCGAGGTGGATGCCTTCCGGCGTGGTTCCACCCTGGATGTCGGACACGTCGCTTTGCAGGGCCTCGCAGAAAAGCTTCCAGGAACGGGACCGATCACTGCGCGCCAGCACCCACGAATGAACCACCCGGCTCAGGGTCGAACCGTGGGAGGTGCGTTGCAGGTAATAGTCGATGTTTTTGGGAATCGTATCGTATTCAAAAGGGTAACCCAGCTGTCCAAAGATTTCCTCCAATTCCTCGGCGGACAGCAGGTAGAAGAGCATCAGAACATCGGCCTGTTTGGAGGCCTTGTAGCGGTTGGGCGTATCGTCCTCGGCTTCCAGCACCCGGTCCAGCCGCTGAATATCGCCGAATTTTTTCCGGTAGCCTTCCCAGTCAAATTCTGCCAGATCCTCGTAGCCTTCAAACTGGCTGATAATTCCGTCCGCCTGGAAAACCACCCGCATTTTGCTGCAAATATCCTCCCAGAGCCGGAATTCTTCTTCTGAAAGGCCCAGTTTGCCGCACACCTCCCGCCGCGCATCCTCCGGCAGAAGATCGAGCACCTCCCGGGCACGATTCAGCACCCAGACGGCCATGACGTTGGTGTAGGCATTGTTGTCCAAACCGGGGCGGTCCGAGTCCGGGTAGGCATCGTGGTATTCGTCGGGTCCCATCACGCCCAAAATTTCGTAGCGATCCAGTTGGGCGTTGTACCGGGCAATGGCGGCCCAGAACCGGGCGATTTCCAGCATCATTTCCGCGCCGTAGAAGGCCATAAATTCCATATCGCGGGTCACCTGGAAATAATGGTACAAGTTATAGGCAATCGCGGCATTGACGTGCCGCTGGAGATGACTGTTGTCCGGGATCCAGCGGCCCGATTTCGGATTGAGGTGTACTTCCTGGCTTTCTTCGCGTCCGTTGCTGCCGCTTTGCCAGGGAAACATGGCCCCGCGGTAGCCGGCCAGACGGGCATTTTCCCGGGCAGCATTCAGACGCCGATAGCGGTACATGAGCAGCTCCCGCGTAATTTCCGGCAGCCGCAAATTGATCATCGGAAAAATGAACAGTTCGTCCCAGAAGATATGTCCGCGGTAAGCTTCGCCATGCCAGCCCCGCGAGGGAACCCCGACGTCCAGGTCCATGCACATGGTGTTCATCGACGTGCACTGCAGCAGATGAAATATGTATAGATGGACGATCATGCCGATGCGGTTTTCGCGCCGGCTGTCGCGGTTTTCCAGCTCGATGCCGAAGCGCTGCCAGAGATGTTCCCAGGCCCGGGTGTGGCTCTGCAGCAGTCTGTGGAATGACTCGGCCGAGCGCGCCGCCTCGCGGGCCTCCAGACCGCACTCGGAAATGGCCGGATCCCGCGACGTGTAGAAGCTGACGATCTTTTCGACCGTGACGGCCTCGTTCACCTCGATCGGGACGTCAAAAAGCTGGGTGACAAATCCGGTTTCCTGCAGGGTGCGGCGGTCCACGGACACGGCCGTACCTTCGCTGAAAACCTGCGTTCTGGCTGCCAGTGCCACCCGCAATTCGGATTGATTGGTCTCCATTTTCAAAAAAACGATATCGTCAGCCGACTTTCCGGTATCCAGCGCTGTGAGGTGCTGGTTGTTCAGGTCCTGGTAGCGTTCAACGCCGCTATTGACGATGCGGCCGTCGAGGGCCGAGCGAAACTCGACCCGACCCGACCAGTTTTCCGCAATGAGCTTGGTTTCCAGTCCCGCCAGGTGGGCGCGGCTCATGTGGACAAAGCGGCGTTCGATCAGGCGGGTCACACGCCGGCGGTCGTCGCTGAAGCGGATGGTGCGCAGCAGTGTACCGTTGCGGATGTCCAGCTCCTGGCAAAATTCCAGCACTTCGACTTTGGAAAGATCGAACCACTCGCCGTGTTCGAATCGAAAATTCAACGGCAGCCAGCTGGGCATATTGACCAGATCCTCATTTTCAATGATTTTTCCGGCCTGTTCCGTTTTAAGACGATTGTAGCCGCCCGCCAGATAGGTACCGGGATAGTGAACCCCATCGTCCTCGGATTCCGGACTCGCGCCGCGGGTGGCAAAATAGCCGTTTCCCAGCGTGCACAATGCCTCGCGCAATTTTTCTTCTTCAGGTTTGAAGCCGGTGTAGATCAGCCGCCAGGCGCTCAGATCGGCTGTCAGCTGCAGTTTGTCGGCCAGCTTGAGCAGAAATTGCCGGACTTCCTGCGGGTCTCGCAGTCGATAGCGTGCGGCACTGTCGTCTGCACCCGTGTCGTCGACCCGAATGCCGATGCCGTCGTTGCGGATTTCCCGGAACGCATCTTCATCCGTGACATCGTCGCCTATATAAACCGGCATCACAGCGCTGCACCCCAGATCAAGGGCATCTTCCAAAAGCCAGCGAACCGCCCGGCCTTTGTGCCATTCCACATCCGGCTGCAGTTCGAATATTTTTTTGCCGCCGGACATCCGTAGGCCGGATCTTTCCGCGTGAACCGCCCGGACGACCTGTTCGACCGCGGGCACATCCTCTGCGGCCACTTCACGATAGTGAACAGCGACGGCAAACTTCTTGCGTTCAACCCGGCAGCCGTTAACGGAAGCCAACCGTTTTTGGAGGGTTTTTTCGGCGCGATCGATTTCCGGCAGCAGCCGGCTGCCCTCGGGATGCTCCCGGCGCTTGCCGTCGGGGCCGGCAATGTCAAAACCGTGGCTGCCGGCGTAATACAGCTGCTCGAGGCCGACCCGCTCGCGAACGTCCTTCAGATCCCTTCCGCTGACAATCGCCACCGGGCAATGGGCAGCCAGCTTACCGATGATCTGTCGCATATTTTTGGAAAGCTCGGCATCCTCGGGACGCCGCACAATCGGCGTCAGCGTCCCGTCGTAGTCCAGAAATACGGCCAGCGTTCGACCGGCCAGGCGGCCGTAGATATCATTGACGCGCTGCAGCGCGGAGGGCAGATCTTTTTCAGCCCCTTCAACAGCCGGCTGCTCGTCGATGCCGATTTCGCAGAGGTCGGTCACAACCACATCGGCCCCGTGTTCTTCCAACTCCGCACTCTGATCGTTACGATCGACACCGATGACGCATGCAAAATGGCCGAGCCTGCCGGCCTGGACGCCCGCCAGGGCGTCTTCAACGACGGCGGCCCGCTCCGGCCGAACCCCCAGCAGTCTGGCGGCTGTCAGAAATATGTCCGGCGCCGGTTTGCCGTCCAGGTTTTGTTCGGCAGCATCCCGGCCGTCGACGATGGCATCGAACAGGTCGGAAATTCCAGCACTCTCGAGGATGCCCCGGCAATTTTTGCTCGAGGATACGACCGCAGTTCTGATATTGTGTGCCCGCAAGTCACGGATAAGACGCATGCTGGTGTCGTAAACGTTGGCGCCGTCTTCTTTGAGTTTTTGCTGAAACAGGTGATTTTTGCGGTTTCCGAGTCCGAAGACGGTCAATTTGTCCGGCGCGTCATCCGGTTGACCCTCGGGCAGCTCAATTTTGCGCGAGGCCAGAAAATCTATTACGCCGTCACTGCGCGGTTTTCCGTCCACATAACGTAAATAGTCTTCTTTTTTGTCAAACGGTGCCTGTCGGCCGCCGGCCGGATCGGATATCTCCTCGAGAACCTTATCGAACATTTCCTTCCAGGCGGCGGCATGCAGTGAAGCGGTATCGGTGATCACGCCGTCAAGGTCAAATATGACGGCGTCGAAGCGCCGGCTGATCAATTCAAATTTTGGCGGTTCTGAACAATTCACGAAACAGATCCCCTTTGCTTCTCTTTTACAATGGCTTTACGGCACATTTGCTGTGCCAGCGGCGCTGCGAAACCTCCGCCGGTCTATTCCCAGATGTTGCTGCATCGATTGCAGCGATGGCCGGACGCGTGGCCGGCATCTAATCCGCAAAGTCCTTCAGTCCCCTCTTCGCGGCATCTCGGACATTCGGCCAGGCACTTGATTTCGGTAGCTTGTGCGCCCGAAGTCCCCCTATGTTTTTCTTCCGTAGCCTAGTATTCACCTCCTTTATCTATCCAGTTATAGTCTCTATATTATTTATACATTCCGTCCGCAGAATAAATGGGGTCAATCCAGTATTTTCTTCACCCCTCGACAGTATTAATTATGTTTAAAGAAAGGAAACGTCATGGATTTTAAACAGATACAGCAGTTAATTCAACCGGCCGACTCGAAAATCCTTCTGGTCGTGATGGACGGATTGGGCGGCCTGCCCAAAGGTCTCGGTTACGGTACCACCCTGGAAGAGGCTTCGACGCCGAACCTGAATGACCTTGCAACGCAGAGCATTTGCGGACTTCACCAGCCGGCCGGGCCCGGTATTACCCCGGGAAGCGGTCCGGCGCATCTCGCGCTTTTCGGCTATGATCCCTTCAATTATCAGGTTGGGCGCGGAGTGCTGGCAGCCCTGGGAATCGACTTCGATCTGAAGGATGAAGATGTGGCTGTTCGCGGCAACTTTTGTACCATCGACGAAAACGGGCAGGTCATCGATCGACGTGCCGGCCGAATTGAAACGGCCAAGAACCGGAAACTGTGCAAAGAGCTGCGCGACATTGACCTTCCCGGAGTGGAGATTTTTATCGAACCCGTAAAAGAGTATCGGGTGGTGGTGGTTTTTCGCGGACAGGGGCTTGCCGGCGATATCACCAATACGGACCCACAGGCTGTGGGGCAACAACCGCTCGCAGCAAAACCCGAATCGGAACAAGCCGAGCAGACCGCTGATTTGATCAATCAATTTCTGAAGCAGGTTCGCAGCATCCTCAGAGACCATCATCCAGCCAACATGCTGCTGCTGCGCGGATTCTCCCAACGACCTCACTGGCCCGGGCTGCCGGACATATACGGCATCCGCCCGGCGGCGATAGCCGGCTACCCGATGTATCGCGGGGTAAGCCGCCTGGTGGGAATGGAGATTCTCGAAACCACGGACGAGCTGGATGGCAAGCTGGACACGCTCGAAAAACACTGGAACGATTTTGATTTCTTTTTTGTGCATGTGAAAAAGATGGACAGTGCCGGTGAGGACGGCGATTTTGACCGCAAGGTTAAGCTGATCGAGGAAGTCGACCAAAAGATCCCCCGCGTACTGGACCTGGGGCCGGACGTGATAGTGATCACCGGAGATCATTCCACGCCGGCCGGCCTGAAATCCCACAGCTGGCATCCGGTCCCGGTATTGCTTCATTCGCGCTACTGCCGCCCCGACGGTGTCGTTCGTTTTGGCGAGCGCGACTGCATAAGGGGTGGATTGGGTCCCCGCTTTCCAGCCACCGACCTGATGCCGCTGGCGCTGGCCAACGCGCTGCGCCTGAAGAAATTCGGCGCGTGACTCTTTTGATGCGGCGCAAACGGCATTTTAGAGGAAACAGAAAAATTATTTGGCATTTGAAAGCTGTCCGGCGATTTCTATGTTTCTTGCCGCATACTCGAACAGCCTCTCTTTTGAGTCATACGTCTATTTCTTAAGCTTTTCCCATTCAACATTCGATGTTGGACGTTCGGTGTTCGACGTTCATTAGTTTTTTCGATTAGACTGGCCGCCTTTCAGGCCTGCGGTTCGCCTCCGCCGGATTAGGCAATTTAGGCATTGGCCTCTGCCTTTAATTCCAGCAGCGCCCGGTTTACAAGATTTTTCACCATCGTGATTTTATAGGCATTCCATTGCAGGAGTTTGGCCCCTGAAACTGAGGCCTCACCTACCCGGCGGGCCAAGGAATTATCCATTCGACGGCCGACAAGCAGGTTCTGTGCCTCCAGCGCCCGCCAGGGCATCCCCCGCAACTCCGCCGAGCACAATGCGTCCCTGCTTCACCCGATCGGCCTCCCAGTCCAGCCGCACGGCTGCTCTAACCAGAGCAAAAGACCAGGCGGCGCGTTCCATTTAGTTCTCATTGCGATAAGCCGGCAAATTTCTGATAGTCTCCCGGCTTATATCGCAAACTATGCCGTAAGCTGTAAATCCCGGCGGTTCATAGGGGATCGCCACCCGTGCGTCATCGTCTCGAATATCTTCGGCCGCCAGAATTATTTTTTTGATCTTGACACTCCGGGTATCGATCAGAAGATCTGCCACTCTGCCAATATAAGTACCGTTCTCATAAATCACCCGTCGGCCGATAAGCGTGGTAGCGAGAAAGCGGACCGGCGAAAATGCCCAGTCAAAAAACTTGCCCTCCGGATAAGGCGCTGGGTGCCGTTCTGCAAACCGGGGGCCGTAAGGGTTGTCAAGGGGATAAGGCGGCGGAAAACTATTATATCCGTAAATTCTGTCGTACCTTGATCTGTAGTAGTAATCCGGGCGTAGTCCCCGACGGTAATAGTCAAACTCAGGCCTTTTTTCCATCTGTTGTTCGGTGGTGTCCAGAACCATCCTGCCGTTCCCCTTTACCATAAGATTTTCCAGCTCGTTTGGAGAAACGGCCACCAGCTTCTCACCGATATTTAGAAATCCGCCGACATCAATTGTCACCTTCTTAATCTTGCCGCTGCGCTTGATGATCAGATCATCGATTTCACCGATTTGCTTCCCGGTTTTGCCGTAGATTTCATGATCGATCCACTTGCTTGCCAGGATCAGGTTCGAGTTTTCCTCCGCCAAGGAAAGCAAGGGAAGGAGGAAGATAAGGGTTATGATGATGATGCTTCGGAATAGGTGCTTTTTTAAGGTAGTGCTGGACATACTTTTCCCTCCTTGAAGCGCGTTGATTTTTCGAAAAATGATCCGGTCATCGCATCGGTTACATATGTCGTTTGGGGGTCAAGACCCATTGCGACAATTCGAACCGTGATGTCTCGATCCGTCAGCATGCCGACGGCCTCGCCGCCGGCGACTACCGGCATATCACCGACGTCTGATTCTTTCATTTTAACGGCTGCTTGCTCGATCGTTTGACCTGCGGTGATAAAGTCAGTCTCACGAGTCATAATTTCACGAACTTTCATGTCGGCCTCCTTCTGGTTTTTTCCAAAATAATATGCCTGAAAATTTCTGGTAGATATGGGGTATATCCAGTATTCTTCAGACCCATTGGGTGTATAAAAATATCAACACCTTTCAGGCCGAGATCAATCATGACATATTTTAAGCAGTCTATACTGCATTCAATGACTCAAAATACAGGGTTGAATCTATTTACTTTGTTCTCTTGAACCAATAATTTGGCATTTATTATCATCCCTGCGCAGGAAAGGAGTTAAACCATCATGGCTGAACCTACAAAAATTGTGAAAGGCGGATTTCGCGCTACGCTGGCATTGATAATCTCTGTCATTGCCCTTTTCATCTCGATTTTCTCATATACTTCCTCAGAAAGAGAAAACGATCTGAAAGTTCGAATTCAAGAATTCCAGGCCACAATGGAAAAGATGAAGACGGAAAGCGCCGAGCAGATAGACAAGATTCGTAATGAAACTGCAAAGGCGCTTGAAAAAATGAGCAACGCCATCAAGAATGAAGGAAAAGAGTCCAAAGTGGAGCCTGAGAAATCGACAAGCCAGTCAACGAACTAGCAGACCATCATTGTCCGCCGCGTTTGGCTAACCAAGTCAATCGGCGTAAATGACCGGTTTCATCGATGAGGAGGCCCTACGACCCTTCGATGTAGCGGCGAGGTTTATCCCCGCCAGGCCGCTGGTGCTTGTCTGCGATAATCGTTCGGCAGATACATCTGGGAAGAACGGAAAATGAGATCATACGTCTGCCACGTCATGGGCGGTTTGTTTGCCTTGATCAGGAGGGCAATCTGGATGACTTCTAAGTGCACCTGGGCATCCGCGCAATGAGCGCCGGTGCAATGTCCGATGGGTTCACGGCAACACAGGGACTATTGCCGAAGATGGCATGGTGCCGGTTGACCCCTTCGCGGGCAAAGCAGAGCTTGCCGCCCTTGAGCCAGCATTGCACATCCGGATGTCGATTGCACCCGGCAGCGCAAGTGATATGCGCTTCAGGCACTTGGCGGCGCGGTATCGATAAACTGTTTGATCAAAAAGAGAGAGTTTGAATTCCATTTTTATACAGCCATTATATTGTGCATATGCAGGATCTGTCTTATTTTAGTTTTCAATCTGTTGAAGCAAAAGTAGGAATCGCCATCGGAAGAAAAGAAAGCACAGGCCTTTGAACATGATAATAGAACCGGAATTTCTCTCCAAAATAAGAATGCTGGCCCCGGGAACCAAGGTGCGAAAGGCATTGGACGATATCGTTATGGCAAAGCTGGGGACCATTGTGGTGTTTGCCGATTCGATGACGAAGTCGAAAGATATCATTCAGGCTGGATTTCCGGTCGATATCTCTTTTACATCTGAAAGATTATATGAACTTTCAAAAATGGACGGCGCCATTATTGTAGACCAAGAGGCTACAAAATTTTATTTTGCCAATGTCCATCTCATCCCCGACGCCGCCATCCATTCGAGTGAAACCGGTATCAGACACCGCACGGCCGAACGCGTTGCCCGGCAAACCGGCAACCTCGTTGTGGCCGTTTCAAGGAGAAGAAACATCATCACCGCCTACTATAAAGAGCATAAGCATGTCATCAATACCATAAATTATCTGGTTACCAAAATCGGACGCGCATTAAGCGTACTGGAAAAGCACCGCGAAAACCTCGATAAAATAATCAAACAAATCGATAATGATGAGTTCAACGACTGCGTAAGCCTGGATGAGCTTGCCTTTTTGATCACCAAGTTTTTGGGAGTCCAAAAAATTCAGGAAGAAATAGAACCTTATATTATTGAGATCGGGGCCGAAGGAAAACTATCCAGCATGCAATTGCACGAAATTTTGGGAGATTTGGATGAGCAGCTGAAATATTTCATTATGGATTATACCGCCGTCGCCATAGACGAATCAGAGGCTATCGAAATTATCGACCGGCTCCGAAACCATAAAGAGCTGCATATTCTCAATGTAACGGCTATGCTGGGCTATGAGGCCGCTTCCGCCGCGCAGATCGATGAAAGAAATGTTATCCCCCGCGGCTATCGGCTCTTGATTCACAAGACCAAAATACCCATGAATATCTCTAAAAATGTTGTCCAGGCGTTCGGGAATATGTCCCGAATCTGTTCAGCGGATGTTGATGCCCTGAAAACTGTCGAGGGCATCGGTGTAAAACGTGCGAACGGCATTTTCGAAACTATTCACATGCTGAAAGAAACATAACACGGAGAAAGATTGAACATGTCTTCGATTAAAAACCTGACGACTTCGATACGGCAGGTTGGTGAGTCCGTGCGCTATACAGGGATCGTGCTGATGATCCTGGTCCTGTTGTTGCTGCCGGGATGCTCGCCTGCGCGTGTGCAGGAAGGAATTCATCTTGATACGATCAAAATGCCGCCCGGATTCAAGATCTCACTGTATGCGCGGGTTCCCGGTGCGCGATCCATGGTGTTGAGCCCCGGCGGGGTGCTGTTTGTGGGAACCCGGGAAAAGGGCAGCGTTTATGCGGTTTTGGATCACGACAAGGACCACGCGGCCGATGAGGTGATTGTGGTGGCAGAAGGCCTGCATTCTCCCAACGGGGTTGCCTTTCGCAACGGCGCCCTCTATGTGGCCGAAGTCAACCGTGTGCTGCGTTTCGACAAAATCGAAGCCAATCCGGGCAACCCGCCGGATCCCATGGTGATCAACAGCAGCTTTCCAACTGATGAACATCACGGATGGAAGTATATCGCCTTCGGACCCGATGACCGGTTATATGTCCCGGTGGGAGCCCCCTGCAATATCTGCGAGCGGGAAGATCCACGCTATGCAAGCATCATGCGCATGGCGCCGGACGGCGGCGAACTGGAGATCTACGCCCGGGGGGTTCGAAATACGGTGGGATTCGACTGGCATCCGGCAACCAAAGCGCTCTGGTTCACCGACAACGGCCGGGACTGGATGGGAGACGACGTGCCGCCGGATGAGCTCAACCGTGCGGCCGAAAAGGGAATGCACTTCGGTTTCCCGTACTGCCATGCAGGGCGGATACCGGATCCGGACTATGGGACAAACAGATCCTGCAATGAATTTCAACCGCCGGCCATCGAGCTGGGACCCCATGTTGCGTCCCTGGGTATGAAATTTTATACCGGCCGTATGTTTCCGGCCCAATACCGGCACCAAATTTTTATCGCCGAGCATGGGTCCTGGAACCGGACGGCTCCGATTGGTTACCGCATCAGCCTTGTCCGGTTGGAAGCAAACCAGGCCGTAGAATACAGTGTTTTTGCCCAGGGTTGGCTCCGGCAGGGCCGTGCCTGGGGCCGGCCGGTAGATGTCCTGGTCATGCCCGACGGTGCGCTACTGGTATCCGATGACCGGGCCGGTGCAATCTACCGGATCCGTTATGAACCCTGATTAAAACATGCGATACCGCAACAGAATAAATTTGGATAAAAATATGGGGTGGCTGTTGAATGCTCGACAATTTCGAATCAACCCCTGTTTGAAAGGAGTTATGAAACGAATGCGGATACTCCGATACATTTTGCAGACAACGCTGTTGATCGTGGTCTGCGGATGTGCTTACCCGATATCGCAGGAAATGAGAGAAAAAGCCGACCCGGATTTGACCTATCCCGTAGTTGCCCGCAATCCTCTTGCTTACAGAGGCGCGACGGTTATTTGGGGCGGCGTCGTGATCGGTGAGCAAAATCAATCCCGCCAAACGGTTCTTACGATCCTGGAGACTCCGCTGGATTACAGGGGAATACCTGAAGACGCAGTCTATAACCGCGGACGTTTCATTGCCCGGATAGCCGTGGGCGAGGATCAGGCTCCGAAGGATTACGGCGGAAGAAAAAAAATAATTCTGGCCGGAGACATCGTCGGAGATGAAACGAGGCAAGTCAATGGAACGCAATTGCGCTATCCGGTCGTCCAGGTAAAGGAATTGCACCTGTTCCCTCGAGGGATTAATTCCCGCCTTTTCCGGCCAGGTGATTACCAGGATCGGTATGGATATCCCGACTATGAACAAAGCCCGTTCAGGGGAATCCAATAACAACAATCCGCCCAGCCGGCAGGATTTTTTCGAGTGGAAGCAGCTATCCTGCCGACGTCGGCAAATCGGGAACGCCGCGTTCAGGACATTGCCGTTTGATAAAACCCAATCAATAGAAGCGCGATTTGATTCGAATCGATATCCTCAAGTAGTATATCAACCACCCCCCGATCCACATCAAAGAGCTAAGAATAGCACAGCACATTTATTCCAACATTGAAAACCTGGTCCTCTGGGCCAGTATTCTTTGCTTTTAACCTACCGAACAGGCAGACGTCAAACCTGCCTGTTTTGAGGGCAGGATTACATGCCAGGACCGAAAGAAATACAAGATAGACCTTATAGCTAAGGTCTGCATTAGAGTCTATATTATCATAAGTCGCTGCTGAATTACTGAAGCGAATGAAGCGAAGCGCGACTCAATTCGATCTGACAAGGGAGGAAAAATGACACGAAAAGACGAATACGTCCAAAAATTACATGCCAAACTGGATGAATGGAGTGCTGAAATAGATAAGCTGAAAGCCAAGGCTGACAAGGCAGGTGCCGAGTCACGCATTGAATATCAGAACCAGATCAAGAATTTGCAGCAAAAACGGCGTGAGGCAGAAAAAAAGGCTGACGAATTGCGGAGCGCCGGAGAGGGCGCATGGGAAGATCTGAAAGCCGGTGCAGAACTGGCTTGGGATGCCATGGAAGAGGCGGTTAAGTCGGCACGATCCAAATTTCAATAGCTTCTGCCTTCCAAAATATGCTCTGGGACAACCTATGCACAGGCTGGAACATAGCCAAAGAAAGCTGATATGGAGGGGAGAAATATGGACATGAAAACATCAAAGGCAGCAACTGCCGTATTTATGCTGATCGCGGGAATCATACTTCTGGTTTCAGCGGCAGCCTACGCTGGCCAGGGAGACCAAAATAATAAAACAACATCAAAAGATGTAAAACAGGAGACCAAAGAGGCTCTTCAGACCATAAAGAGTTATTCATTTGAACAGCGCGACAAAGCTGTCAAAGAGGTCAAAACGGTTTTAAATGATCTGGATGGACGCATTGACCGCATGCAAAGCCGTGTCGAGCAAAAATGGGATCAGATGGATCAGTCCTCGCGGGAGCTGGAAAGGAATAGGCTAAAAGCGCTCAGGGAAAAGCGCAATAAGCTCAGCGAGTGGTACGGTGGTTTGCAGCACAGCTCCGCAGGTGCCTGGAAACATGCTAAAGAAGGCTTTATCGAGGGCTATGAGTCGGTGGCGAGCGCCTTCGACAAGGCTGAGGACGAATTCAGCTCAGGCGCTAAAGATTAATTTGGATCAATGCTATCGCAAATCACAAATATTGACTGGGGGCAGGTTCTGTAACACCTCGTGCACCTCGCCGTTGCCTATGCTCTGGCGATCCCGATCGGCCTGAATCGGGAACACAGCGCGAGGAACTTCGGGCTGCGAACATTTCCGCTGGTTGCAGTGGTGTCCTGCGGATTCATGATGGTGGGCATGTCGGTGATCGAATCCACGGACGGTGAGGCAAGGGTCTTTCAAAAGATCGTTACCGGCATCGGATTTATTGGCGGCGGCGCTATATTCAAGGAGAAAGACCGAGTCGAAGGCACGGCTTCTGCCGCAAGTATCTGTAATACCGGTGCGATCGGATTAGCCGTGGCCTACAATCGCTTTGAGATTGCCATCATTTTAAGTCTGCTTAATTTTATCACCCTCTGGGCCGTCGGCCGACTCAAAGGCAATCTGCCCGCTCAAAACCGGGAAGATTAACATGTCATGGGTGATGCTGGCCACCAGTCTGATGCCGGAGGGGTATCTGGAATGAAGACAAACATCCATCAAATTAAGGAATTGCGCGAGCAGCGGCACATTTTCGCCGACCGCTTTGAGGCCGGCGAGACGCTCGCTGCGATGCTGCAGGCGGATTACGCACACATCCCCGGGGGAATGGTTCTGGCGATTCCATCCGGCGGGATTCCGGTAGGATTAAAGGTCAGTCAGATATTAGGCCTGCCGTTTGACCTGCTGATTGTAAGAAAATTGCAGATACCGGGCAACCCTGAAGCCGGTTTCGGGGCGATGGCGCTGGATGGGACGACGTTCTTTAATCAAGCCCTTTTGGCGCAGCTGCATTTGAGCCCCGCTCAGATCGAAGTCGAAAAGCAGCGGGTCAATCTGGCGCTCCAAAAGCGCAACGCGCTGTTTCGCGGCGGCCGTCCCTTCCCCGACCTCACCGGTAAGAAGGTCATCCTGGTGGATGACGGTCTGGCCTCGGGCTTCACCATGCTGGCCTCGGTTGATATGGCCAAAAAGGCCAAAGCCCGTGAAACGATTGTGGCGGTTCCTACGGCCCCGCAGCATTCGGTTGAGCGCATCTTATCGGGAGTGGACCGAATATACTGTGCCAACATTACAACCGGCCCCTACTTTGCCGTCGCCGAGGCCTATCAAAATTGGTACGACCTGAGCGAAAAAGAGGTTTGCGACCTTCTGGAAAACATGCAGCGGCCTCGAGCCGACGCGTCGTGAGCGGTTTGCGGGTATCGAGCAACGGGATAGTATGGTCGTAGACGGCGCGCAGTCTCCCTTGCCAGGAATCCGAATCCCGAGCTGTCGCTTATCGGACGAAAACAGCTGGCAAAAAATTAAAACCGAGCTGGATCAAGTAGTTCAAGGGGTCGATGAGGAGCTGCGCAGGTCCATGGCATATTTCGGCTAATTTATCCGCCCTGAGTATTTTGACTAATTCGCAGCGCCTGGCCGACGACAAACGGTACCAGGCTCATGCCCAGCGCTACCAGCCAACCGGATCGGGTCGGGTTTTCGGTCTGGAGCAGATTGGATATTCCCGGCAAATAAACTGCGGCCAGCAGCAAAAGCACGCAAAGTGCGATGGCGGCGCCGACATACGGATTTTTCACAATTTCGTTGTTTACGAGAGAACTCCCGGGGCGGCGCAGATTAAATACAAACCACAGCTTTCCAAAAGCCAGCGTAAGAAAAGAGATCGTGACGGCATGCCGCCGCCCGAAGTTCAGCCCGTAGAAGGCAATAACAAGACCGGCCAGCACGCAGGCAGCCAGGAGTACCGCCCAGCCGCCGACTGCAGCCCAGTGTCCTCGTGTCAGAACTGATTCGTAGGGCGGCCGCGGCTCACGCTGCATTACGTCCGGATTGCCCTGCCCCATGCCCAGGGCCAGAGCCGGAAAGACGTCGGTCACCACATTCAAATATAGAATCTGCAGGGGCAGCAGAGGAATCGGCATGCTTGAAAAGCCGCCGGCGGCCGAAGCCGCCGCGACCGCGATGATCTCCGCCACGTTCGTGCACAGCATAAACATCACCGACTGCCGGATATTGCCAAAAATAATGTGGCCCTGGCGAACCGCCGCCACAATGGATGAAAATGCGTCATCCTGCAGAACCATGTCGGCGACTTGACGGGCCGCATCCGTCCCGCGCCGGCCCATTGCCACACCGATATCGGCCTTTTTCAGAGCGGGGGTGTCGTTGACCCCGTCGCCGGTCATCGCCACCGTCTCGCCCCTGGCCTGCATCAGCTTGATCAGATGAAGCTTCTGTTCAGGGCTGACACGAGCGAAAATGTCGGTTGCGGCGACTGTTCGGCGCTGTTCTTCCGACATTTCATCGGGGTCGCTGAGTTCGCTGCCGTGCATAACCGTAGGCTCCTTTTTGTCTGTCACGCCCGTCTGCCTGGCGATGGCGGCCGCGGTAGCGGGCTGATCGCCGGGTGACCATGATGACCCGGATGCCGGCCGCCTGGCACTCGTCAATGGCTTGCCGTACGTTTTCTCTGGGTGGATCTATCAGGCCCACCAATCCCAGAAATCGAAGTTTTTCGTATGGCTTTTCTTCGGTGCTGTCCACAAACTTGTCGGCAACGGCCAGCAGGCGCAGGCCTTCGGCTGCCAGGTTTTCAGAACTATTGATCCAACGGCGGCGCGTTTCTTCACTCAGCGGCCGGGAGCCGTTCACATCTTCATCGGCGATGGTCTGACATGCTTCCAGAACAGGCGTCGGCGCACCTTTTACGGCGACCTCCAGTCCGCCTTCGCCCCTGTGATAGGTTGCCATCGATCAGCAGATCGGCTACTCTAACAATGTAAGCACCGCTTTCATTAACTACCTGCCGGTCGATAACCGCGGAAGCGAGAAAACGCGCCGGAGAAAAGACGCAGTCATAGGGCTCGCCCTCCGGATAGGGCTCCATTCGCTGTTGTGAGGGCCGCCGTCCATAGGGCCCGAAACGGGGATAAGGCGGCGGGAAATAACGATATCCGTAACTTCTATAACGTCCAGACCTGTAATAGTAATCCGGATTCAATCCATGTTGAAGTGCAACGGGTTTAGCGAGTTTGAAATTGTCCTGGTTATGAATTCGGATTGTTTGGAATCGATGCTCCCCCCAATTCCGGGTGCACCGGATACAGCCACACAGCGCTGCCTGTCGAATATTTTACCAAACTCGATATTAATGCTCCAAACCTACCTGCTTAGCCTAATTCTTACAATTAGGTCCATCCAGTATTTGCGGTAACTTGCGAAGGTATTCCCAAAAGCGCCTGTTTCATTCGCCTCGCAGAACCAGGGAAAATTACCGCCGGTTTTCAAAGATACTGACTTTTTATGACAAAAATACACATCCGACCTGATTGCCACGGCGGCCACCTTATTTTATAGTACGGGTTAATATAAATTAAATTGCGGGGGCGGCCAAATAGTAAAGACGGTCCGATAAATGCCGCTCAATGAAGGAGAAGATACCCACGGAATTGAATCCCATCGGCGTGTTAAAGGCATTTTAAAACGTGAAACGCCCCACGCAATGGAGGTTGACATGAAAGACGAGAAAAAGTGGAATCAAAATGAAGATATGTCCAAGGAGAAGAAAATAGATAAAGCGTATGCCAGACGGCATGAAGTGGCCTGGTCGGATGTTTTAATGTATTCAATACTCTTTGCGGTGTTGTTTTTCACGCTTTATATGATCGAAAAATTTCAGTAGTAGAAGGGACACGGTGCCATGCAGAACATTAAGAACATTAAGAAACGCATTGCCCTCGTCACCGGCGCCAACAAGGGCCTCGGATTTGAAATTGCCAAAAAACTTGCTGCTCGAGACATAACCGTGCTGGTAGGCGCCCGTAATCAAGAAAACGGAGTCCAAGCGCAGAACCAATTGAGACGCAGTGCGCTTGATGTGCATTTTATTCTTCTCGACGTAGCGAATGCCATGTCCATTCAAACGGCGGTCGGCAGAATCAAAGACGAATTCAGGCGGTTGGATATCCTGGTCAACAATGCCGGTATTATGATCGATTCAAAAACAGGGATCACGGAATTGAACCTTACTATTTTTCAAAATACCTTGGAGACCAACGCCCTGGGTCCTCTGCTGCTGAGCCAGGCCTGTCTTCCCTTGATGAAAGCCAACAACTACGGCCGCATTGTCAACATGTCCAGCACGTTGGGATCTCTGACCGACATCGCCAGCCCGGATTCCCCGCACGCGGAAGTACAGGCACCCGCCTACCGCCTGTCCAAAACGCTTCTCAACGGGATGACGGTGTTGCTCGCAGCGGAGATGCGCGGCACCAACATTCTGGTGAATTCGGCCTGCCCGGGATGGGTCCGCACGGACCTGGGAGGCACTCAGGCGCCGCTGTCGCCGGAGCAAGGCGCCGAAACCCCCGTCTGGCTGGCCACGCTGCCGGACGGCGGCCCCAGCGGCGGGTTTTTCCGTGAACGGCAGCCGATACCCTGGTAAATATCTCGTAGGCAAAGCTCATCACGTCAGGACATTGCCTGCAAGTTGTTGGTGATGTAGTCCAGGTGGATCTTTTCCTCGCTGAAATACGTCCGCAGGACTTCTTTTACCTCAGACGGTGCCTCCCACGAAACCACTTCGCCGTAATACCGATTGGTGATGTCTTCCGTGATTTTCATGGCCTTGAGGGCGCCTTTCAATCCGGTGAAACTGCGAATTGCCGAAAATGCCTCGATGACATACCCTTTGAAATCCTGTGATTGTTTGGGCGGATGTCCGCCCAGATCCTCAATGTGTTTGGAAAGACCGTCGATGTGTTTTCGATGCTCATCTTGAAATTTCAGCAAGCGATCTTTAATGATCGGGTCATCAATTTCCTTGAGGACCTGGTCGTAAGCATGGACGGCATCGATGTCCAGCTGAACAAGATTCGAAAGCGCTTCGATTAGATTTTTTTCTTTCAATGTTAATGCCTCCAGGATATTGGGTAAAAGCAATGATTAGATACCCGGTGCGAACCCGGATCGCAGCCGCGTGAAATGATGCTACCTTATTTGAGCCAAACTCAATTTCTATTTATATCAATTAGCGAACAGCTGTTAAAAAGACAATACGGTTAAGCATGTATTTGTGGCAGTGATTCGATGTATTCGATTCGATATTGGCAATTCTGCTTATTTACCTGAGGATGTTCGCCGGCGGCTTCTGCCTCTTGGCGGCAGGCGGATCACCCGGGACGGTATCCTCATTATCGATGCACGGCGGCGCAGCCGGATCAAAAAGCAGCGCCAATGCGCTGATCGTGCTGAAAATTAAATCGGATTCTATCGATATGCGAAATGTCACAAGGCCTGATTTTGGTCCAGATTTGCATTAAAAAAATAATCCGTACAGAGGTCCACTCTTGTTAGGGTTCGGCAGGGTCGGCATTGAGCGCCATATTCATCCCGTCGGGAATCCTCAATAATACTTAACGCCGATCCGGTAGTAGGTGCTGAAATTATCCCGGAATTCACGGCACCACTTCACCTCGGCCAAGGTGGATGTCCGCAGATGTTTCCGGGTGCCGTGGTAGACCTGATCAACCGGTGCATTGCCCAGGCGGATGTACAGAACGTATCCGGGTTTGAAGGGTTCGGCTGCCTCGAGGCACATGCCGTTTCTGCTGTGATTGAAAGTCATGGAAGCATATTCACGATGGAACCTGGTGCTGAAGGGAGCGATAATGATAGGCGCATGCGAGATGATACGTTCATCTTTGCGTTGATCTGCCGCAATCCTCGACTGGTTGATTTCATCATCCGGCCGGAGTTTGTTTTTTTGCTGGATCGCCAACACGTTCACCCTCCTTTCTGGCCCGCAGGGCCTTACTGGTATGAATCGACTCCAGCGGGATTGCCTCTAAGTTTGCTTATACACCTTATTTATTGTACGGCGGTCGCAATTAGTAAATACGGTCAATCCAGTATCAACTGGTTTAAAAAACAGTATATTCGTCGAATCTGATGAAGAAGGAAAAAAGTTATCTACAGCGAAAAGCATGTTTTTTTTTCGGAGCCGGTTTATTAAAAAATAGCCTGCGCTTAGAATAGGCAGAAAAACCAAAACCACGGCAAAATTGATCTCCAGGCTGTAGCGGCCGAAAGCGACCAGCGGAACGGCCATCACGAACTGGATCGGCCAGACGATGACCAAATAATGCATGAAAGATATTCCGCTCAGGCTCAGCACATAGTTTTTGACGGCATAGGGAGGGGGGCGGGGATGGCCGCAAACAGGATAAGGGAAATGAGCTTCTGTTTTGGGGAAAATTTAACCGTTCGAAATTGCTTTCATCCCAAAAATTTATCTCGAAGGGCCCCCGATATCCGGCAGGAAATCGGAGGTCCTCTGCGCTTCGGCAGGCAGGTCAGATGTCGGCGTTCAGCGCTACATCATCGGCAGCATCTTCCGGACAAAACACCACCTTAAACGCCTCATCGATGATACTCCTTGTTTAGAAGCGTTGTGAATAAATTTTGGCCGAATTCGCAGTGTTATTCTTTTTGAGATTCCCTTTCGGGGCATATTGTCGTCGTTTGACAAAAGCCGTTTTTTTCAATACAAGTGTAAGTTAATCATATTCTTTGTTTTTTCAATAGCTTTCCTAAAAAATTCACTATGATTCGGGTAAATCAAAACATTGCTCTGGATGAAAACGAAATCCAGGAGGATTTCGTCCGATCCTCCGGCCCCGGCGGCCAGAACGTCAACCGCGTAGCGACCGCGGTCCAGCTGCGATTCGATATCGTCAATTCGGCTTCTCTGCCCGAGGATGTTCGCCGGCGGCTTTTGCGCCTGGGCGGCAGCCGGGTCACCCGAGACGGCATTCTCATTATCGATGCGCGGCGGTTTCGCACCCAGGAAAAAAACCGCCAGGACGCCCGCCAGCGGCTGATCGAGCTGGTGAAAAAGGCGGCAGAAAAACCCAAACACCGCCACAAGACAAAACCCACCTCCGCATCCAAGCGCAGACGCCTCGCAGAAAAACGGCGGCGCAGCCGGATCAAGCAGCAGCGTCAATCGGTAGATACAGCTGAAAATTAAAAGCGAATCCGCTGCCGGAAAGACTTCCAAATCAGCGCTGTGTTCTCGGCATATCGAGCGTCGTGCCGTGATGCGGGCCCGGGCGGCGAAATTTTATAAACAGTCCAAACTTTGAACCCTGAACTCTGAACCCGGGTCCCTGAACCTTGCATTGATTAAATTAGCCGATTACTGTGGTTTCAATCTCAAAATACATTCCATACCTGATGGATAACTTCGGAGATCGTCGCCATTATCTACAGTATACAAGTAAGGGCCTTCGCCCCGGAGGGAGTGGTGGAATTTGGGGATATTGGCCTCGGTGATAGGTGAAGAAAAGATTTCACCGGTGGCAGAAATCTTTACCCGTCCGGCCGAACTGTTTCCGGGAGGATATCATGACTGAGGAGAACAAACTCCAAGCCTATAAAGGAAAGCGCAATTTTTCTAAAACACCGGAGCCCAAAGCGGGCTCCGGGAAATCTTCCAGACAGCCCATTTTCGTCATTCAACAGCATGACGCCCGTCGGATGCACTTTGATTTCCGTTTGGAAGTGGAGGGGGTGTTAGCTTCCTGGTCGGTGCCCAAGGGGCCGAGTACCGATCCGCTGGAAAAACGCCTGGCGGTTCGTACTGAAGACCATCCCCTCGATTATGCGGATTTCGAAGGACGCATTCCCGAGCAGGAATACGGAGCCGGCGTCGTAATTGTCTGGGATACCGGAAGATACGAAAACAGGAGCCGCAAAGAAGAGCGCGAAATCTCCGTCAGAAAGGCACTGGATGAAGGAAACGTCAAGGTGCGGCTTTACGGTAAGAAGCTCAAAGGAGGCTATGCCCTGGTTCACGCGAAGATGGGGGGTGATGAAAGGAACTGGCTGCTTGTCAAGGAGGACGATGATCATGCGGACGCCCGGCGCAACCCGGTCAGCACCGACCCCCAATCAGTTCTCAGCGGCAAAACCATCAAGGAGATGGCGGAAGCCATGGAGAAGGCGCAGGAATAAAGGTGCGATCTCATGACACAAAGGAATTTCGGCCCCTATGCTTTTGAAATCTCGGGCTCCAAGGGGCTGCACATCATTTGCCCCATCAGGCGGAAGGCCGGATTCGACAAAACGCGAAAATTTGCCGGTGAACTCGCCCGCTATTGGGCATCTAAACATCCGGATTTGCTGACCACCGAACAACGCAAGGAGCGCCGAAAAGGCCGTCTTTTTTTGGATACGTTGCGCAACTCCTATGGGCATTCCATGGTGGCGCCCTATTCGCTTCGCGCGCTGCCCGGCGCGCCGGTGGCGACCCCTATTGATTGGCAGGAAGTGCAGGATAAATCTCTGAGGCCGCAGCGCTACAACCTTTCGAATATTTTCAAGCGGCTGGCACACAAAAAAAATCCCTGGAAAGGTATGGGACGAAAAGCGAAGGATCTATCCGGTCCGGAAAAAAAGCTGAAGAATTTGCTTGCAGAAGGAAAAAGAAGCGGAGCCGAGCGGCGGGAAGCCGGCCGCTAAAATTTGTATAAATTTTGAGACCTTTAAAAGTCCCGTTCATCCGGGTTAGGAGATAAACTGATGCTGACAGCCATAAATCCTGCCAACGGCAGTATTACCCGTACTTATGAAGAAGACAGCGCAGCGGAGGTTGCAGACAAAATCGAAGCCGCCCATCGGGCGTTTTTAGGCTGGCGGGAAACGACCTTTCCCCAGCGGGTTGAAAAGCTGCGGAATGCCGCACAAATATTGACCGGCAAAAAGGAGGAATATGCGGTTCTGATGGCCACCGAGATGGGCAAACCCATCCGGGACGGCCGGGCCGAAGTCGAAAAGTGCGCCTGGGTCTGCGATTATTATGCCGACAATGCCTTAACCGCCCTGCAGCCCGAGTTCATTGAGACGGATGCCCGCAGAAGCTATATATCTTTTACGCCCCTTGGTGTTATTCTGGCTATTATGCCCTGGAACTATCCCTTCTGGCAGGTGTTTCGCTTCGCAGCGCCGGCCTTGATGGCCGGCAATGCCGGGGTTCTCAAACACGCCTCCAATGTGCCCGGCTGTTCACTGGCGATTGAGGATATCTTCAAGACGGCGGGATTTCCGGAAAACCTGTTCCAGAATGTTTTGCTTTCCAGCAAACGAATGGACCGGCTTATCGCCCAACCTCTAATTCGCGCGGTAACCCTGACGGGCAGCCAATCCGCCGGGCGGGCGGTGGCGGCCGCCGCCGGGGAGTTGCTGAAAAAAACGGTGTTGGAGCTCGGCGGCAGCGACCCCTACATCATCCTGGAGGACGCCGATCTGGAAAAGACGGTTGAAACCTGTGCGGCCAGCCGGCTTTTAAACTCCGGTCAGAGCTGCATTGCCGCCAAGCGCTTTGTGGTCGTGGAATCTGTTCGCAAAAGGTTTGAAGACATGCTGGTCGCGCAAATGGAACAAAAGCAAATGGGAAATCCCTTGGAAGAGGACACCGAAATCGGCCCCCAGGCCCGGGCCGAATTGCGGGACGATCTCCACCGCCAGGTCACGCAAAGCATCGAGAAAGGCGCCCGATGTCTTTTGGGCGGCCGGATACCCTCCGGCAACGGCGCTTTCTACCCCGCAACTGTTCTCAGCAGTGTTCAAAAGGGTATGCCGGCTTATGATGAAGAGACATTCGGACCGGTGGCCGCGGTTATCGCCGTCAAGGATGAAGCCGAAGCGATTCGGACGGCCAACAATACCGACTTCGGATTGGGTGCCGCCGTTTTTACGAGTGATGTTTTTCGCGGGGAACGCATCGCCGCCAATGAACTGGAAGCCGGCAATTGCTTTGTAAACGCATTCGTAAAATCGGATCCGCGCCTGCCGTTCGGCGGAATCAAGCAAAGCGGATACGGCAGGGAACTCTCCCACTACGGCATCAAAGAATTCGTAAATATAAAGACCGTGTATGTGGCATGACAGAAGACAGAGGCTGGTTTCAAGTGTCAGCGCACTGCTGTCCGCGGGGTGGCCGGTTTAATCAAAAGATGAATTCCTAAATAAGCGAATATCCAATAGCGAATAATGAATACCGAATAACCAATAACTAACAACGCCTCTGTCATCTGTCTTCTGTCCTCTTTTTTTGACTATGAACTATGAGCTGTAAGCTATGAGCTTTTTTTATCTGACACCTGAAACCGTCCTTTGCTTCCCAGCTTCCCGGCCTCCCAGCCTTCCATTACCCCCGCCGGCCAAGATTAATTTCCACTTTGCGCCGCTCGAGTTCACGGCGCAGCAGTTCGATAAACGGAATGGTGAGCAGGGTGAAAAAAAGGCTGATGTAAACGAACATCTGAAGAATCAGGGTGCGTTGATCGCCGGTGTGGGCGATGTTTAAGAAGATATCAGCAAACCTTTCCACCAGCCGATTCATAGGAATTCGGTTTTCGATTAAGGAATATTCAGCACTTCTCGGCGTTAAAAAATCAGCCAAAAAAAGTGGGCACAAAATAAGTTAGGACGCTGTGCCCAGAAGAAAAATAGGGTCTATTGTGTATTGTTTGCGGGCAAATACTGTATTGCGGCTGAAAGGATCTGCTTTAAGGCGGCCGATAACTGACAACTCCCCCCTCCCGGATAAGTACTTTTTTATCCAAAAATACATTTTCAACCCTATTGCCGCCTGCTTTGGAAACTTTCTATATTGGCAATCAAGGCTGTCGGATGCCGGAGGCGGTTGGCGCTTCGAAGCTGCAGGGCGGAAATTTCGAGTCAACAGTTATCTAGTCAGCGGTCATATTTATTTAACCTAAAATTATGAGATGGAGGTGTGTTGATTTTATGAAGCGAACGTTGATGATTTTAATTGCAATCCTGGCCGGCTGCACCGCATGGCTTTCTGCGGCCGCTGTCTTGGCGGATACCACCATGCCGGATATTATCAAAATGAACAATCCAGCCTATGATGAACACGAGAAGGCCATTGTTCAGTTCAATCATAAAGCGCATGCGGAGAAATTCCCGGAGAAGTATCCCGAAATCTTTGAAAACGCCTGTGGGGAATGCCATCACAATGATGAGGGCGAGCCGCGCAAGGACCTCAAAATGGGCGACGACGTCGATAAATGCATCGAATGCCACGATAAACCGGGGCAGATGCCCAAGAAAGTAAAAAGAGAGCTGCGCGCGAAGGGCTTGTCCCGCGAGGAAAGGCGGGTCAGGGAGCGCGAATACCACGCTGAAGCGCTGCATGATAAATGCCGGGGATGTCATCGGCTGGCCCGCAAGAAGGCCGATACCCGCAAGCCGCCGACTACATGCTCCAAATGTCATATCAAAGATAAGTCCTAAAATGAAACCATCACAACCCCATGCATCGCGTGAACCCGGTGATCATCACCACCGCCATGGGGTCGTTGATCCTAAAATCGCAGGCACCCGGCGCGGTAAATGGGCCGTCAAGTGGTCTTTTGCGGCGCTGATGCTGACGGCGCTGCTTCAGGTGATTGTAGTTGCGCTTTCCGGCAGCGTCGCCCTGCTGGCGGACACCCTGCATAACATCGGGGATGGCTTCACGGCGCTTCCGCTGTGGCTCGCTTTTACCTTGGTCCACCGCAAACCCACCCGGCGGTTTACCTATGGGCTGGGTCGGTTGGAGGATTTGGCCGGAGTTTTTATTGTGATGGTTATTCTGGCCAGCGCCGCTGCCGCCGGCTATGAATCCGTGCATCGGCTCTTACATCCGCAGCCGGTAAAAATGCTGGGGGGGGTGGCGGCGGCCGTTTTGATCGGTTTTGCCGGCAATGAGTTTGTAGCCCGCCTGCGCATCAAAGTCGGCAAAGAGATTAACAGTGCCGCCCTGGAAGCCGACGGGCATCATGCGCGAGTGGACGGGCTTACCAGCCTCAGCGTGCTCCTCAGTACACTGGGGGTTTGGCTGGGATACCCCCTGGCGGACCCCGTCATCGGGTTGCTGATTACCCTGGCCCTCCTGCGGATTGTGTGGGAAGCCGGCAAGACCGTTTTGATACGACTGCTGGATGGGGTCGATCCGCAGCTGGTCGAGGAGATTAAATCTGCCGCAAAGCGAGCCGATGGGGTCGAGGAAATCGCCGAAGTGCGCGTACGCTGGATCAGCCGCCAGCTTCTGGCCGAAGTCAATCTGGCCGTCAACGCCGGATTATCCGTTGCCGAAGGTCATTCTATCGCAGAAAATGCCCACCAGGCGATTCTGCATCAACTTCCTTATCTATCAAACGTTGTCATACACGTCGACCCTCTGAACAGCTCCGGCGAGACCTTTCATCGCCGTAATTGAAACGCTGGGGAATTTCTATCGTATATAAAATCATAATTTAAAATGCAGAACGTCCAAAGTTGACTAAAATATGAATAAAAAACCCAACAAGCTCACGCTGCGAATAGTAATCAAATATTTCCTTTTGCAACTGCCGGGCCAGATGTCGTTTGCTGTGATTCTGCTCTTATTTCGACAGTGGGTAGAAGTACCGGGCTATCTCACGTGGGTGCTGCTCGGCGTGTGGGTCGCCAAAGATGTATGTTTATTTCCTTTCCTCTGGCGTTTTTACGATCCCAGCCATTACCCCGACCGATTCCGCATGGTCGGTCGCAGGGGGTACGCTCTGACTCGTCTGGACCCTGACGGCTATGTTCAAGTGCGGGGAGAACGATGGCGGGCCGCTATCGCTGATGGGCAGTCTCCCATCGAGCAGGGCCGGGCGCTTTGCGTGCAGGCCATCAAGGGTCTCGAATTGACGGTGAAATCTTGCGCAGAAGATCAGCCGGGATGATTACAGGAAGCGATACTTGGGTGAGGATCAAGTTTGGGCCGCTATTTCCATATTTGGCGAACTTTTTGGGTGGCCTTTAGGTATGATTCCGGATATGTATCGGTTGAAAATGGGGTATATTCGGTATTCTGCATACATTTTGGCTGTATGAACCGACCATGTATCTTGAATCAGGCTCGATTCACGCAAGGATCGGCATCATGTATATCGTCATAGCTCTGGTCATGCTGCTGCGCGGGTTCGCCGATGCCATCCTGAGGCGCTCTCAGCAGGCCTTTGCCGCGGGCACCTCATCCGGCTATCTGCCGCCCGGCCATTACGAACGGGTGTTCAGCCCCCAAATACATAAAAAAATCAATCTAAATACACGTTATAACGCATTGTAATATTGCGCTGCCCATCTAAAATTTAATACAGACAGCGGTAAAATTATTCAGCAGAAATAAGGAGGAGGTATCAGATGACTAAAAAAGGCGAAGCTGAAGAATTCATGGCCGGACTGCCGAAGGTTGGAGCAATTTAACCCCGAATCTATAACCCGGAAAGGAGTCATCGGATAAATTCCGGTTGGCTCCTTTTCCTTTTCAGGTGGTGCCTTTACCTCTGTGCGAGGGCATTAATATTTGGACGCATTGGGGGCAAATTTTTGGAGGTAAAAGAATATGAAAAAATATATTTCAGGCGGGCTGTTGGTGCTGATT
>Ga0307426_1000199_pt1 | contig 39714 bp, 41 predicted proteins | sample SalMarWE160340MG_FD_202165 | JGI IMG/M metagenome (GOLD analysis project Ga0307426, IMG submission 202165) | Salt marsh sediment microbial communities from the Plum Island Ecosystem LTER, Massachusetts, United States - WE1603-40 | ecosystem: Environmental > Aquatic > Marine > Intertidal zone >... | reverse complement strand
ACTAACTATATCCATCCTATCCATCCATTCCTTTCCTTTTTCCAACCGTAGGCTAACGTTGGCTATTCCACCAAACCCCACGTTACCATAACCAGACATCTCCGTTTTGGTGGTGGTGGATTAAAATTTAATCCCCAACCCACCCAACACCAAACCCAACCCAAACCGATTAAGAAATAGTTGAAATGCGCCCGTTCAAGCCAATAAATGTAAGACATAAAAGCTTGATAGGTTCTATTTATGTAGTTCACAGATGATCTGGTGGATGTTATGGGTGAAAACAAGACGCTAATTGCGTATGCTACGAGAGGAGGAACGACGGAGGAGTATGCGAAAGCGATCAACTCTGTGCTCACAGACGAATTCAAAATGCAGGCCGATTTAGTCAATCTGAAGAAGGCGCGTAATCCTGACTTGACGCAGTACCAAAACATCATCGTTGGAGCAGGCATAAAGATGTTCAGAATGCACAAAGAAGGCGCCGAGTTTCTTGAGAAGAAAAATTTTGGAGAGAAAAACGTGGGGATATTTCTCTCATCTCTGGTACCGCGAGACGAGGCTATCAAGAAGTACGTCGACGTCATCCTTCAGAAGAACACAACCCTGAAACCAATTGCTGTTGAAGTCTTTGGGGGAAGAATGAGAATATTTGGAAGAACCAGCCAAGACATGACAGATATCGAAAAAGCCAAAGAGTGGACCCGCAAGATCGCGGAGCACTTAAGAAGTTGACCATCCAGCAGAACTCCCAGTCCATGAAGATTTAAGTGCCCCTTCCTTAGAATCGTTAAAACCACCGCGCGCTAGTACCAATCCAAGCTATCTGCCTCGGATTGTCTATTGGTTGGTAAGGTAATATGTTTGTTGTGTAGCCAGAATATACTCGCACGTCAAAACTATCTAAGAAAGGACACAAGAATGATTAAAACTTCGTGTCTTGTGTCAGATAGTTTGCGGTGGGTAAACCCCGAGGGCGAAACGACACAACTAACTAATTCTTGATGGAACATTTCCCTTTATGTACGTAATGGGTAAAGAGTTAAAACCGAATTTAACGTGAAAAGGGCAGGATAGTTAGCTAAAAATGCTTAGAGATTTCCGTAAGTTTATGGTGATCTTAAATAAGAGTTACTTCTTTTCCCGCGATCTTGGAAAAATATTTATTCTAAATGCCTAACATTTTTCTTAAGTTTCGTGCTTCGGAACCCAACAGTGTTAGAAGCATACTCTCGCTTTGGGAAAAAGGAGAGGAACCCTAAGCTGGTTTGAGACTGAGGCGATTGAGGGAAAGGAAAACCCTTTGCTTGGATTTCCCTTCCATATAGAAACCCGTATTGGTACCCTGTTTCTGTTACGGTGAGTCGGCTTAAATTTTTTGTGGAAACCGAAAAGAAGCCTAAAATGAACTTCTTTTTTGAAACAAAAATCCTATACTTTGTGTCACATAATATAGACTATCCTGATCAAAAATGAAAAAACAGAATGAAAAGATCGGGATAAGAATTTCTCAAGAACAGAAAAAAGCAGCAACGCAGCTTGTTGAATCTGGAAAATTCAAGAATATTAGCCAAGTAATTCGGACAGCTCTCAAAGAATTGCTATTAGCACAAAGAGGGAGTTTTGAAGATGAGTCATGAGCTAGATGACAACATTGAAAGACGTCGTCGCATTTGTGCTAAAGTTCGGCAGCATCCTAGAGGTGTTACCCTGAGCGCGCGCGCCTGACAGCTTTAACCCGTATCATAATGGAAATGGGATATAGCCTGAGAGGCGCGAAAGAAAAAATCAGAGAACTTACCTATGGTGGCTGGATTAAGGAAAGTAACTCGCTCTTTTTTGACGCAGAGACTCTCTCACACACGCAAAAGAGAAGAAGGAAAAGGAATGGTGGCAAAGGGAAGTGGACAAGAAGACGAATAGTACAAGACAAGAAGAGTCAGTCGCACACGCACACACGCACACACAGATATTCTTTCTCACACGCATGAGTTGATTCTTGGTGGTTATCTGCCCTGAGTGTAGTTCAAAGTGTCTTTATCTTTCTGGTTTTCGCTACGTCAATGAAGGGTAGATTCAGAGATATCTTTGTCGTGATTGTGGTTTCCGTTTTTCGAATAATCCATATACGGATTGTCAGACAAAAAAGAGTCGTCAAATATGTGTCTTGAGGGCGAAAAATTTGACCGAGGCAACAGAAACAAAGACTGTTGCGGGAGAAGAAAGCGGTAGTTCAAATGGAAGAATAATCGACTTTGCATGGCAACTAAAAAAACGAGGATTAGCCGAAGCAACAATAAAGCAAAGAGTATATCGTCTTCGCCATCTGGTTAAGAAAGGGGTTAAACTAACTGATCCAGACACCATTTCTACAATTTTAGCAACGAACAACTGGTCTGAATCAAACAAACGAGTGTTCATAGTAGCCTACAAAAGCTTTGCAAGAACATTCAAACTAGAATGGGAGCCGCCGAAAACAAGAGTAGAGGACAAAATACCGTTTATCCCAACCGAAGATGAAATCAATCAATTAATAGCCGGATGTGGAAAGAAGACAGCTACATTCCTACAGGTCTTAAAAGATACAGCTGCAAGAACTGCTGAGGCGTCGAAACTAAAATGGATAGATATAGACGAAAAGAAAAACACTATACGCATCAACAATCCAGTGAAAGGCAGCAGGGCAAGACTAGTAAAGGTTAAACCGAAAACCATAGCAATGATAAACAGGCTGCAAAAAACAAACGAGTATATCTTCAATCCTCATGCGCACACAATCAGGCAAAACTACTACAAACAAAGACGGCGGATAGCAAACATACTGCAAAACCCAAGACTGATGCAAATACGGCTTCACACATTTCGACACTGGAAAGCTACAATGGAATATCACCGAACCAAGGACATAAAGTATGTTCAAAGGCTATTGGGTCATAAGAAGCTGGAACATACTGACCGTTACACTCAACTCATAGATTTGGGAGATGACGAATACAATGTTGCTCACGCTTCCACTTTGGAAGAGGAAAACAAATTAATAGAAGCTGGATTTGAGTATGTGCGCTACAGCGAACGAGATGAGGTAGCGATCTACAGGAAACCAAAGTAGTCTAGTCTATAGCTCCGGTAGTATAGTCCGGTCAAGTATAACGGCCTCTCGAGCCGTGGACCCGGGTCCGAATCCCGGCCGGAGCACCACACATTTCTGTAACCATCTACTGCCAAGAACGGTGTCGGCACGTAATCTCAGATAGTTCATTAAGTCACGTTAGGAGTTCAAAAAAGAAAATGGTGGAAGTTATAGGCCTAACATGCCCAGCAGGTTATACTGGACAATCAGCGCCGCAAACAACGAAGCAACAAGCGACATCACCGTAATCATCGTGTTCAGCGAAGGTCCAGCAGTGTCTTTGAATGGATCGCCCACCGTGTCGCCAACCACAGCCGCCTTGTGGGCGTCGGATCCTTTTCCGCCGTGAACACCTGTTTCAATCAGCTTCTTGGCGTTGTCCCATAATCCGCCAGCGTTTGACATAAGCAGCGCCAGCAGCAAGCTCGACAGTATTGCGCCTGCCAAGAAACCGCCTAAAGCTTGGATTCCGCCGACGAAGCCCATGACTAGCGTGGCTACGATTATGACGACACTTGCGGGCATCAACTCGCGAATGGCGCCTACCGTGGCAATGTCCACGCATTTGGCGTAGTCGGGCTTAACGCCTGGCTTCCCCTCTCGCAGACCGGGGATTTCTTTGAATTGCCTTCTGATTTCAGCTATCATTCTTTCTGCATTTTTGCCAACTCCTAGCATCAGCATTGCGGAAAATACGGCTGGAATCGCGACACCTATAAGTGCGCCCATCAAGACGAGTGGGTCCATGATGTCGAAGACAGGAGTAGGCCCAGATTTCGAAGCAATTTCTTGGAAAGCAGCCAGTAACGAAATTACTGTTAAACCTGCAGCGCCAATTGCGAAACCCTTAGTTATCGCTTTTGCCGTGTTTCCTGCGGCGTCAAGTTGGTCTGTGATCGCGATGACTTCCTCGCTGAGTCCAGACTGCTCCGCCACGCCTTTAGCGTTGTCAACGATTGGACCGTAGGCGTCGTTGGAAACTGTTAAGCCAACGATTGAAAGCATGCCGACCGCAGCTATGGAGATTCCGAATACGCCGTAAGAAACGCCACCCAGAGGTTCCAGCAGTTTGTATGCAATAGCTGCGGCAATGCCAATTCCGATTAGGGGGAGAAGTATGCTTCTGAGACCGTATGAGAAGCCTGTGATTATGTTTATGGCTGGACCGCTTTTTGATGCTTCTGCAGTTTTAATCACGGGTGTTTTGTCTTCTGATGTGAAGTAGTCGGTTGTTACGCCTATTATGACGCCTGCAACCAAGCCTATGGCGGCTGCGCCCCAGATTTCCCAAGGATAACCAAGGTAATAGGTGGCTATGGCAGTGAGAACGCCGAAAATAGCGCAGGTTATGTACGTTCCCATGTTAAGTGCATATCCTGGGTTGCCTTTCTTGCCAACTCTCACTGTGAAAGAGCCGATAATTGAAGCGAATATGCCCACGCCAGCAAAAACCAATGGAACCTGTATGTACAAAGTGCTACCGCCGATTGAAAGAGCAGCACCAAGTATCATCACAGCCACGATGCTTGCGACGTAAGAGTCAAACAAGTCCGCTCCCATCCCAGCCACATCACCCACGTTGTCGCCTACGTTGTCTGCTATGACGGCGGGGTTTCTCGGGTCATCTTCAGGTAGGTCAAGTTCTACTTTGCCTACTAGGTCAGCGCTGATGTCTGCGGTTTTGGTGTAGATCCCGCCACCTGCTTTGGCGAAGAGTGCAAGAGAGCTGGCGCCGAAGCTGTAAGATAGTATTGCTGGGACTTCTTCTGCCGGCGATAACCCAACGATCGCATAGACTATGCTTATGCCGAGTAAGCCGATTCCAACAACGGCGAAACCCATCACTGCGCCTCCGCGGAAGCCTATTGGGAACGCTTTGTTCAAGCCTTGTTGTGCGCCGTTTGCCACCTTGGCGTTTGCCTTGGTCGCAACTGTCAAGCCAAGGAATCCAGCCAACGCGGAAAATGTGGAGCCGAAAATGTACGACAATGCGATGGTAATGTTTTTCAGTGGGTCACCAGCCCAAATTGGCGCTGGCAGAAATAATAGTAGTAGCACAGCCACAACACCGACAAACATGAATAATACGGTGTACTCTCTTTTCAGGAATGCGTGAGCGCCCAGTCTGATGGCGTCCGAAATCTCCCGCATTCTTTCGGTTCCGCTGTCTTGTTTTTCAACGTAACGATAGAAGTACAATCCTGCCAAAATCGATATTAACGAAGCTATTGGTGCTATTAACCAGGGTTCAAATGTTTCAAGCATTTTTTTAACCTTGCCGGTTCAGTACTCTTTATTTTGAATTGAAGGGGGAAATTGTATGAACTTATTTATTAGCCTTTGTTTTATTGAAGCCTAAAGGGAAAACATTATAACGGTTATCTTTAAGATAATGGAGCTAACGTATCATCTAACCGAAGGGAACGGCATCATAGTATTAGAATAAAACTGAATTGGTGAAAAGGCGGTTGCTATGGCTGACGCATGGCACAGCAAGAAATCTGAGCAGGTCTTGAGCGAATTACGGGTTGACCAAAAAGGGTTAAGCCGTGAAGAAGCGGAACGTAGGCTAGAAGAGTTCGGGTACAACGAGCTTAAAGAAAAGAAAGGAGTAACTCCGCTCCAGATTTTTCTCAACCAATTCAAAGATGTCTTTGTTATCATGCTTTTGGTAGCCACGGCAATTTCTTTTCTCATCGGAGAAACGGTTGATGCTATTACCATAGCCGTCATCGTGATTCTCAACTCCGTTGTCGGTTTCATTCAGGAATATCGGTCAGAAAAAGCCATGGAAGCCATGAAGAAGTTAACGGCTCCTAAAGCACGCGTTATCCGGAATGGCGATGAGACAATGATAGATGCCCGAAAAATCGTGCCTGGCGACATTGTCCTTCTTGAAGCTGGTGACCGTGTTCCCGCGGATGGCAGGCTCATAGAAACTGTCGATTTGAAGGCTGACGAAGCTGTTTTGACAGGTGAGTCGACAGATGTTACAAAGAACTTGGGTGTAGTTAAAGATGACACGCCCATCGCAGATAGAAAAAACTCTGTTTTCATGGCAACCCACATGACCTACGGCAGAGGCAAGGCTGTAATAACAGCTACTGGAATGAAGACGGAATTCGGGAAAATTGCCGAATTAGTTCAGACTATGGAGACGGAGGAGAGTCCTCTAAAGAAAAAACTGGAGAGCTTTGCCAAAAAACTTGGAATAATAATTGTTGCTTTGACGGCTGTAATTTTTGCGCTTGAGTTGTATGAAATCTTTGTTCTAGGCGTAGTTGAGTCAGGTGGCATTATCGCTAGCGTGTTGGATGCTTTTGAAGTGTCAATTGCGCTTGCGGTGTCAGCGGTTCCAGAAGGCTTGCCAGCAATTGTAACTGTGTCGCTCGCACTTGGCGCTAGGGAACTTGCTAAGCGCAACGCGATTTTGAGGAAACTTTCTTCCGCAGAAACTTTGGGTGCTACGACTGTTATCTGTTCAGACAAGACGGGAACTTTGACGAAGGGCGAAATGACGGTTCGCAAAATCTATGTTAACAATAAGCTTTTTGCTGTGACAGGGGCTGGCTACGAACCGAAAGGCGAGTTTTTGGTTGATGGCAATCCCATCAGCCCGAAGGAGAATCCTGAACTCGAATTGATGTTGAGGGCTAACACGTTGAATGCTAATGCTAATTATGATGGCAAACGTGTTATCGGAGACACCACCGAAGGAGCGCTTATTGTCGCAGCGGCTAAAGCGGGAATAGCTAAGAAAGATGCGGAGGGAGTGTATCCTCGCGTTCACGAAGTGCCGTTCACTTCTGAAAGGAAGCGCATGACAACAGTTCACAAGACACCAGACGAAAAGCTAGTTGCTTACGTGAAAGGCGCTCCCGAAATGATCATAGAGCGCAGCACTCACATCTTAAAAGATGAGAAAGTTAAGAAGTTCACAGCTGAAGAGAAAAAAGAAATTTTAGCAATAAATGAGAAAATGGCGAATGATGCCCTTCGTGTCCTCGGCGCGGCGTACAAGCATGTGCCCGCTGGCGCCGTCGAAAAGTTTGATGAGGAAGAATACGAGAGCAATCTGGTGTTTTTGGGTCTTTCGGGCATGATTGATCCTCCGAGGGATGAAGCAAAAGAAGCTAACGCTAGATGCAGGGAAGCGGGCATAAAGACCGTAATGATTACTGGAGATCACAAACTAACTGCGGTTGCCATAGCGAAAGAGCTGGGAATGTTGCACAGCGATAAAGTGCTTACAGGTGTGGAGCTTGACGACTTGGGTGACGAGGAATTCGGAAGGGTTGTAGAAGAAGTGTCGGTGTATGCGCGAGTATCGCCTGAACACAAGCTTCGGATAGTTAGGGCGTTGAAGAAGAAGGGCGAAATAGTGGCGATGACAGGTGACGGCGTAAACGATGCACCTGCACTTAAGCAAGCCGATATTGGCGTGGCAATGGGAATAACGGGCACAGACGTTACACGAGAAGCCGCGGACATTGTGTTGGCGGATGACAACTTCGCCACAATAGTTAACGCCGTTGAGGGTGGGCGCAGCATTTACGATAACATTCGAAAGTTCTCGTTCTTCTTGTTGCGCTCCAACTTTGACGAGTTGCTTGTTATAGGTAGCTTTGCTCTCTTAGGTTTAGAACTTCCTCTTACCGCTGGCATGATTCTGTGGCTAAATTTGGTCACCGATGGCGGTCCAGCCCTTGCCTTGACCATGGACCCACCGGAAGAAGATGTCATGAAGCGACCTCCACGTAATCCAAAAGAAGGCATATTGCATGGAAGAATAGCTTCGATTTTGGCAACTTTTGTAACGCAGTTTATAGGCACGGGACTTGTGTTTTACGTGTCGTTCTATGTGTTGGGTCGACCTATTGAAGAGGCTCGGGCAATGGCTTTTGTACAGGCGACTCTGCAAGAATTAGTTATAGTCTGGAATTGCCGTTCTGAAAAACGCAACGCGTTCAAAGTTGGGTTCTTATCAAACAAGTTCTTGCTTGTAGCAGTACTCGTGTCGGCTATATTGACTGTAATCATACCTTACACTTCTTACCTCGTACCCGGCTTCTATTTGTTCGGAACTGCGCCTCTGGACCTTATAGACTGGTTAGTTATTCTGCCATTCTCTTTTTCAGGCTTGCTAATTTTGCCTGAGGTTTTCTATGGCAGAAAAATCTGGAAATGGCGGTAAATCCAAGAAAACCTTAATATGCAAAGCAATTCAAAAGAGCAGTTCCTAACTTAAAGATGCGTGATAAAATATGAGTGAAAAAATGGCGAATCCTGCACCACTTGGACTATTAGGCTTTGGGCTTACAACCGTGTTGCTTAACCTGCACAACGCGGGCTTGTTCCCCCTTGACACCATGATCCTAGCGATGGGCTTAGCTTACGGCGGGCTAGCGCAGGTAATCGTGGGGGCAATGGAGTTCAAGAAAGGCAACACCTTCGGAACAGTAGCGTTCACGTCGTACGGGCTTTTCTGGTGGTCTCTCGTGGCACTGCTTGTTCTACCCAGCTTCCATTTCGAGGGCATAGTCGCTCCAACAGAAGTGGGGATGGCGGCTTACTTCTTCATGTGGGGGCTGTTTACGTTTGCAATGTTCTTTGGTACGCTTAAGACAAACCAAGCCCTGCAATTCGTTTTCGCCAGCCTGACAATCCTGTTCTTCATGTTGACGATAAGAGATTTAATGAACAACCCCCCGCTGTTCGGAACCTTCACCTTCAACAACCTCACAGGCATCGAAGGCGTAATCTGCGGATTAAGCGCAGTCTACTTGGCATTCGCGGAAGTGCTGAACGAGATGCACAAAAAAACCGTGCTACCCATCAGCCCCGTGAACTAAAAAACCAAAAACCTTTCTTTTTATTCCATTTATAGGGGGCTATAGTCTTTTCCGAGCCGCTAGTCAGCGTCATCCAACAAACAGTTGGGTCTGTATTGGCGGTTATGAGGGCTTTTCTGGTTTAAGGTTACTCAACGCCCGATACTTTACGCGAGCGCATACCAATCAAGTCGTATCCGCGTTTGTATGATTAGAGTTGAAAATGCTTTTTTTGTTAGTTAACCTGTTTCCGCATGGCGTTATCAAGAAGGAACGCAGAGAGGCGCTTTTAGCAAATTTTAAATACAGATTGGAGATAATTATAGTTTTGAGGTTAGCATTGTGCCTAAAGCTGCTAAAGCAAAGAAGAAAAAGGCTGCTAAGAAGAAATAACGCCTTAAAGCGTCTTAATTAACTCCCATTTTTCTGTTTTCCCATCGCTAGCTGCTGCTCTTTTCAGGTGAAATATGCAGAGAAACACTAAATTACGCGTCGGGCAGTTTTCGTCGATTTGGCTGAAAAAAATCTTTTTATACCCTATTGCTAACTGTTTTCTTAACCAAACGAAGGGATTAATTATGGCTGTTAAACCAACAACGGAATATTTTGATTTGCTGAACATGGCGGTTGCAAGAGAACTCCAAGTTTCAATTCAGTACATGCTTCAGCACGCTAAGATGGAAAAGCTTGTGCGCAAGGTCATAGCTGAAAACATCCTTATAGACAAAACCACCTACGACACAGTTGGGAAGTTCCTGAAAGAATTCGCCATTGTAGAGATGAAGCACGCTGCAGACATCATGGAGCGAATTTACTATCTTGGTGGATCAGCAACGACCAAGGGAAACAAACCAATCGTCGGCAACACCCTAAGCGAATTCGCAAAGCTCGGCGCGAAGGCTGAAGAGGACGCGCTCGTGCTGTACCGCAAAATAATCAAGGCTGCCAAAGAAGTAGGTGATAGGACAACACGGCAGATGTTCCAGAAGATCTACAAGGAAGAAGAGGAGCACCTGTTCAAGTTCCAAGAATACGTGAACATGAAGGATGAGCCTGAAGAAGCCGGAACAGCAGAGGTGTCAGCGTGGCGCAAGATTTTCACTGATGACTATTTTGCGTTGCTGAACAAGGCGGTGGCGGCTGAAATCTCGGCGATACTTCAGTACACGAACCAGCATGAAAAGGCGGCTTTGCTTGCTTTACGAGGGAAGAACACGGCGTTAGAAGTTGTACAAGAAACAAACAAGGCGAAAGTGGTCAGCGACCTGTTGAAACCCATTTTCCTGGTGGAGATGGAGCATCTGGAGAAGATCACCGAAAGGATTTACCTGCTTGAAGGCGAAGCCGTAACTGAGCCAGATCCAATTCCGCAGGTGGGCAACACTGCAGACGATTTTCTCAGGCTGGACCATGAAGCAGAAAACATTGCGCTGGTGCTGTACCGGAAAATCATCGAAGAGGCGAGGAAACGCGGCGACAGCAAGACACGTCGCATGTTCGAAGACATAGTAAGCCAGGAAGAAGACCACTACTGGACTTTCGACGACTACGTACGATAAACCCTTTCTCTCTTTTTCTTTTAAAAAACAATTTTTTCTCTGTCTTGCTACTACTCTAATGCTTGGAACAGTCTACAGCTCCCTTATATATACTAAACTGCATGGAATTCGGTGGAGCGCTGTTTTCAAAATGCCATTGGTTGTGAAAAACGCCAATACGGGACCTACCCCCTATCTATTTTCCGATAAGCCCCTACCCCCTATAGGTTTCTCCATGCTATTTCTATTAGTATCCAAATATGATGTGTTCCGCGCTTGTTACTCAGCGGCGGCTGCTCACTTACAATAGGGAAATCAAAATCATGTTAAGTCGTAAAAATAATGGGGGAAAGAATTGAAGTGTCGCGAAGAGGCTGTTACTCCTGTTTTTGCCGTCCTGGTCTCAGCGACCGCACGGTGACTCCTGCCCGCCACATTTCAGAGTTGCCCATTTCGTCCAGTTCTTCCGCAAGCTTCTGCCTGTAGTCTGGTTTCTGGCTTTTCTCAAGGACGATTCGTGTTTCTTCTCCCGTAGCCACCAGCTCGTACAGCGAATCGAACAGGGGTTTTGCGCCGTCGCGGAAGCGTTTTCTCCATCTTAATGCGCCGATGCGTGCGGTTTCGCTGCAGTTGCAGTACATCCAGTCCATGCCGTTCTCGTCCACTAAGCGGATGAGGCTCTGTGTGAGTTCTTCCACGGTTTCGTTGAAGGCTTCGCTGGGGCTGTGTCCATGCTCCCTTAACGTGTTGTATTGGGCTTCCATTATCCCTGCCAAGGCACCCATCAAGACACCGCGTTCGCCCGTCAAATCGCTGTAAACTTCTTTCTCGAAAGTGGTGGGGAACAGGTAGCCTGAACCGATGGCTATGCCGAGGGCTTTCACGCGGTCCTGTGCTTTGCCTGTTGCGTCTTGGTGGACGGCGAAGCTGCAGTTAATGCCTGTTCCATCAACAAAGTTGCGTCGGACGCTGGTGCCTGAACCTTTCGGTGCAACAAGGATAACGTCTATGTCTTTGGGCGGAATGACCCCTGTTTGTTCCTTGTAAACGATTGAGAAGCCGTGGCTGAAGTAGAGTGCATCTCTTGGCTTGAGGGTCTCTTTGATTTTTGGCCATACTGCTTTTTGTCCTGCATCTGTGAGTAGGAACATTTTGATGGTTCCTTTTTTAGCTGCTTCTTCCATGGGGAAGAGGTTTTCGCCTGGTTTCCATCCGTCTGCGACTGCTTTGTCCCATTCTTTCTTGAATATGCCTTCTTTTTCTTGTCCTATGATTACTTTTATGCCATTGTCTCTCATGTTTAATGATTGAGCTTGACCTTGAATGCCGTACCCAAGTGAAACGACAACTTCATCTTTCAATATTTTTTGGGCTTTTTCCACTGTGACCTCTTGTCTTGTGATGACGTTCTCTTTCACGCCACCGAAATCTAATTCAACCATAGTAAATACCTCAAACTAGTGTTATGTGACGCACATGAGATAATTAAGAATTACCTTAGAAAGGCGAGTAGCACTTCAAGATGTGTGGTTCTTGCTAGAAGTGTGCGGGAGTGGACAGGCTTGATTTTGGAGATTTGAGAAACTGGCTATGTGGTGACTGTGTAGGTAAATTTGTTGCCTTTGGTGGTTTGGAATGTTAGTTGGTCGGTTTCTTCTCGGGTGAACGTTTTTGCTATTCGTAGGATGGCTGTTTCTCCTTTGTCGATTTGGTTTGAGCCAGCGATGTAGATTACTGTTGCTGGTTGAGAGTTTACTGTAACGCTTTTTAGCTTCACGCTTTGTATTCCATTGTTGTATAGGGTAACGTCGATGTATGTGCAGTTTGGTCCCCATTGATGGTTTGTCGCGTCCAGTTCCTCGGTGTACATGTTCGAGGTGGGTAAGCCGTTCATCCACGCTAAAGTGGCTAAAGAAACTGCGATTGCTATGCACAGCAAAATTGCGGTGGAAGCAACTGAACTTAACGCCTTTTTGGTGCTGCGTGGAAGCATAACTGGGCCTTAAGAGAAAATTAGTGATATTATTTATGAATTCAAAATCAACATTGTGCGTCAGCAACGGCTTCCATGAGCACTGCAGGCTGCTGAGGTAAACTGTGATGTGAATGATTCTTTATTTCAGCGAAAATCCGAAGGTTGAATTCACGTAAATGGCTTTATTAGAATGAAAAGAATAACTTCATGCGTTAAATTTCACAGAAATTTTATATACCGTTTTTTCAAGAAATCGTCATTAATGTCCTATTCTGGGAAAACTGTTCTGTTGCAAAGCCTGAATGTTATCGCTTTTGCGGTAACGGTTATAGTAAATGGGCTTGCGAGTTCGCTTGCGTTAAAATGCAGAACCACCGCTGAAGTTTCGGATCAGTATTTCACTTTGGTTACTCCTGCGGGATACGTTTTCTCAATCTGGGGCGCGATTTACACGTTATTGCTGTTTTTCGCGGTTTTCCAGGCGTTGCCAAGCCAGAGAGAAAAGCCGTTTCTCAGGCAGATCAGTGGGCTCTTCATTTTGAGTTGTGTCTTCAATGTGGTGTGGCTTTTTCTTTGGCATTACGACCAAATCGTGCTTTCCGTGGTGTTGATGTTTGCTTTGTTGGCGATATTAATCGCGATTTACTTGCGGCTGGAGATAGGTAAAGCCAGTGTCACGTTGAAGGAGATGGTGTTTGTGCATTTGCCCTTCAGCGTCTACTTGGGCTGGATTACAGTGGTATCCATTGCTAATGTTGCTTCAGCGTTGGTTTCGATTCAATGGGACGGCTTTGGTTTGGCTAATGAAACTTGGGCAGTGCTTGTGATTGCAGTGGCGTTGCTGATTACTCTTGGGGTTATAGCTACACGGAAGGATGTGGCTTACAGCCTTGTCTTGGTTTGGGCGCTTGTTGGCATAGCCGTTAATCAGAGTGCTTATCAAAACGTCGTGCTGGCGGCAGAGGTAAGTGCGATTGTCATAATCGTTGCGTTGGTTGCGGTTCTTGTGTTGTCTAAGCTGAAGAAATGAGGCTTGCAACTGAAATCGCAGTCGTCTATACCGAGATGCCAAGTGTAACTGCTTATCGATAATGCCTGCAATGTTATGCTCGGGGCAGTCTTTAGCCCCCTTATATATACTAAACTGCATGGTTTTCTGCAGGAGCGCTTGCGTCTGTTGTTTTCTACATGCTATTGGTTGCGAAAAACGCCAATAGCGGACCTACCCCTTCTGTAGTTTCTGCATGCCCTTTCTATTAGGATCCAAATACGCTACTTTCTTAGATCATTCGACTTTCAATAGTGGCTAAGAATCTGAGATTGTTAGAAACATGTTTTCCTGTAGTGTCTGCCAACCCAGAAGATTTAAGTTTAATCAGAGTATTGATGACTTTACCGTTTAAAGGTCGCCGTCCAGTCGGTTGGGGTCGTAGTCGAGCTTGGTCTAAGATTCACGCCCGGGGCGCGTGAGAACCTGGGTTCAAATCCCAGCGGCCCCACCACCAAACCCAAGCGTTTCTAATTCAGTTATAGGCGAGGATGCTTTAGCCCTTCTTCTTTCAACGTGAAACTTTAATTTGAAATCGCAGCTCAAGCTACTCGAGTAGAATAAGCAATAACATGATGGCAACCCCGAGCGTGATGGATACTACCTGCAAGGCTGCTTTTTTTGGGTTTGGCTCGTCTTTTCGCAGCTCAGGAATCAGGTCTGAACCTGCAATGTAGATGAAGTTGCCAGCCGCGAAAGGTATCAAAAGTGGGATGAAACCTTCCAGAGTAGCGCCCAAAACCAACGCGATAACAGCACCAAGCACCGCTGTCAGCGCAGTGAGGAAATTGAACCGAAGCGCTCTTGCTTTGTTGAAGCCGCCGTGAATCAGGACGCCGAAGTCTCCGAGTTCCTGAGGAATCTCGTGGAAGATAACCGCAAGCGTCGTGGATACGCCGACGGGAATGCTTGCCAAGTAGCTGCCGCCGACTATCAGCCCGTCTATGAGGTTGTGCACCGCGTCTCCGAAAAGGTTCATGTACGCGAAAGAATGAGGGTGCTCGCTGGACGTTGGTATGTGGCAGTGTCTCCACTGAAGAAATTTCTCTATAGCGAAAGAAGAAAGGATGCCAAAAAGAATTAACACCGATACGGAGGTTCCAAAGCCGCTTTCTTCTATTGTTTCAGGGATGAGATGAATGAACGCGTCTCCAAACAGGCCACCCACAGAAAAGCTAACTAGGTACAGAAGTATCTTTTTGAGCTGTTGGTCTTTCAGCCACAAAACCAGCACGCCCGCCAGTGAGATTGCACTGATGACGATTACGCTCGTTAAGCTTAGCAGCCACGTTATCATGTGCAGTGGTGTAGCGAAACATGTTTATTAACTATTCCGTATTGTTTAATAAAAGCTTATATGTTGAAAGCCTAGTTCTTAATAACCATGAGCATCGTAAGCCTCTCCATCCCGAAAAACCTACTGGAAAAAGTAGACCAATACGCCAAAGAACAAGGCTTCGCGAACCGATCCGAAATAATCCGCCAAGCCCTAAGAGCATACATGTCCGAAAGCAGACGACTCGGCGAACTCCAAGGAAGAACAACCGCCATCATAACCATCGTTTACAAACGAGAAGCCAAAAGAAGCCAAATAACAGATCTCCAGCACAACTTTGGCCCCGCTGTCCTAACATTTCTTCACACGCACATCCAAGAAGGATACTGCGTCGAAATAATCGTAGCCAGAGCAGACGCCCAAGTAATCCAAGCCCTAGTCCAAGCCCTGAAAGCCAACGAGCAGATATCCGAAGCCAAAGTCACCATACTGTAAACAGGCTGTTAACGCTCACGCAAAACCTTAGGCACATAAGCACATCGCGGGTCAGACCCCAAAACGTCACCCGTATAGAACTCCGCCGCCGTACGGCACCCCCCGCAAATCTCACGGTACTCACACACTCCGCATTTACCCTTCAAACTGCTCTTGTCCCTGACTTTAGAGAAAAACTCAGATGTCTGAAGCTCATTCCAAATGGCTTTAAGCGGCTTGTCCTTGATGTTTCCGAACCTGTGCACATCGTTGAAGCTGCATGGTATGACATCCCCATTTTCCGCAATGCTCATGAACTTGCCAAAAAAGCACCTGCCCAAAAAGAAGTGATTAAACCACTCGTCAAAATCTGGCAGCCCCCGCTGCTTCGCCACGCGGGCATAGAACGGGCAGTAAACATTGATTTCAGGCTTCCCCTTGTACACTGCCCCCAAATCGTAAAGCTTGTTAAAAGCCCACTCATACTGCTGCGGCGACGGACCCGCCTTCAAGCTGTTTTGGTCTCGGCTGTAAGGAATAAAACCGTGGTAGATGACCCACCGCGCACCGTACTTCGCCGCCAAATCAAGCACATGCGTAAAATCGTCAGCGTTAACGTTTGTGCCTGCTCCGCCGACATTGGCGAACGTGTACACAAGACAGTTCAGCAGTCCCGCGCCTGAGAGCCGCTCAATCGCAGAAACCGCCTTCGCATATGCCCCTTTACCCCGAATCAAATCGTTCACTGCTTCCGCGCCGTCGATGCTCACGGACACCTTAACCTCGTTCTTAACAATGCGCTCAAACGCCTTGCCGTTAAGCAGGTGGCCGTCGGTTATGATGCTTGCGTTCAAGCCAAGTTTCCTAGCGTACTCGATTACGTCGAAGAGATCTTTGCGCAGAAGTGGCTCTCCGCCGCTTATCCCGAGAAAAGTTGCCCCGAAATCGTAAATCTGGTCTACAATCCGCATGGCGCCCGCAGTGTCCACCTCATCGGGGAAAGGTGATTTCCCAGCGGAAGCACAGTGAACGCAATTGCTGTCACACGCAAAAGTGCATCGCCAAGGCAAAATGTACAAAGGTCCGTTGCGTTTCAGTGCATCACGCTCCAATAAGCTTCTGGAAAAATGCTATTTAACCCTTCGTGAAAAACCACGCGAAAAGCCCTTTTCAGTGGGTTCATCAGAATCTGTACATGTTTCCAACGCTGTTCCATACGAAAGCCTCAGGAAACGCTTCAGCCATGGCGCACATCGCTCTCCACCCCGTGCAATGCGAAGGCACAATCAGCTCAGGATTTATCCGCCGCAACTCTTCAATGGTCGGCTGGATTCTGGTCTCGAACTCTTTTCCGGCAAGGTGAAACCCGCCCATCACCGCGTAAACCTTCTCTGTTCCCGTGATCTGTTGCGCGTAAGCTACGGTGTTGATTATGCCTGCGTGGGCGCAGCCCGAGAGAACCACCAAGCCTTTACCTTTGATGTTGATGGTGACTGCGCGTTCATCCCGAATCCACGGGTCAGGCTGCCATCCGCCGTTCACGAACGCTTTGTGTTGCGTGTAGCCTGTTTCAAAGCTCGTTTTTCGAGGAATCTCACCCGTTACGCAAACCATGCCATCAGTGGTTAGAGACGGTTGTTTCGTGCTGACGAGCTGAGCTGGACTTAACTGCGCTTCAGCTGGGAACTCTGGATATTTGTGAACCGCTCCCTTGGAGTTGGCTGAACCTCTATTTTCAAACATGTCTTCATGCACGATTATGGGCAACGCAACCTTGTTAACGGCTTTGACCGCTGATACTAACCCGCCGAAATGGTCGTAGTGCCCATGAGATAGAACAATGCACCCCACTTCGCTCAGGCTTATGCCCATGCGCTCAGCGTTTTCCACAATTCTCTCGGGACTTCCGCCCGTGTCAAACAAGACGCCGTTTGATTTGCCCGCATGGAAAACCCGCGTAAGCATTGAAAACCCGTGCTCGGCACAAGGCAGCTGAATATGCGTTCTAGCCCATTCCTGACCGTAACGTTCCCGCGCCCATTGCCTGAAAGACTGCACGTGCCGCTTGTTGACAGTGGAGAGAAAATCCACGGAGTTGTCTACAAGGCTTATTATCTCTGCGGCATCAGCTTCCATAGGCTTAATCGGTTTCTCGCTTGCTACACCCATAATGACGCGCCTCTAGAGCGTGCCTCTGTAGTAGCTCGTTGTTGGGCAGCCCACGCATTTCTGGGTTTCGTAACGGTTGCAGGGAACGCAGTCCACGCTGCAGGGCGTGACAGTTTTTTCTTTATGCGCTAGGTTTTCTCTTATTTGAAGGAACGAAGAGAAGTACATGTCGCTTATGGGGTAGAATTCGGACCTGCGTATTCCTCTGCTGCATCTCAGCGAGCACTTCTCCGTTGATATGCTTTCAAGGGTTTCCTGGTTTTCCGCCACCACGAGGGCAATCAGGTTGTAGCCGCCTATCGTTTTGAAGATGTGAACCACTCGCGGGCAGTCTTTGAATCGTTCAATCAGGTTTTGCATTGCTTCGGCGCTTTCCATTTCCAGCATTATGATGGCTGGGTGAAGCTTGAGCGCGTTTGGGTTGATGAGGGCTGCCACTTTGATGGTGTCGTTTTTCAGGAGTTTTTCCAGCCTTTTTTTGGTTCCCATACTTGTGTAGCCTGTGATTTTGGCTAAGTCTTGTAATGTTGTTCTCCCGTCCAGTTGGAGCTGAGCAATTATTTTTCGGTCGACATCGTCCAAACAGCTACGCCTCAGTTTAGTTTATAAACGGAAAGTATTAATAAGGTTTATGTATTAAACTAAATCTTAAAAGTTACGTAATGGAGTTGAAAAAAATGAAAATATGTGTAACAGCGACCGCAGAAAGTTTAGACGCTCAGATAGACCCCCGATTCGGTAGATGCTCCTACTTTATAATCGTAGATTCTGAAACCATGCAGTTTGAAGCCATTCCGAACACCGCGTCTGGCGCAACAGGAGGCGCAGGAATCCAAGCAGCACAAACAATCGCAAACAAAGGCGTTAAACTACTTATGACTGGAAACGTAGGACCTAACGCCTTCGGAGCATTATCGGCTGCTGGCATCGAAGCTGTGACAGGCGCATCCGGAACTGTCAGAGAGGCTATTGAGAAATTCAAGCGAGGCGAATTAAGCAAAACTGGCGCACCAACTGTCGGAGGCCATTTTGGCATGGGAGGTAGAGGAGGCGGTCGAGGCGTATGGAGACCTTAGACAATCTTAACATTAGAGAGCTGATCAGACAGATAATTGGGAGGTGAGTGATTGCTAAACAGAATAATAGTGCCAGCAGCAAGTCAAGAAGGTTTGACCGCTAATTTAGCTGAGCATTTTGGAAGAGCACCTTACTTCGCCGTTGTTGACTTAAACGAAAACGGAGAGGTCGCAAACGTCAAGACCGTTCCAAACGTGGGCGAACATACTGGAAGAACAGGTCAACCTCACGACGTCGTTTTGGGTTTACAACCGAACGCCATCATAGTCTACGGTATGGGTCACAGGGGCATAATCAGTTTCCAAAGCGCTGGAGTTGCCGTGTTGAGAGCAAATGCAAACACCATCAGCGAAGTAATTGAAGCATATAAGGAAAATAAGCTTCAAGAACTCACAGAAGGGTGCCACGACGCGCGACACCCTTAGCGTGGAAGTTGAAAGCCATGACCTGCGGCTCTGGAGGTGAAAGAACGTCAAGGAAGCTTTCGGAAGAGGAGCTGAACTTGATGGTGGAGTCTGGCTATTCCAACAAAGCCATTGAGTTTTACGTGAACAACGTTAACGTAGGGAAACTTGAAAATCCTACTATTGTCACCACCTTTCTGGGTTCATGCGGCGACCTCATAAAATTGTACTTGAAAATTAACGAAAAAAACAGTATAGAAGACGCCAAATTCTTCTATCTTGGTTGCCCCGGTTCAGCCTCTTCAGCGTCTGCGATGACCACGCTCTTGAAAGGCAAAACAATTGACCAAGCAAAAAAGATGACAGGAAACGACATACTGACGGAGCTTGGAGGTCTACCTAAGTCAAAGCTTGACTGCACCACTCTTTCAATAAAAACACTGCGAAAAGCTATCGCCGAATACAAGAAACTGAAAGGTCGCTTAGAGATATAGACGAGAGTTTCCAATGTTTTTAGGAGTTTTTCTCTGAGGGCATGCAGATGATTGTTTCGGTTGCCAGTGGAAAGGGCGGAACTGGAAAAACATCGGTGGCAGTAAACATGGCGCTTTCAGTGGGCAATATTCAACTTCTTGACTGCGATGTAGAAGAGCCGAATGCACATTTACTTTTACAGCCTAATCTACAGAGAACAGAACCAGTTTCCATTTTGGTTCCCCATATAAACGAAGAACTATGCCATCATTGCGGAGAATGCGCCAAGTTCTGCCAATACAACGCCCTATTCGCCAGCCCAGAAAAAATCCTGTTCTTTCCAGAGCTTTGCTCCAGCTGCGGCGGATGCACTTTAGCTTGCCCTATGCAGGCGATTACCGAAGAAGAACGTAGAATCGGAGCATTGAAATTTTGCACGGCAGGGAACATGGAACTTGTTTACGGAGAACTTGACGTTGGCGAACCAATGGCTGTTCCACTTATAAAAGCAGTTAAAAAGCAAATCGAAGACAACAAAAACGTGATTATCGATGCTCCCGTCGGAACTTCCTGTCCTGTTATTGAAACGGTTAGGGAAAGCGATTTCTGCGTTCTGGTAACAGAACCCACTCCGTTTGGTTTGCACGATTTGAAAATAACTGTGGAAGTTTTGAGAAAACTGAGCGTTCCTTTTGGGGTCATCGTTAACCGTGCAGGTATAGGCGACAAAAAAGTTTACGCGTACTGCCGAGAAGAGAACATCCCCATACTTCTTGAAATTCCTTATCAACGAAGAATAGCTGAACTTTATTCAAAAGGTACCCCGTTCAGCCTGGAAATGCCTGAATGGAAGGAAAAATTTCAGACACTTTTCAGCGAAATAAGGAGGCTTGTTAAGGAATGAAACAGTTAACGATTTTAAGCGGTAAGGGCGGCACCGGTAAAACAACAATCACTGCTTCCTTAGCGGTTTTAGCAAGAAACGCGGTTCTCGCAGACTGTGATGTTGACGCGCCAGACCTTCACATGCTTCTGCATCCTGAAGTGATTAAAACGCAAGAGTTTAAAGGCTCAAAACTCGCCGTTGTCGACAAAACAAAGTGTGACAATTGCGGTTTCTGCAGAGAAAAATGCAGGTTCGATGCCATAACCGAAGCCATTGAAGTTGACCCTGTTGCTTGCGAAGGATGCGGCGTCTGCGCCGCCATTTGTCCAGCGGATGCAATAACTATGACTGAACGCGTTTCTGGGTATGCTTACATTTCAAAGACGAAATATGGCTTTATGGCGCATGCTTTGCTTAGTCCAGGCGAAGCAAATTCAGGAAAACTTGTCACTTTGGTCAGACAAAATGCTAGGATATTGTCCGAAAAAGAGAACAGCGACTTAATCATAATAGATGGTCCACCTGGAATTGGTTGTCCTGTAATAGCTTCAGTCACAGGTGTGGACGTTGGTTTGGTAGTTACTGAACCAACGATGTCTGGAATCCATGACCTTCAAAGGGCGTTGCAACTGATAGAGCATTTTAGCGTTACGCCCCTTGTCTGCGTGAACATGTACGATATAAACAAAGATAACACTGAAAAAATTTTGAGGTTTTGTAAAGAAAACAGCATAGAAGTTGTTGGCAGAATTCCCTTTACCCTAAAAGTTACCGAAGCCATGGTCAACGGGAAAACCATTATGGAGTACGCTCCAGAGAGCAATGTTGCAAAAGAAATTGAAAATATCTGGAAACGCTGTAAAGATTCTTTTAACCTTGGAAATGGCTAATTTGCAAGACATGAAAACACTCGCTTTCGGTCCAGTGCCATCAAGACGTCTGGGAAGAAGTTTAGGAATAAACAATATTACACCTAAAACATGCTCGTATTCATGCGTTTACTGCCAAGTGGGAAAAACCACTAATATCACTGTTGGCAGGCAAATTTTCTACAAACCAGAAGACCTTTCGATAGCGGTTAAAAGAAAAGTCCATGAAGCCACAGTGAGAAACGAAAGAATTGACTATCTTACATTCGTGTCAGATGGAGAACCAACTCTAGACCTTAACCTATCTAAGGAATTATCCTCTTTAAAGCAAACAGGACTGCCCATAGCTGTAATAACCAACGCTTCGCTACTTTGGCGGGACGATGTAAAAGAAGAGTTACTTAAAGCTGACTTTGTCTCTTTGAAGGTGGACGCTGTCAGCGAAGATTTATGGCGGAAAGTTAACAGACCCCACAGAGACTTAAGATTAAACATTGTTTTGGAAGGCATACGGGAGTTTACAGAGGAGTTTCGAGGAACAGTTGTCAGTGAAACCATGCTCATAGGAAACATAGACTATGGAGACGAATTCGAGAGGATAGCAGGGTTGTTAGCAGAGCTGAAAAAGCTGAACAAGGCATACATCGCAATTCCGACAAGACCGCCAACAGAAAAATGGGTTAAACAACCTAAGGAAGACGTAATTAACGCTGCTTTTCAAGCCTTTTCCAAAAAGCTTGGAGACAACAAAGTTGAATCTTTGATGGGTTATGAAGGAAATGCTTTCGCCTCTACTGGAAACCTTGAAGAGGATCTGCTGAGTATAATAGCTGTGCATCCTATGCGCGAGGAAGCAGTAAAAAAGCTTTTAGAAAAGGCTGATGCGGATTGGCAAGTCGTCGAGAAACTTTTAGGTGAAAACAATTTGGTAGAACTCCAATGTGAAGGAAAAACGTACTACGTGAGAAAACTACCACATAAATAAGATAATTGAAGAGGTGGGACAAGGGTTTAAGTCAATTTCAAACCCAGAGCTGGGATTTTAACCTTTTTCTATTTGAACTATGTACTCTTATAATGCTTTTCAAAGAAAGGAGGTGAAGAAGTTTGTTGTCGAAAATTCCTATAAATCTTGAAAAAATAAGAAAAGAAGATTTGAACAAAGAAATACTTAGAGCGGCAATCATCGCCGAGTTGGATGCTGTGAACCTTTACGAGCAGATGGCGGCGTTAACCGAGAACCAGTATGTAAAGGCGATTCTGCTTGACATAGCTAAGGAAGAAAAGACGCATGTCGGAGAATTCCAGACTCTGCTGTTGATGAATGACAAGCAGCAGGAAAAAGAACTGGCTGAGGGCAAAAAAGAAGTTGAAGAACTAACCAGCTAGGCGCTTACTTAAACAACGTTTTCTCTTTTTTTAGGAACAATCAACAACATCTTTGGCAAAAAGTCTCAAGCCGCTCACGTCTGGGAGACCTCCAAAAAACAGCATAAAATACGTTACACCCACATCCGCGTACTGCTGGATTTTCCGTCTACACTCTTCTGGAGTAGCTATGAAACTGTGCTTTTTAAAATCTTCCACGGAAACGTTCGTCGGCTTCCACTGCAAAACTTTTTCGTCCAGCTCTTTTCGGTCGGGGGCAATGAAAATTTGGCCGCCGAGCCAGCATGACCGCTCTATTTCATGGCAGTCTCTGCCCAAGGATTTGCAGTGGCTTTCTAAAACGTCTAGTTTGTGCTGGTACAGTTCCAAGGAGGGCACGTATCCCACATCGCATCGGTCTGCGTGTTGCGCCGCCACTTTCAACGTTAGTTTTTCTCCACCGCCCCCAATCGTTATAGGCGGATGCGGCTTCTGCAGGGGCTTAGGCTCACACACCGCTTCGTCTACTCGGTAATACTTGCTTTCGTAGCTTGCCTTTTCTTCAATCCACAGTTTTTTGACTATTTCCACGGACTCTTTCATGCGGGCTATCCTGTCACGTGGCGCGGGAAAAGGCATTCCGTAAGCGATGTGTTCGTCTTTTTGCACTCCAGCGCCGATGCCCAACTCTAACCTGCCGTTTGATATGACATCGAGGGTGGCCGCCATCTTGGCGAGTAAAGCTGGGTTTCTGAAGGAGTTGCATGTGACCATTGTGCCCAGCCGTATCTTTGAGGTTATGGTTGAGAGCGCCGCGAGGGTGGTCCAGCACTCGAGGATAGGTTGTTTTCCGAACATTAAATGGTCATCTAACCAAACGGACTCGTATCCTAATCGTTCGCATTCCAGAACCATTTCCTGAACACAGTCGAAAGGCGATAGGGGCTTCGCCTCTGCAAGTTCAAAGGCGTAGAAGGGAAGGAAAACACCGAATTTTATTTTTTTCAAGTCATCCCATCCTCAGGCATGTCGTGGCGCTATCAGAGTATGATGATATAAAGGGCTAATTAGAGTATAATAGGTATATGGCTTCGATGCGTTGCCGCTTGGCTATTCGCAAGGGCGAATCAAACAGGAGCGAACTGAGACTTTGGGGGAAATAATAGAGACTGAAAAGTTGACCAAAAAGTATGGCGGCATATCAGCAATAGACGAGTTGGATTTAAAGGTGCATAAGGGCGAAATCTTTGGTTTTTTAGGACCCAACGGAGCAGGTAAAACTACCACCATTCGCGTGCTGACCACTCTGACCAAGCCGAGTTCCGGACGCGCATATGTAAACGGTTTTGACGTGGTAAAGGAGCCTGATAAAGTGAAGAAAATGATTGGCGTAGTGCAACAGCATCTTAGTTTGGACCGTGACCTAACCGTGCGAGAAAACATGGAGTTTCGTGCTCGCCTGCGCCACATCGGCTCATCTGAACGCAAGAAACGAATCGACGAGTGGCTTGATTACGTGGAGCTCACGGAGCACGCTAACCGAATAGTAGACGAGCTTTCAGGCGGTATGAAAAAACGTGTATCGATTGTCAGTTCTTTGATGCACCGTCCCAAAGTGCTCTTTCTTGATGAGCCAACCGTGGGATTGGATGCTCAGACACGACGTCGTCTATGGGAATTGATACGCCGTTTGAACCTTGACGGCGCCACAATATTCCTTACCACTCACTACATTGAGGAGGCAGAAGCGCTTTGTCAACGTGTGGGCATACTTCATCAGGGACGTTTAATCGCGGTTGGCAAGCCCTTGGAACTGCGCCGAAAGTTAGGTTTGATAACTGTGGAGACGCTTGTGAACAATAAGGAGACTCGCTATCAGTATTTTGCTGACCGGGCTGAGGCGACACGTTATGTTCAAAACTTGCCTCCTGAAGTCAAAACCATAATTATTCGGGATTCAAACCTTGAAGACGTTTTTGTGGAGGAAACGGGACAAAAGGTGCAGGGTGATTAAATGGTTAGTGTGCTGAGTGACATTTACTCGGTTTTGTGGGTGGATTTGCGATTTCTGAGGCGCCATTGGCTTCGGACTCTTGCCACCAGCATTGTTAGCCCTATTCTCTATCTTGTTGCTTTCGGCTTTGGCTTGGGACGGGGAATCAGCTTTGGGGGTTACAGTTATCTTGATTTCGTTATTCCAGGCATAATCGCCCTTACCGCCATGACAGGCAGTTATAATGGTGCTGGAATGAAACTACATGTGGACCGGCTTTTCTACAAGTGCTTCGACGAATACTTGTTGTCGCCTATCAGCCTCTTTTCACTGGCTGTGGGGAAAACCTTGATTGGCGTGGTGCGAGGCTTAATCGCTTCTGTCGCATTATTATTAGTGGGTATTGCCATTTCACCCACGCTGATAGTTAGCCCACTTTTCGTTTTGGTCTTGCTTACCTCCTGCTTCGTATTTTCCTTTCTAGGAGTTCTCGTCGGTTTGTGGGCGAAGTCGCATCAAGACATGGGCACCTTCAGCACCTTAGTGATTTTACCCATGACGTTTCTCAGCGGAACATTTTTTTCGCTGAGCCAGTTGCCAGACACGGTAAAGGCTATCTTGTACGTGTTACCCCTTACGCACTCAAGCGAGAGCTTGCGAGCAGCTGCTTTGGGACAACCTTTTCCTTGGCTGTCTTTTCTGGCGCTTCTGGGCTTCGGTTTGGTCTTTTTCGCGGGATCTATGTTGGCGCTTAAGCGAGCTAGCGTATAAGAAATTAAACCGTTTGCCTGCAGATTTCACGTTTTGCTCCAAAAAATTGGTGCGGTCGCCGGGATTTGAACCCGGGTCGTCAGCGTGGCAGGCTGATGTCCTAGCCAAACTAGACTACAACCGCTTTAGGTAGAGCTATCGTATCCTTGCTGTTGTCTCTTAAAAAGCGTTATGTTTCTGCGGGGAACTCTTGCATGGTTTCTCGAAGGAGTGTGTAGTTTTTTATGTGATATAGATGGCTCTTGCAGTTGCAGTCTGAGCTGCCGAAGTTGGGTATTGGCTTCGCTTTTTTGCTGATGATTTTAGCGGTTTTGCATTCTTCTGTTTTGTTTGCTTTTTTGAAGAGGACTTTGGTGATTTTTGCTGCTGGGTTGTCGAGTAGGTAGTCGATGTGCCAGAATCTGCGTTTTTCTTTTCTGAGGTGTCGTTTTATTCGTTGTTCCAGGTTGGTTTGTGCGGAGCCAACGTAGGCGTATAAGCCTTTTGTGAAGGCTATTTTGCCCAGTGCGCCTATGTTCAAGTTTATGTCTTTGGTTACTTGGATTATCAGGACGTAAATGCCTTGCAATGTGTTCAACGACTTTTGGGTTTCAGCTTGAGGGTTGCGTCAGGGGTACGTGTGTGCGTCCACTTCAACTGGCTTGCCTAGTTTTTTGATTTTTATTTCGATTTTTTCTGGGACACTGTCTAATCCTTTGAGTGTTTTCGAAAAACCCAACATGACGTTGGCTACTGTTTCCTGAACAAAATGGTTCAACGGCAACTTTTCTCCGTCAACCCACATTTCCGTCTCAAAATTCTTCTTCACAGTTCTATGGCTTTCAACCAAAACAACCACATCAACAATCCCTTAGCGCTTCTAAACTGATAAAGAATTCTCTACCGATAGGCTTGCGCTCTGTTGCGATTTTGTCTATACTCCCTCTATCGTGCTGTTGTTTGTGTTCTGCGCCCTGTTCACTGTTCAGGCTGTGAAACGGGCTTTTCTCAAGTCTTTGTCTGTCGCAAAAAGTCGTGGAATGTCCTGAAAAGTCGCAGTAAGTCCACGTAGGCGTGTTGTTTAGGGCTGCGCTGGCGCGTGTGGCTAGCTGCTTGGGACAAAAACTGAATGTAATCTGCAGGGAAGAGCCGTGAATCCCCTTGGAACCATCGATCTGTTTAGAATTAGTCGTGGTTCTATTGGACTTTTTTCAGCGCGTCTTCCAGGTCGTTGAAGCTTTTCACTATGGCGTCCGAGTGTATTATGATCCATGGACTTAAACACTTCATTTCTGAAACCACTATGATCTTCTTGCCTTTGCGCTTGGCGTAGAACAGTTCCATGCACGCTCCCGCGGAAAGCTTGGGCAAATAGACAACCATGACGTCGCAGCGTTCAGCGTCTTCCAGGTCTCTTTGGACAAAGCCAGAGGCGGGAACGTTGGGCCACCAGCACTTTTCTTTGCCGCTATAGAGGATTTTTTCGCGGCGCCACGGGTCAATCACGTCGAAACCCAGTTTCACGCAGATTTCGGTGATTGTTTCCCTGTAGCCTTGGTTGGTTTCCATGCCCAGAATGGGACCTGAGATGAACACTCTCTTTTTCATGGCTGTTCCCTTAAGCCTTCTTAGTATTTGGCGCTGAGGTATAGCAGAACAGTTAATGCTATGAACTCAAATAGGTCGGGCAACAGGGCGAAGGGTCCTAGACCAAACGCTCGGAAACCAAAAATCCAGATGAATAATGGGTTGGCAGTGAGGGCGTTCAAAAGGAAAACCAGTGAAAATATTATTAGCCCAATCGTGAACTGTGACCGTGTCTTCCTGTATATGTCAATGTATGTGGTCAGCAGGAAAATTAGAAGCGCAATGTTAACCGTGGAAAGAACCGTTTGCGCTACATAGAAAAATTCAAAGTCGCCAAGAATCTGCCCCGAAGCTGGAAACCGTCTCTCGGGAAAATCGGGTGGTGAAAATGGAAAGGCAGCTGTCGCCCAAAAAGCCGCTATGAGCGCTATCGCTACCAAAGTTACGGTTATTACTAACCAAATTTTCACGTTCTTATTCATATGGCTGCTCATTGTTTTTTCTCCTTTTTCTACTTTTTCCACATTCTTTTCACAATCTCCTCAAAAATCCCGTAGTTCTCCTCCATTGCTGGAGATAAGAAGTAGGTGGTTCCATACCCTTCTCCGGCGGTGGTAACTACCCTGTTTTTCTCAAGAACTTTGAGATGATGCCTTATCGTTCTATAATCCATTCCAAGTTGGTTCGCTAGCTGATTGGCGTTCTGCGGCGTTTCTTTTAAGATCTCAATTATTTTGGCACGAGTCGGGCCACCTCTAGTGCCAGCAATGAGCCATCCAAGCAGGTACCTTAACGAACGCGCTCTATCAGCCAATCTTTACCGCCACGCTTGTTTGAGGAGTTTTAACTAACCCTATTTGCGTTTGAGTAATAAACGTGTTCCTTGACTCGCGGCACTAACTCAAACCTGAGTTTGTATAGATTTTGAAGAAAATCTGGTATAATTTTGAAAAATCGCTTAATACATTGCCGTCAAAAAGCAGAGCAGACAAGGCAAATGGAGGTGACGGATTATAAACGGAAAAAGCAAGGCTTTGGCTTTATTTTCGGTGGTGGCTATAGCTGCGATAGTAAGTGGCGTCATATTGATACCGCAGATGGCAAAGGCAACTGAAACCGGAGATACTTCATTAACCACTCAAGCGTCTGATACGGCAGACACAGTAGTCACTCAAGAAGCGAATGAAACTGTTCTTCCAAGCTGGAACTACAATTGCGCAGGATTTGGAGTGCGTGGCATGCGGTTTGGAAGACACGGTTTCGGAGGCTTTGGGTCAATCGAAGTTAGCGAAGAATTCAAGCAGACCGTAACCAGCATAGCAGAAAACGACACAGACGTGCAAAACCTCATCAACGACGGCTACAACGCCACAGCAATAAGACCAATACTCAAAACCGTAATCGATGCAGAAGGCAACGTTGTCACAAAAGCAACCAGCGCAATTTTAACACTGCAAAAAGACACAACTGGATACGCGACTGTAACGGTGAATATCGACGGGGCGAAAGTGACACAAATAATTATCCTAACGAGAACAGTGATTGACAAGCCTTAACCATACTCAGCACCTCAACTTATTGAATATGTACTGGAAGCAGCTGCCTCTTTTTTTCTCTTTTTTGTTTAAATCCCGATTCTACCTCAAAGCGGTAACAAAACTTCTAAAGCGAAAAGAGCATTAAACCTGAATCATAGCCGCAGACTAATTTTGCACTATTTCAATTAGGGCAAGATTTTGGTATAATTTTGAAAAATCGTTTAATAATAATTGTCCATAGACCCAAGAAAAGACAACTAAGAAGGGAGATAGGAACAATAAAAGCCATCAAGGTCACGAGATTGACCCGCCAAAGACATTACATCAAGAAGCATTCTCTCCTCTCGAAAGCCTCCCTTTTTGGTTGTCCTTTTTTTCTGGAATACTTTGAAAGGTGAATTCGTTGGGTGTCTTAACTAGAGCTGTTATGAATATTTCGAGACGTAAAGTAAGAGCGTTGTTAGTGATTATCGCCTTAGGATTTTGCATGGCAATCATGATCTCCATTCCAGCAGGCATCACATCAAATCAGGCATCAACAGAAACCCTAACCCAAAACCTCAGCAACACAATTACTCAAACCGAAGCAACAATCAACCAAACACTAACACAAATAGAATGCAGTCTAGCCCCCAGCTTTGAAGGCTTCGGTTTTACTCCTTCTGGCCTTCCAGATTTCGGAGATTCCGATTTTACACCACCTAACGGAGGCTCAGGATTTACTCCTGGACGGTTCGGTGGTGGCTCTATGCCTGGCCAGTTTGGCGGCGGCGCATTCAGCCGTGGGGGAACTACTGCAATGAACGAAACCCTCTATGAGGACATTAGCTCCATCGAAAGTGTTGCCGCTGTTGTGCCCAGCCTGCAGGCTTCAGAAGGAACAGACCAAACAATAGAACGATTTGGACAGAGTTTCACAACTCTTGTCCCGGATTACGTAATCGAAGGTATTCCATTGGCTTCTGACGTTGTCGATAACTACCCTATTCTACCCACGAACATTACTGATGGCAGAAACCTGCAAGCAGGGGACAGCGGCGTTGTGCTTCTAAGCGAAAACAACACAGCATTTTTCGATGCAGGAGTAGGTGACACAATTGACATTCTGGATCAATCTTTTGAGGTGATAGGTGTCTATGAACCATCGGGAGTTGAGGATATAACAACTCTATGCATGAACCTATCTGACGCTCAGTCAGCGACTAACAATACTGGATACATAACCAGCCTAACAGTGTTCGCTGATGACAGTGATGTGGTGACTGAGGTTGCTACCGCCATAAGTTCCTTGCATCCAGAGCTTTCAGTCACTACCGGACAACAAAGCCTAGACCAACTTGAGGCTATGAAGACAACCTATGAAACAGCATTAGACAATGCAGAATCAACCGTTGCACAAACACAAAGTGTCGCAGTTCAAGAGATAATCGTCGCAGTTGCAGCTACAAGCTTGATAGTCTTGTTCGTAATGTTGTATACTGTACGCGAAAGAACGAAAGAGATTGGTACCCTTAAGGCTATAGGTTTCAGCAACTGGACCGTGATGAGCCAGTTCATGCTCGAAGGAGTTTTCTTGAGTTTGATGGCAGGTCTGGTTGGCATCTCCATAGCCAGCGTCGCCGCACCAACACTATCAGAGTTGCTGCTTCCTGCCGTAAGCCAAGCTACTTTCGCATCCAGGTTCACTTCGGCGGCGAATTCGGGAACAACTGCTTCAATGGCTCTAACTCCTGAACTCGTATTAATCGCGCTTGGAGGCGCTGTACTCTTGGGCACGTTGGGGAGCCTGTACCCCGCGTGGAGAGCATCCAGAACAAAACCTGCGGAGGCTATGAGATATGAGTGAAGGGGTAATAAAACTTGAAAACCTGTCCAAAGCCTACTCGCTTGGCAAACGCAGCGTCCAAGCCCTTTCAAACCTAAATCTTCAAGTGAACAAAGGCGAGTTCACCGCAATCATGGGACCCTCTGGTTCAGGCAAAACCACACTGTTGAACGTGTTAGGCTGCCTTGACAAGCCAACTGGCGGCAGGGTTCTTTTGGACGACGTTGATGTCACGAAACTGCCTGAAAAGGCGCTCTACAAGATACGAAGGGGCAAGATCGGGTTTGTCTTCCAAACTTTCAATCTGCTGCCGTACTTGAACGCCCGAGAAAACGTGGAGCTGCCCATGGAAGGCACAAAGATACCTAAAAGCGAAAGAAGGCAAAGAGCAAGCGAGCTTTTAGGACTGGTGGGTCTCTCCGGAAGAGAAGAGCACAGACCCCAACGCCTCAGCGCAGGGGAACAGCAAAGGGTGGCAATTGCGCGAGCGTTAGCAAACGACCCCGCCATAATCCTCGCCGATGAACCTACCGGAAACTTGGATTCCAAAAACAAGTACGAAATCGTCAGACTGCTGGCGAATCTCAACATTAACCAAGGCACCACCATAATCATGGTAACGCACGACAGCTACATCGCCTCTCAGACTGAAAGGCTGCTCTTCCTGAGTGATGGAAAAATAACGAAGGAAAAGAAAGGTCTCCATCTAACGAAAAAGAAGCTCATGTGCCCCTACTGTGGCAGTAAAACTCAACTTGGCGACACAACGTGCCCTTCCTGCAAGAAAAAACTATGAAACAAATGACGGATAGAATTGACGACCGATCAAAACCTTAAGAAACCTCGCTTCTCGGCGACTCTCATTACAATTATTATTGTAACTAGCCTCGTAGCTGGCGGACTTGTAGGATACTCTGTAAGTAACTTGGCTTTTTCAGGAAGTATAAGCGACCTGCAAAATCAAGTCTCAGCCCTTCAAGGGCAAGTGTCAAATCTCCAGTCCACGCCGGATGCGGCCACTCAAAACAGCACTTACATCATTGGAGAGAACGCTTCGCTTGCCCCGTTGTATGCGGAAGTTCAAGACTCTGTCGTCGTAATCCGAGGAACCACGGTGCAGTATGACGTTTTCAATCGCCCTTACTATTCGCGGGTGCAGGGTTCAGGTTTCGTCTACAACTTTACTGAGCAGATGGTTGTCATCACGAACTGTCATGTGGTCCAAGACGTGCTTAACATCACCGTGACATTAATAAACGGCAACAGCTACGAAGCCGCCGTTCTCGGCTCAGACCCTTACGCTGACCTAGCAGTTCTTTCGGCGAACGCGTCGCAAAGCGAATACACGCCTCTTGAAATCGTGAGTTCATCCCAATTAGAGGTTGGCGACCCAGTGGTAGCCGTCGGCGGTCCTTATGGATTAGCGGGGTCAATGACCACGGGCATAGTCAGCGCGCTGGGCAGAACAATAACAGACGAAACGTCAAACTACCCAATAGCAAACGTCATACAAACAAGCACGCCTATAAACCCCGGCAACTCAGGGGGTCCACTTCTGAACTACCAAGGTCAAGTTGTCGGCGTAACCACCGCCATCGTAAGTGATTCTCAAGGATTAGGCTTCGCAATCCCCTCAAGTGCAATTTTGCGAGAAATTGAAGCCTTGATAATCGAGGGGTCTTACAATCAGCATCCGTGGATAGGCGCGTCGGGAACGGATATGACCTATGATATCGCAAAAAAGATGGATGTAAACGTAACCTATGGATGGCTAATCGCGCAGGTCACAAGCGGCGGACCAGCTGATGACGCAGGTCTTCAAAGAGGAACACAACGGGTCACAGTTGACGGACAGTCCATCATCATCGGAGGCGACATAATAATAGCCTTAAGCGGAACAAGAATCACTGGCACGGACAATCTTTCAACTTTCCTAGAAGAATATACTCTGCCAGGCCAAACAATCAACGTAACAATAATCCGAAACGGCCAAGACATGACGCTTCAGCTTAAGCTTGGGACACGACCACCGCCAACATAAACCATCCTGTTTACTTACGACAGCCCGAGTAGCTCCAACATTTTCTTTATCTTATTCGTCGGAGGCATACATGTCTGGTCACGGCACACGTAAGCAGTAGCCTTATCCTCAATTTTCTCGTAGCCCAAACCAGCTGCGCTGGGCGACCGCAGCGAAATCACCATGTTCGGCAGATAACTCGCTTTCAAAGAGCCCAGCATTTTATGCATGCTGTCTTCCTGCGGGGCACCGACTAAAATGACGTTGTAGGCTGGTCCAACGGCAAAGTCCACGCCAACAAGCATAAACGTATGCGCGGCAGGCGCTCTCTTCACATCTTCAGAAAACACCTTAATTGTTTGACTTGCAAGTTTCTTTTGCTTCGGGTCTCCAGTCAACTGTGCCAAGCGCAGCAGATTCAGCAGCGCCACGGAGTTGCCTGAAGGCAGCGCGCCATCATAAACTTGCTTTCTTCTGGGCACCGCGTTCTCTGCGTCTTTAGTCGTGAAGTAGAAGCCCCCGGAATTGTCGTCCCAAAACCTCAAAACCATCGCCTTCGTCAACGCCACCGCCGCCTGCAAGTATTCCTCTTCAAAACAGGCTTCATAAATTTCCACCAGCCCCCACACAAAGAAGGCGTAATCATCAAGAAACCCTTCTATCGCCCTTTCCCCTTTCGCGTAACGATGATACAGCGTTCCGTTTTTATCCTTCATCTTCTCCAAAATGAAACCAGCTGCTTTGACTGCGGCTTGCAGGTAGCGCGGTTCACTGAAAACGCTGCTAGCTCTCGCCAAAGCAGCAATCATCAAACCATTCCAGTCCACCAAAATCTTGTTATCCTTAGCTGGGTGAACCCGTTTTTCTCGGGCTTTGAAAAGCAAATTCTGCACTCTTCTCAGCCTCACAATAAGTTCCTCGAGGGTTAACTGCGATTCCGAGGCAACTTGCTCCAGCGGTTTTGCGAAATGAAGTATATTTACCCCGTTTCGCTTTCGAACCGCCTCACCGTAATTTCCCATCGATTTGACGCCGAACAGCCTAACCGCCAAATCCGCATCCTCAGGCGATAGGGCTTCTCTGATTTCCTTTTCAGTCCACACGTAGAACTTGCCCTCCTCATCTTCGCTGTCTGCATCTTCAGCCGCGTAGAAACCGCCTTCTAACGAAGCTAAATCTCTTAGCACGTACTCCAAGACTTCCTTGGCGGTTACTTTGAACTTGCCAGCGCCCGTGACTTGAAAAGCCTCTGTATAACCCAGCGCCAACAACGCTTGATCGTAAAGCATCTTTTCAAAATGCGGAACCAGCCACTCAGCATCCGTGGAGTAGCGGTGGAAGCCGAAGCCTACCTGGTCAAAGATGCCACCTAACCGCATGGCTCGCAAGGTCTTCTCCGCCATAGTCAAAGCGGTTTTCTCTTTGGTTCGGCTCCAGTATCTCAGTAGAAAAAGCAGGTTATGGGGAGTGGGGAACTTGGGAGCACGCCCGAATCCGCCGTTCTGCTCGTCGAAGTTTAGGACAAGCTTCTGGTAGGCATCATCCAAAACGTCCTTTCCCAATTCTGTTCCCAGCGTTCTTTTTTCGAAGGTTTCTATTCGGCGTTTGATGTCGTTGCCTAGGTTTTCCAAGTCGGACCTGCGCGTTTTCCAGATTTCTTCAATCTGAGGAACAAGGTCAACCATGCCCACCAGACCGAACCTGTTGTTTTTGGGGATGTAGCTGGTTGCGAAGAACGGGTTTTTGTCCGGAGACATTATGATGTTAAGCGGCCAGCCGCAACTTCGGCCCATCGCTTGGCACACTGTCATATAAGCACTGTCAAGGTCAGGTCTTTCTTCTCTGTCAACCTTTATACAGATGAACGCCTCGTTCAAGAGCTTAGCCACTTCATCGTCGTCAAAACTTTCATTCTCCATGACGTGACACCAGTGGCATGACGAGTAGCCTATGGAAACGAAAACTGGCTTGTCTTGCGCTTTAGCCTTCTCAAAAGCCTCTTCGCTCCACGGATACCAATCCACAGGGTTGTAAGCGTGCTGATGCAGATACGGACTCTTCTCATGTATCAGCCTATTCGGTTTCCTTTCTGTTCTGGGTTCGCTTTGCACAAAACCATTCTCCTAACAATATTGAGAGATGGCTCTTTTATTAAGCGTCCGCAAAACGCGCCGACACCAAAATTTTTGGCTTTCGCCGTTTCCGTCGCTATTTTTATAAGTGGAATGGTCGAAGTAAACTTCCATGCAAGCTGAAATCGGCATAATAGGCGGAACAGGTCTCTACGACCCCGAACTGCTCAAAAACGTTGAAGAAGTAACCGTTGACACGCCGTACGGCGCCCCTTCTGACGCAATTACAATAGGTGATTTGGAGGGGAGGCGTGTGGCGTTTTTGCCGCGGCACGGAAAGAAGCACACGATAAGACCGACAGATGTTAATTCACGAGCTAACATTTTCGCTTTCAAGAAGCTCGGCGTTCAGAGGATTCTTGCGCCTTCAGCGGTCGGCTCGTTAAAGGAAGATTACAAGCCAGGCGACATCGTGTTTGTTGACCAGTTTATTGACCGAACAACCAAGCGTGAACAGTCGTTTTACACGGGTAAGAAAGTGTGCCACATATCAGTGGCGGAACCGATGTGCCCTGAAATGAGGCAGACACTTATCGCCATAGCCAAGGACATAGGCGTCCGCGCGCACGATACTGGAACGTACGTTTGCATTGAAGGCCCACGCTTTTCAACTAAAGCCGAGTCGAGACTTTTCAGGAGCTGGGGCGCAGACATAATCGGCATGACGCTTGTTCCCGAGTGTGTTCTGGCACGCGAAGCTGAATTGTGCTACGCTTCGATTTCCACGGTTACGGATTATGACGTGTGGAAGGATCATCCAGTGTGCGCAGATGAGGTTGTAGCTACGATGAAGGCGAGTGTTGAAAAAGTGAAACGAATAATCTTGGAAGCCGCTTCACGTTTGCCGAAAGAACGCAGCTGCGAATGCAAAGACGCGTTGAAGGGCGCGTTTCTTTAGGGGAAATTGGAAATGAAAAAAGTTGAAACTTGCAAGTTAGACCTTAAGTCGAAAGTTCGAAGAATACCTGAGTTTAAAGGTGTGGTTTTCTGGGATATAACTCCGCTTCTGAAGGATGAGAGCTGCTTCAGAGAATGCATTAAGCTACTAGCTGCCCATTATAGGGGTAAGGAAATAGACGTTATAGTGTCGAATGAGGCCAGAGGTTTCATCGTAGGCGCAGCGTTAGCCTATGAGCTCGGAGTCGGGTTTATTCCAGTGCGGAAAAAGGGAAAACTGCCCTTCAAATGCGTGGACTTTTCCTACAAGAAGGAGTACGAATGCGACACCATAGAGATTCATGAAGACGCCATTGAGCAGGGACAAAAAGTTTTACTTATTGACGATCTGCTGGCGACAGGCGGCACCATTAAGGCAAACATTGATTTGGTTGAGAAACTGGGCGGAGAAGTGGTCGGCATAGGCTTTATTATAGAACTTGGTTATCTTAACGGGCGGAAAGCCATTGGAGACAAATACGACGTGTTCTCAATCATACAATACAACACTACTGACGGATGAGTTTTCCCAAGGTCTTGCACCAGCCGCGAAATTGACAATTTACTGCGAAAGCGTCCACCGTGGTATCTTCGAATTTCAGGTGGTTTAATAAAAAACGTCACCTCGCAAGAACGAAAAAGCGTTGAAGCATCATCCTTTGGCATACGAAAGCTTTTGTGTTATTAAGTTACTATATCCAGAGTAAGGTTATGCCCAATGAAGCCTGAGCAAGCTAAAAAGGTATCTAAAGCTTTGAACGAACTAAGTGAAAGTTACATCGACCTGCTTGGGGCAGTAAAAAGCACTGCAAACGCTGCCGTGGCTACAAAGAAACTGTGGCGGGAAGGCAACAAGTCTCGCCTCATAAAAATCGGAGTATCCTTGATAGTTTTTCCAGAACCTACACCGATAAGCGAAACGATAGGCGCATGTTTCATCGCTGCCGGCGCGGTTCAAAAAGGCATCAAAAGCAGAGCTATCTATCTTGAAGACATAACCAAAACCTTCAAAAACACGTTACAAGACGTGTTGGAAACCAGCCAACATTTGCGAGTTTAACGAGAATTCCCTTTTCTTATGTGAATTTAATTTATACGGGTGCAGGTAGCAAAATAATGGGAAGAGAGCGAGTTATTTTGCCAGTGTTGGCATGAAGCTTGCTTTCTTTTGGAAATGCTGCATTGATCCTGCTTCGACGTTCATCTGAGGTGCGCCGTTTGTTCCGATTTTCTGGCATAGCAGGTTCAACGAGTTTTCGGTGAAGTTCAGCAGGTTGTGTCCCTCGTTTGTGAGTTTGTAGATTTTTCTTGGTCTTTCTGTTTTCATGTTCCATTCGCTGGTTACGTGGCCTTTCTTTTCGAGTGTGGCGAGCAGCGGGTAGATTGTGCTTGGTCCGAAGTAGACGCCGAAGCTTTTGCGGATTTTTGTGATTATTTGATAACCGTGCATTGGCTGATTGTTCAAAAACTGTAGAACAATAAGGTCTAGTAAGCCTTTTGCCAGTTTGACTTGAACTTCTTTTTGTATGTTGCCCATTTTTTATCATTCCATTTGTGTTTAACGTTTTGTTTGGGGCTGTATCTTGAGTCTTTATACAACCTAAACAATGATATAAAGGTTCATGCATACAACAGTCATATCAACGCGTACACCAGAAAAGACACGGCAACACTAAACTCACCATGCCCCATGCAAAATCCTAACCTCAGCCACGTTTTGCTCTCAACCAACCTTGGCAAAGTAACTGTTCAACACATCTACCAAAAACCGGTTTTTTCACGGAAAAAGTTGGCGCGTAAACTTATAAAGCATACAACATGAAAGCGCGCAGGCTGGTTACATACTCCTTGAAATCAACGTCGCCTTTTTTAGGGAAGAAAATGAATTCTGGAATCCTCTTGTGAAGTGCCTCTGTTACCCTAATTTCAATAAGTTTTGCTCCAACTCCGAACATCTGCTCAATTGCGTCCACGAAGTTTTCGATTTTGCAGGGAATCTCTTGTTTCTTGATCTTGAAAGTGTTTTCTAAGCGAAGGTAAACGGCTTCTTTGTCCAGGTTGCGGAATGAGGAGAGAATCTCGTCGACCGTTTCAGTTATGGCGATTTCGAATGCGTCTTCGGCTGGTTTTTGTTTTCCGCTGCTTAGTTGCAGTGTGCATGTGGCGTTTTGTTTTGTTGCTTTCATTTGTTTCGACCTTTGTGTAGTTGTGTACAACTGTTGACGTGTTATACTTAACTACATCGTACCTCGCAAGATTTAATATATAGCTTGTTTTACAAACCGACATATTCCAAAAATCGATATATTATCCGCCAAAGACACATCCAACTTTAATCATCAAACGTTCTTCCACAAGCCCGCAAACATGCAAGAGACAAAAGATTTAGCGGCTACGGCTGACGGTCAGATGTCAACGCCTTTCCTATCCGTATCACTTCCCTAACGAGAACATCAAAGTCTTCACGGCAACTACGATGATTTGCATTTGCTGCACGCAGAACATACTTGCCCCTGATGACAGTTCCACTTAAAACGGCTACGCCCCGCTCCTGCAACTCAACGGCAACCCGCTTGTTAAGCTCATCCAGCGCATCATCATCCATCGCGGGAGCAACGTAACGAAAACAGACAACATTAAGCGAAACCGGAGCAGAAAGCTCCAGTTCTGGCGCAGCCTTCACCAGCTCCCCTAAGTAAAAAGCCTGATCTATGTTCTGCTGTATTATCCGCGCGTACTTGCGGCTGCCATGCTCTTTAAGTGACATCCAAGCCTTTAGCGCTCGGAAACCACGTGAAAGCTGAAAGCCATAATCACTGAACCAAGGCAAATCACCTCCTGTCAGACCCAGTCTGCCTTCTCCGTGAGCAAGGTAATCAGGCGTCAAGGAGAAAGCTTTACGGTGCTGCTCCTCATGCCGTACAAGTACACAACCGATTTCATACGGCATGTACATCCACTTATGCAAATCCAGCGCTAGTGAGTCAGCCCGTTCAATCCCAACAACTTTGCTTCTGGCTCTGGGCGCTAGGGCAGCCCATGCACCAAATGCGCCGTCAACATGGAACCACAATTTTTCTTGTTCACAGAGGTCAGCAAGCCCATCCAGATTGTCAATGCTTCCCGTGTTGGTTGTTCCCGCCGCTCCAACCACACAGAAGGGTGTGCAACCGTCTTCTCGGTCCTTTATGATGGCTGCTTTTAATGTTTCGAGGTCAATCTGGTAATAATCGTTGACAGGCAAAAGGCGTAGTGCTTCGCTGCCCAGTCCAAGTAGTTCAACGGCTTTCTGGATTGAACTGTGAATTTCTCGGGATGCGTAAAGCACCATCCTCTGCTGGGCGCGTTGGAGGCCTTTGCGGCGAACATCAAAACCTGCCTTTGCGTTTCGAGCAACCGTTAATCCTATGATGTTTGCAGCTGAGCAGCCGCTGGTCAACACACCACTGGCTGATATGGGATACGCCAACATTTCTTTGATCCAGTCAAGCACCTGTTTCTCAACGTGATTAGCAACGTGGTTAGCGCCGCCACCCGTGTTCGTGTTCATGGAGGCTGCCAGCAGCTCAGCGAAGGCACCCATAACCGTTCCCGTTCCCAAGATCCAACCCCAAAACCGAGGATGAATGTTCCCCATCGGGTAAGGCAGCACTTTTTCCACAAACTCTTCATAAATTTTTTCTGGCGGCTGAGAATTACGTGGGACAGAACTGCGGAAGTGAGCTTTGACTTGTTCGGGGACGTGCTTCCAGACAGGTCGTTCTCGAACGGTTTCCATATAATCAATCATGTCGTCGAGCATTTTGTGACCTAGTTTTCGCATAGCTTCCCAGTCATCGGGGTCAAGCGTTTCCTCAACTTCATTTTCGTTCTCTCGCTTCACAATCGCCTACCTCTCTTACTTTTCCTGCTTTTCAATGGATTGATTTGTTCTTATAACTAAACCTTGTGACTGTTTCCCGAACTTTACCTAAATGATTAGTAATTGGAATAGCACGTAAGTCAGTAGCAGAAGTGCGCCACCAACTTTTGATACGCCACCTCTCATGATGAAGCGTCAGAAAATAACGGTTGTTATCATTAAAAACGGTATTATCTCTATAAAGACTGCCAAGTCGACCGTGAAAGGAGAAGCCAGAAGAACTAACCCTAGTATAAGCGCGCGCGAGCGCATTAGAGGCTGTTCGTATATGCTCTTTCTGATTCTTCGCGTCCCTATTCAAAACTCAGGGATTTCCGTGCATTTTGCGAGCAGCAAAAATCTAAAGTACACGTCAAATTTCATCAATGTGCCGAGGGCCGGGTTTGAACCGGCGACAACAGTCAGCTTTTCGAATAATAAGAAATTTCTGAGGGATTTAGAGAATTTTAAGCTGTTTGCAAAGGCTAAATTAAATTTAAGTCAAGTAACAGTCTA
>Ga0307426_1000198_pt1 | contig 39716 bp, 42 predicted proteins | sample SalMarWE160340MG_FD_202165 | JGI IMG/M metagenome (GOLD analysis project Ga0307426, IMG submission 202165) | Salt marsh sediment microbial communities from the Plum Island Ecosystem LTER, Massachusetts, United States - WE1603-40 | ecosystem: Environmental > Aquatic > Marine > Intertidal zone >... | reverse complement strand
AGCCAGGGCGTTACAGTGGAAGAGGCACTTAAAAACATAAAAGAGGCTGTCGAATTGTATATCGAGGAGATGGGTCTTCCTGAAGGAATAGGTACCCAAGAAATGCTGGTTACCAGTTTTGAGGTTTGTCAACATGACGAAGCTGCCAGTTCTGTCAGGGCATAAGGTAATCAAGGCTCTGAACAAAGCCGGCTGGCTGCAAAAAAGAACTAGAGGAAGTCATGCAATTCTAGCCAAGATTATAAATGACCAGAAGATAGCTCTGGTTGTGCCTCTACACAAGGAAATTGATAAAGGAACCCTGATTGAAATTATTCGACAGGCCAGGCTAAAGAGGGAAGAGTTTCTGAAGCTGCTCTAGGCACCCAAAATTACGCTTAACATAAATTAAGTAGTTGGCCGGACCCCGGAGAGATGAAGAACAACACATTCATATTGTATCCCAAAGCGATTAAGCAGACGGCATTCCTTGGATGAGCCAAGCCGTCATTACATTGTTGTGTGGTATGCTAGTCACAGGGATTATCGGTTATTTATTAAGCCGGAAACCCAATTCTATAACATCCTGTCGCGGGGGGCATATGGCAGTTTTTGGAAAGGACAAGAAGGGGACGCTCCACACCATAATAAACGAGCTGGTCGAGAGGACGAACAGCGAGGCCCAGAGGCTGAGGGTGCTGGAGCAGAGGATTGAGAACATCGACCAGAGGATAAACTCGGTGGAGGGTAACATCCTGTCAGCCACCAACCAGATGCAGGGGATTCAGAAAGAGACTGACGATAAGCTCAAGAAGAGGGACGAGAGGCTGGCGAAGATTGACACTGTCATGGGCGAGCTGGTCAAGCACTTCAAGAAGCTCGCCACCAAGGCAGAGGTTAAGGAGGTCCAGAACATGGTTGACATATACAACCCCGTGAAATCCAGCTTCATGACAAGGGAGGAGATTGAGAGGCTTCTCTCTGAAAGAAATAAATAACATCCAGGAGAATTATAAAGGTAGGTTTTAATGTTCGGAATGTTCGGGAAAAAACAGGCATCGCCGCCCCAGAGGAGGATTCCCACGGGAAAGGTTCTTTCGCTTTCTTCAAGGGGCGTCCCTGAGCCTGAGATAATTAGGATTCTCAAGGACGAGGGATACACGCCGACAGAGGTTGACAAGGCAATGACTACCGCGCTCAAGGGCGCTGTAGGTGGCCAGGCATCACCGCCACAGCAACCGCCGCAGGCACCGCAGGGATATCCGCCAGAGCCAGCAGAGGAACCGTTATCAGACATGCCCCCTCCAGAGCCTTACGGCAGGAGAGATGATTACCCGCCAGATTCGCGTGCGCAGGGATATCAGGAAACGCCGCCACGTCCTCAGACCCCACAGGAAGAGGACTGGGGACCTCCACCTGAACCCAGGATGGCGCCTCCGCCAGATGCAGAGGACATGAGGGACATCCCTCCCCCGCCAAGGAATGACGACATGGCGATGAGAGGACCCCTGGACCTTCCGGAGATACCCGGCGTGACGGAAAGGAGACCCCGAGGCCCGGTCCCGGTGGGTGATGAGATACCACCACAGGATTCATACCGTCCCGGGTTCCAGGAACCCCTATCCAGGCTGCCCGAGAGGAGGACTATAAAGGAGAAGAAGGACGACAGGAGGAGGGCGATAGAGGAACTGGTTGAGGGGATAATAGAGGAGAAATGGGACGCTGTCCAGGCGAGCCTCCTGGACCTGGAGAACAAGCTCACCCTCATGGAGAACAAGGTTGACCTGCTCGAGAATTCCATAAAGAGGCTGGAGGGCGACAAGAGGGAGGACATGAACAGCATAGAGGAGAAGATTGACACCTACAGGTCAGCGATAGGTGAGATGTCCACGAGGATGGAATCAATAGAGGGCGCCATGAAGAACAGCCTCTCCCCGCTAATGCAGAGCGTCAGGGACCTGTCCAACAGCATCAAGGACATTAAACCAAAGAAGAAATCAGTAGAGTAGCTTCCCGCCATTCTTTTCCAGCAGCTCAAGCTCCTTCCACCTTTCATCAATGTTGTTTTGTATCTTCCTGATTGCCTTCTCATTGAGGTGCCTGAATCTCCCCTGCCTCTTGAGATAATCACCTACGGGCTTCTTTGAGGGCCTCTTTGTTACCCTGAAGCTCCTGTCCTCTATCTCATAGAGTGCCCACATGCCGGTCTCGACAGCCAGCTTTGCCAGGTTGACAGAATCCGAGACATCGCTCTTCCACCCCGTGGGGCAGGGGCAGAGGATGTGAACGAATGAGGGCTGCTTCTCCAGGGCCTTCTTCATCTTGCTTATCAGGTCGGCAGGGTGTGCGATTGAAGCAGTCGCGACGTAGGGAATCCTGTGCGCCGCTATTATCTCATCGAGTGGCTTCTTCCATTCCTCCTTTCCTATGGTCTTCTTTCCCGGAGGGCTCGTTGTCGTCCATGCCCCGTATGGCGTCCCCCCGGAGCGCTGGATGCCCGTGTTATGGACCACCATCCCGTCAGCGATGAAATTATGTTCGCCGTCTATCCTCAAATCCAGCGTCGGTTCCTTTCCGGAATGGGTTATGCCTCTTACCTTCTCCATCTCGAAGTGTTCGTTGTCTATCAGGAAGTTCTGGTATTTGTATTGCTCTGGGTATTTCACCACGTTCCACTTCTTTCTCCTGCTGAAGCATATGTAACCATACTCAGAGTCCTTGAGCAGGTCCCTGTACACGACCCATGTTCCCTTCTCCTTTTTCTGCTTGTGTATCTTCCCGACTCTCCAGCCGAACGTCTGGAGGAAAAGCCTCAGGGTCTTCAGCAGCTCATGGCTTGCGGATACATACCTGTAACTCCCGTTTATTTTGTAACCGTCAGAAAGCATGAGCCCCTGGACAAAATTTTCCTTCTCCTCTTTTGTCAGGGTAAACACCCATGGCGGGATTTTCTTGTTTCTCGCCCCTGAGCCGAACCCCAGTGAATCAATGAATCTCGCAAGGTTAACGGAGTTTACGTAAACATACGAATCATCCGTCCTTGTATCAATATCAAATACCTCTGAATTCAAATCGAGGAGAGTATCTCTTGCCCCTGTTCCCTCTGGGAGCGCAAACCCGACCTCCCCTCTCATGGGTCTCGTCCACCCGTCCCCGACCCAGATTCCAAGGTACTTCATGAGCTCAGGACCAGAGTGCTCGGGGATGTTTATCTCATTCAGCCGGTTGACCTTGTAATCACCTTTTTTTACCTTCTTTATGTCGAACCTGAACGGTCTCCCCCCCTCCAGGTTCTTCAGCGCCACGATTTCATCACCAACCTTTACCTCTGAAAGGGTCTTCCATACGAGGCTGTTGCTCCTACCCCTACCGTTTCTCTTCAGGACAAGGAATGGATGGTTCGATGTTGCCTTTATCGAATGGTGCAGGGTTTCAAGATTATAGACATCCTTTGTCCCGTTATTGAAAACACCGCTGCATTTCTTCAGAACTAGTTTGTGGGTTTTCTGGTCAAAGGCATAAACCTCTTCCCCAACCTTGACATCGGTTATATTCTTGAGGCCGTCTTTTGTCATTATCGTCGAGGACGTGCTCAGGCAGTTCATATAAGCTTCGTTGTCAACGCAGACCTGTGTCACCTTATGGCCTCTCTCCAGCATCCCTGACAGTGCCTGGAGCCCTATGTCAAAGGTCCCCCCGTCGCCTGCTATCGCGATGACCTTCCAGTCCTTTCCCATCCTCCTTACCGCGGTCTCCACCCCGCTCGCCACCGAGGATGCGTTCTCAAAGGCGGCATGAATCCAGGGAACGTTCCACGCTGTAGTGGGATAAGCAGAGGTCGTGACCTCGAGGCAGGATGTAGCGTTACAGATTATGACGTCCCTGGGGCAAGCCCTCGACAGCATGTTGATTGCTATCGCGACGCCGCAGCCAGCGCACATCGTGTGCCCGGGCGCAAGAATCCTTGTTTCCTCCATTACACCACTCTATCTTATTGCACGCAATGGGTTTTTAAGTTTGAGCGTAGGAGAACCCCAATTGACGATGTCGTTGCAGGGCCAAGGCTACGCTTGAAATAGATCAAAAGAGGGAACCCCTTATTTTTTCTTGGCCTTTGGCTTACTTTTCGGTTTCTCTTCCTCGACCTTCTTCTCTTCTGCCTTTATCTCCCTCTCTGCCTTTACCTCGTCTATCTCAAGCCAAACGACAAAGAGCCCGAGCAGTATGAGAAGCGCCGGGATGGTTCCTGTAAGGACTATTATGAAGTTTGTCAGCCAGTCTATCCCCCACGTTCCCGTTGTCCCGAATATCGGGGTGACCGAATCGACAAAGAGTCCCAGTCCGATTGCTATGAACACCAAACCGAGCAGTATCTTGACTACAGCGTGCATAAAATCACATTTATATTTATACCGATAGCTATATATAACTTATACGTTCCCCTGTCCATGGGATAAAAGCTTATAAACCAAAGGAACATCTACTATTGGAATCCGGATTAAGGAAGGATATGATGTACAAGCACGTTGCAAGCATCTGGAAGAAACCCAGGGAAAGCCTGGGCGAGGGATATTCCAATATGCTTATTCATTTAAGGAAGCAGCCTACGATAACCAAGATTGACAGGCCAACGAGGATTGACAGGGCGAGGAGGCTCGGGTTCAAGGCAAAGGAAGGCTATGTCATCGCAAGGGTCAAGGTCGACAAGGGCGTCAGGAAGACCCCGAAGAAGGGCGGAAGGAGGCCCAAGAAGGCAGGAAGGTTCTTCTCCCTCGGGAAATCCAGCAAGGTGGTTGCAGAGGAGAAGGCATCCAGAAGATATCATAACCTCGAGGTCCTGAATTCCTACATGCTTGCCGAGGATGGGAAGTCAAAATGGTTCGAGGTCATTCTTATTGACCCCTACAACAAATCCGTCCTTTCTGACAGGAACAAGAGGTGGGTGTTCGAACCCCAGCACAAGGGGAGGGCTTTCAGAGGAAAGACTTCCGCGGGAAAGAAGTCAAGGGCGCTCCACAGAAAGGGAAAGGGTGCTGAGAAGGCAAGGCCGTCCCTGAGGGCGCACGGCAGGATGCAGAAGTAAGCCCAACAAATGTTTGTATTTTATCTGTTTGTTATCAGGAGTCTATATCAAGAGGCTTAAGCAGAAGCAATGCTTATAAAGTTGCCCTCACAAACTATTAACATGACTCTATTATTCCAGGCAGGCGGGGTTTTCCCCGACATTCTCCAGAACATGCAGAACATGGGATTCTTCCTCTATCTCTTCCCGTTCCTGCTGGCGCTGGCGATATTCTACGGAATCCTTCACTGGGCAATGGGTGAAAGGATACCGAAGTCAGGGATTGGTCTGATATCAATAATCCTGGCTTTCTTCGTCATGCTCTACACAAGCTGGAACACGGGAATAGTGTCCTTCTTCGCCAATCTCGGCGGGGCAGGACTCATCGTGGGTTCAGGAATCCTTTTCGCTGCGATTCTGCTGGGACTGATGGGCTTCAAGATATCAGACCTTACAAGCGATGCCTCAGGAAAGAAGCTGAAGTGGGTATTCATCCTGGGCGTCCTCCTCATAGCGGTCCTGATATTCTTCGGGGCAGGGGGCGCGTACTTCGGACTCGTCCCGTCATGGTCCAACCAGGGAGAATTCTGGACTGTTGTCTTCTTCGTCGTCATAGTGGGCCTTGCGGTCTGGTGGCTCGGTGAAGGCAACGGCGGAGCACCGGCTGGCGGAGAAGAAAAGAAGTAAGCAAAGCTTTGGCTCTCCGCTTCTTTTATTTTAAAGGTGTAGCTCCCGCTTTGACACCCTTTTAATGTTAACCGCTTCTCGCCTATAACAACAAGGCAGTTACCCTCAACGAATGTTGCTTGTTCCCAAAAGCGTGTACGGAAAAGAACCCTTTTCTTTGCACACTGACCAAAAAGCGTTCGCGGAAAACGAGTGTAATTTTTGCGTGTTGCTTATCAGCTTGTGACTAAGCCAACATAAACAGGCGGCAGCGTCCGTAAGCTGATTACTTTGCCTTGCCCCAGAGCTGTGTGAAAAGGGGGTTTGCCATGCTGTTCACGGCGTGCTCTGACGTTGCCCAGAGAGCAATGTCCTGTGTCTCATGAACGTCCTTGTCGTCTGTCAGGGACATGAGCATGCTCTGCCCGTCTATTATGGCCACCCTGCCCGCCGGCTCTGCAAGCCTCTTCAGCTCCGCTATCTCACCGAAGGCATTCGCGACGGTGTTGTCCGATGTGTTGGAAAGTATCCTCAGCTTCACGCCAGACCTCGCAATCTTCTTGAGAACCCGGAAATGCTTTGAGTAGAGGTCGCTGAGACCCTGCTCTGTCGTGAGAATGTCAATCTGTGACTTGGCAGCCTTGAATGCAGACCTCAGCTGCCTGTCGATTATGTATCTCCCCTTGAGGGTTCCTGTCATCTCTGTGGGCTCGACGAGATTGAGGCCTCGGCCGTATATGCCCTGCAACTCATCAACAATCGGAGAATTCTTCATCTTCTCAATCCTGTCAACCATCTCCTTGTGGTTCTTTTCCAGGTTCTGCTTCGTCTTCTCCAGAGCCTCCTTAGGCTCCAGCGCAACATACTTTATCGGCTTCGATGGCTGGACCATCACAAAGCCCTTGTCAGAAAGAGACTCTAGTATGTCGTAGGAACGTGAGCGGGGAACGCCTGCTATCTCAGAAACCTCTGCGGCGGTTGCTACGCCCCTTGCCAGGAGAGCTACGAATATCTTCCTTTCGTACAGGTTCAGCCCTATGCTTTTCAACGCGTCAAACACTTCTGTCGATGCAACCATGAAACCACTTGTTGTTATATATTTTAATAGCCTATTTAAAAAGCTATTGGACAGTGACAACTGCAACTATAGCCTCAATAGGTGAAATTTAATTGATACTAAGGTATTTAAAGTTTTCATTATCCATCAGTGACAGATTTAAAAACCCTTTGTTCTATGGAACAGTTTTTTGGGCTTTCATGACCCCTGTTTTGAGGATGATTTCCACGTATCAATAAAGAATTTCCTGTATGCATCAGCGTTCTGTTTTGATTGTATCACGAAGGCAGTGGGCACATCCCCCCAGATTAATGTCGCCACCTTATCCCCGAAAATTATCACACCTGTCGGCAAACTGTGCCTTGAATATCTTATCTGAATGTTCCTGTCCTTTCCATACTTCTTCTCTAAGAATCCCCTTTGGGATTCCGGTGCCAACAGCTTTATTTTTATACCCAATCTCCTTCTCTTTGCGTCATAATTCCTGAAAAACAGATTCGCTTTGGGGTTTTCATATTCATCCCCCAACGTAAACCCGATGAATTCTTCCTTGTTTTTCTCTAAACAAGCTATTATTTCATTATAAAGCGCTCTGATGCCGCCAATCGTTTCGTAAACCTGTGCATTCTGCTCAGCCCCCTTTCCCTGTTTTGAAACAAGCCCCGGGATAAGCTCCCTTATTTCATTCTTCTGTTGAGCAACCTCCTTCTCTTTGTCCTCCAGAAAATCCAAGAGCCTGTCTGGATTGAATGCCTGGAAACGTTTGGCATCACTCTTGATTATCGTAGTGATCAGCCCCTTTTCCTTCAGCCTTTCAGTTATGCCATAAACCTTTGCGGGCGTCACGCCAGATTTCTTTGACAGCGGACCGATGCTGGATTCTCCAAGTTCTATAAGCGCCATGTATACCTTAATCTCGCCTTTAGTGAATCCTATTTTTTCCAGTATCTCGGTTTTCATAAGAATGGGTTGGTTTGAGAGCTTATAAACCTTATTGTTATATCCTCCCTGGGAGGAAACAACAAATTTAAATGACAGAGAATTATCTGAAACATGAAAGAATTCAAAGACCCCGCAATAGGATCTGCAATTTCTGGGTTAGTTGGAGGAGCACTTTTCGGTCTAACCGTGTTCTGTGCAGTTCATATCGATAGCTATTTCAATGAACGGCAACTCGGAACCCCTGCCCAGGTCAATTATAAGCTGGTATGCTACAACAATGAAGGAGAACGCGTTCACATCTCAAGATACTATCCCCCAATTGACCCTCGCGGTCACTTGGACATAGCGGACATGGACCCTGATATCAGCAGATGCGAAATGATAGAATCTGAATAGGCTTAGCCTATTACTTTCCCTTCTGCATCCCGTATAACCGCTCAATCCTCTCAAGGGCGTCAGCATCCACTGCCTTCCGGTCAAACCTTATCCTGACCACCCTCGGGAACCTCAGTGCATAACCGGAATCATAATTAGGGCTTTTCTGTATCTCCTCATAAGCGACCTCGACCACCACTTTCGGCTTTATTCTGACCACGCTTCCATTCTCAGATTCTATAAGTGGCTTGAGCAGCTTCATGAGGCTCTCAAAAGTCACGCCCTCCCCCTTTTCCTTGATACCCGTCCCTATCATCCCGCACTGAAGGAACCCTCCATTGTCCCTGCATCCCAGGATGAGGGAACCCAGCCAGCCAGCCCTCTTGCCTGTTCCCCAGGTCCCTCCTATTATCACCAAATCCAGGTTCTCCATGGTCGGCTTTACCTTGAGCCACCCGCCAGCGACCCTCCTTCCGGGCTGGTAGAGCGAATCAAGGTTCTTCACGATTAGGCCCTCGTGCCCTGATTTGAGGGCTTCCCTGTAGAATGCCTCCGCCTTCTTGAGGTCCTTTGTCCTGAGCTGCCTCGCCAGCTGGAATATTCCCCTTTCCTCCTTTATCATCCCCTCCAGAATCTCCCTCCTTTCGCCGAACCTCTTCCCGAACAGGTCCTCACCCCCGAGATGGATGACGTCAAACAGGTTCACCTGCACGGGCATCTTCTCTGCAACATCGTCTATGTCATACTTCCTCTGAATCCTCTGCGACAGGAACTGGAAGGGCTGGGGCCTCCCTCCGCTGTCCATGACTATTACCTCCCCCTCCACTATGCAGTTACTTGCCTTTATCCCCTTCTTGCACATCCTCACTATGTCCGGGAATTGTCTCGTCACGTTCTCCAGCTTCCTCGTGTAGAGCCACGTCCTCTCTCCCTTCTTGTGAATCTGGATTCGCATCCCGTCATACTTGAACTCAAGGACAAGGTTATCATACGTCTCCAGCGCCTTCTCCAGTGAGGGCGCCTTCTCTGCGAGGAGGACCTGCACGGGCCTCCCTATCTCAACGGAAACTTTTCGGAGGGCATCAAGCCCCTTCTCCTTTGCAATGGCCGCGACCTCTGCATAATCACCCTTCATGAAGAACGCCCACTCGACAGCATTGACAACGTCCTTCTTTCCCTCCGTTGGGAAGAATGCCTCTGCTATGGCGTCCCTGACTATTCCCTCTGCCACGCCTATCCTGAGCTCTCCGAGGACGGTCCTCACTATATACTTCGCTTCCTTCGGGCTTGCAGAGTTTAGGAGCTCGGAGACGAGCCGGAACTTCATGCTCTGGGAGCCCTTCCCTTCCGTGTCAGCGAGCTTCCGGAGGGTTTCAAACACGCGCACTATCATGAGGGTCCTACTGAACAGGGTGGACTGCCTCCTTCCTTCCACCAGCTCCTCAACAACCAGGCCCAGGTCTCCCCTGTCCCTGAACTTTCTGTTTATGTCCTCCGCAGAGAACCCGGTGCTGCTGGATATCGCCTTGACCATGAGGAGGGTTGCAATCCCGACCTCCTTGTCGCTCCACGTGGGGAAGACCCTCCCCTGAAGGAGGTGGATTGCCATCTCCAGCTCCTCCCCGGAAAGCCTTTTTATGAAATCCGCTATTATGCTGGTCTTTCCTAGCTTGCTGCTCTCCTTCTCGAGCCTTTCATACACACCTGCAAGCGCTTCATACTCCATGGTTATAATATGAATGGATGATTTAAATGAGGCCTTACAATTATAATCAGGGTCAGGATGTCCAAGAAAAAACAGGCTAGTCGGTTCCTCAGAAACCTGAAGAAGGTAGTGAGGAACCCGAGGCTGACAGAGGAGGAAAAGAGGATGATGCTCCTTGAGGAGCAGACCCTGCTTTCAAAGGAGAGGACCGTCCTCTCATTCATGAGGACAGGGCTGGCCCTTCTCGGCGCGGGCGTCGTCCTCGTGAGCATATTCCCAGGTGACCCGCTGATTGTGGTAACAGGCTGGGTGTTCGTCATAGGAGGAATAGCTGAAATAATAGAATCCTCCAGGCGCCTGAGGCGCGTCCAGGACGAGGTAGAGAAGATAAACAAAAAGCTGGGGAGGTAACCAGCCAGATTTAAACCACCCCTACAATTTCTATCCATGATGCCAAAGGAGATTATGAGGAAAGGGAAGCAATTATTTACTGAGTCGCTAGTTCCCGGAGACAAGTCCTTCGCAAAGTCCATCCTCAGGAAGGGAGGGAAGGAGTTCAGGGAGTGGAACCCTTACAGGAGCAAGGCAGCCGCTGCCATACTCTCCGGGATAAGGGGCTTCCCCCTGAAGAGGGGGGACAAGATTCTCTACCTTGGGATTGCCTCCGGCTCCACCGCCTCATTCTTCTCTGACATCGTCGGGAAGGACGGGGTGATATATGGCGTGGAGATATCCGAGAGGTGCATGAGGGACCTCAACCCCATAGCAGAGAAGAGAGGAAACATAGTCCCGGTCCTTGCCGACGCCAGGAAACCCGAGACCTATTCGTGGGTGGAGAGGGTTGACCTGGTCTTCCAGGACGTTGCCACCAACGACCAGTCAGAGATACTAATCCGCAACTGCAGGGAGTTCCTCAAGCCCGATGGCTTTGCGATGATTGCGATAAAGTCCCGCTCAATCAACGTGGTGAAGAAGCCAGAGCAGGTCTACAAGGAAGAGCTCAAGAAGCTCTACACATTCTTTGAGATAATCGACAAGGTAAGGTTAGACCCTTATGAGAAGGACCACCTCTTTGTCCTGATGAAGAAGAAATCACAGCTTACGGACGCTAACGCTTAGTTATTCAGTCGCAAGCTGTGGAGCAACACGCAAAAATTACACTCGTTTTCCGCGAACGCTTTTTGGTCAGTGTGCAAAGAAAAGGGTTCTTTTCCGTACACGCTTTTGGGAACAAGCAACATTCGTTGAGGGTAACTGCCTAATTCAGTTAGCCGCATTTGCCCTATTGGATTAATGCGGCATTCTAATGGTTAATTGGCGAAGCGGTTAACAGTAAAAGGGTTTACTTCGCATTTTTAATGAATCTCGCTATGAACTTGTCCCAGTCAGAAACGATTCCTGCTGCTGCTTTTTCATGCCCTCCGCCAGAACCAAGACCCTTGACGGATTTCTTGACTATATCACCGAGGTTGAGTTTTGTGTTGTGACCCCGGACAGAGAACTTCCATCCCTGCGGATTGACTTTCCTTATTATTATGATTCTGTCAGGAAACTCCAGCCCGAAATGGTTGGCGACCATCGATGTTATGCTGTAGGCAGACCTTATCTCATAAGACCATATCTTCTTCGTGTGCTCAATGTGCTCCTTCTGAAAGCCGCCAGTGACGAATGCGAACTCCTCGTGGAAGTCCTTCCTGAGCTTGGATAGCTTGCTGTTCCCGGCAAAGTCCTCGAACCCTTCTCCCTCCTTGAGCGCCTTCAGGCAGGCCCCCGACCCCTTGAGGCCGTTCATCGTTATTGCAGCGGATATGGTCTCCACAGCGTCCATTATCCTGGACTCCCTGGTTCCTTTCCGCAGGAGATAGGGGAACTCCCTCTTCGCTTCACTGATTAGCTTCCCGCACCATTTCTCTCCCATGTCGCCTATCACTCCCACAGCTGCCATCCAGAGCATTGGCTTCACTTCAATTTTCATTGCCTCGAGCATCCTGTATATAATGCACGCAGCCGGTACGTACACCCCTGGCTTGTGGAACCTCGGGTTTACGTGCAAAATCCCTGGGTTCATGTTCCTCTCAAAGATGTGGTGGTCTATTATGGACATCCTTATTCCAGGAACCTCCTTCCTGAGCCGCCTTATAGCCTTTATCTCTTGGTCCAGCGGCAGGTCCAGAGCAAGAAGGACATCGGGCTTCTTCTCAATAAGAAGCTGCAGGAAGCCCTCGGTTATCCCGGGCCCCTTCCTTGGGATGAATTCCGCGCCAGGGAAGAGCTTTGCAATCATCGCCGCGGAGCACACGCCATCAGGGTCCGCATGATAGAGGATAATCCTCCTTCCCCCGTCTTCCAGCAAAGCCTTAAGGGAGGCACTCTCCTCCTCTGAAAACCACTTTTCCATACTCTGTTATAAACCGGCTGATTAAAATAAGAATATGGATTCTGCAGAGGGAAGGAGCGCACTCAGGATAGCGAGGAAAGCGGTGGAGGAATGGGTCAGGAACAGGAAGAGGCTGGAGACAAGGGACTATCCCCACTCGTTCGAGGAGAAGAGAGGCGTTTTCGTTACGCTCCATACCTACCCTGACGGAGGGTTGCGCGGTTGCATCGGCTTTCCAGAACCTACTCATCACCTCATCCACGGGATAATAGAGGCAGCTATGCATGCCTGCGAAGACCCGAGATTCCCTCCGCTCTCTCCGCAGGAGCTGGACAAGATAACAATAGAGGTCTCAATCCTCACCAAGCCAGAACCCCTCAAGGTCCCACCGGCAGAGAGGCCAAAGTCCATAAAGAGAGGGAAAGACGGCCTCATAATAAGGAGCGGCTTCCATTCAGGGCTCCTCCTCCCCCAGGTGGCAACCGAGCACAAGATGACAAGCGAGGAGTTCATCATGGCGGCCTGCACCAAGGCAATCCTCCCTCCCGATGCCTGGAAGGACGGAGGGACAGAAGTCTATACGTTTCAGTGCGACGTTTTCTCTGAAAAGAAGCCGGGCGTTGTCTAAATTCTGAAAATTATTACTTGCCCATAACTTCGTGCGCCATTCCCATTCCTTCAATGGCCTCTATAATTTGGGGTTCGGCAATGAAGATGTAGCCGTATGTACCAACATTCAAAACTGCTCCTTCAGGCGGTTCACTGTTCCTGTAACAAAAAATCGGATTATTTGTTGGCTTACCCATTTCCATGCCCAGTCCCTTTCTTAATCTGAAATGGTTTGTTGGTTGGCTTGCCTCAATCATAGAATTATCAAATACGCGCTGTGTCATTTCTGGGTCATGTGTCCATTTCCCTACAGCATCATGATTAATGCAGTCCTGTGGAGTGAGCATGAAATTATCTCTAAAAGTATATGGGTTTATTTCACGACAAAATTCAAAATTCTTAAAATAATCCCTAGGTACAATATCTTTGATAGGAGAATCATGAAGAAGATGTATCAATCCTTTATCATCTGCCAGAACGGCAACCATATAGCTAGATACTTCTCCATCCATATTTTCAATATCAAATATAGAAATATAAAGCGGACCTGTCCTAGAAAATCCTGAAGCCGGATGGCTTGATGCCGTTCTGGGTGATGTCGAACTTTGCCTGCCCCAGCTCAGGGACGTGCCTGTGCTTCATGACCGTCGCACGCCTCTCTGACATCCTCCCTGTCTTCTCCAGGAAGACGATTGTTTTTGACCAGTATCTTATCGCGTCCCCTCCGACAAGCTCGTTGGTTCCCTTGTCCCAGTGGCGGAACGTGTGCGTGGTTATCAGGACAGGCATGTCCTTCTCCCTGGCAAGCGCCGAGAGGAGTGACAGCTGTTTCGAGAGCTCCCTGTTGGCTTCCATCACGAGCTCTATGTCCTTCTTCCCGTTCTTGGTCTCGTCCATACGGTCCGCATACTCCAGGCGGTAGAGAGCGACCATGGAATCAACTATCACGAGGTCAGCATCATGTTTTCCCAGGCCCCTTATCACCCTGCCCTGCTCATCGAAGGTCTTGGGCTCCATTATTTGTATCCTCTCGAGTAGGGTCCTCCAGTCAGGTGTCAGCTGCCTGAACCTCTCTTCAGAGAAGCTTCCCTCGCTGTCTATGTAGATGATTCTTCCGCCCTTCCTCGCGCAGTCGAGCGCGGCAAGCAGGCATATGTTGGTCTTGCCCGTGCCCGGCCCTCCGTAGAAGTTTATGAGCGACCTTTTTTCCAGGCCCTTTATGAGGCCGTTCAGGGGCTCCGGGACTGATATGTCCATGAATTAAATTTGTAGGGCAGTTTTAAATCCGTCCTGTCCAATAATGAATATGGACCTCAACACGAGATACTCCCTTATAAAGAGCGTAGGAGAGGAGGTAGTCACAGAGGAAGAGCTAAGGGAGCTGCTCAAGAGCAAGAAGCGGCCCATAGCTTATGATGGCTTCGAGCCTTCGGGGACCAACATCCATATCGCGCAGGGGCTCCAGAGGGCAATAAACATCAACAAGATGACGAAATCTGGAGTGAAGTTCAAGATGCTCGTTGCCGACTGGCATGCCTGGGCGAACAATAAGATGGGAGGAAACCTGGAGCACATAAAGAAGGTAGGTACGTATCTTATTCATGTCTGGAAGGCGAGCGGCATGGACCTGGACAACGTCGAGTTCGTGTGGGCCTCTGACATGGTGAAGGACGATGATTACTGGAAGAAGGTCATGCAGGTCGCGAGGAACTCTACTGTGAAGAGAATCATACGGTGCGGCCAGATAATGGGTCGGACAGACAATGAGGTCCTGCAGGCGTCCCAGATTCTATACCCCTGCATGCAGTGCGCTGACATATTCCACCTGAAGGCTGACATCACCCAGCTCGGAATGGACCAGAGGAAGGTGAACGTCCTGGCAAGGGAGATAGGTCCGTCGCTGGGATTCTGGAAGCCCGTAATAGTCTCGCATCACATGCTCATGGGCCTCGGGAAACCAGCGGGCGGAGAGGGTGACGCCACCCAGAGGGCGATTGACATGAAGATGTCGAAATCAAAGCCTGACACGGCGATATTCATGAACGATTCTGAGAAGGAGATCAGGAGGAAGATAACGAAGGCATACTGCCCAGAGCGCGAGGCAGCGGAGAACCCGATTCTCGAATACTGCAGGTTCATAATCTTCGAGAAGAACAAGGAGTTCAAGATAGAGAGGGACCTCAAGTACGGCGGGCCCCTGGTCTACACCCATTACAAATCGCTGGAGGACGACTTCAGGAAGGGGGCAATCCACCCGCTCGATCTGAAGAATGCGGTCGCAGAATACCTGAATATGCTTCTGGAGCCGGTGAGGAAGAAGCTGGAGAAGAACAGCAAGGTCCAGGAGCTCGAGAAGGAAATCAGGACCTTCAGGGTAACGAGATAGCTTCCCGGGCCCAGGATAGGCTTATAAACCAGGCCCCGAATTATTCATGTGATGGTGATGCCGTCAAACTGGACTTTCCGATGAGAGGAGAGGGGGATTCGTCCAGCCCTGATTCTGATAACATTAAAGTAGCAGATAACACAAATATTCAAGGAGGAAGACATGACAAAGAAGATAGACCCATGGGGAAAGGCTGACATCAGGGATTACGGCGCCATAATGAAGGACTTCGGCATAGAGCCATTCAGCTCTGTCCTGAAGCACACCCCAAAACCCATGATGCAGATGAAGAGAGGGATAATCTTTGGCCACAGGGAGTTCGGAAGGATCCTCGATGCCAGGAAGAAGCGGAAGCCGTTCGTGATGATGACAGGGCTGATGCCATCCGGGAAGTTTCACATAGGCCACGCGATGCTCGCCAGGGAGATGATATACTTCCAGGAGATAGGCGCAGAGCTCTACGTGTGCGTCGCTGACATAGAGGCTTTCAACGTGCGGAGGAAATCCCTCCAGGAACTGAGGAAGATCGCGATAGATGAGTATCTCCTCAATTACATAGCCCTCGGAATGAAGCCGGGGAAGGTAAACTTCTACTTCCAGTCAAACCACCAGACCGCATATTACCGCCTCCTGCAGATGCTTCCCCAGAGGGTCACGTTCGCGGAGATGAAGGCAATCTACGGGGACATCACGCCAGGGAAGATAATATCCGTCATAACGCAGGCAGCGGACATCCTCCACCCCCAGCTCCCGGAGAACGGAGGTCCCAAGCCGGTTGTCGTTCCAGTCGGGATAGACCAGGACCCCCACATGCGCCTGACCAGGGACCTGGCGGCGAGGTTCCAGAGAGAGTTCAGATTCATCCCGCCGTCCTCGACATACCATGAGTTCATGAAGGGCCTCAAGGGAGGGAAGATGTCCTCCTCTGACCCGCTCTCCTACATAGCGATGAGCGATGACAGCAAGACCGTCAGGACGAAGATAATGAAATATGCCTTCTCCGGCGGGGGCAATTCAATAAAGGAGCACAGGAAGCACGGCGGAGACACTAAGGTTGACGTTGCCTTCAGCATGCTGAAGTTCCTGTTCGAGGAGGACGACCGGAAACTGAAGAAGATAAAGGACGATTACGAGTCAGGGAAGATGCTCACAGGAGAGCTCAAGGAATACACCGTCGAGAAGGTTAATTCCTTCCTCTCAGCCCACCAGAAGAGGATGGATAAGGCAAAATCACAGGTTGATAAGTTCCTCAAGTAGCTGGTTTTTGGTTCGGAAACCCGCTTAATAGACACCTTCGAACACATAAATTTTCCACTATATAAAATAAGTGCGGGGACTGGGATTCCCAGAACCATTTCGTACCCAGGATTGTTCATATTGCTCATGGGTGTGAAAGTTCTTTCCGCGAACGTTTTTGGGCGTTTACCGGCCCAAAAAGGTTCTTTTGAACCCAGGAAGGCACTAAGCCACAGGATTTCCTATCAACGGCATAAGCCTCAAATCTTAAGACTCGTCTGCATCTTAAGCCCTGCCCTTTTGACCACTCAGGAATCCCCGCAATTAAAATAGCCTGTCTTTAAATTTATTGCTTCCCTTTTTTGGCCTCTTTTTCCTTCTTTTCGTCGGTCTTCCCGGCTTCCTCGGGCTGCCCCTCTTTCTTCAGCCGGGCCCTGAAGATCAGTTCCTCGTTCCTCTTCTCTTCCCTGTATTCCGATATCTTGTCCATCAGCCTGCTGAAGAGTTCGTAAAAGAGGATGAAGGCAACCCCGTATATGAGTGCCCTATCAGGGGTGAAGATTCCCCAGATTACAAAGGTGACGGAAATATACACGGCAGTGACAATCACTACCACAATCAGCCACGTCTTTATCCTGTCGTTGTTATCGTTCCAGAAATCCTTTATAGCGCCCCTCGGCTTCATGGTATATTATTGGTCTCTTAAGAATAAAACCTATTGCTGAAAGGAGGGGTCAATGAGGCCTCTCTGCCTGAGCGTAATTCTCTGTATCTCCCTTTCAAGTATCAGCTCGTTCTCTCTAATACCTGAAGATGCAAGCATGGCAATCTTCTCCATTCCGGATATCTTTCTTACCAGTAATCCTGTCATCTCCTTCTGGATGCAGTCGAGCTCTTTCCCCAAATCCTCGAGCTCCCTCAGAATCTGTTCAAATCCCTCCAGCATGTTCGCCCCACTAGACGGATTGGATATAAGATTTATATTCGGATATTGAGCCCTGTTCCTTTGCGTTGTCAAGTAAGAAGGATAAGATAATAAGAGGGCCACCACCGAGATTTCCAATCCTTTTCCGTACACGCTTTTGGCATGCTCGCATCGTAAAAGGGTGTTTGAACTCGGGCCAAGAGCTTTCCATGAGGCCTTCCTTCTTGCGGGTTCTTTCCCAAGGCTTTCTTGCGACTTGCGGAAGCGTCCGTAAGAAAGGCTTCACCACAGGCTCTTATGCTAACCGCTACACCATGATGGCCATCCACTCTAATAACAATATGGTTAAATATATAAATAAACAGAATCCAAAAGTAGAAGGTTCCACAACAGACCGATGCCCGAGAGGGCATCCAACGAATGGTGCTCCTGTCGTCTAGTCCGGTCAAGGATCCAGGCCTTTCGGGTTCGGCTCGGAAGAGTTGACTGACCTCATGGTCGGGATGAAAACGAAGAAAGCCTGTGACGCGGGTTCAAAGAAGCCTCTTTTCAAGAAAGAGGCTTCAGCCAGAAAGAAGGCTGAGGCCTTCCGAAAGGAAAGAAGCTTGGGAAATCCCGCCGGGAGCATCCAAAAACAGAAAGCCGCATAGAATCATGTGGATAAATGCGGCCAACAACCAACCAACTCAAGTTTAAAAACCCATTGCTTCATTATTATATGAAGCATATAGAGGGGGTTCCCGAGCGGTCAAAGGGGCAGGATTGTGGGTTCTAAGAACCCATGATGCCATGCTTAGGACCCTGTGACTTAGTGTCTTCGTCGGTTCGAAAGAACCCTTTAGCACCGGTAAACGCGCTAAAGCGTTCGCGGAAAGAACTTCCGCAACAAGGTTCTGGGAATCCGGCCCCCCTCATTCTTATTTTTAAAGACATCACGCACATAGAACATTATAATGTAAAATCGGCAAGTTGCCCACCAGCTTTTCAAACCCAGTAGCAACATAACCAATACTGGGTTCGAAAGTCCGTAAGCTGGTATGAGAGGGTTCCCGAGCGGTCAATAAGCCTTTTTCAAGAAAAGGCTTAAGCCAAAAGGAGCTTACGCTTCCGAAAGAAATGGGTTTGACCAAAGGGGCAGGGCTAAGGACCCTGTGACTTAGTGTCTTCGTCGGTTCGAAAGAACCCTTTAGCACCGGTAAACGCGCTAAAGCGTTCGCGGAAAGAACTTCCGCAACAAGGTTCTGGGAATCCGGCCCCTCTCATTTATAACATGAAATTAAACATTCACAGAAGGAATGTCTCAAAGTCCTGTGGGGTGAAACATGATAGCGTTCATCGCGACCGGAATCCTGGGAAGCTTTGCGTTTGACGCAGACGGGAAGCTCTTGGAGCACAGGCTCTTTCCCAAGAAGCCGGAGATTATCTCAGAGAAGCTGGCAAAGGCCAGGTCAGGGGAGATTATACCCGAGGAGAGGGAGATGCTGGAATCCCTCCGAAAGAAGGGTGTCAAGGAGATTGTCTGGGACAAGAAGGAAGACGTGAAGGGGTTCACGTGCATCACAAAGAAGGATAACCTCGGTGAGGAAACCCTCAAGTCGAGCTTCAGGAAGCTCGCGATGGATTTGAAATGGGTCTTCTCCCAGTCAGAGCTCAACGAGCTTCTGTCCAAGGTCAACATAGAGTCAACCAAGAAGGAGCTGAAGAAGGAGAAGAGGGACGTCATCGTCATGCGGGTGATTGCCGTAATCGATGAGCTTGACAAGGACCTCAACGTCTTCTCAGAGCTCCTCAGGGAGTGGTATGGCCTGCACTTCCCGGAGATGGACAGGGCAATATCCTCCCACGAGAAATACGTGGGAATGGTTTCCGATTACGGGAGAAGGGAGGAGATAAAGGAAAAGAATCTGTCTGGACTTGCAGCCAAATCCTCGGGAATGGAACTTTCCGAAACGGACATATCAGAAATCCAGCGCTTCTCGAACGCGCTCAGGAACCTTTATGATGAGAAGAAGAAGATGACCAGATACCTCGAGGATATAGCAAACGCTAGCATGCCCAACACTTCTGCGGTTGCGGGTCCCGTCCTCGCCGCAAGGCTCCTGAACCTTGCGGGAGGGCTGGAGAGGATGTCAAAGATGACCTCCTCGACCATACAGCTCCTTGGGGCTGAGAAGGCCCTGTTCCGCCACCTCAGGGGCGAGGGAAAGGCCCCCAAATATGGAATCCTGTTCGGGCACCAGCTGATACAGAACGCTCCCAAGGAGAAGAAGGGAAAGGTCGCGAGGCTGGTCGCCTCAAAGATATCCCTGGCAGCGAGGGTTGACATGTTCTCTGACAGGGATGACGGGGAGAAGATGAAGTCAGAGCTTGAAAGAAGCGTGAAAGATGCGTGTTCTCGCTAGCCGGCTGGCACTGTTTTGGATGATATTTAAGGAAGCTCCCTGAATAATATATCAATGAGGAGGGAATTCCTGCTTTCGCTTATTCTTGCGTCTATGCTACTGATACCTGTCTCTTCTGCCCAGACCGCGCCGAACCGCCTGGCATGCAGCCTCACAACCTCATGCGATGCTCTGGAGGTCATGCGCCTCTCTGCTGACACTAACGCCCATGGACAGACAGCAGCGACAGGAACCTATCCCCAGATAGTTTGCTGCGTTGACAGCCAGGGAGGGGCGATACAGGGACTCGGAACGAGCTGTTCCGCTCCCCTTTCTGACACCGTTCTGAGGCTTTCAGCCACAACGAACGCCCACGCCCAAACACCCGATGAAACCGGCTATTCAACCGATGTATGTCTCTCTGTTGACGGAAACCCTTCGGTGACAAACCTCGAGTGCACCAGCGCAACAACCAGTTGCCCGACCGGTTACACTACCCTTGTCAGCCTCTCCTCTGCGGACAACACCCACCTGGCAAAGCCGTCAAGCACGATTTACACGACAAAGATATGCTGCAGGGTCAACATGGACGATACCCCACCGACAGGTTTGGGCATCAGCTACATTGACGGATTCTACAACAGCCTCTCTGCCTACACCGTGACAGTCAACCAGGGAACAGACCCCGAGACAGGCATAGTTTCAGTGCAGCTGTTCATGAAGACCGCACCCCTCAATGGTGGCACCTGCGGAACCTTCGGGAGCTGGACGCCCTACGGCACCCAGAGCCCCGGAACGACATCCATCCCAGTGACAGTAACCACAGGAACCTGCTACATGTTCAACTACTCATCAACCAATGGGGCACAGCTGACGTCGTATGTGACGAGCCAGAACAGGCTCAGGGTTGACAGGTTAGCCCCTGTAACGACCGACAACTTCGTGGGCGGAACCTACGGAGGGACGGTCGATGGCCAGCTGTTCTGCACAGACAGCCAGGGCTCCGGCTGCAAGGACACCTTCTACTGCACCTACAACACATTATTGGGGGAAGACACATGCCATGATTTCACTGAAACAGACGGAAGTGTCAGCGTGACCTGCGGGGAGGAGGAATGTTCCATGGTGGTCCGCTATTTCTCAACAGACAACGCAGGCAACTCAGAGAACGTCAAGAACACGACAGACGACATCATACACATAAACAAAAACCTTCCCTGGTGCTCTTTCACTGCCCCAGACCCACAGGCGGGCTACACCAATGATTCCTACATAACCCTGGAATGGGAGGGTGATGACCCGGGCGGTTCCGGAATAACCTACAACATAAAGTACAGGAAAGACAGCTCTTCATGGATCAGCCTGACCAATGGGGAGGTTACCTATACAGAATATGCGGGGAATTTTGAAAGTAACCACCTGTACGATTTCCAGTGCATAGTTACGAACGAAGAGGACGAGACCGGGCAGTCAGGAATCCTCACGCTGTTTGTTGATTCAACCCCTCCGGTCTCGTCATTGACTGCAACCCCTGCATGGACAACGGGCAATGCAACCGTCCAGTGGGTGGGCGACGATTTCGGCGGCTCCGGTATAGATAGCTTCACTATACAGAAGAACACGGGTTCGGGATGGTTATTATGGAAGGAATACGGGACAGAGGGCTCGGCCGAGTATGAATTCCAGGAAACCGAAAGCACTGTCAGGTTCCGCGTCCGTGCGGTTGACAATGCCTTCAATACCGGTGTTTGGTCAGAGGAGAGTGCGACACGGCTGGACAACACCCCACCGACCTGCACTCTGGACGAGCTTGATGTTTACCAGAACCACAACAGCTTCCCTGTTAGCTGGTCAGGGACCGATTTATGGGAAGGCGCGGGAAGCAGCCTCGATGTGGGGGGAAAGATATACTACACCGTGCAATACAGCACTAACCAGCAGATATGGACCACCCTTCCGGGAGCTGGCGGGACAGAGGACACTACAAAATCGATGCCAGGGCAGGATTCTGTCAAGTATTACTTCAGGTGCATGGGGGAGGACTCTGCCGGAAACGAGGGTTCCTGGTCAGCAACGAAGAGCACGACAGTGGATTCCAGCCCGCCTGACATAAGCAACCTGAAATACAACAGCAGCGTTGCCAAGGACGAGCAGAACAACATAAGCGTCAGGGTATCAGATGCCGCGGGCATAGAAAGCGTTGTCCTGAGCATTGACAACAATGACATAGACCCGTCTGCTGAGGACAAGGACGTAAACGAGTGGGACCTTGTCTGGTATGTAATGGCGCTCGACATAGGGACAAAGACAGCAAAGATAACGGTTACAGATATCAACGGGAACAGCCTGGAAAAGACGTTCAACTTCACCATAAAGGCCTGCATTGAGGGTGAAGTCAGGGAGTGCGACCCGAGGGACCCGAATACAGGAAACACCTACTCCGAGGGGGTTTGCAGGCACACCGGGATTAGGACCTGCTCCGGTGGCATGTGGAGCGAGTGCACAGGAGGGAAGCTACCCTCAGTGGAGGAATGCAACCTGAAGGACGACGACTGTGACGGTGATAAGGACGAGTCTGGCAGCGGCGGCCTCCTTGTAAAGGCCTGCGGGACCGATGCAGGCGTCTGCTCCGCAGGACTCATGACGTGCATTGACGGCAACTGGTCCTCATGCGCAGGGGAAGAGGGACCGAATCCCGAGGGGGAGATATGCGGAAACAACCTAGATGACGACTGCAACGGCGTTGCTGACGAGGACTGCGCCTGCGAGGAGGGCGACACACAACCCTGCGGGGAGAGCAATGTTGGAGAATGCCTGTTCGGCATCCAGACATGCGAGAACGGTAAGATGAGCATGACCTGCATAGGGAACATCGACCCCGTAGACGAGATATGCGACAACCTGAAGGACGACGACTGTGACGGATACAAAGATTGCGAGGATTCTGACTGCTCCCTTGATTCTTCATGCGCAGGCCAGCCAGAGGTCCCTGAGGAGCCGTTCCCTATCGGGAACGTCCTGATGCTGCTGGGGATTATCGTGATGGGCGTCCTGCTGGCTCTCTGGTATTTCTTCAAGAGGGCAGGCCAGGAACTGACCTGGGAGGCGCTAATAAAGAAGTGGGTGCGCAGGTAGTAGGAGGTCATGACATGAAGATAGAGATAACCGTTGAGGCCAGGCACGTAATGATAATCCTGCTTTTCATTGCAGCCGTTTCCACCATGGGACTCGTCGTTGCTTACGGGGGCTCTGCCCCCCTAACGATGGGCCATTCCTGGGGTGAGATTGATTGTTCCGGCTGCATAACCGGCTCAAACATAGCTGACAATTCGGTCACCAGCTCCAAGATTGGGTGCGACAGCATCCTGTGCAGGGATTCCGGCGGGAACATCGGCATAGGGACTGATGTTCCTGGTGCAAAGCTTGACGTAAACGGCACAATCAGGGGCGCAACCTATGGATTTGGCGGCATGTATGCCATAGAGGACTATGGCGCGTGCAGGTCTGCTAACCCCTTCACCGATGCCTGCTCCTGCCCGGCCGGTTTCAGTGACATGTCCACAGGCACCCCTGTCTATAACACCAACGCCAGATGGCTCTATGTCCACATCTGCTACAAATAGTAACTACTGCCTGTATCTCAGGATGCCCACGATTCCTCCGAGCTCCTTGAGCTGCTCGCCCATGCCCGTGCTCGAGGAAACTACGTAAACCTTGGTTCCTATCTTCTCTGCTGACTCCACTATCTCCTCTGTGAGCTCCTTCTCAGAGACTATGTCAGGCTTCTTCCCGCACTTGCATTTCTGGTTTCCTGCCTGCCTCCTGTCCAGGACCCTCTCGAATTTCTCCCCGCAGGCAGGGCATTCAAACCCGAATCTGACCCAGTCAAAATCCTCTGATATTATCATCAGCTCAAGGTTCCCTGCCTCTGTTGCCTCAATCGTTTCCTTGAGGCCGTACACGGCAAGGCCGCTGTCCTTTCCCAACTCCCCGAAGAACCTCTCAAGGATCTTCCTCTCCTTGGTCACAGAGGCCTCTGATAGTATCTCCTCTGCCCTTTCCACGATTTCCCTGAGGCCGGGCTCACCCGTGTAGGAGGTATCAACTATCCCTATCACCCTGTCCTTTATCGTGTATTCAAGATAATCACCCTCTGCGAACTGCTCCTTGACTGGGCCCGGTCCCCCTATTATCAGGCCGAGGAAGTCCTCGAACTCCTTGAAGGACTGGCTCGCTATGTCACCGACCTTCTTCATGAAATCGTTGAGCATGCCCTCGCGGATTCTTTGGTATCTGTTGGCGCTCCATCCGCCAGCCCGGGTCTTTCCGGGAACGATGGATTCCAGGTGCTTCAGGACCTCTATCTTCTTTCCCTTCAGAACCCCTATGGTGGCCTCTGACTTGTCAAACAGGATAAGGCCATAGATTTCTCTCTCCCTTATCATGCTCTTGAGAGGGTCAAGGATGAAGGTCTGGCCGCACCAGTAGAGCTTGTTCTTGAGCGGCTCGGGCGGCTCTATGGCCCATATCTCAAGGTCTGTCACACCCTCCTTGTCTGACACGTTCCCGCAGAATATGGCGAGGCCGTTCTGTGGCGTTTCTTTATAGAGCTTGAGGTGCTGGAGTATCTTCTCGAGAGCAGAGGTCACGTTCTTCCTGACGGCCTTGCTCTTTATGTTCATTGCGGTTCCCTGTTCTGACCTTATTTGTTCAACTACCTTAGGCAGGCCGTATCCAGCGGGAATGTAAACGCTGACCAGCTCGGTATGCCTGCCCTTTATCCTGCCAAGCTCCTCTGTTATAGCCCTGAGTTCGTTCAGTTTGTCTTTCATGATAGTAACCTCTAGAACGCATGTCAATATAAAAAAGATGCTAGACGAGTGATATCCCGCTTCCGTTTATCTTGAATTCTTTCCATTCCCTCGGGACAGACGTCCCCTTCATCTTGGAGACCCTCAGGAACCTCTTGTTGCCCTCGAGCTTCATCTCAATGACGCCGTCAGAGAGGTAGTTTAGCGTGTTGACCAGCTGGTCGCCGTGTATCCCTCCTTCGAGGACGATGACTTGCGTGGTCTTGAAGCTCCTGCCCTTTGCTATCATTATGGGTATGAACCTCACCACTATCTCAGATGGTATGTAGAGCAGGAGGGTCGAGACGGAATCGAATATGCTCCTCTTCTTCTCCACCCTTATCTTGTTCAGTATCTCTGAGAACATCACATTAAGGCTGTTTATGTCAAGCCCCCCCTGCAGGACCCTCTTCCAGGGCTCCTCCTTTGAGCCGCCGACCTTCCATGAGTATGCATCGAGGAAAATCATCTTGGTCCCGTCAAGGAAGCCGTTGGTCTTCCACCCCATCTTCTTCATCTCGTCTATTATGTCGTCAGGGGCGGCATCCAGCGTTATGTAGACTGTCGGCTCATCGCCTGTCATTCCCCGGTTTAGGAACTGCTGGCACAGTGTCGACTTCCCTGCACCAGGCGGGCCTGTCAAAAGTATGGTCCCGCTCTGCGGGAAACCCCCTCCCAGCATATCATCCAGCTTCTTGATACCGCTGCTGGATTTCATCATATCAGCCATATACAACTATTAAATATTGTCTTAATATATATTTATCTTGAAACCGGGCCGCAAAAGGGCAATATTATTTAAAGCAAGGAAAACATAGTTTAAATGAGATTCAGATGAAAATACCGACCAACATCCCGAAGCTCGATGAGTTCTTCAAGGGGGGGATTGATGACGGTTCGCACGTCCTGATAATATCAGACATGCTCATAGACAAGGCAATGTTCGGCATAAACATCCTCGCGAGCAGGCTCAAGGAGGGTGACAACGGAATCTACTTCATAAACAACAAGACTCCTGATTTCATAAAGCAGAACATAAGCAACTGGGCTTCATACAGCGACAAGGTCTCGTTCATCGACGGGATATCGTACAGCCTCGGGCAGAAGAGCAAGGAGGAGTTTCAGATTAACGAGAAGACCATAAACGTAATCCCTTACATAAAGGAGTCGTCCGATACCTTCAGGAAAGCACTCGAGAAGAAGAAGGGATACGGAACGACTGCGATATTCGATTCCCTTGACTTCTGGATCGGCCACTGGAAGGACGTTGAGAAATTCATCATGGAATCAAAGAAATGGATAAAGGACACCCACACCGTATCTTTCTACCTTCTTGCAAACATAGGATTCAAGCCGAGCAACATACAGAAGTTCGCGGAATGCTTTGATTATGTCCTGTGGCTCAAGGCCTTTGACAGGAAGGGCCTCGTGCTTAAGCACATCTACATCCACAAGCCAAGGATAAAGTTCGCGATACCCTTCGAGATAACCGCGTCAGGGATATCGATGTACATACCGAAGATTCTCGTGACAGGCCCCTTCCACGCAGGGAAATCCTCAACGATAAAGGCGATGTCACAGAAGCCAACGAGCATTGACAGGCTGGGGACGACCGTTGCGTTGGACCACGGATGGGTGGAGAGGAAGGGATTTGCCGTTGACCTCTTCGGCACGCCAGGACAGGAGAGGTTCGACTGGATACTCAAGACGCTCTCGAAGAGCATACTCGGCATATTCCTGGTGATTGATTCAACGAAGCCGGAGACATTTGACCGGGCAAGGGAAATGCTCGCGCAGATAAGCGAGCAGAAGATACCGGTAGTCATACTCGCGAACAAGCAGGACCTCAAGGATGCAATGGCACCCAAGGCAATAGAAAAGAAGCTCGGATACCCGGCCATAGGGACCGTCGTTACCAAGAAAAAAGGAGTGGATGAGGCACTTGAGAAGCTGTTCGACGAGATACTGAAGAGACAGACATGGTACTAGGTGATTGAATGGTAGGAACAAAGGAAGAGGAACTCAAGCAGATACTGGAAGAATTTGAGAACGTAGGCGATGTCGCGGGTTCCGCTGTTGTAAGGAGGGACGGCCTCATGATAGTCTCAGGCCTCCCGAAGGACACGAACTCCAAGGCAGTTGCCGCCATGGCAGCCGCGATAGTAGGAACCGGCGAAACCGCGAGCAAGGAACTCGACATAGGCGAACTTAACCAGGTCCTTATAGAATCCCAGAAGGGTAAGCTCATCTCCATCGGAGCAGGCCCTGACGCGATATTCACGGCCATGGTAAAGGAAAAGGCAAACATGGGCCTCGTTCTCATGCAGATGGAGAGGGCTTCCAAGAAGATAATGAGGATAATACAGTAATCCTCCGGTCATGTGCGGAAGTCCTCATTTGGCTAATCCTGGTTCTATGCCTTCGCTGCCAAACTATTTAAGACCAAATACAATATAATGGATAGTATGGACAGAGTAAAGACAGGCATACCTGGCATGGACGAGCTCATGGGCGGGGGGATTCCCAGGAAGCAGATATGCCTCATCACAGGAACGGCGGGAACGGGAAAGACTACGTTGTGTGCCCAGTTCATATTCAACGGAATAGCGAAATTCAACGAGAATGGAGTGTATCTCTCCTTCGAGGAGCCTGAGGAAAGCATGAGGGAGAACCTGAAGTCCCATGGCTGGAATTTTGACGATTACGAGACCAAGGGGCAGTTCTCTTTCATAAGGTATGACCCGTATCACATAGAGGACGTGTTTGACGTCCTTGAGTCAACGATAAGGCAGACCAAGGCAAAACGCGTTGTCATCGATTCTGTTTCTGCGCTGGGCCTTCACATCAAGGATGATGCAGAGCTCAGGAGGATGATATTCAACCTCTCGGTCGTTTTGAGGAAGCTGGAGTGCACCACCCTCCTGGTTTCAGAGATACCTACTGACTCAAAGGGCCTGTCCAGATACGGGGTCGAGGAATTCGTTTCAGACAGCGTGGTTGTTCTTTATTACGAGAGGATGCAGTCGAGCTTCTCAAGGGCGATACAGATATGGAAGATAAGAGGCTCAGAGCACTCGGAGAAGCTCCACCCATACAAGATAGGAAAGGAAGGATTCATCACGTATCCGAGCGAAGAGGCCTTCATGGGTTCCATTAAATAGATGCTCATGTCTTTCAGATTGAAGCTGAAGAAAAAGATATCAGACGTAAAGTATGAAAGGTTCGTCCTCAGGGAACCCAAGCATCTGATAGTCATACCAAGGGTCACCGATCCCACACGCCTCAACGTAAGATACAGCCTCCTCTACCCCTTTGCAAAGGCCAGCATAAAGTGGGACAACAACAAGAAATCAGTCGTTTACAGCATAATCGAGCCAAAGCTCAATGAAAGGGAAGCCAAGATAAAATATGCCATAGAGCAGGCGCTCGAGGAGATAATAGACGTGAAGCTCTCTGTCATCAAGAACGAGAGCGGGGCTACAGACTACCTCCAGAAGAAGGTGATGTCAGTCATAGAGGACCTGGGGATAAAGGTCCCTGAGGACTCATACCAGAAGATAATGTATTACATAGTGAGGGACTTCGTGGGCCTGAACGAGATAGAGGCCATGATGCACGACCCCTACATAGAGGACATCGGCTGCAACGGTCTCAATACCCCTGTCTACATAATACACAGGAGGTTCGGCTCTATCGAGACCAATATAATCTACAAGAACCCCGAGAAGCTCTCTGATTTCGTCGTGAAGATGGCAGAGCGCTGCGGGAGGTATATTTCCTATGCTGTCCCCCTGCTTGACGGGAGCCTTCCTGACGGCAGCAGGGTCCAGGCATCCCTTGCAAAGGACGTCACCACAAGGGGTCCGACCTTCTCCATCAGGAGGTTCAGGAGGAACCCCTACTCTCCCGTGGACCTGATAAACCTGGGAACGGTTTCCGTTGACATAATGGCATACCTCTGGATACTCGTCCAGTACAACGTCTCGATGCTGATATGCGGAGGCGTCTCCACAGGGAAGACCACTTTCCTGAATTGTCTGAGCATGTTTATCGAGCCAGAGGAGAAGATAATATCCATAGAGGACACCAGGGAGATAAACCTCCCGCACGAGAACTGGATTCCCTCTGTCAGCAGGACCGGGTTCGGAACGCCTTTGGCGTCGGGGAAGAGATACGGCGAGGTTGATTTGTTCGACCTCCTGAAGGAATCATTCAGGCAGAACCCCTCCTACGTGATAGTAGGTGAGGTGAGGGGCAAGGAAGCGTACGTTCTCTTTCAGGGAATGGCCTCGGGCCATTCGTCGATAGGAACGATACACGCCGGCTCTGTTGACGACGTCATCAAGAGGCTCCAGACCCCACCAATAGAGCTGTCACCCTCCCTGATAGAGTCCCTGGACGTGATGATAGTCCTCACGCACAGCAAGGAGAAGGGCCCCTCAGCCAGGAGAGTGAAGGAGGTAGTGGAGATCCAGTCGCTTGACGAGAGGTCAGGCAGGGCCTACACGAAGGAGATATTCTCATGGGTCCCGTCCTCGGACAGCTTCAGGGAAAGCCTGAGGGAATCGGAGCTCCTGAGGGTGATATCCTTCCAGGAGGGGTTCGGCTACCAGAGAATCCTGGAGGAGCTGGAGGAGAGGAAGGCTGTCCTCAAATGGATGGTCGAGCATGACATAAGGGAGTTCGACGACGTCTGCAAGCTAATCAACACGTTCTACAACGACAAGGATGTTATAATGGAATGGGTGAGGAAGAACCAGCCGCCCCCTCACATGAAGAGGGCAGACAAGCTTTGGAAGAAGTCCCATTCAAAAGGGAAGAAGGAGCCAAAGAAGCTGAAGCCCAGGAAGAAAGCCCCGTCCAAACCGGTCCAGGAAAAGCAGGATGAAAAGAAAGAGGAGCCAAAGAAGGAAGGGCCCAAACAGGAAGCATCGGAAACAGGCAAGCAGGCAAAGGAAAAGAAAGAGCCGGAGCAGAAGAAAGAGGAACCCAAGAAGGAAGACTCTAAGCCAACCCAGGAAAAGGAAACCGAAAAGAAGGAAGAGCCCAAACAGGAAGCATCGGAAACAGATGAAGACGCAAAAGAGCAGGAAAAGGGGGAAGAGGAAGAATCTGACGACGACGAATATGACAAGGCCACTGAGGAGCTCAGAAGGATGCTCAGGGAATCCTAGTTCTTATATGCCCGGGTGCGTGACGTGTATGAACGCTATGAACAAGATGTTTATCATAGGCACGCCAATGTAGGCCATCGCGTTTATCACGTCGGGTATGCTCATCCCGAAGACGTTCCCGCCTATGACGTTCATCATCACCAGGACGGACAGCATCATCAGGGGCGCTGCTATCATTACTGCAGTGTAGATATCGGACAAGGTCCCCAGAGTCTTTGAATACTTCTCCCTCTTCATCCTGTAATCGAAGAGCGACTTATCTGACATCTCCTTGAGATAGCCTGACAGGTTTCCCCCCTTGCTTATGGTTGAACTGATTCCGGTGAGGACCTGCTTGAATTCCGGGGAGGGTGTCCTTTCTGCAACGTCGTCTATCGCTGCAATGGACGACATACCGAAGGTCTTTATGTTCCTCATGACCATCCCCGCCTCCCTGGATATGTCCCCGTATTCCTTGAGCCTTGACAGGAGGTCGAACATGAACTCTGGCGGGATTCCTGAGGAGGAGACTGAATCCATGTGTATCAGCGCGAATGGGAGGTTCGCCTCTATCGACTTCCTTATTGAGTCCTCCCTCTGCATCGGGTAGATGTAGAATATCACGAAAGAGAACGAGGCAGCGAGGACAGGGACGAATACCACGTAGTAGACGGTCATGATAAGGTCGAGCGCGAGCAAGACAGAGACCGAGAGCATCACCGCAAGGCTCACCACATACACGATGACAACGGTCAGGTACATCATCGATACCCATGCGTTGAGGAGTATGTTTATGCTGGCTCCCTTGAGATGCGGCCTGAGGCTCTCGAAGCTCTGCATGGTCGCCTTTGCAATCCCTCCAAACAACCTCAGGGAAAGCCTCTTGTAAGCTTCCACGAACATGTTTATTATTTGGCAGCCCGCTATAAAACCCTTTCAGGCCCAGGAGCAACATAACCAATCCTGGGCTCGAAAACAAAAAGCGTTTGCGGAAAAGAACCCTTTTCTTAGCAAGCAATGCAAAAGCGTTCACGGAAAATGCATTTATTAATTCCATCCAAGATTAGAAGCATGAGCGGGATAATACTCTTCGGTTTGGGGGAGATAGGAAGCGGGATTGCAAGGCTTGCTATAGAGAGGGGCATGGAGATAAAGGGTGCGGTTGACATCCACCCTGACAAGTCCGGCAGAGACCTCGGAAAGATTCTCGGCCTGACTCCCACAGGAATCACCGTATCAGAAAACCTTGATGGGGTTCTCCACTCCGACGCTGAAATCGTTGTCAATTCTACGATATCCTCCCTGGAGAGGCTGGAACCCGATATAATGAAGGTCATCAACGCCAGGAAGAACCTCATATCCACCTGCGAGGAGCTTGCATATCCCCATGCCCAGCACCCTGAGATTGCGGCGAGGATAGACAGGCTCGCGAAAGATAAGGGCGTGAGCGTGATGGGAGCGGGTGTCAATCCAGGCTTTGTCATGGACAGGCTGGTCCTCACCCTCGCAGTAACGTGCAGCAGCATAAAGAAGGTAAATGCCACCCGGATAGTCAACACGTCAGATAGAAGGATTAACCTGCAGAGGAAGACAGGCGCCGGGATGTCCCCTGCAGAGTTCAGCGCGGGACTCAGGGAGGGAAGGATAAGGCACGTCGGACTTCCGGAATCCGTGAGGATGATTGCAGACGGCCTGGGAATCAGTCTTGATGAAATCAGGGAAAGCACAGAGCCGATGATAGCAGACAAAGAGGTTGGAAGCAGTCACATACGGGCAGAAAGGGGGATGGTTGCCGGCCTGAGGCAGGTCGCCCTTGGGATGAAGGACAGCGAACCCGTCATCACCCTGGAGCTCCGGATGCACATGGGCGCCGAATCCTGCGATTCCATCCAGATAGAGGGAACACCGAACATAAACATGAGAATCAACGGGGGGATTCACGGGGACGCAGCCACTGTCGGATTGATAGTCAATTCAATATCCAGGGTAATAGACGCAAAGCCCGGCCTCCTCACTGCCAGGGACTTTGCCTAGAACTTAACGCTTCTTCTTGACTATGTTCCTGTGCCTCGCGCACGCGGGGCAGGCATATATCTTGTTCGTTGAGAGCATCAGTCCCCTTCTTGCCCTCGGTCCGAGCTCCCTCCTTAGGACCGGGTCATTCAGGGAAAATCCCTTTATAACGGGGAAAGTCTTGTACTTGGGGACCCTCTTGCCGCAGAAACCGCAGGTTATCGTTCCTTCCCTTCCCCTGCTCTTCGTGTGGCTCCATCCCCTCTTGTATCCTGAGCGTGTCATGATTACCTCTTTGCTTCCTTATGGGCAGGCCTCAGCTTCTTTGACTTGCACTTCCTGCACTTGACCTTTCCCTGCCTCACCTTTATCAGGTCTCCCTTGTTCCTTGCCCCGCACTTCATGCAGAAGAAGACTCTGAAGAAGAGCCTGTTCTCAGCCTCAGGGAACTTATGCTTCGCCATTATATCACTCGCTTAACATAATTAAGGCAGCTATTTAAATATATATCATCGTGAGACGCTGCGAGGAGCCTGATATGGACAAGCCACTGGTTGACAGGGGCATTCTCCTGCTCGACAAGCCGGACACGCTGGAGAGCATGAGGTGCGTTGAGAAGGCAAAGGCCATACTCAGGGCAAGGAAGGCGGGTCACTCCGGGACGCTGGACCCAAAAGTAACGGGTTTGATGCTCATAGCGTTCAACGAGGCAACCAAGTCAATGCCCCTCCTGATTGGCCTGAAGAAGCGCTACAGAGGTTATATGAGGGTCCACGGGGACGTCAGTCCCTCCGCTCTCCGACAGGCAGCCTCCGCGTTCACTGGAAGGATAACCCAGACCCCTCCCAGGCGCTCTGCTGTGGCGCGCAGGCCCAGGGAGCGCGAGATATTTTCGTTCAAAATCACAGGAACAGAGGGGAGAAACGTTCCTTTTGAGACAGAGACAGAGGCAGGAACCTATGTCAGGAAGCTCTGCCACCAGATTGGTGAGCATCTGGGGGTTGGCGCCCACATGACCACCCTCCGCAGGGTCTCGATTGGGAGCTTCAACATAAAGGAAGCACACTCTCTGGAGGAGCTCAAGGAAAGCGGAGAGAAGATTCTAATCCCGCTGGAGGACGCCCTCAAAAGGGCCGGCGTCAAGGCCATTACAATAAAGAAAGAGGCAGAAAAACCCGTCAGGAATGGCTCACCAATACACGAGGAATTCCTCGCCAGGAAGCCACCCTCCCTGAAGGATGGTGAAAGGGCAATCATATACACAGGGAACAGCCTCATCGGGATTGCCCTCCTAAAAGAAGGAAGGATAAAGACAGACCGGGTTTTCAACCTGTAGAAAAGGTCAATTAACTGAAAACCTTCACTATCTCCTTCGGGTCTTCCAGCAGGATATCATACGTCCTGAACCTGACAGAGATGTCCGTCAGCTTCCTCCATGGGACCTTGCCCGAATCCATCAATATGAACATCCCTCCCCTCTTCATCACTACGATGTCCGTGAATTCATCATAAATGAACGCTATCTCTGAAGGTTTCAGTCCTAACTTCCTGGAAATGAACTCCGAGTCGCACAAAACCCTGACGCCATTAACCGTCCTGTTCTTCCCGCAGAGCAGGGTCTTGAGGCCGGTTATCTTCCCGCTGGAATCAAAAATCTCTTCACTTCCCACTGCGCCGTCAAAACCGAACCTCCTCGAGAGCAGCTCGGCAGCATAATACGAGCCCTTTGTTGAGAGTATTACCCTCATCCCCCCTTTCCTCAGCAGCTTGAGGGCCTCGATAAAATTCCTTCTTGCATGCAACCTGGCAGACCTTTCAATGAGCTTTTCCCAATCCCTCCGGGAAAACCCCTTCCTCATCAATGCCCTGTGACCCTCAATAAGCGACTCATCCAGGCTCAGCTCCCCGCTGGCATACATTCCCTCGAGCGATTTGTTTATTTCAGAGCCCCTCCTTGAACCATAAGCGAGCTTCAGGGCCTCTATGGGAAGGCCATTCTCAAGGAACGTTCCATCCACGTCAACAACAATGGCCCTGATTTTACTGGCATTAAACCTCTTCAGCGCCCTTCTGAGCCTGAACCTCAATGAAAGAACCAGGAGCTCAAGCATCTTGCTCAGTTTGGCCATGAAAATAATTCGGGTTCTGGTTTATATTTACCGGTTATCCTTGAGAGCGGAGTGAGGGAGTCGAACCCCCATATACTGATGTTGCTTATCTTTTTGATTTAAACGTGTGCTGTTCCATCAGCACTCTGGCAATGTAATGCACTATTGCTTCGTCATCGCCTTTGTCGCCTTCTTCAATCGCTTCGTAATATTTGATCTTGTCTCTAAGTTCTATGTAAAACATCGGGAATTTGTTCTTCATTAAAATCCAGTTCATCACAACTCTTGATGTTCTTCCATTCCCATCAGCAAATGGGTGAATTCGCACTAATTTATTATGCAAAATCACACCCAATTCAATGGGATGTAATTTCTTCCTGGCAGAGTAATACCACTGAAAAACCTTTCTCATTTCTTCTTTGACTTTTTCATGGGAAGGCGGAATCCACTCAGAACCAGAAATTCTAACTTCGTGGTCTCTGTAACCGCCTATAATTTTGCAGTTAGTGTTCTTGGTAAGCAGCCCATGAATTTTCAGCAAAAACCTTTGATTAAACTCTCCACTATACCCCTTCATGAATTCATAGCAGTCTTTTGAGTTGATCGCTTCATTGTAATCATTAGGAGTAGCACCAGCAGGGATTATGTTCTCAGTTAAAATCATGCTTGTTTCACGAAGGCTTAAACGATTGCCTTCAATTGCATTTGAGTTATAGGTGAACCTCACGATAAAGTCTTCTTCATATTTTCCTCTCTCAACAGCACTTAGTTTCCCGTACCACTCGTTAAAAACTTCTTTCAAATCCTGCAATTTTTCTGCTTCAGTGTCTGTCAGGTATTTGTGCTTAGAAACGGGTTTCATGAAACCCCTTTTTAACCCCTCTGCTTCAATCTCTCCAATTGCTTTCTTTGTCTGTTCTTTTAAAGGGGGCTTATCACCAACATACTTTCTTATTTTCTTCCATTTTTTACCGCTAACTCTAAAATTCTTCGTGACATAATAATAGGTCTTACCTTTCCTTTCAATCTTCTCCAAATAAACCATATTAATTGTATGGGCACAATAATATATAAAGTTATCTATTTATGTAGAATAATGTGCCCATATAGATTAGATATTCTAAGCCCCATTGATCAGCGTTAGAGCGGAGTGAGGGAGTCGAACCCCCTTGACCCGCTTTCTTCAAACCCCTTCTTTTGGAAGGCGTCAGCCTCCTTTCTGGGTGAAGCCTCTTTTCCAAAGAGGGTTCCTGCAGGCGGGCGCGTAGCCGTTCCGCCAACTCCGCACTGGATAGTAATAGTGAGGGTTTGCTTTTAATAAGTTTTGGTCGTGCCGCTATCGTCTAGAGTCTAATCCTGGGTCGGTTCTTCTTCAGGAGACGCTTCATTGCTGCGGGCGCAATTATCGTTGTCACGAGTGCCATCACCACTATTATGGAGAAGAGCTCCTGGGTTATCAGCGCGGCCTGGAGCGCTATACCCGCTATTACCAGCTCCACCGCGCCCCTTGCGTTCATCCCGAAGCCGATTGCAAGGCTCTCCCTCTTCCCGAAACCGCTGACCCTCGAGGGTATGTATGCCCCAAGGACCTTGCCCGAAATGGCTGCCAGTATTACAAGGACAGCGAACATGAGCAGGCCGGGCTCTGTTATTATCCCCGGTGACATCTGTATGCCAATCCACACGAAGAAGAGCGGAGTGAGGAGGCCCAGCGCAAGGGAGGAGAACCTGTCAAGGAGCGCGTTCTCCACCTCCGCATGCTTCTCCGTTGCATACCTGGTGAATACCCCTGCCATGAAGGCACCTATTATCCCCGAGCCCAGCATGTATTCAGAGCTTACTGCATAAAGCATCACGAGGATGATGGTGATGCCGAAAAGCGACTGGGGGCTCTTCAGCTTCCCTGCCCACTTGAGGAGCCTCGGGAACACGAAGACGCCCACGAACCCGAACACGGCGAAGAATATAACCACGTCCACCAGTATGCCGGTCACGGAGAACAGCGCGTTCCCTATCCCCGCCTTTATCACGCTGGTTATGACAGAGAGCATGAGCAATCCCATGATGTCGTCAATTACCCCTGCCTCCACTATTATCTGGCCCAGTTCGCTCTTCATCTTCCTGAGCTCTATCAGCGTTTCCTCAGCCACCCCCACCGCGGATATTGACAGGCAGATTCCCAGTATGAGTGCATGGACGACAGAGAAGCCCGGTATGAAGTGAGGACCGAACAGGATTCCCAGGCCGAACCCGAGGACGAGCGGCAGGATTATCCCCCCTCCGGCAACGGCAGATGCCATCCTCCCTGTCCTGACCATCCTCGCCGGGTTTATCGCCATTCCCGCGATGAACATGAGGAAGAATATCCCTAGAAGGGCAAGGTATTCTGTTTCAGGACCCGGGACTATGATGTTCAGAAGGCTCGGCCCGAGGACCACCCCCGCGATTATCTGCCCTATTATGCAGGGCTGGCCCAGCCTCTCGGCAATCTCCCCGAACAGCCTGGCCGCGACCAGTATCACCAGAATCGACAGCAACAATTCCATGGAAAGCCCAAGATATTTATACGTGCTATATAATTAGTATCATGGCGTTAAAAAAACTCCTGAAGGGCGGGAAGGACACGAAGTTCTATTTCTTTTCCGGAAAGGGCGGTGTTGGAAAGACATCGATGTCAGCCGCCACTGCGCTATGGTTTGCTGGAAAGGGGAAGAAGACCCTCGTCATATCCACGGACCCTGCCCATTCCCTTTCTGACGCCTTTGACATTAAGATAGGCCCTGAGGTGGTCAAGCTGAAGAAGAACCTCTACGCTCTCGAGATAGACCCGGGCAAGGCAATGCAGGAATACAAGGAGATGCTCTCACCGAAGATGGAGAAGCTGGGGGCGCTCGAGGGGCTCGGCCTAGAGGACACCCTTGACATTGCCGGAACCACCCCGGGGATAGACGAGATTGCCTCATTCGACAGGTTCCTGAGGTTCATGGGCTCGAAGGAGTATGACGTTATAATCTTCGACACGGCGCCCACGGGCCATGCCCTGAGGTTCCTCTCCCTCCCTGACGTGCTCGATTCCTGGGTAGGAAAGATGATAAAGATAAGGATGAGGTTCTCTGGAATGATGAGCCTTGCAAGGAAGATTCTCCCCTTCGGTGATAGTGAAGAAGATGAAAAATCATTCGGACTTAAGGAGATGGAGGCAATGAAGGAGAGGATAAGCCAGGCAAGGGAGATACTTTCCAATCCCCATAAGACCCATTACACCATGGTCATGATACCAGAGGCCATGTCCATATCAGAGACAGAGCGCGCCCTGAAGACACTTAAGGGCTACGGCATACCTGTGAAGAGCCTGATAGTTAACCAGATAATACCCCAGAGCAAGGAATGTGATTTCTGCAATGACAAGAGGAGGCTGCAGCTGGAGCGCATCGCGTTCATAAGGAAGAACTTCAAAGGATATGGAGTGAAGGAGGTCCAGCTCCTAAAGGACGAACTGAGAGGAGAAAAGCTCCTCGAGAAGACCGCAAGGGATTTGTACGGCTAAGCCAGGTAAAACACTCCCAGTTTCATTCTTTGGCAATTTTCCAAAGAAGTCTGAAATATCTCATATAAGATTCTGCTGCTTCCCTGCTTCTTAATAATATTCCTATCGGCTGTTCAGAAAATATCTGTATAAAAACAACGTTCCCCCATATCGAAGTTGATGACGGAAGGACAAACTCTTCTGAAACATATCTTGTTTCTATCCCTTCTGGGTAATCTTCCTTCCCTTTAAGCGCTTTGCTCAAGATTATTTTCATCCGGCGTTTGTTGTGTACAAATTTCTTCGTCCACTGTGCATAATAAACATTCCCTAGATTTTCTTTGAATTTTCCGCTGGAGCCAAACGTATAAATGACATTCTTGCTTTTTAACATTAGCTCATGAACGTTCTTCAATCCCTTTTTGCCCCTATAGACAGTAACTTCTTGTGGCTCTTTGCTCAGCTTCCTTTTTGCAAGCAATTCAGGCAAGATGCTCTGAAAGTCTTTCTCTCTGCCTCTTAGAATTTCCAAGAACCTTTCAGGACTTTCATCGTGATAGTATTTTTTGTTCGCTTCAATGACAAAACTGACCAGACCCTTTTCTGTCAGGGTTTCCAAAGCATCATAGACCGTTCTTCGGTGAACCCCGGACCTCTCAGATATTCTATTGGCTGTAACAGGGCCCAGTTCGAGCAGGGCCAGGTAAACCCTTGCCTCTGTGCTGCTCAATCCAAACCCTTCCAAGATTTCCGTATTCATACAATCTTTTTACCTTTCTGGTTTAAATGTCTTATTTTGTGGGAATTTTGCAACCACTTAGATATTAATATCCAATTTCTTATTGTTACTCTATGGTCGGAACAGATGAAGAAAGACAAGAAGCATTTGATATTCAAGATCTCTGTCTAGAGGATTTTATCTATGTCCCAGAATTAGAATTGTATGTTGCTAATCGTGTAATACAAAGCCGTGGAAATGAAAGGATGAATAGAAGATTGAAGAGGTTGGCTAGAAAATTAGAAGATGAAAGTACAGAATTAGAACACAAATATCCCTTCCCAACCATAAAGGATGAATCTGAAACCTTAAAAAAGCTAGGAAAAAGGCTAAATGGGATTGCAGAAGCTAAAGGATCTGATTCCTATCTTAGATTATCTCCGATGGAAGCGAGATTATTATCTGAAAAAATGAATAGCAGAATGTTAACCCACTCTGAGTTTCTTATATTCGAAAAATATGCTTCAAACAATGATGCCAATGCATTTCCAGTATATTTTGATTGTTCTGAGTGGCTAGATGAAGTTTTTCTTCATAGAGAGGAAGGAAAAACTGAATTATTAACGGATTATGAAATTCTAGGACTAGAAAAAGGCAATAGAATTTTTGTTATACGTAAAACAAAAAAGATGCGTTTATCATCTATCGAAAAATCCTATGATAAAACTGAAGGGGCTTTAAACGAAAGGGTTTTGGACAAAAAACAAATTAATCCTTATAAAGGTCGGAGTTCCTTTGACCGAGAAATTCTATTTCTAAAGCACCGTGGATGTTATGAGGCATCGGATTTTGTGGCTTCTAAATGTGACGATTCTGCTGGTTTGCGTGAGGTTTATGCTCCTTGGCAGCTAGAAGAACTTATAAAAGAAGAAAAACCTTTTTTGCTCATTATTTATGAGGGTCGTCCAGAAAGGGACCCGATATATATTGGAGCAAAACTTATAGACAAAATTAACAGAAAGGCGCTTTTTACAGATAAGAGGGAATTACCATATGGCCAAAGAGAAGACCTCCAGAAATTAGATGCCATAGCAATGGATTTTCATGGTGTTATGAAAAAAAACAATTCGGAGAATTGCAAAATTCATGTTTCTATAGATACGATTAGAGATGATACTAGATGGTGGTTCCAACAATTCCTGGACGAATTCAAAAAATTGACGAATCCTGAAAAAGCATCTTTTGTATATTGCAAACATAGCTATTTTTGGTGAGCTATTCCATCTTTGCCAGAATCAGCGCAATAACTATGAAGGCCGCTCCAGTCCCCATGAGTATTATGGAGAAGAGGCTGAAGCCACCCTCATCTACCAGGCCGTTGCAGTCATCGTCCAGGCCGTTCCCTGGAATCTCGTCCACGGCCTCTATCCCACCGGCGCACTCGTCTGACCAGCGGAGGCCGTGCTCACCCACGATGCACGTCCTCTCTCCCTTCTCGCACTCGCCCACGCTGCTACCGCACGACCTCTTTATCCCCTCCTGCGGGCAGGCAGGGACCTGGCTCCATTCCTGCGCAAGGACAATCCCCGAGAGCAGGACATTGGTCAGGACCAGGAGAACGGGCAGCGCTGTTTTCAACATAATGTTA
>Ga0307426_1000196_pt1 | contig 39766 bp, 39 predicted proteins | sample SalMarWE160340MG_FD_202165 | JGI IMG/M metagenome (GOLD analysis project Ga0307426, IMG submission 202165) | Salt marsh sediment microbial communities from the Plum Island Ecosystem LTER, Massachusetts, United States - WE1603-40 | ecosystem: Environmental > Aquatic > Marine > Intertidal zone >... | reverse complement strand
AGCGTAAAAGAGTCCTTGTGGGCTTTCTGCATTAATTAGTAAGGTTGAATTTGTAGAGAATATCAGATATCCTTGATCTCGCATATTTTTCATATTCATTTCTCTTTCCAAATTGAGATTTGGAAATTCCTTCGAACAGATGGTTAGTGGATCCTCTAAATAATTTATATTTTTTATATTATTGAGGAATTTTTCCTCTAATTTCCTTTCTAAACCAAAAGAAAGAAGCCTCTCTTGTAATTGATCCAATATAAATAAGTGTTTTTCAGTAATATCTGAATATATCAATGATTCTTTCACAATTTTATGTTTAATATCCCCTAATTGTTTAAAATATCTTGGTTGTGGAAGAAAATTTAATTCCTCTATACTATTTTTAATTTTGATAAGATTTTCTATGTAGATAAACATAATATGAAATATTGAAAGCACTAAAATAAGGATTTGGAGTTATATCTGATCAATTGATTCTTCAATCAATATTATAAAATTAGTCCCTTTTGTATGGTCATTTTTGATTTTGTCCTCTACCCAAATTTGACCATTGTACGTTTCAATTAATTTTTTAACTAATGATAAACCTAAACCCAATCTATTAAAACTTTTAGATTCAATTGTACCTCTTTGAAAAATTGTTCTTTTCTGAGCATCTGGTATTCCTAATCCATTATCAACAAATTGAATTTCAATATAATGCTTTCCGGCTTTCTCTTTCTTATTAATTATAACATCAATTTCTACTGATCTACTCTTATTATGTTTAACAGCGTTATATATGACATTTTGGAATACGTCTAATAATAATTCATCTGCTATTACGAAAACCTCCTCAGTAGGTGAATTTAATTGGAAATCAATTTTTTTTTTAGGAAAAATGTTTCTAACTTCTATAAAGGCCTTTTTTATCAAATCGCAAGTGTTGATAGGAAATAATGCCTTCTCTCTATCGTCAATGGATGAGATCTTTCTTATGTTGGATACTAAATTTGCTCCACGATTTACTTGATTTTCAATGATGTCGTAAAGGTTTTCCAAATCATCATAATTGTTCTTTTGCATGCGACATAGTTCTACTGAAGTTAAAATACCCTGCAATATATTACTAACATCATGAGCAAATACATCCTTATAAAATTCTGCTCTATTATATGCTTCTCTATAATTTTTCTCAGAATCCTTTAAAGCTCTCTCAGCATCTACTCGTTTTGTTATATCTTCATAAGTACATAATATTCCAACAACATTACCTCCAGAATCATGAAGTGGTATTTTGTTAGAATCTAACCACGCTTGCACTCCGTCTGCTTGTAATTGCGGTTCTATAATATGGTATTCTGGTTTACCTGTATCCATTACTAGTTGATCAATTTCATAAAATGATTCGGATTCACTTATTTTCCATGGAAGTTCATAATCAGATTTCCCGATAATAAGCGCTGGGTCATTTAGTCCTGCAACTCTAGCAAAATTTTGATTACATCCTATGTATATTGAATTTTTATCCTTCCAAGAGATTAGTTGAGGTATATTATCCATTACGAGTTGAAACATCTGTTTGCTTTTTATAAGATCTCTTTCAATCATTTTTTGATTAGAAATGTCTCTCATAATCCCAAGTAAAAAAGCTAGATTTCCCTCTTTCGTTTGAATTATGCTTAAGCTCAATTCTCCTACAAAATGTGATCCATCTTTTTTTAAGAATTCAAATTCTTTCATTTTGATGAATTTATTTTTTCTTATTTCGCTGAGTTGTTTTAAAAAGGTATTTTTATCTTTATCACTGATATAATCGATTAGCATCTTGCCTTTAAAAATCTTAGCGTTTATTTCTCGAAACAAAACGAGGAAATTATCAGAAACCTCCACTATTCTTCCATCTAAATCCAAAATTAATATTAAGTCCGGATAATTCCTCATCAAGCTGTCATAGAGGATCTCATTAATCTTATCGTTAACTATATCTTTCATATTTTCATCAAAAATATTCAATTTCAAATATAAATTAATTAATTTCTAGAATAATGTCGATTGAATTTATAAAATCTTTTGCTCAATAATATATGGAGAATTTAATTATCATTTCTGCTGTCTTTAAGTTGCTTCTTAATAAGTGTTAATAATTCTTGCTCAGTTAATTCTTTTCCAATAATAGTCTTGTATCCTTTATTTAAGCGATTTTTTAACCAACTTGGCATTAACCAAGCTAATCCAAAACCAGATGCAAAAGTCACCACAAGAATTGCAGTCGCTCCAAATACCGCTAAACTAACAGGATTACTTGAATCTCCCCAAGTAGTACCAATTGGTTGGAAAAATTCAGGAATATTATTAAAACTAATGATAAAGGAAAAAATAGCGATCAATAAATATCTAATTTTTATCCATGGCTGAATATCTTCATTTTTAAGGTGTCTATAAGAAGAATAGGATGCCCAAGCCATCCAATCGAAGGTGATCATCGTATAGGGGACATCTAAAGAAATCCTTAAATAATACAGATGAGGTACTCCAAGAAGACTTGCATAAATTAAAATTAATTGAATAATACCTAAGCAAATTACAAGAAATATGACAAATAGTCCAATTTTTTTCTGATTCTTATAAAATGTCAAGTATGTAAAAACCGTCGTAAAAGTAAAACAGATAAAAACAAAAATCTCTTGAAAACCCTCCTGTAAATTAAATAGAAAATTCCCAATAAATCCAAGACATAATGAAATAAAACCTAGTCCAGCTATTTTCAAGTTTATTAATTTATTATGTATTCCTTTTATCAGAAAAAAAATACCCACTATAATTAAAACAACAATAAATACCATTAAAAAGCTTAAAAAAACTAAATATAATCCACTCATTTTCTCATATTCCTGCTATTGTTATTAATGATTGATTTGAATTTAACTCATCAAGTAAATAATCTAACACATCTTCAATATTTGGCACATCTAAATCTACAAGTCGTTTTTTAAGAGAATTTTTTATGATTTCTACTAATTTCTCATAATTTAATTGATTAATTGGATGAAATGGACCTAATTCATCCTTTATTGCTAGCTTAATTAATCCCCGACCCGCTGGAAGACTTAATTCAATACTTTCGGATAATTTACTTCCAAGATATTTGATTATTTCCATACTTGATTCTTAAATTCACTCAATCTATTGTATTGTTTATTCATTTATTCATATAATCATCCGAAAAAATAATCTTAATTTCTTTTAATAAGTTTAAGTATAATAAAAAGAAAACTCAATGCTGACTAATTAAGTTTTTAACACTTATTTTTTTATTCTTATTTGTAAGGCGTAATTACATTATGAACGAAGAACATTTGTTAAAAAAAAGCAATTTCCGAGGATATTATTTCCCTACTGATGCTATTTCACTGTCAATTACTAGTATATTTGCAGCAATAGCCTGTGTTTTAACGATGATAATACAAATTCCCGTTCCCACTACAGCAGGATATATAAATATTGGAGATTTAGGGGTAATGCTAGCGGGATTAATTTTTGGACCTATTATTGGATTTATTTCTGGAGGAGTTGGTTCAGCATTAGCTGATATCTTTTTAGGTTTTCCTCTTTATGCCCCTGTAACTTTTTTAGTTAAGGGATTAGAAGGTTTTTTAGTTGGATTAATAGCAAATCCTCGCATCTTTCATGGAAAGCGTACATATAAAGATATATTAGCCGTAATTGCGGGTGGTTTATTAATGGTACTTGGTTATTTCATTGTTCAGTTACTTGTGTTTGGAGTTGTAGCAGCTTTAGGGGAAGTTCCTGGAAACCTTTTTCAGTTCACATTTGGAGCAATTGGATCATTTTTCCTGATAGTAATCTTAAGAATTAGCATTTTAAAAGCAAATCCTCAGACATTTGAGAGAATCTTTATCATTGAAGATAGAAGAGAACAAACATAATTTTAAAAATATATCATAAAATTGATATAGTAGCAGGTTAAATTCTTAATGTTTATGATTATGGATTTTAACTTCATCTTCAATAGTGCATAAAGCACATTCCCCATTAATATCAGCTTTTTTACATGTTTCACAGATCTCGATATGCTTTGAACCAACAGCTTTACCAGAACGACGTTTTGGCGAAAATATCATTGAAATTACAAAAATTATACTTACAGTTATAGTAATAGTCGAACCTGAAGGTAAATCTAATTCATATGAGAAGAACAATCCTAAAAATGAGGAGAAAGCCCCAAATAATACTGATAGTAATATTATTCTATTTATTCTATAACTCCACTGATAAGCTGCTGCAGCAGGAGTAACTATCATGGCAAAAACTAAAATCGCACCTATTGCTTTTAAAGAAACTACAATAGCTAATGAAATTAATATTAAAAACAAATAGGATAAAAATCTGACGGGTAACCCCGTAGCACTCGCCATTTCTTCGTCAAAAGTCATAAAAAACAATTCTTTTTTCATGAAATATATAATTCCAAGAATCAATATACTGAATAAAATTAATAACACAAGGTCTTCGGTTGTAACTACAAGAACATTTCCAAATAAAATAGCATTTACACTGGCATTATAAGTTTTTATTAAGCTAATAAATAATACCGCCAATGCCATAGTTAACGAAAAAATAATTCCTACCGCAACATTATTATCTTCTACATAACCCTTTTCGTTAATAAATCCAATAGTAATTGCAGATCCTGTACCAAACAAAAAGATAGTTAAGAAAGGGTTGACCCCAATAAGTATCCCAAGAGCACCACCTGCAAAAGAAGCATGTGCAATTCCCGCTCCCATAAATACAAGTTGTCTTAAAATTATATAAACTCCAACTAATCCACAAGTAACCCCTACTAATATTGATGTTATTAACGCTCGTTGTAAAAAGGTAAATTGCACTAAAGCTTCAAAAAAATTTTGATAAATCATTTTTTATCTATTTAAATAAATTCAAATTGTTTTTATTAGTTTTTGTGTTTTCTAATTATTTTATTTTAAACCTATTCCTTATAATTTTTTGTCATGAATATGTTTATATAATATTGAATCTTATTTACGTTTATTCGTAATTACGATTAATCGTAAAAATGATCTTAAAAATATTAGATGATCAACATAAAAACACAATTAAAAAATCGACTATTTACTCTTTTCTTGATGGTTTCTCTGGTTATGGGAATTAATTTTGCTAAAATTATTCCAAATGAAACCAATTATGAAGAGAAGCCAATAAATTCTACGATTATACCATCTACTACTACCTTAAAAATAGTTGCAACTATTACAATTATTCAAGATATTGTAGAAAACATTGTCGGACAAGATGTTGATGTAGTAGTAACTGGGACAGAAGATCCACATTCATATGAACCAACTAGTAGTGAGATATTAGCATTGGAAAAGGCTGATATTATCTTTCGAATGGGAATAGAGGATTTAGAACCTTGGTGGAGATCAGAATGGGACGATTCTATTATAGTTAAATTAATAGATCCCTCAATGATTAAAATAGATCCTTTATTAGGATTTGGAAATCCTCATGTATGGATGGATCCTAATAATATTGAGAATTTTACAACAAGAATTAATGGTACTCTTTGGGATAATGAACCTCTTCAATCTAATAAGTGGATTTTCTCTAATAATACTGTAACTTATTTAAAAATTTTAGATTCATTATTAGTTAAAATAGAAGATGCCAAGAGTAGTTTTCAAGGATTAAAATTAATTGTGAATCATCCTGCTTTCTTTTATTTATTTCAAGAGTTTTTACTCAATATCTCAAGATTAGCGACTATTGTAAAAGGAGAGGAACAAGAACCCTCTGCTGCAGATATAGCACATGTAATTTCTGTAATGAGGCAAGAAAATTGCCATTTAATTGTTACCGATCCACAACATAAAACTGAAAATATATATGAAATTGCAAGAGAAACTAATTCTAAAATTGCGTTATTAACACCCTTATTAAACGTAAATGTTAAATGGGATGGGATTGATGTTAATATTGAGAATTATGCACAGATGATCGAATATGATATTTGGGCACTAGCACATCCTTTAGATCCTCCCCCAATTTTAGACCTATGGTTAATAATTTTAATAATAGGAATTTCTGTAGCAATAATTTTCATTATAGGAATAATTTTAAGAAGGAGAAAATAATGGATCCAATTATTAGTTTAAGAGATATTAAAGTAGGATATCAAAATACCATTGCACTTAATCATATCAATTTAGATGTTTATCAAGGTGAATATATTGGAATTTTTGGTCCAAATGGTTCAGGTAAAACTTCTTTATTAAATACAATATTAGGTTTGAAAAAGCCAATTAATGGTACGGTGAAATTATTTAACTCAGATAATTTAAAAAAAATGCGAGTAAATATAGGTTATGTACCTCAAAATCCAAAAGCTAGAAAAACTTTTCCTGCCTCAGTTTTAGAGGTTGTTGAAATGGGATTATATGGGAAAATTGGATTTTTAAAGCCTTTAAGAATTGAAGATGAAAAACAAGCTGAGAAAGCTTTACATGATGTTCATATGGGAAAATTTAAAAATCGACCAATTGGGCATTTATCTGGGGGAGAATTGCAAAAAGTTATGGTAGCAAGAGCATTAGTTTCCGAACCTAAAGTAATACTTTTAGATGAACCAACTAGCGCTTTGGATTTTTTAATGGTGAAAGAGTTAATGGAATTACTTACTGAATTAAATAAAAAATTTGATATTACTATTATAGTTATAAACCATCATTTGGATTTATTAACTCCATATTGTTCAAGACTATTGTTAATGGATGGCATTATTGAATATGATGGCGATCCAAATGATAAAAGGGTAAATGAAATAATAGATGAAATATTTATAAGACATTAATAAAACTATAGATTTAAAACTATAAAATTATGATGGATTTGGATTATAAAGTAATAAAATTTATATATCGTTCAGAAGAACCCTTAAAAATTAGTTATCTTTCAAAAAGTATGCGAATCGCTCATTCAACGTTAGGTAGTTGTATTAAAAGACTAAAATTTAATGGTTATGTGAATTATGAAGCTTATCATGAAGTCAAGTTGACATCTAAGGGAAGCAATTTAGCAAAAGAATTAATTAGGCACGCAAGACTCATAGAAATACTATTACATTACGAATTAGGATTAAAACCAGAACTTGCACACAGAGAAAGTGAAAAGTTAAATCTACTTTTATCGTGTGAAACTATAAATAAAATATGTAAGAGATATAACCATCCAAAATTTTGTCCCTGTGGAGAAGAGATTAAAAGTTCTTCAAATTGTTATTGTGAACACGTAAAATAATATATTTCCTCTATGGTTCGAACTTTTGATCATGAATCACTTTATCAATTGCATCCAAACAAGCTTCTTCCCACCCCTCATTTGATACAATATCTTTACAACAATTGGGACACCAATCATCTGAATACCCTTCATCACGATCCTCAAATTCATAATCTCCGTTTAAGGTACTACCGCAATAAAAACATGTTCCCTCTTCATATCTTTCTAACACTTCGAGTATTAGCTCAATTTTTTGCTTATCTTTCATTTTTATCAGTTTAAATTAATAAATAAATAAAAAAATAAAGGTATACTTTTATTTAATGAAATTTGCTGCATTCGCTAGACTTTTTTCTGCACCTTTAATGATATCATCCAATATATCTCTAACGGATTCTATTGAATTAATAATCCCTATACTTTGACCTAGTAACACTGCTCCATCATTAATGTCTCCTTCGTATACCATTTCATAATGTTTTTGATCCTCAAGGACTTTCTCGGGAGTCAACATTGCTTCTTCAGCTAATTTTTCATCTTTGCTCGAAACCACACCATGATGAAGTGAATAATTATTTTTCCAAAGACGTATTGGACCTAATACGCCAGTTACGTATCTAGTGTCTTGAGCTTTAGCTGGCGGTACAATATTTTTATAATTTTCATGGAATTCGCTTTCATTTGAAGCGATGAATCTTGATCCCATTGCAATTCCCCCTGCACCCATCGCTAAAGCTGCGGCTAATCCTTCTCCTGTTGCAAAACCTCCACAAGCAATAAGTGGTGCTTCAAAGAAGTTTTTTCTTACTTGCTGTATTAAGACAAGAGTGCTTATCTTCTCATATGACTGATGACCTCCTCCTTCCCATCCAGTAACGACCATTCCATCCACTCCCGCAGCTTGACATTTTTCAGCTAACCATAATGAAGGTGCGACATGAAAGTGCTTGATTTGTGAACCGCTTTCCTTTAACTTTTGGAATGAATTAGTTTGAATCATTTTGGGTGTCCCAGCACTCGTGACTACATACACGCATTGTTCTCTCAATTTGGGATTGTCTCGAATGAATCTTGGTATTGCTCGACATAATGAGGGGGCATCTACTTGTAATCTAGAAGTTCTGATATTGAAACCAAATGGTTTATCAGTATATTCAACTACATATTCCATATTTTTCTTCATTTCAGACAAACTGCTCCTTCCAAACATATTGGTATGACTTAATACACCTAGTCCTCCTGCTTCAGAAACAGCAACAGTGAGTTCTGTGGTGTAGAATGGACCCATGGGAGCAGCAACGATTGGATGTTTTATATTAAACATTCTTGTTATGTTAGTTTCTAAAACCACTTTCTTTTACCTATTTACCCTAATTTATATGATAATAAATTTGTTTATTATATTAGTAATCGTATTATTGAATTTAAAGATTAATTTAGTTTATATACAAAGACTGAAACAATTGCAATCTATCTAAAAGAAACCAAATATAATTTTAACGTAAAGGACTTTAAAAATTATGATAGTTATTTCCTCTTCGTATCTTATTATCATAATTAGATACTCTTCATAATTCAAAATTCATTTTATTTGCTAATCATTAATAAAATTCATTAAAAATAGTTAACATAATAAAATGATAAATCCAGAGATTATTAGTTTGGGAGAATTACTTGTAGAAATAATGAGAGCCGAAGTAGATGTTCCTCATGGTTCTCCTGCAAAACTATATCGCGGACCGTTTCCTAGTGGTGCTCCTGCTATTTTTATAGATTCTGCAGCTCGAATGGCCAAACCATTCAATTTAAGTACTGGTTGTATTGGAGTGAGAGGATTAGACGAGTTTGGTGATTGTATTGTTTCAAAATTAGAAAAAGATGGAGTGGATGTTTCTCAGATAAGAATTTCCAGTAGTATAACCACTGGAATTGCCTTCAATCAGTCTAATAGTGATGGCTCCCGCAAATTTATTTTTGCAGCTGGAGCTGCAGGAGTTATATGTCCAGATGATGTAAATGAAGAATATTTTTCAAATATTAAAAATCTCCATATTATGGGTAGTTCTCTTTCAATAAGCGAATCTTCGAGAAAAGCTTGTTATAAAGCTATTAATATTACTCGCAAAGTAAATCCAAAAGCAATTATTTCATTTGATCCGAACCTTAGGTCTGAAATGCTCGATATTAAGACCATACTGGAAATTTCTAAACCAGTATTAGATGAAGCTAACATTTTATTACCCAGTGGAGAAGAAGCTGAGATGTTGGCAGGCATAAAAGGTGAAAAAGCCGCTTGCCTAAAGTTATTGGAGAACAACCCTAGTATTGTGGTATTAAAACAAGGAAAAGGAGGTGCTTCAGTATTTACTGAAGATCAGAAAGAAATTCATGTTCCCGCGTTCATTGTCAATCAAATAGATCCAACTGGAGCGGGAGATTCTTTTGGAGGTGCTTTCATCATAGGCTATCTCCAAGGATGGGATTTAAAAAGAACGTTAGAATTTGCGAATGCTGCAGGAGCCTTAAAAGTAACACATTTTGGACCAATGCCAGATACTTCTATTGAACAAATTTTTGAATTAATTGATTAATTCAAATGTAATGAGTAAACATCTACGTTACGTATATGATTGTCTGAAATAGAGATATAACGAAATCCGGGTGATTTAAATTCAGATTGTGAAGAAAGAGGTCCAAGAGCTTGGGTCTGGAAGATAAAAGGTTTATTAACATCGAACCAAACCTTTAGTTCAAGAGGATCTTTAATTTCTTTAAATTTCTCTCGATATTGGGAAGCGTAGATTTCGCAAGGAACTGTAATATAAAAAGGAAACAACCAAAATCCATAATTTATCATCTCATTTTCTTTAGTTTCCTTTAATCTATATTCTTTTAACATGTGGGTATGACCACAAAGAACCATGTCTACTTTTCTATTAATGATCTTATCCGAGCCCGTAAAAATTTTCATAATCGTACTCCAATTATACATGACCGTTTGATATTTGAAATTTAAAAATTGATCCACCCTTCCCGTATTATTAAATATTTTTAAATTTTCTTCGTAAAAGTCAGACCATTCAATTGCTCTATTTTTTATTTTAAATTTCTTCTTGAAAGTCTTTTTTTTATGAGAACTGATATTGGGTGAAATTGGTGGAGCATGCATTATAATGATGATTTTTTCATCATGAGATAATTGGATATATGATCTTAAGAGATCTATTTGATAATTTTTAAATCCTTTTGTGCTAGGCCCTCCTTTCAATAAATCATGTATGTCAGCAATAGAATCATGACCGGTATCTAAAAATATAAAATTGAAATAATCTCCTATTTTAATTTTATAATTCAGATTTGGATTAACATATCTAAAATAATCTTTAAGGGTTTTATCTTTGGAATAAAATCCAAGGAAATAATCAGAAAGTTTGATATCATCATATCCGCTTATATCTGAGCGAGTCATTCCAAATTTTTTATGAAAACCCCAAAATCTTAAGCCATAATGACCCAAATGGTAGTCGTGATTTCCTGCTAAAGTAAAAATAGGGACAAGAATTTCATTTTTATTAATAAACTCTTCATCATTTCCCAAAAATGGTGGCTTTGTCAATCCTTTATTAAGCCCAAGAATAATATCAACAAAAAATTCGAAATTATTCTTATATGATTTATTACCTTTTGCAATCTTTACATAATCTACAAGGTCACCAGATAAAATCACAAAATCACATTCATCGTTTAAAACTTTTTGATTGACAAAATTAATTAATTTCCTTAGTTGATAGTTAAAATTAAATTTCGCATATCTTAGATGCTCATATCTGTCGTCTTGAAATTCCTCCTTAAATTCAAAATCACGATCTAAAACAAATTTATCGACTTTTTGGATTTTTGTTTCATTATTTTTGCATCGATCTATTTCATTTCTTTTCTTTTCTCTAATAAAATGGACAATAAAGTCATTTCTTCGTGCAATATGAAGGTCTGTGGCATATATAAACTTGAAATTTGCCCAATCTTTATTGAACACTGCCAAACTATGATAATTAATTTTAGATTCGCTCATATTTGGAATATCATGAACAATATCGAATAAAATGACTTTTCTATTTGATTTATTTAAAATTTGGATAATATTATTAATTATTGGATATGGAATTTCATATATAATCTCAAAAAGAGCATTTCTCTTTCCATAAATACCCTTAAGGTCTAAAGCTGTTTTAAAAATATCCATTAAAACACAATTTTCTTCAGTTAATAATTGTTGATCTTCTACCTCATGTTTCTCAATTTTTTTTATTTCAACAGCTCTTATTGGGTATTTCTCACCTCTTCTTTCTGAGAAATTACCTTGTTCTTTTAAAATAGGTTGAATATATAAATTAGAATGAAATTGTTCTAAAATACGCTCGATGGAATGCGATTTCATTGCCACAACTAAGGTACTAAATGTGATTTTTTTTTCTCCATGAGAAGTAAGATCATCATTAAGGTTAATTAATGTAGGTTGCCCTAAGTTTGGTTTTATAATGATTGGGAATGATCCTTTAGATAAATCTAAAAAAGTGTCTATTTCCATATTGTGAAATGTTCTCCTTTTTATTAATATACATTGGATTTTTAGTTAAAGTAATTTATTGTTTAAACCTATTGATCTTATCCCTTAAAAATCAATATATGAATTAATATGGAAAAATTATATCTACCAGACTTTAATTGCATATTTGGACATAAATTTGCTAATCCTTTTCTTTATAAACAAGTTGATACAATGGTTTGGCCAATTTTAAATGACTTAAATGCTTCAAAATCTTTAGAATCCCTCTTGGAGCTAAAAAATCTACAACAAAGACCCTTTTTCTATCGACGCTTGCTCAGTTTAGACGATCTCAAAATTGAACTATACTGTTCTGGCATAGAACAAGCACTTGTGCAAGCGATGGATTTAGGACGAGAATATGGAATCGATAATGTAGATGTAGTAAATATGGTTAAACAGGATCCTGATTTATTTTCAGGAATTTTATCATACGACTTATCAGATCCTTCATTAAATTCGGAAAAAATTTCAGAAATAAAGAGTTTTTCATCTATCATCCCAATTTGTGGAATTGCTTTATATCCTTCTTTCACCAGACAAAATATAAATGATAAAGAAAACCAAATATTTAACTCGTTAATAAATTATTGCCTTGATAATAATTTATTTATTAAAATTGACATTGGTAACACATTTTTACCCAAGAATTTTCCCGAATATACATCAGTTGAGTCATTGAAAGAATTTCTTTCGAATAATCAAACCATCCCTATTGTTATTAGTGGTTTGGATATATCGGGGGATTTTTTAAAGTATTATCAGTTAGCTAAGTATTATAATAATTTATGGATTGAAATTGAACCTCGTTCATTTGGTGGAATGACACCGACAGATTCATTTCTTCAAATTTTTAATTTAAAAGGATTTATCCAAAATTCGTGGCACAGAATGATGATTGGAAGTGCAACACCTACTCTGGAATCTTCTCAGATGGTACGAGGATTTTTGGAAGCTACTGAGGCACTTCCTTTTGCTCAGAAATGTATATTGAGAACCTGGGCATTTCGTAACATTAACCGAATGAATGAATTTGTATTTAAACCAACTAATAAAATTAATGTGAACCTTTTTAATCCTATTATTAAATCTGAAATTATTAATACTAGCGAAAACAGCTGTGAAATAGATATCATATATGACATCACTCTTCGTAGTTACAGTATCACTCAGTTAATTTTTTTAACAACAATAATTAAGGATCTTTTTACTAAAACAAAAAAAGATTATCCAGACTTAAAAAATGGAGAATTATTTCTAAGATCATATCATACAACAACCAGTTTTATTATCAATGAGCATGAATATGGTAATTATCTTGATTTGCACTACAAGTTTGCTGAAATATCAAAAAAAGACTCTTCTCAATTTATGCATACCGTCCGTGCATTGGAAAACCGTGCAGATTTTAATCATTATGATCATGAATTAGCGTCCACATTTGGTTCAAGAGATTTAACAATTCCAATTATAGATGAAGAATTGGCAATAGGTACTCGAGAGAATTTTTACATATTAGTGACTTTTGGACCAAGAACATTTAAAATACTTTTTAAGATAAGATTTAAAAAATAATAAAAAGATGACTTCTATAAGTTCTGCTAGTGCTATAAAAGAAAGGACTATCGAGTTCTGCTCTAAATTAAAAAAAAATCTAAATCGTCATCCATAAATAACAAAAATCCTAAGAAAACATTACATTTTATATTTTGATGAAAAATGGAATAGCTTAGCTAAACCATTTTAAATCTATTATATTTACAATTAAATTTAAAAATAAATAAATTAAGATAATAAATTAGGCTTAACTTCTTATGGTAATGTAAAATTCAAGCTCATATTATTAAATAAAATTCTGGAGGAAAAAAAACTTTCAGAAGCATCTTCTTTATAAACTTATGTGTCCATAACTCTTCCCTTTTCAACCATGCTAAAGAAAACTTAAAAGTTTAAATATTTAGAAAAGGTATAAATCATAAGGAATTTTTTAGATGGTTGAAATGGTATTTTATTTGTATCAATATTTGTTTGAACAAAATCTTTTTGATAATTCCTCTCTAAACAAAAATTAACTTTTAAAAGTTAAACTTGATTTTTAACTTACTAAAGATAAAATAAATTCAATATTCAAAAACCAAAACTATGTCTGACGAATTTAATGACGAGGAATCAGAGAAGTCTGAAAGTAAATCTGAGAAGGATAATACTAGAGTGGATAAGGAATTTTTAACGAAAGCAAAGGATTCTAGAGATATCATTGATAAAAATCTTCGTACATTTAAAGATTCTATCGATGATATCACTGATACAATAAAAAATGGAAAAACCAACGATGAAAAAAAGGATATTGATAAAAAGAATGATACTGAAATCAGTCAAGAATTAATTGGAGCTATGGAAAATCTCGATACGGTCAAGAAAAAGGTTGATGATAAAGTAGGTTATTTAGCAGCTCTCCAAGAAGAAATTGATAATATACAGCAAAGATATAATCGAAAAACTGAAGAACTGCAAAATTTAGAAGATCGTGTAGAAATTATTGAGGAAAGTAAAGAAAAAATGGAAATGGAGTACCAAGAGCTTCTAAAAGATAATGAACAGCTTGTAAAAACTTATGAAACGCGCCAAGTTGATTTAATTGTATTAACTGATAGCGTTAAAGAAAAAGTAGCATTACAAGATGAACTTAGAGCCAAAATAGCCAAACTAAATCAAACGATACAAGATAATGAATATTTACTTGATAGACAAAGAGAAGATGCTATATCATTAGAAATGAAAATTAAAAGCCAAACAGCTGAAAATGAAACGTTAAAGGTATCCATTGCAAAGAATAGATTTGAATTAGAACATTCAAATACTGAAATCGAAGCAAAGGATGAAGAAAAGAAAAATTTGAACGAACAAATCGAGAAAAAGGAACAGAGAATTCGGATTATCGAACAACAAATTGAAGATTATAAACAAGGATTTCCCGAGATGGAAAAACAAACTACGACTTATGAAGAGCTCCTTGCTAAATATAAGGTTCAACTATCTGAAAAACAACAGGATTTGATAACAATTGAATCCCGCATTCAAGAACTGAATACTACATACATTTCAATTCAAGAACAAATTGCAAATAAGGAAAATTTACTCGAAGTAAATGAAAAACACTTGCAAGATATGAAACAAAATATTGAATCTACTAACTCAGAATATTTTGAACGCGAGGAACGATTAAATTCTCTCTCAGAAAAGTTAGAATACGCGCAAAATGAACATGACAAGCTCATTAAAGCGAAAGAAGTGATTGATGAAAGTACAAATGCCTCTAGAGCAGTATTACAAAAACTTAAAATCGAATTAGATAATCAAGAGAACGAAATAAGAGATAAAGAAAGTAGAATCCATAGATTGGAATTATTATCAACGATTTACAGGGTTTCGAAATTTTTTGGTGGAATATTAATTGGAATAGGGCTATTATTCATTATATTAAGTTTTGGATATTTGACTAATATCCTTGATTTTGGAGATATAAATTCATCCATCTTTGGGTTCATTTTATTAATTGGAGCTATTTTTACATTAGCTTCCGGTATATTTCATTTAGAAAAATCCTGAGTTTTAATTAATTTCTCTTATTAATTTAATTAAAATTAAAATTTTGTTAAATAAACTTGAATGAGTCTAAAACCGAAACCACTATTGAAGAAAGATCCTTAAAACCATCTCAAGGAATACTTTATGGTATAGGCTGTGGAATAGGAGGGTCAATATTTGTCCTTTTGGGCAAAGGAATTGACCTTGCGAGTTCTGGAATTCTCCTTAGTTTATTTTTAGTTGGCATTTTAATCTTTTTTACGACATTGAATTATGCTGAATTATCTACAAGCTTACCTATTGCAGGAGGGTCCTATAATTTTAGCAAAGAGGGCTTAGGTGGATTTTTAGCATTTATTATCGGTTTTTTTTTATGGATAGGAAATATTTCGGCTTGTTCTTTTTCAGCTCATGCTTTTGCTTTAGCAATTGAAGAAGCTTTAAATACTGTTGGAATATATCCTCCCCCATTTTATATTGTATTATTAGCAATTATTGTAATCCTTTTTACAAGTTTGGTACTTTTCAGGACTCATAAAATAGCAACAAAATCACTGATATATTTGACAATCATTCTACTTGGAATATTTGGAATTTTTATATTTTCAGGCCTCGCCATATCACCATTTACACATAATTTTGATCTCACAATCCTCTCAGAACCATTAAATCCAATTGGAATTGTTTCTGCACTCCCTTTATTATTTATTTTCTTCACTCCTATAATTTCAAATTTGGCTTACTTAAATTCCAGTTTAAAAAATCCATCAAAAAATATTCCTAAAGTTAATATTTTAGCTATTATAATAGCATTAATAATTTATCTAACAATAACTTTTGTCGTTTTAGTGAATTTAAGTTATCCATCTTCTCCATTAGGCGAAGCTCCGTTATTGTTACCCATAATATTGGAAAATATCTTGGGTCCTTTTGGTTTTTTTCTAATGGTTTTTGCAGCTTTAATAGCAACGATCATAGCGATTAATGGTGCTCTAGGATCCGGAGTTAGTATTATTACAGCCTTAGCACGAGATCGTTATATATCAAAAAAATTTAAGGAAGTAAAAAATAGAGCCCAAATGCCCGCTCTTGCATTATTGATAACGGTAGTAATTGCATTAATTTTCACCCTCTTTGCTGGAATCGGATTAGCTGCTGAAACTACTATCTTTATCTACTTCTTTGGACTTGCTTTCGTTAATTTTGCCGCATTAAAACTGAGAAGAACGAGAAAAGAGTTAGATCGACCCTTTAAAGCACCCTTTTTTCCTGTATTACCATATATTATTAGTGGGACCTTCGTAGTTTTTGCTCTATTTTTCATTTCTACTGAAGCAGTTGTGTTAGGTTTAATCATTCTTTCTATAGGGATAGGATTTTTTCTATTAACTATTAGTGATAGACCATCAAAATCATTGACATTAGCAGGTATTAAATCATTATTGGTTTTAATCGTCGGTTATTCTATTTGGGCAATCAATAATTATTCAGATGTTAGCACTGAATTATTAATAATTGATAGAATTTTACTATCGATTGTAGTTTTTATAGTTGGTACAGTTATTTTTGACATCATTCCTTTAAGAGAAGTGGTATATTTCTTTATCAAGAAAATAGATAAAGGAAAAGTAGCAATTAACATTGGAAATAGTCATATAATCGAACCTGGAAAAACGAGATCAAAGTTTATTCATTTAATAAATTATACTTTTGCTTTAGTGCAAATCATCTCAGGTATCATTATCTTCATAATCACTTCATTATTTCTTAATGGTGAAATTATTATTACAGAACTCACAATTGGATCAATTATAATCCCTCAAATGACTATAAATTACCTGTTAAATTCGATTTTAATCATTTTTGGGATTGTAATTGTGTTCAGTGGCCTGTTATTATGGAATACAAATAGGGAATTAAAATCTCTTGGAATTTAGCATATAATTATGAAGATTCCAAGAATTAATTTACATATTCATTCTAATTATTCTGATGGTAAAAGCCCTATTGCAAAAATTGTAAAAAAAGCTATATCCGAAGATTTAGAATATATTGCAATTACAGATCATTTCACAAATTCATGGAAAGCCAATTTAATTCCGACGTTGGATACATTATACAAAATTGAGAATTATAGACGCGAGATCTTAACTTGTAAATCCTATTTAAAAAATAGAAATGAAACTCTTCAAATATTTACTGGAGTTGAAGTAGATTTAGGGAGCTCTGTAGACTATATTTTGGAGTATATAAAACCAAATGATTATGATATTATTTTATTTGAATATCTTGAATCCTTTGAGTCGATTGCATTTATCAAATCTTTACTAATCTCTTGGCGAAAAGAAAAGTCATTAAATAAACCATTCCCATTATTGGGGTTAGCACATTTTGATCCTTCTCATTTTCTTAGCCAAGGATTTCAAGTTTTAATTAATTTCTTATTTGAAAATGATATCTTTATTGAATTAAATTCTAGCTATTCCCAATTTTATTCGAGAAAGTATTGTCTATTTTATGAGAAGGTTAAAGAGACAGGACTATTAGTATCGATTGGATGCGATTCTCATGATACAAAAAGTCTTGCCGATATTAATGGCCCTTGGGAAGTAATAAAGGATTATTTACTTCAAAATAATTTAATTCAACTAATTAAAAAGTTAAATAATATTGAAAAACTGTGAGAATAAGGATTTCTCAGCGAGAAAATCTTTTTAAATTTTCAATAAAAGTTTTAAAGCCTCTTTCAAAAGCTATGTCAAGAAGTAATTCACTTTGATCCTTAGGAGCTTGAAGCACTTCTTTTGAGGTTTTTTTGCACGAAAGGAAAATATACTTCGCAGCAATCATTATATCTTCAAAAGGAGTATTAGATATTTCTGAAATCTTTTTGTTATTCTTTTCTTGCCATTCTCCTAAAGAATGACAAATTATTCCTTTTAAAGCTAATGATGGAATAGAAATATGTTTACTAATTTCTTTCGATATCCCCTGGATCCATTTAATTTTGTCTGGATTCAATTTGACCTTGACATAATCATATTCGATATTCTTTAAAACAGCTTCATTGAAATTAATTGCATAAGTCATACATATTCTCCTAAACCAATACTCTCGATTGAGTATAATTATATATTTCATTTTAACAAATATAAACGTTCGAGAATAAATATTCCCATTTAACAGTGTTGTAAAAAAAATATTATTAAAGCGATTATTTTTGCGTTAATTTTAAATGTTTAAATCAACAAAATCTGTGTGATCCAAATTATAACTTATGTGATATAAAATGAGAAAATTTATTTTTCTCAAATTTATACTCGTCATATGGAATTAAAAAAAAGAATAGAAATAGCAGCAAAATGGATTGCTGAGTCCCAAAATTTAGTAATTTTTACTGGTGCGGGAATTTCAACAGATAGTGGATTACCGGATTATAGAGGACCAGATGGAGTATGGACCAGAAGAGATATGGGTTTACCTCCTCCGAAATCTCCACCGTGGGATCAAGTTAAACCAAATCAAGGGCATTATCTTATAGTAGAATTACTCAATTTAGGTAAATTAGATTATTTAATCTCTCAAAATGTTGATGGATTACATGCAAAATCTGGAATACCTTTTGAAAGATTGGCAGAACTGCATGGGAACATGTATTTTATGAATTGTTTGGAATGTAACCAGAAAATGACTTTTGAAGAAATTGGATGGGATAAAAAGAGATGGGGTCAAGGATATCGGACAAATCGCGTGAAAAATGCTCAGCCAAGTTGTCCTAAATGTGGTGGAAGAGTTGTATCAAGTATTGTTAATTTTGGAGACTCATTACCGGGAGATGTATTGGAAGAATCATTTAGAAGGGCAGAAAAATCTGATGTTTTTTTTGTAATAGGTTCTTCATTAGTAGTCACTCCTGCCGCCCTACTTCCAAGAAATGCTCAAGAAAATGGTGCCAAACTAATTATTTTAAACCGTGGAGAAATTCCTCCATATATTAAACCAGATCTAAGATTTTATGAAGACATTAATGAAGTTCTTCCAGTTATCGTAGCTAAAGTCAAAGATTTATTATCTATTTCATAAAATCTGGTAATTAAAGATTATTAAGATTTATATCTTTAAAATGTAATAGAATTGTTTTTAAATGAAATGGAAAGGAGTCAGTTGAGTTTTCCGTATATTTCCATATTTTTATTAAATTCTTTAGCGACTTTTCTTCCATCTTTGCTTGATAATGAAAGTGACATTTCAGCATTTCTACTCAATGATCCTGCAAAGATTAATCGATCACCTGAATAAATTACGATATTCTTGCTTGCATAAACCTGATCAGCTTTAATCTTAACTTTTTGATTAAAAACTTGAACATCCAATTCGATGTGTTTATCATTGTATTGTTTATCATATTCTTCGAATCTATTTTGTCTTTTTGAACGAGTAGGATTTATAGGATTGACCACAATATCTTGTCCGAAGGAATACATTTCATATTCTAATTCATTTGTTGAGAAATCTCTAACTTCTATGACCGGTCTTGCCAGATCTTTATCACGGAATCCATGCGGCACTTTTACAGTCATTTTAATGATTAGCACTTTTGCAATATCTCCTGCTTCAATAAAAATGATCGTATCTATTATTGAGGGAAGCATTCCAAGTTCAATTCTTCCAATAAATCTTTGAATTGCATCAATAGCGGATGCGGAATGCACAACTCCTACCATACCGACTCCAGATAATCTAAAATCAGAAAAAATCTGAAAGTCTTTTGTGGTCCGGACTTCATCAAAAATAGTAAAATCAGGACGTACTAAAAGGAGTATATCTGCTGAATTTTCAAGGCTTCCTTCTAGTTTTGTGTATTGTGTGATTTCAGGATCAACTTGTAGATCTCTCACACTCTCAAGTGTTTTCACAACTTTATCTTGCTTTGAGTAATAATTAGCCAATGCTGCTGAAAACGTGCTTTTTCCGGCACCTGGTGAACCAGCAACTAATATTCCTTCAGCTTTAGATAGTCGTTTTTTAAGTCTATTATTTATTGCATAATCTTTTAGTGTCAAGTTAACTAGTGGTCGTACTGCTGTTATTTCGATATCTTTTGAAAAAGGAGGCCTAGTTATCACGATTCTGAATTCTCGCAATTGGGCAACAACTGCACCAAATTTTTCTATTTCCAGAAAAGAATATGGATCCTCTCGCACATATTCAACGATTTCTATAGCAATTTCTTCAATTAGTTTCTTATTGATGATTTCTAATCCGACTTGTTCCATAAACCAATTTCCCGGACTACCCTTTTTAGCATAAGCTCTAAGTCCTCTTTTTAAATGGATGCTCATTGTATTTTCTTCAAAGTAATCCAGAATTTTCAAATGTGAAGGTTCGGTTTTTGAAGAGGAAGATCTTTTTTCTTTAACTTGTATTATCTCCATTCCTTCAAAAATTCCCACATCTCCTTGAATCCTGTCAGCAGTAATTAAAATGGCATTATTATCACGAGCTCCACTTCTGATGAGTGAATCTAATTCTCCTCCTGGTGCCATTTTTATTTCTTCTCGAGTTGGACGATGACCAATGAGATTAAGTATTATTTTTCCTTCATTATGAAGTTGTCTTAACCTTTTCAGCACGTTTAAACCAAAAAATCCTATTTCTTTTTGAATATTTGTCCGATACTCAACTTCAGCAACAACAATATTTGATATGTATATCTCAGGATGTTCTCCCAGATCACCATCTTCTATTAAGTCTATGATCCTTCCGTTGAATATTACAGATGTATCGCAGGCAAATTTATCGGGCATAATCTTCTTCATTTATTTCTACATTATTAATAATTTCAAACTTATTGACACTATAATATATAGGTCTACTTAAACGATCAACCGTAGCAACTATGAGATCTTTTCTCGAACTAAGAGCTACTCTTGAGATTTTATCAAGATCGCGTAATTCGATGGGGCTTCCCTCAAACACGGGATAAATGAGATATCGCGCGGAATCAGTCTCAAAATTAGCCCCTCGTTTGTAAACCCGGAATTCAATACCCTCACCATATCCACTACGAACCAAATATCCTCTTTTTCTTAAATCCATGTAAATTACGTATTTATGCCATAGCTTATCATCATAATGAGAGAAGTAAATCAAGAGGTTTTCAAAATCATAAATATCTTTTTTTTTATCATTATCTATATAGATCAACAATCTTTTTCTTTCAGATAATAATAAAACTTCGACTGAGTTAAGGCTCAACCTTTCGGTGTCTGGTTCTTCTCTTTCAAGTTCTCCTATATAAGAATTGTAATAGAATTCTTGAATTGCATCTGGATCAGAAATTATCACTCTATCTTCCTTGATGATTCCTTCTACTTGCGTTTTCTCTGCTTTGTCATTTAATTTTTCGGTCATTTTCTATGTATATCTATATGATATTATCTCTAATGAATTTTTTCTATATAGATTATTTTAAATAAAGTAAAAAAAAGTTATTTGGGTCGACTTAAGATAAAATCTACTAATTGTCCTAATTTTTTCACATTATCATAAATTTTAGGAGCTTTTTCCATTAGATAATCTTTAAAAACATCCCAACTCTCGGTTATATTACTTGGAGCTTTAGAAATTAGAGATTTGATCTCTTGGAAATCACTGGTATATATTAACTGGTCATTTACTTTGTTTGATAGGTCAGACATAAAAAATAGATAGTAATCATTAAGATCCCAAGGATTCATTACATTGTCAGGTTTATTTCCATCACCAGTACTTCTTCCTCGCAATAATCTCGTATCGACCATGGTTGGTAGAATTTGATTGAAAGTGACATTTTCTTTTTTATACTCTAAAGCTATGGATCTCTGCAATCCAACTGTTGCGTATTTTGTTGCCGTGTAAGCTGCAAATTTTGGCATTGCATTAGGAAATGCTGCGCTCCCAGTAATTAAAAAACGTGCTTTAGAATTTTTATCATCTTTTTTCAGATACGGATAACAAGCTTTAAAAGTATGATATACCCCAAGAATATTTACATTAATAATATTTGAAAATCTGTCGTTATCGAATTCATGGGTAGATCCCATCCTGGATGCTCCCGCATTAGCAATAACTCCATTAAGGAGTCCTAAATCCTCATTAAATAGCGTAAATGCTTCAGCAACGTCCTCATATTTGGTAATATCTGTACTGTTGATAATTATTTTTACATTTAAAGATAGATCCTCTATCTCTTTTTTAGTTTGTTCGAGTTCTTCTAATGTTCTTGATATGAGTCCGAGGTTTGCTCCTTCTTTAGCACAAGCTATTGCAATAGCTTTTCCAATTCCTCGACCAGCACCCGTGATAACAATATTTTTATCTTTTAAGAGCATAGTAATATATTTCAAATTTTTTAAAAATTTAAGATTTACTTTCATCTAATTAAATTAGGATAATTCATTTATCTTACTACAAATGAATGATTTCTTTGTAAAATTATCAAATAGGTTATCAAATGCTTCTAAGATCGTTTTTATGGGGATCGGGGAGGAAAAATTAACTGATGATGGGGTAGGACCATATATTATTAGTAAGTTATTTCCCCACGCTAATGAAAATGTTCTTTTCATCAATGCCGGCATAGATCCAATGTCTCGTGTTGAAGATATAGTCTCTTTTGCTCCATCACATCTTGTTTTGATTGATACTTGCACGTTAAATGGTCCTCCCGGTACTGTTGCCATATTAGCACGAGAAAATATAGGTGAATATGTACCAATTTCCACCCATACAATCCCCGTTCATATTGTAATTGATTTTATAATAGAAAAACTCCCAGACTTAGATGTATTTATGATAGGGATAGTTCCTGAAAGTCTTGAAGGTTTTATAGAATTGAAACAATTTGGCGAAGGTGATATAACTTTGGAGGAATTTAGCGAAAATATAGATTTACCCTTTTTCAAGATTAATCTCACAGAAACTATTCAAAATGTTGCTGATCAACTAATAAAAATGATTGAAAAATTAATTATTGAGAAATTCCATTAATTCTTAGAGTTTTTTTGAGTTGTAAACCTATTTACAATTAAATCGATTGTTCTTGAAATAATATTTTTGTCAATTTCATTAGCTTCTTCTTTAAATTTCTCTAGAAATTTAATAACATTATCAGCTTCTCTTAGTTGTCTAATATGTTCAGATCCCTCTTTTGATAAACTTCCACCCCATGTCATAATATTATTTCCTCGGATCTTCAAGTACTCTTTTAAAAGGTTTTAGAAATTCTTCTTTCATATTAATTTTTTTTCTGACTTTATCAATTTTTAACAACGGAATGAGTTTTGCATTCATTTTTTTGGCTCTCTCATCATTTTGAGGGAATGTATCATAAACACCATGAGTTTCATAATATTCATGATCGGCTAAAAATACAAAACGATTCCTACCATACACATCATCCCTGAAAGATTTCATAGCTGCTTCTCCCAAAAATGAAATTGGTTTTATATAATCAGAAACTGAAAAATCAACTGCTTGTTTAGCTAAATTATATAGAAGAGAGTCGATATGTGCTGAGTCACCAAATTCATCGGTAACTCCATCAACATAATTAGAGTCTTGGTATTCAATGTGGGCCATGAGCATTTCTTCAATATTATGATTCTGGCTGAGAGGACCAGATATAATGTAACATAATTGCTTTCCTATTAAGGTAGGGGTATGGTTATTGAAAAAAGCTCTATCATAAACTAACTTCCACCTCGATGACATGTATCTCTCCTTTATAATGCTTGCAAATATTAAGATATCTGCTTTCATCACTTTGTTTGTCCAAAAATCAGTGAATCCATCTTTATCTTTATAAATACATTCATGGTTGTATCCACAATGTATACAACCGATACAAGGACCCTTGATATCAAGATCATAAATATTGATAACCTCGATCTTATCTGAAAATGATTTTACGAACTGCTTCACCATTTTTCCCAAATTAGTAGAATCGCTGGTATCTTCTGAAACAATGAGTACTTTTTTGCCCTGAGTATCAATTTTTTCTTGGGTCAAGACTCCAGGTTCATAATTAAATTCTCTAATTTGCTCTTTTTGATAATGTTGACTTGTAGGTTGCTTGGTTTCAATAGCTTCAAAAAATTTTTCTCCAAATAGTAACCAACGAGCCCTTCTTTTTGAATATAATAAATCCCAGCTATCTGCAGGGAAATTTCCAACATATTTCATCTCAAGATCATCACAAATTGCATGGATGTAATTTTGAGCTGTATGGTCATAAAAATGAATTGAAGTTGATAAAACAGCAGCATATTTGTCTTTGAAAACATATTGCTTGTTTCTCACAAAAATTAACTCTATAAATCGTTTGTATTGGGAACATACAAGCATTACATATACGGGGAACACCCATATAACTCCATCTGATTCTTTTATAGTATTGATTATGTCGTTAAATTTATCGTTATTTTTTTCAATCACTTTGATTCTTTGAGCGACATCTAAGAAAATGTATTCATGTTCTGGGTGTTTCTTCTTGATATATAAAATATATTGCATTGATACACTTTCTGCGGTCCCCTTTGGTGATCCGTTTAATATAGCGAATTTCATTTTTCTCAAATTTTTTATTAATTTAAATATAGATAAAAAGAACCTAATAAAAGAGTTTCTGGTTAGATAAAAAATATCTCTCCCTTTTTAACAACGTATTCATAGGGCAGTATTGTTATATTGCTATATTTCCTTTTCAGCGAACTTCTTCATTTTTTCAGGTGGATTCTTATTAAATGTACATTCCTTTATACAAATACTGCACCCATATTTTAAAAAACCTATTGCACATTTTTCCACGTCGATATGTGTTAATCTTCCATGAGCTTTTTGAATAGGTATATCATAGATAGCTCCTGTGGGACAAGTTTTCATGCAACTCACGCAATTTTGGCAAAATTTGGAGATCCACTCATAAGAATTTGATTTGGCGATGGGGAGATTAGTGATATTTGTATAAATCACAGCAATACGTTGTCTAGGTCCAAACTCGGGCGTAATTAATAATCCGTGCCGTCCGATTGCACCTAGATCTGCTCGTTGAGCAAGTACTGGATAAATTGATAAACCTCCAAGAGCAGGTCCCGCCTGGACACTATATCCTTTCTTACGTAAAAATTTAGCGATCTTATTAGCTTGCTTTCCCATCTGATAATATGTTTTATGGATCATTACCATTGTCTTTTTGTGAGGAGCTAGCGCTATGAGATCCTTATCCATTTCTTTTATAAATACAATCATATTATCATAGAGAAGTTCTTGGCTTTCAAGAATAAGTTCGGGCGTAAGCTTCGTGTACCCTATTTTATCTACACCAATCAACTTTGCATATTCTTCTAATTCTTGTAAATCTTTTGGAGTAATAGTAGTTAATGGGTTTTTTGGATTTTTCTTAAGACTTTTATAGGATTTTCCAATACCTATTATAGACCTAAGGGCATAAGGTAAAGCCCCAAACGCCATCTTAGCTTTAACTTCAATATTTTTTTCCCGAAAAATTCTAAACCATGTAAAAAATCCAAATTCTGGGGATTCTGGTAATGGTTTAATCGTTTCTTGACCATCCGCCACATAATCTTCTATTGATTTGAAGACTCTTTTACGCATCTGCTTTTCTAAAAACTTATTTTTCATAAAAAAAGGCTCTTTTGCTCGTTTTTGTAATCTATTAAATGAAGAAATATTTCAATCTGTTAATAAATTGTTAAAAATAAGAAAAAAATAAGGATCGAAAAAACCAAATTAGGTTTTTATTGATTCATCTTTCCATCTATAAATTTCTCACCTTTATTTTTGCTTATAAAGCTGAGATCCACGTAAAGAGCAAAATCAAAATTGCTACTATACCTATTAATACAACAGGGAACCATGAAAAAATTACATTCTTTGCATAATTTATCTTAAAGTTCACAGCTTCATGAGGACATAATTCCACACAGCAATAACAAGTTATGCATTTTTTCTTATTCCATTTTGGAATATTTCCTTTCTTAATTTCGGTTGGAGGAGTAATAGCATCTGCAGGACAATTTTCCCAGCACGTAGCACATAACTTGCATTTATTCGGATTGAATTTAACTGTTGCTTTAAAAATAGTTTTTCCAATATAATTTGCTAACCAGCGAGGTAAAGGAGCAGATATGGGTCTGATCTTGGGTTTTTTGAATTTTCGAAATACCTCTTTCACTTGGGATCCCAATACTTCAATCTCTTCCAAATTCATCGTGCCTAGTTTTTTTTCTACTGCTTTTCTTAAATGGACTACGTCTTCTGGATTAAATCCAACAATTTTACAAGCGATTGAATCCAAGGCAACGGGATCATATCCCGCTAAGATTAAATCCATCTTGACCACATCTCCCGCTGATGGACCTTGCCCTTCTTGGCATAGATATCCATCAATTACCGTCAAATGAGGTTTAGATACAGAATAAATGTCTGCTAATGCCGCTGAAAAATGGTCAAGGATCGCTGCTTGAGCATGGGTTTTTGCCTTATTTCCTAATAAAACAGTTCCAAACATATTTTTAATGCAACAAGTGAGTAGACATTGACCATGAGTTTTTATTTTTGGAAGATTAATTATTATGTCTGCTTCTTCTAAAAGTGTAGAGCTAGTAATTTCGTCAAGTTCTAAAGGATCTGGAACTTTATAGATTTTACGCTCCGTTTTTTCAAAGGGAATGCATTCAACCCCTTCTTTATCACATAAAGCTTTTATTTCACTTACCTTCATTGCAATTTCCGTTGTTCCTGGCTTTTGAGTCCCAGCTGAATCGCATACAAATACCTTATTTGGATTAAATTGTTTTACCCAATGGATAACAGCTTCAACCACTTTAGGATGTGTGGTTACTGCACGTTCAGGTGGTTTAGCTCCTAAAATATTTGGTTTTAACAGAATGGTCTTTCCCTCCTTCATAAGAGATTGAGCATTAATAAGCTCAAGGGCATGAAAAACTGCGCTTTCGACGTTTTCAGAATCTATCTTCTGTATTGCCACTTTAGTTTTATTAGACATAATAATATTCAATATTTTTGAGTTAAAAAATATTTTTACTTGAAATTTTTACCAATGCTCCACGCTCTCCCAATATGGTCTCCAATCTTCCAATAATTATTGTCATTCATGGTAAAAACCAAAGGTTTGAATTTTTTTATATCAGGGATTCCATTAGTAAGATATTTTTCCTCCGCATAAGCTCCAGTAATTTCACCAATAAAAATATCATGACCAAATCCTAAATCAACGTTCTTAATCAGTTTACATTCTAAATTTATAGGTGCTTCCATTATCATTGGCGCGGTCTTTAGATCCCCATAAAAGACTTGAAATAATTCAGACTTATTAATATCTATTCCAGAATTAAGTCCACAGTAATCTGTAATCTCCACCATATCTTCAGAGGGAATATTTACACTAAATGTTTCATTCTCCTTGATTCCTTTGTTTGTATAATGCGATTTAGAAGCTGAAATCTGGATCATCGGCGGATGATGCTCTAAAATCTGAACCCATGCAATAGGCATAAAATTTGCCTTACTTTCAATATTTGCTCCAACAATTGTTATTGGCATTGGATAAAGATACAATCCATTTCTAATTTTATTCTTAGTCATATTTTTTTCATTGTATATTATTTATGTTAATTAAAGACAATTATTGTTAAAAGTATATCTAATGTGAGAGAAATTGAATGAAGTTAGTTTAACCATCAAAATATAGAAAGATAAAAATAAAGAATTAATAAATATTTGTCAAGTTTTTCTAAAATCCACCAGCTTGGGTAGCCATTACGGTTATAACATCTTTCTTCGGATGAATACCAATCTTGGCGAATTTCAATTGATCAGGTAAGACTTTTCCCTTGAATATAAATTGGATTGCTAAAATTGGATTTAATTTATACTCTCTTTGCACATTTTTCTTAATATCTGCGATGTTTTGATTTGGATCGACTTCAATTAACTTGATTGCCTGATCAGGAGGAACTCCAGTAAGCCTAAATCTGTATTGGGACATAATTTTCACTTTTTTTTTTGAAACATTTAAATTTACTATTACAAAGATAATAGATAATTTTTTTTTAAGGTCTTTGGTTATTTTTTATACTAATTATGATACTAAGTATGAGTATAAGCAAAAGTATATATGTTTAAAGTTTTTTTAGATCTTTATGAGTGTTTTTCCAATTTCTTCCCGTTCAATTGGTCAAATATTAGTTGAAGCTGGAAAAATTAGCAGAAAAGATATGCGTATTCTATATATATTACGTAACTTAGGACCACAAAGATTTACAACTGTTATTGAAAACTCTGGATTAAGTAGATCTACAGTTTCTAAATACTTACAATATCATATGAATCAAAATAATGTTGAAAAACGAATGTACACAAACCATTCACAGAATATACAAGAAACAAGATATTTTATTACTGAACTAGGTATCGAAAAATTAGGATATGAACTATATCAGAATAAAGAATTAATCTTTTTTAATGAAGCTAGTGGAATAATTACAAGATTAACGGATTTAGTTAATTTTTATATAAGTATTGGAGTAGCTGATTCTATCATCAACCAAATCATAAAAATGATCATGAATATTGGTGATTACTATTTCGATCTAGAGCAAAATAATGACCTTTATCTCTCACTTTTTTATATTTATCTTAATTCCGTGCTTACGCGAGATTTTAAATTTGAAATTAAGGAATTTTGTAAGCACTATAATGTAAAAAAAATCAAGATAGACTATCATATAGATAAGATAATGTCAAGTAAGCTGGGTTTTTACATGTTTAGTAGAGGAGATGATATTTTCTTTTTTCATGAGGAAGATATTTTGGGTAAAATTACATTACAATTGATTAAAGATAAAGTGATTACCGAGATTGTTAGAATCAATTTAGATTTAAAAAAAAAAGCTATGAATTTAGATTTAGATAGGGTCTCAGAGGAGATTTCGGGTGAATTGATTAAACAAGAATACATTTGGGATGCAATAAAAGAACCTTACGAAATTTTAATTGAGAAAATGATTATTAAGTTAGCATTGGATCTAGGTGTTCCCAAAACCTCATTGTGGGATATGTCACTCTTATCCACAAAATTATCAAAACCAAAAGGGGGAACTCTCTCAGTAATTAACATAATTGAAGGATCTAAGCGTTATGAGGATTTAAACTTGGTTTCTATCGCAGGATCAGAAGATTCTCTCTTGGATAATCTCTTGGGGGATATTAAGGGATTTTGCAGTAGTTGTGGTAAAGCTATTTGGAAAAAAGATATTACAAACTCTTGTCCGAGATGTGGGATAAGTTTTGATGCGATTAAGTTGACTAAAGATATTAATAGAGCTAGTGAAATAAGTGTAGAATATAGAAATAAAAATCTTTTAGAAGAGGAAGAAATAGAGTGCCCAAATCCAGAGTGTACTTATCGAGTAAAGATAGGATGGGGAGAATGTCCCCAGTGTGGTAGAAGTTTAAGAACATGATCTTTTTTTGGTGGAATTTAAATAAAATTGTAAAGAAAAATTTACGATTATAAATCCATTTCAACAAAAACTAAATTCATATCTAAAATGGTTGCCAATTCACGCTATCCCTTCAAAGAATTCAAGATTAATGATTTCATTAAACTAAGACTCGAAGGTGATAGAACCAATATTTATGTAAAGAATCAAATTTTTACACAATGCATGTACCTTTTATTAAATATTCCCGAGGATCAAGTAAGAAAATATGATGATATCGATTCAATCGATGAAGCGGCAGAAAATTTGAATAGATCTATGGAGGGTGGTGGTAGGGGGATATATCAAATAGATCCTGAGGAAGAGTTTATGGGACATTGTTCTAATATGCAAGCTTGGGCAGAAAATGACTATGACACAAGAATATTGCACCGTAATTTAGCATTTCCTCTTTTGAAACGGTTATCTGACGTTGGTGATCCTTTAGCTAAAAATCGGATTAAAGAAGAAATCGCATTGAGATATTCAAGTGGTCATGAAACTGTAATGACATTTTTGGCAGATAATGGATATTTGAAGTATTTAAGTCGAGATGAGTTAGAATATTTATTGGATGATAATAAACTTCCAATCATAAGCACATTGGCAAGATTATCTAATGATATAACGATGGTTTTAGAAACTGATTCTGTAAATGTTCGTTTAATAAGGTTGATTAGAGAAGCATCAAAAAATATCGGATATCAGAATATTCCTTTTATTATTTCTCATCTAAATAAAGATTTTTCTGATAAAAGTAAGGAGGTGCTCGTTAAATTAATTTATTCTAATTTTAGAAATCAAAAAGATTTTCCTTTAATCGAATATCTAAATAACCATATTGAATTTTTTAAAGAGCTTGACTTAAATTCAATCATATATGATGATAAGATAATTGGTTTTTTAAAGGGAAACATTCTAAATCTGCGAGAAAACGGCGTAAAGCATATTAATGATATTAAATTGCCTGAAGATGAATACTTAAAAATCGAGGAAATTGATTTAAGTAATAATTTAATTAATGAATTGGATGGAATTGAAAAATTTTGTAATGTTCGAAGATTGAAATTAAATAATAATAAAATATACAACATTGATTTATTAAGCCATCTAAAGGCACTCCAGCATCTTTCCCTTCGGAATAATTCAATTTCTAAAATAGAAAGTATGATCTCATTACCTTTTCTTGAATCATTAGACCTTTCAGGAAACCGGGAGTTAAAAGAATTACCAGAATGGCTGAATAGCTTGCCTGCATTAAATTCCGTAAGCCTTTTGAACTGTAATTTAAAAAAGTTCTCAGATTCAACGTCACGTTACTTTTGGATGAACCAGAATTATAGATTTTACTCCAATTATACACTTGAGGATATTGAATATTATGAAAGCCATTTTAACAGAAAATCGAAATCAGGGAACCAATGTTATAAACATTTCGTTATTTGGTTATTGAAAATGAAAGATCTTAAGAAATTTAATAATATAACATATGAGGATCTTTATCTTTTTGAAGAATTAACTAAAAAAAAGAGCATTTGGAGCGGTAAATTAACCTATGATTTTTTAAAATGGATGGATAATAAAAAGCAAAAAAAAATCACTGATTTTTTATAATAATATGCTATGAAATCTGGAGCATCTTTTCTAAAGGAAGGATTGCTTTTTCAGCGATTTCAGAATGCACTTTTACTTCAAACATGGGATCATCTAAGTTCTCAAGAACATATTTTATAAGCTCTAAAGTATGCTTTTTCATGTTGTAACAAATTAATTTATCTCTTATGGGATAGAAGTGTTTATCTGGAAAATCTTCAGCCAATCTTTTAATTAAACCATCTTCTGTTCCGATAATAAATTTATCTTCTTCACTTTTCGAATTTTTAGAGCGATTATACATTTGAGCCGTGGATCCTACAAAATCCGCTAAATCTCGAACTTCTCTAACGCATTCAGGATGTACCAAAACCAATGCTCCTTTATTTAAATCCCTTGATAATTTTAAATCATCCACGGTAATTTGAGAATGAACGTAGCAATGACCGTTTTCGGGCATCTTAATACACTTAATATTTGATTTTTGTTCGGCATAATCTGCAAGATTGCTATCTGGTCCAAAGAGAACAGAATTTACATCAAATTCTTTCGCAATACTTTTTACAACTCTTACAGCATTCGATGATGTACAACATATATCAGATTCTGCTTTCACCTCCGCCGTGCTGTTAACATAAGTAACTACGGGCAAACCGGGATGAGATTTTTTGTATTCTCTGACCATTTCTGCAGAAAGATATGCAGCCATCGGGCAACAAGATTCTGGATTTGGAAGCAAAACGTGTTTATCTTGGTTTAGAATCGATGCAGTTTCTGCCATAAAATCAACACCAGCAAAAACAATGTATTTAGTATCTGTTTTATCTTTAGCAATTCGAGATAGCCCTAAAGAATCTCCAATATAATCAGCAATATTTTGTATCTCAATGGATTGATAATAATGAGCTAATATTGTCACATCTTTCTTTTTCTTTAACATGCTGATTTTTGCTAATAATTCACTATCCTTCAAAATTTTCTCATTCCTTTCAGTTCTGCTAATTGTTTAAATATAAAATACAAGAGCATATTACTTTTATGCTAAGGAAGATTAAATTAGAATTATATTTATTTGAACTTAGGTGAGAAATATTGACCGAAAATCTACAATTCATTTTAAAACAAGTGTTCTATTATGTTAGTGCTTTTATAAATTCAAAAAAAATTGATGGAAATCAAGTCAGTGAAGAAATTGAAAAAGCAGTTAATCAAAAGTTGAAAAATTTATCAGATCGGGACATTTTCAGAAAAGACTTACAGGATCATATTATTGAAATAGCGAAGAACACTACTATTTATTGTTCTTGGAGCCCTTATGTAGATCATTTCCCATATCAAGACGAAAATTCGGATAGAGATTTCAATACATTAGGGTATTTCCAATTCAATGTGGATCATTATAAAGATAATCCCTCAGAAAAAGAAAAATTAACCCCAATGCTTCTTCAGCAAATTCCTTACTTGGTTTTAGGTGTATTAGCAGAATTATCTAAAAAGGATGAATATAAAGCGATTTATCTAGATCTTGAAAGTCCTCTTTTCATGTTTGCGACATCAAATGGTTGCAAACCAGCAAATATTCAATGGACATCAGAGAATATCGAAAAATACAAAAAAGTAATCTCCTATTGGACTGTTATATATTCTGGGCAGTGGGAAGATTATTCTGATGATCTCTACGATCGGAGAGTTCAAAATAATCTTTCAAATAGGCTATCTGAACTCCATTTTATCCATAGAAACTCTGGATTCATCTATATGGCAGAAGATAACTATGAACGTTTTTTCGAATCTTACATGTTGAAATTTGTGATTGAGCCTACCCCTAGAATGAGAGCAGTTCAATTTTCTTTAAGATCGATTAATGAATCATTAGATCTATTATTTTTAAAAACCCAAACAGATGTCTTTGAGAATTTAAACTATATAGAGGAAAAGATAAAGAATTTGCGATTATTACGTGGGCTAATACAGACTCGATTAAGCATTATTTATAATGAACTTGATTATAATAGAAGAGAGCATTATACAGTGGTATTAAAATATCTCTTAAACGAATTTGACATCAAAGGAATTGCTGAAAGAATTAAAGATAAATTTGAAACAATTTATGAAGCGATTCAAGATTTATATCAAAAACAAAACGAACGAAATCAAAAGAGAACTGAAAAGGGGTTAAATCTTCTCAATTTACTCTTCGGGGCGGGAATTTTAGCCGATTTAGCAGGTGTAATAATGCTAGCTTTTACATTACAAGAAGGAGATCTTCTAACTGTTTTATTAAATAGCATTATAGGGCTTATAATCATTGCAATTTTGGGTGCAACAATTATTTTCTATATATATACTCGAATGATGATGAATAAATCACAAATCCAGAAAGCTGTTGATGCGATAATTGAGGACAATCAAGGAAATATCATACTAATAAAACGTAGGTATCCTCCATATAAGGATTATTACGCTTTACCAGGTGGTGCTGTGGAGAAAGGAGAAACTCCGAAACAAGCTGTTATCAGAGAAATCAAGGAAGAAACAAACTTAGATGTAGAAATAGAAAGTAAGTTAGGAGTCTATGATAAACCCGGAAGAGATCCAAGGGGAGATGTTCATTCCACTGCCTACAAATGCAGAATAGTAGGCAATGAAGATCAAATTAAGAGTGGAGATGACAGTAAGGATGTGATCGTGATTTCGCTTAAAGAGTTGAAAAATATTAAATTAGCGTTTGATCACAAAGAAATGCTAAAAGATGCAAATTATATTTAATAACCTTTTATTTTTTTAATCAAAATGCATTCACTAACTAAAAAGTGTGAAAAAAATGAAACCGTTAATAATACCTAGTCCAAGAAATGGAAAAGAACCTCAAATTCACGAATCAGTATTTATCGCTCCTACTGCCGTGATCATTGGAGACGTTACGATTGGAGAAGGATCCAATATTTGGTTTGGAGCTATACTTAGGGGTGATTGGGGAACAATAATCGTGGGAAAAAATACAAGTATTCAAGAAAACGTTACTATCCATAATGAAGTTAACTCAACGGTCGAAATAGGTGATGATTGTATCATTGGCCATCATGCGATGGTTCATGGACCTTGTACAATTGGAAATGGATGCTTAGTCGGAATTGGTTCAAATGTTTTGCACAGATCGAAAATGGGAGATGGTTCTATGCTTGGAGCTGGAGCAGTGTTAGTAAATAAAGAAGTTCCTCCGAGAATGTTAGCATTAGGGGTCCCAGCAGAGATTAAAAAAGAACTCTCCTCAACTGGAAAACCTATTGGGATGCAATCATCAGGTGTATATGCTATCAATGGTGCAGCGTTCAAAAAATTCTTTAAAGATCATCCCGAATTCTGATTCTCTTTTTTGGTTATATGTTTTTAAAAGATTAATAGAGAATATTTATCTTGTTATCATTTAGTTTAATACGTTTAAAGCAAAAAAGATCATTAATTCTGATTTTTTCTGTCCATTTCTAAAAAACTTATAAACAAAAGCAATATATATAAGAAGTATAGAACAAGAAATCTTATATTCTAAAAATTAAAAAAAATTATTCGAGGCTGAAGAAAATGAACTTTATAAAAACATTTGTGATCTCTTTAGTTATCTATTTAGGTCTAAACACCGTGTTTATGTTTATCGCGATGTTTACTGTATCTGGATATCCTGCAACTGATGTTTGGTATCTCGTTTGTGCCGTTTTTGCCCCAATAACTACATACCCAGGGGCTGCTTGGGTTAACTATGGGATAGTTCCACTTCTTTCTACAACAGATCTCCTTACAGACCTAATGCTATTTCTCTCGTTAGTCGTACCTCCTTTAATTGCATTAATAGTAGCCGCTTTTATAGGTGAAAATAATTTCACTGGTTTTGGCGCTTGGTTTTTAACCGCTTTCCTCTCTTGTTGCTTATATGCCCTGTTTCTTGGTATTGGACAAACATCCTCTGCCTATCTATATCTTGTGTGGGTAGATTTGATAACATCTCTCGAGTATGTTGGTGGGATTATAAACATAATAATGGCGGGAATCGTAAACGGGTTCTTCTATGGATGTATCTGTATATTAATAACGAAAAAATTTTTATAAAATAATTCAAAATATTAAACTTTTTTTTCTCTATTCTTTTTTAATAGTTTAACGAACACATGCATCTTTCATTTTTAACTATATCTATAGAGTTAAAGGATAAATCTAATAAATTGACCATTAATAATTTATTTTCTAAATTAGGTAAACCTAATGTTGTTTTAATGACTTCTAACGCTTCAAGAGTACCTAAAATCCCTGGAGTGACACCAATAACCGGTAAAGGTCCATCTTTAGATGAAAATTTTTCGGGTTCATTAAACACGCACTCATAACATGCTGTTTTTCGAGGAATGATAGTCATTATTTGACCATAAAAGTCTTTAATACCCGCAATTACGCATTTCATATCATATTCAATCGCAGTTCTATTTACTAAAAATTTAGTTCTTAAATTATCACTGCAATCAACGATATAATTTTGCCCATCAACATGCTTCTTAATAGTTTTCTCATCAACATAATCTTTAAAAACCTTGATTTCTACTTCAGAGTTGAGTTTAGAAAGTGTTTCTTTTGCCATAGAAACTTTATCATTATCAATTTGGGTTTCATTATAGAGAATTTGTCTTTGCAAGTTGGAGATTGATACAGTGTCGTTATCAATTATAGTTAATTCCTTTATTCCTGTAGCTACCATATAAAGTGAGAATGGAGATCCTAACCCTCCTGCTCCAATTTGTAGAACTCTAACTTTTGACAGTTTCTCTTGCCCTTTTTCGCCTATTGAAGGAGAAATTATTTGCCTGGAATAACGTTGCTTTTGCTCATTTGTTAACATTTTCATCATCTTTTATTATTTCTTGAATGTTGATGAGAGATTCCTCGACTTCAATTAATGTTATGCCTAAATCTATATTATGTTCGATAAATGCTACTAGAATCACTTGACTAGTAGCACCCATGATCACTACTTGATATTCATTATATTCTACGGTAATATTGCATATTTCTTCATTCAATTCTGTTATTGCTGTTTCCATTGCTTCAAACATTGTAGCCGCCAGAGCCCCTATTTTTTTCTCATTAAAAACCCTCGTTACTCGAGAAGTAATCGTAAGACCATTTCTATTAACTAAGACAGTTCCGATGATGCCTAAAACCGACTCAAGCTTGATAAGTTCTTTTGACAGTTGTTCAACTTGGATGGAATCCATCGACGTTCATTAATCCTATGGAATTAATTTGAACAAATTTAATATAAGGAATATAACTGATTATATACATTTAAAATATATGGTAATAAGATAAACACCATCTATTATTTTAACAATTTAAGAAATAGATTATTTATAGAATCCTTTATTTCCATTAAAGGGTCTATACCTATTACGCCATGCGGGTTGTCTTAATTTAGCGGTTTTTCCAAAGCCACAGTAAGCACAAAATCGCTTGCGTCGATGATAAGAATGCCTTCCACATCGTCTGCAAGTTTTATGACTACTTGCTTTATTTTTTTTTCCCTTACTTTCAGTTCCTTGACCCATAATATCACCTTATGAATCTTTTATTCTCCATCAAATTCTTCTCTATACATTAATTTTTCTTCACTATTTTCTTGAAATAATAATTTTTCGCGATCTTGTCCTATAAAGATAACTGAAGCGCCTCGTATCATGACTGTCCCTAAATCTTTACTTCTCTTCCCACCACGACCGAAATAAATCTCTTTCGCTTCATCCACTATTAAATTCATGTAATTATCGAATTTAACAAGTTTCCCTGTTAGATATGTATTCCAGATTTTTAATTTAATCCGCACTTCTGGCTTTAAAATTGCTTTGCTTAAAGTTCTTGAAATTGTATGTTGCGACATTTGAGTAATCACGTAGATTCTTAATAATAATAGATAGAAATGTAGCGAAAATATAAATATTTTTTTATTCTAAAAGATTTAATTTCTCATTCCTATTTAGGCAATCAATTTCAAATAGAAGCTAACTATGAAAAAAATTGGGATTTTTGATAGTGGTGTTGAAACCCCTGAAGAAATCATAATGGCAGCGGGATTCGTGCCTTTCAGGCTTTTTGGAGATCCAACTCTCCAACCAGAAAAAGCAAACGAACATATTCCCCCTACTCATTGCATTTGGACTAGAAACCTTTTAGAACAAGCAATTGCAGGTTTAGATGAAGATATTGTTGGGATTGTTTCCAGTCACGGATGTGATAGGACCAATCGTGAATTTGATATCTGGTTAGAATGTCTAAATTACAAGTTCATGTTCTTTCTCAATTCACCACGCAAGCGTGATGATGTCGCCTTAAAATTCTTTATCGATGATCTAATAGAATTCAAAAATCAATTACAGGATACATTTAATATCGAAATTACAGATGAAAAATTGAAAGAATCTATCCAAAAAATGAACAAGATTCGTAAGTTACTCAAAGAAATATCCGAATATCGGACCAAATACATGTTAAAAGGCTCTGAATTTCATGCTCTAGTAAAAAAAGTTCAACAATATCCAAAAGAAGATGCACTTCACATATTAGAAACACGCTTGAAGGAGTTAAAAGAGTCTCGCGTTTTAATTTCTAATGATATGAAGCCAATACTACTAACAGGATCCGATATTGATGATACCGAACTCATTGTTCTACTCGAATCTCTTGGATTTCACGTGATAATTGATGATTTGGGGGTGGGTACTAAGTACTTCTGGAATTCAGTAAGTGAAAATGAAAACCCTATAGAAGCCATAGCAAAATATCATATTACTAAACCTATCTATTCCACTAAATTTCCATCGTATGAACGATACAACGTCCTCGAGTTTCTTGCTAAAAAGTATCAAGTTGTTGGCGTCATAAATATTGCACAAAAATTTTGCGAACCCGTCCTCTATGACCATCCCTATCTGCATAAGAAGTTTAAGGAACTTGGAATTCCATATCTATTTGTTGAGATGACTTACAACCGCGAATCATATTCTCAATTAAATACTCGATTCTCAGCATTTGCTGAGATGATTTAGGAGGGAAAAAAATGTCAGCAAAAGAAAAATCGATAAAACCCCAACATAATAAAATGTTGAATGCCACCCAAGGGCTAAAAAACATTATGGGAAGGCATTTTTTGGCCATTGAGCAAGCATATCGCGACGGAAAACCTACAGCTTGGGCAACCTCGGGAAGTCCAGTAGAAATGCTCTATGCGATGGATGTGCAACCCATGCTCCCCGAAAATTCAGCCACCGTATCAGCAGCTCAAAAATATTCGCAAAACTTTATTGAGTTAGCTGAAGCTGAGGGATTTTCTTACGATTTATGTTCTTATTTCAAAACCAACGTGGGAGCTGTCTTAACCAATGCTGGAATGGCTGAGGGGGGCACTCGAAAGCCATCCTTTATGCTCTCCACTGACGTCATTTGTGATACCCATGTGAATTGGTTTCAAGTTCAAGCAGAACGATTCAACGTCCCTCATTATAGTATTGATGTTCCACACGTCGTAAGCAATACCACTAATCGTCAATATAATTATTTTAAAAAATATGTCACCGAACAACTCTATGAATTCATCGAGTTCATTCAAGAAGTCACTGGACACGAGTATAATGAAGAAAACGCAAGACAAGTATCTGAAAATTCGTGGAACTTAAGTAAAGTATGGCAGGACATCTATGAGTTGAGAAAATGCATCCCTTGTCCTATTTCAACTCGAGATACATTCGGTGGATTATTTCCCCTTTTTACAATGCCTGGATTGAAAGAACCTATCAAATTGTACAAGAGGATGTACAAAGAAGCGAAAATGAGAGTTGATGAAGGAATTGGAGCTTTGGAGAAAGAGGATTTTAGGCTCATGTTCGAAGGCATACCTTTTTGGTACAATTTGAAATACTTCGGACAACTTGAGCGATGGAATGCCATAATTGTATATGAACCTTATACATATGCTTTCAGCAAATACATGAATCCAAAAGTGACCAAGGAAATGGTACTAAACAAACCCATTGAAGCAATGTCAGAATTAATGCTAAGCTTTTGGTATGTTTACGATTTA
>Ga0307426_1000195_pt1 | contig 39829 bp, 34 predicted proteins | sample SalMarWE160340MG_FD_202165 | JGI IMG/M metagenome (GOLD analysis project Ga0307426, IMG submission 202165) | Salt marsh sediment microbial communities from the Plum Island Ecosystem LTER, Massachusetts, United States - WE1603-40 | ecosystem: Environmental > Aquatic > Marine > Intertidal zone >... | reverse complement strand
TGCTTCAGGATATTCAGGGGCCGAAGATTCGGGTGGGCACTTTTCCGGGCGGCTACATCCGCCTGGCGCGCGGAGACGAGGTGAGGCTTGTGGCCGGAACCGGGTCAGGTGACGATCGCACGATTCACGTGGGATACCCGTTCCTCCTCGAGGACATCGCCGCCGGGTGCGAGGTGGTGCTCGCCGACGGTCTCGTCCGCCTGCATGTCACCGGTCAGAACGGCGGGTCTCTCGTTGCGAAGGTGACACAAGGCGGTGCGGTCGGTGACCACCAAGGCGCCGCGTTCCCGCACACTCACCTCCGGGTGCAGACGGTGACCGAAAAAGACGAGGACGACCTCGCGTTCGGCAGAACGATCGGGGTCGACTACGTCGCCGCCTCGTTCGTGCGCACCGCCGAAGATGTGCAGAAGGTCAAGAGTCTGTCAGGCGTTCCGGTGATCGCCAAGATCGAGCGGGCCGTAGCTCTGGCCAACCTCGATGAGATCCTCTCCGCTGCCGACGGTGTGATGGTCGCTCGAGGGGATCTCGGCGTCGAACTGCCATTGGAGCGGCTACCTGCCGTCCAGCTCGAGATCCTCAGGCGGACGAACGCGGCAGGGTTGATCTCGGTGACCGCGACGGAGATGCTGGAATCCATGAAGCACAGTGCACGACCGACACGTGCAGAGGTGACGGACGTGGCCACAGCGGTCATGGAAGGCACCGACGCGGTGATGCTCTCCGGTGAGACGGCGGTGGGTGACTTCCCGATCGAGACCGTCGCGATGATGCACCGGATCCTCGAAGAAGCCGACAAACCCAAGCCGACGCACGACTCCGTCCGGTTCCTGACAGGTCAGGACCTGTTCGCGTCGGCGACGACCAGGGCGGCGGTCGAGGCATCGGCGGATCTCGAGATGGACACCATCGTCGCGTTCACGGAGTCGGGAGCGACTGCCCGTCTCCTGTCGAAGTACCGACCGGAGGCCCGCATCATGGCGTTCAGCGCTGTCGAGGAGACCGTACGGCGGATGGCCCTCTACAGGGGAGTGACGCCTCTGGCATGCGAGCGATTCGAGTCGACAGACGACATGATCGAGATGGCCGACCGCTATCTCGTGGCCGGGGGTCTCTGTTCTCGTGGGATGGGTGTGGTCGTTGTGGCCGGCACTCCTCCCAACCGAAGCGCCTCCACCAACCTGTTCAAGCTCCACACGGTCGGAGGCGACCTGTAGGCTTGCGGCGACGAGGGAGCGCATGATGGGTCAGAGGATCGAAGTAGCGGCCGAAACGCACGGCGACATCGCCGTCTTCGCTACCGATCGGACGATCACCGGACAGGATGCCGGGGTCTTTGGAAGGGCGGGCCCGTTCGAAGGATTTGGAGGAGTGGTCGCCGAACGCCTCTTCCACGCCGATCCCGCGATCGAGCACGTGTTCGCCCAGTTCAATGTCGTCTCCGTGCGTCGTAACGGTGGGTGGGATGACGGAACCCTGGAGCGGGCATCCGAAGAGATCAGTGGAGTGTTCGTGGTCTACTAGGGGTGCTTTGCCCTCCGTCACCAGCTTCAGGAAGCTTTGCTGGTGGGAACGGCCCCCTCCGTCCTCGGCCTTCGGCCTCGGCCACCTCCCCCAACACTCGCTTCGCTCGCGAGGGGAGGAAACAGAAACGGCCCCCTCCGTCCTCGGCCTTCGGCCTCGGCCACCTCTAGCGTCGGGCTTCGCCCTCCTGGGGGAGGAAACGGCGAGCCGTACCGACGGTACTGGGTGCGAGGCACCAGGGACCAGGTACCGCTCGGCGGAGCCGAGCGCTAGGGGGCCGTCGGGGTCGTAGTGGTCGTCGTAGTGGTGGTCGTCTCGGTCGTTGTTGTGGGGCAGGGAATCGGCTCCGAACCGTCCTCTGGTGGGATCATGCACGGGTTGACCTGAACCTTCCGAGGTTCCGGACGGTAGCGAACCGTCCAAGTCTTCGTGTCGACGTGGCCATCCGGGTATTCGATATCCCTGGTGACGATCACGCTCCAGCCGATCCTTCCCTTCTGATCCTCGATTTCCTCGCCAGGGGCGAGTTCGGGGTTCGCGGTGTACTCCGTGGAAGGATCGGTTTGGTCGAACCGGCCCGAGACGCTAGCCGTGACGATCCGGCCCGTGCCGTCGCCCTCTGACGTGACGGTTGCGTACGTCTTGCCGCCTTTCTGCTCGCCGACGATGGTCCTCCCGCCATTGTCGCCGTAGAAGCTGATGGTCAAGGAGGTGTCTGTGTACGACGTCTTGATGAGGATCGCCGCATCGGAGTCGTTGCGGAAGATGAGATTCGGTGCTGGCCAAGAGATCGTTGCCTCATGGCCCTCCGGATAGCGGGTGAAGTAGTAGCTGTGCGGCTTGTGTGTGATGTCCTCATACCCGCCATAGAACACTGCGTTGTAGAACGTTGTCGCGAACTGGCTGACACCGCCGCCGATCGTGTCGACCATTTCGCCGTTGATGATCGTGTGATCAGGAAGGAAGCCACGAGCAGTGTCCCTCTCACCGACGTACTCGTTGATCGAAAACTCCTCGCCTGGGAGAACGATCGCTCCATCGATGATGTCCGCCATCAGATGGATGTTCGTGACTCTGTTCTGGCAGCATGAGTGGTAGGTCGTGAACTGCGACACGAGGTGCTTGATGTCCAGGGCTTCGGCATCTTCGGCGGTGAATCCGGGCTGTGCGTCGTTCTCGTAGGGGAGGACACCGGAGCGGACCGCAAGTCTCGATGCAGCCAAGAGTGCCTGGGCGGTCGCGTTCGGATCGACGATCTCACCGGGATGGCCGGGAATGACCTGAACGGTGCCGTCGTCGGCTATCTCGAAAGAGGCGTCCTCCGGGGCGACACCGAGGGTGGCACTCTCCGGGGCGAGGATCGCAGCCACCTCGTCAGGATCGAACGACAGCTCGATGTGGGCGGGGGAGTCGTGGATGACTCTGCTTCTGAACGCAGACGCGAGTTGCCCGGATGTGAACACCACCGACAGATCCGGACTCGTCCGGGACAAGGTGATCGGTGACTCGATCATCTTTTCGGCCTCGACGACTGCCGCGGCGACGTCGCCGTCGGTGAGTTCCGGGGCTATGTCCGTCTCCGGAAGGGTCACGGTGGGATGGGTCGGATCGAGCATGACATCGAGGATGAGTTGCGAAGCCGGCCCTCTGTCGATGCCGACACCCTCCCTCGGGTAGCGGGCGACAGCCTTTCCATCTTCGACTTCGACAGCCCCATTGAACGCGTGGTTCGTGAACGCCGACTCGTCCCAGTAGTCGAACACGTCGCTCAGCTCCTGGGAGTCGAGCGATCCGGTCAGGGGAATACGTGTCGTGCCGAACAGGTGGCCGACCCACCAGCCGAACTGGTCGGGGATTGAACCATCCCTTCCGGCTGCAAGCGCCAACTGGGTCATTCCTGTCCGGTCCAGTGCGAAATCCACCGCATCAGGTTCGAGCTGTTGGGTGGTGTCGCCCACCTTCAAGACTGCTGGTGCAGACGCCAGCGAATCCTCGAGGCTGAGCAGCTTCAGTTCGGCTGCCACCGTATCGCTGCCCGAGAGATCGGTGGAGGCGGCGTAGACGTGGTGGAGTACCTTGCCGCTGTGGAGAGCCCTGTCGATACCAAATGCACCGAGGGCGAGCAGCAAGAGGGTGGCGAGCGCACCCAAAGTGACAATGGTGATGCGAGAAGTGCGTGACATGATCGAACCTGGACGCCCGCAGGATAGTCGATCTCCACGTCAGGGCGGCCCTACCATTCGAGCGTGATCGTGTTTCCCGACGTCCAGACCGGCGACGACATCCGTCTGTCCGCTTCGACGTTCGTCGCGTACCGGGAGTGCCCGGACTACGCGAAGTCGCGGCTCGAACAGGTGTGGGGCCCCGATTCGATCGCCGGCTTCAAGGGGGGCCTGGCGCATCAGCTGTTCGCGCGACATCTGACATCGGGTCCCATTCCCCCCGAGGACGTCGCGCGGGCCTGTCGGGAAGAGATCGGCGCTTCGAACCTGAACCACAAGATGGGTCCTCTCGGAATCAAGCCGTCGGACCTCGACAGGGTGATCGGAGAGGTCGGGGCCCTGTATGACCGTTTCCGGCAGTTCCCCACAGACGGGTTCCAGGGGGCGGAGGTGCCGCTGGAGGCGAACCCTCTCGAAGGGGTCACATTGCACGGCAAGGTCGACGCGGTGTTCAGCGATGACTCGGGCGTTCGGCTGGTCGACTGGAAGACCGGCGACGTGGGCGATGTCGACGACCAGCTCGGCTTCTACGCGTTGCTGTGGTCACTCGATCGGGGAAGTCTGCCCAGCTCGGTCGAGGCGGTGTCGATACGCACAGGTGAGCGCCATCTGTCCCACCCCGAGCCGGCGACCGTGACGGACACCGCTCGGCAGGTGGCCGACATGGTCGACTCGTTGCGAGCAGCGTGGCACGAGAACCGGGGGATCGAACGAGTGGGTGGCCCGTGGTGTCGCTACTGCGGCCTACTCCAAACGTGCGACGAGGGCCGGTCGGCCACTTCGCTGTGAGAGTCAGTGGTCACCTTCGCGATCGCCGGGCTCGTCGCCGGTGGACGCAGAGATCGTTCCGTGCTCGCACGTGGCGTGGAACGTCGATGTGTGCTCTTCACTCTCGAAAGTGATCTCCACCGCCGAGTCGCTCACCTCGTGCTGGACCACCTGATAGCCGGCCAGCGGCGCCGCGGATTTGAACACGATCCGGTTCCCGTCGCAAGCTACCTTCACCCACCCTCCATCGAGGTCGTATCGTTCGTCCCGTGTAGTCGTCGTGGTGGTGGTCTGGGATGCCGGTGCCGTGGTGGTCGTCGTGTTCGCCGACGTGGTCGTGGTGGGGGTGCCGGCCTGGCCCTCGGTGGTCGATGTGAAGGTTGGGAGGCTGGTGGCCGGCTCCTGGGAGAAATCCACCAGAGCCGGAACTGCCGAGCGAGATGGCCTGTCGGTGACTTGGTCTCTGACGAGCGCGACTGCTTGACTGGCCAGCGCCACCGCCAGAACCGTGCCCGCGAGCCAGGCGGCGAACAGACCGAGCCGTCGAGTGTTCACGATGGCAGTCTGGCTGGATACGGAGCATCTGGTCGGTAAGGAGAGGTTAAGGATGCGCTAAGCGGGCTGTGCATTCGATCAATCGCAGATAGGGTTTCCGTTCGTGGCATCCGTGCTGATCATCGAGGACGATGTTCGAATCCGTCAGACGCTCTCCGCGCTCCTCGCCGACAGGGGACACGACGTCGAATCGGTCGGAGCGGGGATGGCGGGGCTCGAGGCGACCTTGTCGCGGAACCGCGATGTGGTGATTCTCGATCTTGGGCTGCCCGATATCGACGGCGCCGAACTCCTCAAGATGATTCGGGCGGTGACATCCACACCCGTGATCATTGCCACTGCCCGTGACGACGAGCAGGAGATCGTGCGGCTGCTCGACGCCGGCGCCGACGATTACGTGGTCAAGCCGTTCTCCGCACGGCACCTTGATGCAAGAATCCGAGCAGTGCTCCGGCGCGGCGCGACCACCGACGACGACAAGGTCATCGAGCTGGGAGATCTGGTGATCGACACGACATCGAGGGAAGTGTCGCTCGCGGGGAGGGTGGTGTCGTTGAGCAAGAAGGAGTTCGATCTGCTCGCCTATCTCGCGACGCGGCCCGGTACGGTGATCGGCAAGCGAGAGCTGCTTGCAGAGGTGTGGCGTCAGCCGTACGGGGGAGCGGACAAGACTGTCGACGTGCACCTGTCGTGGTTGCGTAAGAAGCTCGGTGAAACGGCAGCCGAACCAAGGTATCTGCACACGGTGCGGGGTGTAGGTGTCAAGCTGGTGGTGCCGTGAGAAGAAGGCTCGCCGTGGTCTCCGCGGCCGTCACGGCGATGGTGGTACTGGCCTTTCTCATCCCCCTCGCCGGCATGGTCAAGACCCTCGCCCGTGATCGGGTCCTGGTAGCCGCCGAGCGGGACGCACAGATCTTCGCGCAGACCCTGAGCCCGTACATCGTCGGCGGCGACCCCGACGACGTTGCGTCTGTGGTGGGCTCCGGCGAGCTGTCGGGAGGCGGGGTGCTGTCGATCATCCTCCCGGACGGGACCGTCGTTGGTGCACCCGCCTCCCTCGACGACGGGTACCGGCGGGCTGTAGAAGGGGAGGCCTTCCGAGAGCCGCTCGACGGTGGAGAAGCCATCTGGGTGCCGGTAGCACTGAGCCAGACGTTGGGGACGGCCGTCGTCCGAGTGTTCGTCGCCAAGGACCTTCTCACGCGCAACGTATTGTCCTCGTGGCTGATCCTGGGATCGCTGGGGGTCGCCCTCGTCGCACTCTCCGCGCTTGTCGCCGATCGGCTTGCACGATCTGTCGTGCATCCGGTGCAGGACCTCTCTCAGGCGGCGCACCTTCTCGGCGAAGGTGACCTCTCGGTTCGAGTGAGTCCTGACGGTCCGCCAGAAGTCGTCGAGGTCGGAGAGGCCTTCAATCGGCTCGCCGGAAGGGTCGGCGACCTCCTCGAAGAGGAACGGCGCAACGCCGCCGATCTGTCCCACCGGCTCCGTACGCCCCTCACCGCACTCAGGCTGGAGATCGAGTCGATGCCTGATCGCACGGATCGTCTCACCGACGCGCTCGACGAGCTGGAACGCACGGTCGACTATGTGATCCGACAGGCCCGTCGGCCAGTGCGAGAAGGCATTGGTGCACGTACGGATCTTGGGGGGGTCGTCGAAGAGAGAGTGGCGTTCTGGGGCGCACTTGCCGACGATCAGGGGAGGGACTGGTCGGCTGATGTTCAGGGCGGTCCGTACGTGGTCCAAGTGACCCGGGAAGACGCCGCAGCGATGGTCGATGCGCTGCTGGGCAACGTCCTCGCACATACGCCCGAAGGGGTGGGATTCCGAGTGCGGGTCCAGGCGAGAGGTGGGAACGTGAGCCTGGTGGTCGACGACTCAGGTCCAGGTTTCACCGACGTGGGATCGGTGCGTCGCGGTCAGTCCAGTACCGGATCGACGGGCCTTGGTCTCGACATCGTTCGACGGACGGCCGAGTCCACCGGCGGGACCTTGACGATCGGGCAGAGCCTGGGCGGGGGAGGACGCGTGGAGGTCGTGTTCGGCCGGACGTGACGGGTTCATGTGGGACAATCTCAGGGTGGAACGCCTGATCTCTCCAGTAGCACGGCTACGCGCGTCGCTGGACGCGCTCGCGGAGCAGGTCGAGCGGTTCCGTTTCGAGCTTCCCTCCGAGAATCGATCCAACCGTCTAGAGCTGAGAGATGAGCTGACCCGAAGCGTTCGCGGGTATCTGATTCCCCGACTGGGTGATCTCGACGGAGACGTGGTTGCGGTCGTCGTCGGATCGACGGGGAGCGGCAAGTCGACACTCGTGAACACGCTGGCCGGGAAGAAGATCACGCCTACGGGTGCGCTTCGACCGACGACGACCGCACCAGTCGTGTGGTGCCACGCCGATCGGGCAGACGCCTACAGGACCGGGTTCCTCGCCGCTGTCGAGCCGACCATCGTGGGAGACGAAGAACTCATCCTTCGCGGAGTCACCCTGGTCGATGCACCGGATTTCGACTCCGTGGTGACCGAGCATCGGGAAGTCGCCGAGGATCTCCTGGCGGTTGCCGACCTGTGCGTGTTCGTGACCAGCGCGCAACGGTACGCCGATGCTGTCCCGTGGGAGTTTCTCGAGCAGGCGACCCGACGTGGAGTGCCGACGATGTTTGTGGTCAACCGATTGCCGGCCGACGGCAGGGACGGCATCGTGAACGACTACCGGCGCCACCTCGCCGAGCGAGGCATCGTGCACGGTGGTGTGACGCTCATCGAGATAGAAGAACAGGCGACCGTCGATGGCCGGCTGCCGTCGTCGACGGTCGCCTCCGTCAGGGAAGCGCTGGAGCGGCTGGCCGATCCCGTCGACCGTCACCGAGTCCTGATCGACGCCACGCGCGGAACGGTCGCCGACGTCGTGGCGCGATCTGAGCAGCTCGCCAAGGAGGCCCGTCGCGACGCGCGCGAGGCTCAAGCGTTGGCAGACATAGCGAAGGATGCGTACGCCGACCAACACGTAGAAGTCGCTCGTTCGTTGAAAGAGGGAACGCTCATCAGAGCCGAGGTGGCGGCACGATGGCAGAGGTTCCTCGGCACCGGCAGGTTCCTCAAGGCGGTTGGTGATCGGCTCGGCAATCTCGGCCGGGTGTTCGCGGACAGACCCTCCCAGGTAGACCCTGATGCGCGCAGGGCGCTTGCAACGGAAGTAGAGCGGCATCTCGACGCGGCAGCTGCACGAGCTGCAACCTCCTGGGAACTCGATCACGCCGGCAAGACGCTTCTCGAGGAGGGAAGGTTGTGGCGTTCAACCCCAGGCCTCGAACGTCGACTCGAGGAGACGATGGACGAGTGGGTCGTAGACGTCGGGACGCTCGTCTCGGAACAAGGCAGCGACAGGAAACGTCGGGCGCAGATCGGTTCGCTCGGGGTGAACGCTGCGGCAGTCGTTGCGATTGTCGCGATCTTCTCACAGACAGGTGGACTCACCGGCGGTGAGTTGGGTGTCGCCGCCGGGGCAGCGGCACTCCAGCAGAAGCTTCTCGAGCAGGTGTTCGGGACCGCAGAGGTCAGGTCGATGGTTTCGGGTGCGCGCGACACGCTGCTTGCACGCCTCCAGACCGTGTTCGATCACGAGTCCAGCCGGTTCACCGAGAGAGTCGCAGGGCTCGGCTCGCATTCATCCGTCGACCTCGAGGCCACCATCGTGGCCGTGCGTGACGCTGCGGAGAGATTCTATGGCACCTGATCCGGGCAAAGCACTCGACACGCTCGACATCATCGTGACCAAGGCTCGGGACCTCACCGGCGATGACCGGCTCGAAGCCTACGCGCGGCTGTCCACGCAGACGAGGTCACGGCTCGGGTTCCTTGGCGAGACGGTCGTCGTAGCGCTCGCCGGCGGAACGGGCGTCGGCAAATCCAGCCTTCTGAACGCGATCGCCGGGACGCACGTTGTGCCCACCGGCACGATCCGACCGACGACCGATCGTCCCCGGGTGTGGATGCCGGCAACACCGGAACCCGGCCTGACCCGGCTCCTCGACTCGTTCGGGATCGACGAGCGGATCGGACACTCGGGACGGATCGACGTCGCGATCATCGACCTCCCCGATTTCGACTCGATCGACCTGGGACATCGGGAAGTGGTCGAACGACTCGTCCCTCTGGTCGACGCCATCGTGTGGGTGTTCGACCCGCAGAAGTACGCCGACCGGGCCATGCACGAGGGCTACCTGCGGCCCCTCTCGGGCCATCGGGACCGGTTTCTGTTCGTCCTCAACCAGATCGATCTCTTCGGTCCGGGGGAACTCGATCTGGTGAAAGCCGATCTACTCACTCGTCTCGCCGAGGACGGCATTGCCGACGCCGAGCTGTTCACGACGGTCACCGCGGAGGGTCGCCTCGCCGGCATCGATCGACTCAGGCGATTCATCGAGGACAGGCTCCTCGCGAAGCAGCTCGTGCTCGAGAAACTCGCGCACGACCTGGCGAACGCCGTCGAAGGTATCGGATCGGTGGTAGGGGTGGGTGACGGATTGGACTTCGATCGCCGATGGATGCACACCAGCGACACCTCGGCAGGGTTGCTCGCCGATGTCGTCGCCGGTCCGCCAGAGATCGCCACAATCGAACGAGTGGGACGCAGACTCGCAGTTCGGTCGAGCCCCGCAGCGATGTTCGTACGTGCCGAGGAACCGCTTCGACCGGAGGCCCACGGACGACAGGACGCCGCCATCCAGGCAGCCTCCGGCGAAATCGACACGTTCATCACCGATCTTGCGTTTGAGTCGGGGGGCTTTTTCGGGGCGCGGCTCCGCGCGCGATTCGAGCCGGCGGACGTCTCACGTCAAGTGCGGAGGTCGCTCGAAGGTACGAAGCTCGCGGATATGCCGGCCCTGGTCGCGTCTGCATGGTGGAAGGTCGCCTCGGTGGCGGAGTGGCTCATGGTCGTCGCCGTCGTAGGGTCGATCATGTGGGCATGGGCGAAGCCCACCACGCTCGAGAGGGGCTCGTGGCCATGGCCCGTCATCGTGGGGCTCGCAGCCGTGCTGGTCGGTGTCGGGTTGGTCCGCGTCGTCTGGGCGAGTGGAACCAGAGCCGGAAGGAGAGCGGCCATCGCGTATCGGGAGGCCGTCGTCACGTCGGTCGACTCACAACTCGATCGTCGCCTCGGGGTCGATCTACGTACAGTGATCAGGGACCGCGCGGAACTCGTCGGGCTGCTCACGGAGCTGTCGATCGAGGCCACCAAGCTGGAGGCGGCGGTACCCACCGTCTAGCCTGACCCCAATGAATCCCGAGATCCTCCGCCAACTCATCACCACCGGCGTCGTTCTTCTCGGAACGGTCTCAGTCTGGCTGATCTTGAACCGGACGGTCGCGCATTGGGTGGAGAGGATCGGGACAGGAGACGGCATCTCGGATGCCGAGCGGCGTCAGCGAGCGACAACGCTGTGGGGAGGGATCCGCCGGGTGATGCTGGCCATCTTCGGTCTCGTCGTCGTACTGACAGTCATGAATCTCTGGAACATCCCGATCGGCTCGTTCATAGCGATCGGTTCGGCCGTCGGCGTAGCCGTCGGCTTCGGTGCTCAGAGCGTCGTCAAGGATGTCATCGCGGGGTTTCTCATCTTGGTCGAGAATCAGTTCGCGATTGGTGACGTTGTGAGAATCGCGGGCATCGCCGGCTCCGTGCAGGAGATGCGGCTCAGAGTCACGGTCCTGCGCGATCTGGACGGCTACGTACACTACGTCCCCAACGGCACGATCGCCGTCGCTTCGAACTACACGAGCATGTTCTCGAGGGTGGTGCTCACCGTCGGCATCTCGTACTCCAGCGATGTGGACCTTGCCATCCAAGTGATGGGAGACGAGCTCTCGGCCATGGCCGACGACCACCCGACGGAGGTGCTGGAACCACCCCAGATGCTGGGCGTTGAGGAGCTGGGTAACTCGGCAGTCTCTCTGCGGGCGTTGATGGTGGTCGGACCGCAAGATCGATGGGCGATGCGTAGAGAGGCGTTGCGACGGATCAAGAAACGATTCGACAGCGAAGGCATCGAGATCCCATTCCAGCAGGTGACCGTCCATATGTCGCCGCCTCCCCCTGCGGCTGCACCCCCCGGCTAGCGGCTACAGTTCGTCGGATCCGGAGGGACCATGACGGAATGGCGGGAGTGGCAGGCGTGGCGCCGCGTGACGGCAGTATCGCTCAACGCCGTTTCGAGTGCGGCAGCCGTCGGTGCCGAGGCTGCCGCCGCCCTGGAACAGCTGGCTGCGAGCGTCGCGGCCTACGCTCCGGAGTCGTACCCGGAGGCGATCGAGGATGCTGTCGAGCTGCTCGTTGACCGTCAAGCGGTGCGGGCGCCGGTCCTCGCGCTCTGCAATGAGATCTATCTCGCACTAGGAGAGGGCCCCGAGCGTGTCGTCGACGTCGCACGTGAGTTCGCCGAACGTTTGAGCGTGTCGACGGGAAAGATCGGTGCGGAAGGTGCGAGCCTGATCGGGGAAGGGACGACCGTCCTGGTCCATGGTGTCTCCCGTTCGGTGAGGGCGGTCCTCGACGCAGCGAAGGAGCACACGTCGTTCCAGGTGTGTTGCACCGAGGCGATGCCCGGTGGCGAGGGTCTGGAGATGGCGGCGGAACTCACCCGCGCCGGCTTCGACGTCGAGATAGTCGACGACGATTCGGCCGTCGAGTATCTCCCAGGCGTCGACCTGGTGTTGTCTGGCGCGGATGCCATTGGTCCTCACAGAGCTGTTACCAAGGCCGGCATACGCCGTCTCGCTTCTGCGGCGATGGTCGCTGGAGTAGACCGATATCTGACCGCCGGTCGAGACAAGATCCTGCCGGTCGACCTGTTCCATATCACGTCCCAGCTGAGCTGGAGGCGGTCTCTCTCAGAAGTCGTTGAGCTGGACCAGTTCACTGCGATCGTTTCGGATGTCGGCATCTTGGCCATCGATGACATACCGGGCCTCACCATCGAACGATCCGTCGCACCGGAACTCGCCTGACTCAATCGCCGATCGGCGCGACCACCTTCAGCCCGTGCGGCAGTGCCGAGAACCGCACCACGCTTGGACTGCCGAGTGACTCGCCGTCCGCTTGGAGCGGTGATGGGGGATCCGACCACACCTCGACTTCGGGGACATCGGGCCACACGTGCACTCCGCCGATCGAGGAGAGGTCCCGGCCGGCCATGGCCGCGGTGAGGATCCGTGGCACGTTTGTGACCGTGAGACGCTCGATCACAAGCACGGCCAGGCCTTTGTGTGGTGCCGTTGAGACTCTCAGGGGGAGGCGTCCGAAGTAGGTGTAGAGGTCGTGTATCTGAACCAGGACCGCCGCAGCGTCTGTCGACTGCACTCCTTCCTGGACGCGCATCGTCGGTGGTGGTCTGCCGTCGCGTGACCACACCACCGAAGCGGTCGACCGGGCGTAGTGGAGACCACCGAACCAGTACTTGCGGTACGGCTCCAGATTGGACAGGCGCACGACCTCGGCGTCGAAGCCGAGACCCGTGGCGAACGTGGCGTATCGAACCGTCGTGCTGTCGGTGGTTTCGACGGAGATGCGGGCGAGTGCCGTCCGAACGGCAGGCGGTTGGGATGCCAGGTAGGACGCCGCCCTCGCCGGTCTCGCCGGGATACCAAGGATGCGTGCGAGGACGTTCGTGGTGCCGGCCGGGATGACCCCGAGGGTCGTCTCCGTACCGGCGATTCCGTTGACGACATGGTGGACGACCCCGTCCCCGCCCATTGCGGCCACGATGTTGGTCCCCTCGTGAGCCGCCTGCAGCGCCCGAGCCTCTACACCGCCGGCACTCGTCGGCCATGCCGTCTCGACCTCGTACGCGCGAGACAGACGTGCCACCACCGTGCGGTGGAGGCCACCGGTGAAGCGAGAGGCGGCAGGATTCGCTATCAGCAGCAGCGAGCGCATCCGGCAAGGCTACCGCTGGTCCTCAAGGATCGGATCTTTCCCTCCGATACCTCCAGCTATGAACGGCTCACGGCACGCCGCCACCTACGAAACAGGCGGCGAAGGGGCACTGCTCGGAGCAGCGGCCGGAGACATGCTGGTTTCGGGCACCCGTCGAGCCTACGGCGCGACGGTGCAACAGATGGTGCTCACCGCCTACCACCTCCTCCAATCCCAACCCGTCGAAGGGGAGACCATCGCAACGCACTTGCTCGAATTCGCGTACCCGTCGGATGGGCGTGCGAGTGTGTATCGATCGCCGTCACCGTGGCTAGCGGCGTTCATCGACGAGGCGAAACTGTCGCCGCCAACGCCGATGCCGTTCTTGAACGCCGGTGCGGCGATCAGGGCCGTACCGGTAGGCGTCTGGTTCAGGAAAGAGCCTCAGGCGTTGATCGATGGTGCGATGGAAGCGATCCACGCCACCCACACCCGGCCGGAATCGTCGATTGTCGGAAGCGTCATCGCGGGCATGGTCGCGGCAGCAGGATATGGGCAGTCGGGTCGCGATCTGGTGAACGGCGCCGTCGAGGTCGCTCGCCGAGCCGAGAAGACACTCGAGGTGAGGACACTCATCCCGGCCATGCTCGAGCGCGCGACCGAGCTCATTGCAAGCAGCGCCAAGGATGTGTCCGTCGAGGTGCTGTCGTGGGGGGCGAACGACACCGAAGTCGAGGTCATCGTGATGGTCGTCGCGCTCGCGTCGCCGGCGTTCGAAGAAGCGTCGGTCGTGGTGCGAAATGCTGCGGGCGTCGTCTCACACGCGGAAGCGGTTGCCCCACTCGTGGGGGCCGTGGTTGGCGCCCGAAGCGGGCTGCACAAATGGCCGTGGCCGCTTCCAAACGACCTCTGGTTCGCAGAGCTGGGTCGACGCCTCGCCCGGCAGAACGCCGGCGTCGAGGACCTTCCCGACCCCTATGCGGTCGAGGAGGTGCTCAACTACGAGCTCGCGACGGACACCCTCGTCGAGCGGTAGCGTCCGGCTCCGCCGACCGCCACCTCGGTTTTCGGTCTTCGGTTGTCGGTAGGAAGGTCGCCCCGCGATCTCGTGCTGTTCCAGGCTGCGTTCCTACTGATGACTGATGACTGGAGACTCACTCCGATCCCTGTGGGATCGGAGTGTCTGTCACTCCTGCGAGGACGATTCGTGCCGCGCCGAAGAACAGCAGCAGCGACGCAATCGCCGCGACGCGGCCCCACTTGAGTGTGTCGGTGATGAGGGCCCAGACGAGCGGACCCAGCAATGTGGCAAACCTGCCGACGGTCGCGTACAGGCCGTAGAACTCGCCGTAGTGCTCGGGAGGGGAAATCCTCGCCATGTAGACGCGGTCCGATGTCCAGGTGGCGCCCGCGGCAGCCCCGCCGAGGATCCCAACGAACCATCCGAGACCGCCACGATCCGACAGGGCGGCGACAACGGCGACCACCACCGCGGCGCTCCACAGATACAGCGCGGCGTTGAGAGCCTTGCGCGGACCGATCCGATCGACGGCCTTTCCGACTATGAACGAGCCGATGACTGCCGAGACGATCGCCGAGAGCGCGAGCAGGTCGGTCTGACGGTCACTGAACCCCATCTCGGTGATGGCGAAGATCGCCACGAACAGGAACGCTGTGTTTGCGGCATCCGCATAGAGGAACCGTCCGATGAGGAACCGGGCAACGCCGGGGTAGCGTCGGGCCCGGCGCCACGAGTTCGCGAGGTGTGCCAGCGCTTCGATGAGGCGTGGTGGTCGCCCCGTGAGCCGGGGCCGTGGGCGCTCCTCGATGAAGACGAACGCAGGCACCGCGAAGACGAGAAACATGAGAGCGAGCGTCCGGAAGAGCGGTCCGTACCCGTAGCGGTCCAGCATGATGAGCCCGGTTCCGATGGCGAGAAACGACCCGAGATAGCCAACACCTACACCGAGTCCGGATACGAGGCCGCGGTTCGTCTCGGTGCTGACATCGGGGAGCATCGCGTCGTACACGACGCTGCCCAGCGTGAACCCGATCTGGCCCACGATGTAGAGCGCCAGCGACGGGTACAAGCCCCAGATGGTGAGGAGCGCCGTCGCGGCAACCGTCGCCAGCGTCGTCACGATGAGGGTTGGGCGCCGTGTCCCCGCCCGATCGGAGCGAGTGCCAACCCACGGTGCGAGCACGATCACGATCGCCATTGCGAGTGCGGTCGCATATCCGAAGAGAGCATCGCTGCCCCCCTGCTCCTTCACCACCCACACAGAGAAGTAGCGGCCACCGACCGCCAGCGCGAACACCGTGTTCGCGAGGTCATACAGGACCCACGAGCCGGTACTTCGTCGTGACGGGATCCAAGGGTCCATGAAGGGCGACTGTAGCCGGGGCGGTCGGCTCAGAAGGTTACCGCGACGGAAATCAATTCCTCGTGTCCGAGGAGCCCCGCCGCCGCCTCCACGGCCCGTCCCGCCTCATCCAGCGGGAACTCGTGGCTCACCAGATCGTCGAGTCGCGGATCGGTCTCCAGATGGCGGGCTGCCCAGTGGTAGCCGGCGCTGCTCGCTCCGAACCCTCCACGAATCGTGATCTCCTTCAGGACGATGAGATCGGAGAACAGCTGGTTGACAGCCCTGACTCCCTTCAGGGACGCGACGACGACGGTTCCCCCTGCCCGCACGAGATCGAGCGCCGTGTGTATGGCCTCAGGGTCGTCCCTGGTCACGTCCAGCACGACCTCCGGCCGGGCGCCGAGGCTGTCGGCGACGGCACTGGCGATGTCGGCCTTGCGGGTGTCAACGACCATGTCGGCACCGAGTCTCCTAGCGAGTTCGAGCCGGTCTCGGTTCTCCGTGAGGCCACTCACACCGATCCAACCTGCTCCCGCCTCCTTGGCGGCGATGACGGCCGCCAGACCTCGCGGTCCCGGGCCCAGGATCAGAACCGAGTCCTCGGTGTGCAACGTCGGGATCTCAACCGTCCACGTGAACGCGTCGGCGAGTGCATGACCAAAGGTGGCCACCGGGGCCTCTATGTCGTCGCTTATCGGGTGAAGTCGCGCCCCAGGATCCACGTAGAGGTACTCGGCGAAGCCTCCCCACAGGCCGGGAGGTTCCGTCGACGGCAGTCGACCATATGCGTTGATCGGTCTGCGGAACGAGCACGAGTGAAGGTGTCCGAGGCACCGGCGGCATGCGCCACAGCGGATGGACGATTCGACCATAACGCGTGTGCCGATCGGGATATCGAACGAGTCGTCGACGAGAGATGCGACTCTTCCGACGACCTCGTGGCCGGGGATCAGAGGGTATCGGATGTAACGGTTCGTTCCCTGCCACACCTGGACATCCGAGCCGCTGACGCCGGTCGCTTCGATAGCGAGCCAGCCGCCGGTCTCGACGGGCGGCAACGCGAATGTCGTTGCCGTGAAACGTTGCGGCTGAACCAACAGCATGGCTTTGGCCGTTGACACACCACCCTCCTCGCGGCGAGTGTAAACGCGTCAGCCGGCGCCTCAGCCGTTGAGGAAGGCCGCCAGGCGGCGCATGCCCTCCTCGAGTTGGTCGTCCGCCAGGGCGTACGAGAACCTCGCGTACCCCGGTGCGCCGAATGCTTCGCCCGGAACGAACGCCACCAGCGCCTCTTCGAGGACGAGTTCGGCGAGCTCGGACGTCGACGCCGCGACCGACCCTTGAAGGGGCTTGTTGAGGAACGCCTCCAGCGAAGGGAACGCATAGAACGCTCCGTGCGGCTCGGAGACTCGGACGCCCTCGATCTCACCGAGCATTCGGTACATGGTCCTCCGTCGTCGATCGAACGCTGCCCTCATCGACTCCACCGTGTCCATTCCGCCTCTCAGGGCGGCGAGAGCGGCGATCTGGGCGACGTTGTTGACGTTCGAAGTCGAATGCGACTGGAGGTTCGATGCAGCCTTGATGACATCTGCAGGGCCGACCATCCAGCCGACCCTCCATCCGGTCATGGCGTACGACTTGGCGACACCGTTGACGATCACCGAAGTGTCGCGCAGTTCGGGAACGATCCCTGGCATCGAAACATACTCGGCGTCGCCGTACACGAGGTACTCGTAGATATCATCGGTGAGCACCCAGACATTGCGTTCGACGGCCCACCGGCCGATCGCCTCCACCTCGTCTCGCGAGTAGACAGCACCGCTCGGGTTGGACGGTGACACGAACACGAGGAGCTTGGTGCGCGGCGTCCACGCCGCGTCGAGTGCCTCGACGGACACCCGGAAGTCCTCCTCGACACCGGCCTGCACGACGACCGGGACTCCTCCGGCCAGTCGGATGGCCTCCGGGTAGGTGACCCAGTAGGGCGCGGGGAGCAGCACCTCGTCACCGCTGTCGACGAGCGTTGCCATTGCCGCAAAGACCGCGTGTTTGCCCCCGTTGGTGATCAGCACCTGCCCGGCCCCGATCGCGAAACCGGCGTCACGAGTGGTCTTCGCGGCGACGGCCTCTTTGAGCTCGGGTAGTCCAGACGCGGCCGAGTACTTGTGATAGGTGGGATTCGCGCATGCCTCCGCTGCTGCGGCGACGATGTGCGAAGGCGTCGCGAAGTCGGGCTCGCCTGCGCCGAAGCCGATCACGTCGTGACCGGCGCTTCGCAGCGCTCTTGCTTTTGCCGTCACAGCGAGCGTCGGCGACTCGGATATGGAAGCGATTCGTTGTGAGATCCTGGCCATAGTCCACTAGGTTGGTCGATTCCGAGGAACCTTAATGAAAATGGAACCGAAGATCAGCATCCCAACCGGGTTTCTTCCGAAGGACGGGCGTTTCGGATCGGGACCGACGAAGGTACGGACAGAGTGGCTCGATGCGCTCGCGTCGTGGCCGGCCCTCGGGACATCGCATCGTCAGCAACCGGTGAAGGACGTCGTACACCGGATCCGAACAGGACTCATCGGACTGCTCACCGCCCCGGACGGCTACGAAGTCGCGCTGGGCAACGGTGGAGCGACCGCTTTCTGGGATATGGCGGCGTTGGGGCTGATCGAACGGCGTAGCCAGCACCTTTCGTTCGGAGCGTTCAGTTCGCGGTTCGCATCGGTTGTCGCTTCGGCCCCACACCTCGACGCTCCTGATGTGATCGAGTCGGCCCCGGGAACGCACCCGACGCCACGAGCCTCCGAGGACATCGACGTGTATGCCCTCACGCACAACGAAACGTCGACCGGAGTCGCGATGGAGCTCAACCGACCGGCTCCCGGAATCGTCGTGGTCGACGGAACGTCGGCAGCGGGTGCACTCGGGTTCGATACCGCCGACGTCGACGTCTACTACTTCTCAACGCAGAAGGCGTTCGGTGCCGACGGAGGGCTGTGGGCCGCATTGCTGTCGCCGGCCGCCATCGAGCGAATCGAGCAGATCGCGGCATCGGGCAGACACATCCCCGCGTTTCTCAGCCTCAGTGATGCGCTCGCCAACTCGCGTCGGGATCAGACCATCAACACACCGTCACTCGTCACCCTGTTCCTCCTCGAACGGCAAATCGAATGGATCCGCTCCAATGGTGGAATGGAGTGGTCCGGGCGGCACTGTCGTGCGATGTCCTCGATGCTCTACGAGTGGGCCGAGCACCGCGACTATGCCTCGCCCTTCGTCGCGGATCCTGCGATGCGTTCCCCTGTCACAGTGACCATCGACCTGACCGTCGACGCAGCGAAAGTGTCGGAGGTCCTCAGGGACAATGGGATCGTCGACACGGAGTCGTACCGGAAACTCGGCAGGAACCAGCTGCGCATCGGCGTGTGGCCGGCGACCGACCAGGAGGACGTCCAACGACTCATCACCTGTGTCGACTACGTGGTCGAACGCCTTTGACCTAGGTCGACATCGATGAGCATGCTTGCCGGGCGGTAGACACGCCGGCTCAACGGAGAGAGCACGTTGAGGGGATGCAGGACCGGAAGCACCGGGGTCGACCGGGCGATCGCACGCTCGGCAATGCCGGCGATGCGCGCCGTGGTCCAGATCCTGTCGCCGAATCCCGCAGCGGCGGGAACCAGGACCACGTCGGACGCCTCCGGTGGGCCGAGAAGCACGCTCGAATCGAGATAGCCCAACCCTCTCGCGACGGCGACCGTATCCGTCACGAGATCGTGCTCCTGTTCGGTCACGGCGAGTTCCAACACCGCTAGCGTCGAATCTCCGAGCGACGGCACTCCGATCGACTGTCGGTCCATCAAGAGTGAGGCGAGAACTCGTATCCACCTCGTGTCGTGCAGAGCACGGTCGACGGTTTCGAGACCAGACAGAACCCGACCGATGTCCGGGTCGACGGCGGGGTCTGTCACGGCGAGGAGGAGAGCGCTGTCCGCACGCTCGTGGCGGAAGCGCTGAACTCGAGCCAGCGCGCCTGCCCAGTTCGAGTTGGTGAGCGACCGGAGCGCCGACACGACGGCGGCAGCCGAGGCAAGCGGGTCGGCCCACTCGGTTCGGAAGGCGTCCGCCAGGACATCCATCGGGTCTCGCATTGTCGACAACCTACAACAGGCGAGCTTCGCTCGCCGTGGTTGTCGGTTTTGGGTTTTCGGTTCTCGGAGTCGCTCTACGGTCTCGAGTTGTCTGGGGCCGCGTTCTTACTGATGACTGACGACTGATGACTGCGAGCGAAGCGAGCAGGCGAAGCCTGCCGCTTCTCGCGATAGGCTGAGTGTGCGCACAAGGAGGAACATTGTTCGAGCCGTATGTGAACGAGCCGTACTCCGACTTCTCCGACCCGGGAAACGCCGATGCATATCGTGTCGCGCTCTCGACCGTCAGGGAGCGATTCGCTCACCACCCCCTGGTTATCGACGGCGAGCAGGTAACGGCGAGCCGTGAACTCGAGAGCCTGAATCCTGCGAAACCGGCCGAGATCGTCGGGACTGTCTCTCTGGCCGATCAGGACGCCGCCGGGCACGCGTTGGACGCGGCATGGGCCGCCTTTTCGTCGTGGTCACGCGTGGACGGAGCGGCGCGAGCCAGATACCTCATCAAGCTCGCAGCGATCCTGCGTTCACGCAAGTACGAGCTGTCCGCCTGGGAGACGCTCGAAGCGTCGAAGAACTGGCTCGAGGCCGAAGCCGACGTGGCCGAGGCGATCGACTTCTGCGAGTACTACGCGCGCCAGGCGGTCGAGATGTCGAAGCCGCTGCCCGTGTACCCGTACCCAGGGGAGGACAACGAATCGCATCTCATCCCGATCGGCGCCGGCGTCGTGATCCCCCCGTGGAACTTCCCACTCGCGATCCTGGCCGGAATGACGGCCGGCCCCGTCGCGGCAGGCAACACGGTGGTCGTCAAACCTGCATCGTCGACACCGGTGATCGCCGCCAAGTTCATGGAGGCGGTGCAGGAGGCGGGATTCCCGCCGGGAGTCATCAACTATCTGCCGGGTGCGGGGTCCGAGATCGGCGACTTCCTCGTCGATCACCCGAGAACTCGGTTCGTGAACTTCACCGGGTCGATGGAGGTGGGGCTCCGGATCGGTCAGAGAGCGGCGGTCGCGCACGATGGTCAGCTGTGGTTGAAACGGGCCTACTTGGAGATGGGCGGCAAGGATGCAATGGTCGTGGACGAGACCGCCGATCTGGACGCTGCTGCAGCGGCAGCGGTGGTGGGTGCCTACGGGTTCCAGGGACAGAAGTGTTCGGCGCTGTCGAGGCTGATCCTCGTCGACGACGTGCATGACGAGGTACTGGAGCGGGTCGTGGAGGCGGCCGGTGCACTGCAGGTTGGTCCCGCCGAGGCCAATGCACGCGTCAACGCGGTGATCAGCGACTCACAGCAGAAGACGATCATGGCGGACATCGAACGCGGCAGAGGCGAGGCCAGGTTGCTCGTCGGGGGCGACCCGATCGACATGGACGGCGGCTACTACCTTCAGCCGACCGTGTTTGGCGACGTCGAACCGAACGCCTACATCGCCCAGCACGAGATCTTCGGCCCGGTTCTGTCGGTGCTGCGCGCTCGAGACTTCGATCATGCAGTCGAGATTTTCAACGGCACCCTCTTCGGACTGACCGGAGGCTTGTTCTCCTCTCGCCGCGATCGGATCGAGCGGGCCAGGGCGGAGTTCCACGTCGGCAACCTGTACATCAACAGGAAGATCACCGGAGCGCTGGTCGGAGTCCAGCCTTTCGGTGGGTTCAACATGTCGGGGTCGAACGCCAAGGCGGGGGGACCCGACTACCTGCGCCTGTTCATGGAGATGAAGACCGTCGCCGAACGCTGGGTTTGAACATGACTGTGGGCGCGTCGGTGACACGCCCACAAGACTTCTCGGATGAGCTCTAGCCCTCGGGCGGTTCCTCGGTCTCCTTCTCGACGGCCTCCTGCGTGTCTTCGGCTGCGCCTTCCACCTTGTTGCGGATGTCCTCGGCGACGTCCTTGGCTTTCTCGAATGCCTCCGAGGCGGCTTCCTTGGCCTTGCCCATCATCGGTGCGGCCTTCTCGCCGAGATCGCCGGCCATCTCCTTGGCCTTGCCCATCATTGGGGTGGCCTTCTCCTTGGCCTTGTCCATCATCGGTGCGGCCTTCTCGCCGAGATCGTCGGCCATTTCCTTTGCCGAGCCAAATAGCTTCTTGAGCGAGTCCATGAATGCCATTGGTACCTCTCTTTCACTCATCTGGAGGATACGTGACGGCATCGACGAGTGCACCGGATTCGTCGTAGATCAGTGCAGTGTCCCCGTCGTTGTCCCAGATGGGGCCGTCCGCGCACCAGAAGAGGTCGGTCGTCGTGTCCGTTCCACACCCGGAGTGGATCGTCACCCGACCGTTGAGAACGAACCCGTTCGGCAAGTGAAACCGGTGGCTGCTGGAGCCGTCTCGGAGTACCCATCCGGTGAGATCGGCGCTGGAGGTCGCGACGATGGTGATCGTTTCTTCGTCGAGAACGTTCTCGTCAGGCCCTGGCGGGTTGGCGGCAATAGATTCGATGGACACGTCGTCTGACGACCGACCGCACGCATCCTCCGCCCACATCCCTATTCGGTGGTCCTGCGCCGCGGTCATAGCCGCGTTCAGCTCATCCTGGTGACGAGTGTTGGGAGGGTATGCCTGAGCGAGGGCGAATCCACCGGCGACGAGGTCCAGATTCACGGACCGTCCGTCGAGGTACGTGTAGGCGAGGGCCCTGCCGTAGGCGTCGTATGCCTGTGCGTCGGTTTCGAGCGTCACGGTAGCGCCCTGGATGAGTCGGGCGAGCTCTTCGGTTGCTTCGGTACCGAAGCACTCGTCGTGTTCCGGGGCGTTCACACCGATCAACCGGACGCGCGAGGTTCCCACGTCGAACGTGTCGCCGTCGATGACACGAGTGACCGCAACCTCCGAGAGAGGCGCGATCCGGGTAGGGGCGCAGGCGGAGGAGGTGACGACAAGCAACAGCAGGGCGAGCAATCTCATGACGATGACCATATGGCGTTGGGGGGACAGTATCGTGTGGTCATGCAGGTTCGTGGATCGATTGCCTTCGAGGAGTCCGGCTCCGGGCCGCTCGCCGTGTTCGTTCACGGCTATCCCCTCGACCATCGGTTGTGGCTCGATCAGCTCGAGTCGCTCTCGGACATCCGGCGTTGTGTCGCTCCGGACCTTCCGGGGTTCGGCTCGTCCCAACCCCTCGAAACGTTCACGATGGAGACCGTCGCCGACTCGATCGCGGCGTTCATCGGCAACGAGCAGGCCGATGTCATTGCGCTCTCGATGGGCGGCTATGTCGCGCTGGCTCTCTGGGAACGACACCCTGAGGTCGTTCGGTCGCTCGCGTTGCTCGACACAAAGGCCGGTGCGGACACACCGGAGGCTCGGGAGGGGAGAAGCGCCCAGGCCGCACAAGTCGCAGAGCAGGGCACTGGCTCGCTCGTTGCCGGGATGACACGTGCGCTTCTCGCACCAGAAGCAGCTGACAATGCGAAGAAGCGCCTGGCAGAGATGATCGAGGCAACAACATCGCGGGCCGTCATCGCCGCGCTCGAGGCGATGGCGAGTCGGCTCGATCGCACGAGACTCCTGTCGACGATCGACGTGCCGGTGACGGTACTCGTCGGGGCACTCGACGCACTCACTCCACCGACTGTTGCCGTCGAAATGGCAACAGCCATTCCCGACTCGACGGTCAGCGTCATACCAGGAGCGGGCCATCTCACGCCGATTGAGGCACCCGATGATGTGAGTGCCCTTCTTCGGCACTTCCTCGTTCGCTGATGTCACCATCGGACGGGGGTGCGCCGTCCTGGTCGGTGGTGTGGACCCGAGGTGAAGGCTGCGAAGTTCTTGCCCGCATGCTCTCGGTCGGTAAGCCGTCTTTCGCCGAAGGTGATCTTCGCGAAACGTGCATCGCGGTTCGCGCCGACCTGATCGTCCAGCGGAAGCTCACATCCTTCGATCTGGTGAACGTTGTCGCGTCGAACCGGTTCGACCCCGACCGGGTGTCGTCGGTGGTTGCCGCTATTGGAGGGGGCCCACACTCGCTGTTCGCTGGACAGGTCGCACAGCGTATCGCCCTGGCTGCGGGTATTCCAGGCATGATCGTGTCGGCATCGCGCAGTGCCACCGAGGACGAGGCGAGCCGCTTGTACCTCGATCAGGTGGGAGCGTACGTTGAGACGATGGATCGCCGCCTCGAGCGTGTGTCGAGCGCAGGCGAACTCGTTTCGAAGCTCGGTGATACGGCGCTGCTCGTTCTCGGCGCCCCCGGCGGTTCGTGGTTCCAGCGCCAGTTCTTCGGGCCCGGGCGGCGCCTCATCCAGGCCGCGCCGGGCGGGATCGTGGTCGTTCGCAGCTCACCGAGGCGATGTTTCCAGGCAGTTGAAGATGGAACCGTGATCGGGCCGCTCCTCCCTGTTGGCGAGGCTGCCGCGGTGAGCACCGCTCCGGTCGTGCCGGTCGCAGCGGACGGGAAGCTCGTCGGGCTGTTCCGAATCGGTGTTGAAGGGCCCGCCGGCGCGATCGTACAGGACGTCATGGAGGCTCCGTTGTTCCTCGAGGCGGACGACCCGGTCGAAGCATCGGCCGATCTCCGGTCGTTCTTCGATGGCGCGCCCATTCCGGTCGTCGATCGCGATGGACGGCTCGTCGGTGTCCTGTCTGGCGCCGAGGCCTAGTGGAGGACTGAGGCCGCCTTCCGGCCGGCGATGTTGACCGGCTCCCACACCCCCGAGAACGGCGGGGCGTACGAGAGATCGACGTACTCCAGGTCTGCGCCCGTCAAGCCCATCCATAGGGCCACGGCGAACGTGTCGATGCGCTTCCCCGATCCGGGACCGCCGACGACCTGGGCGCCGAGCAGCTTGCTGGTCGCACGGTCGACAACCGTACGAATCCGCATCTGGGTGGATTTCGGCCAGTAGTGCGACCCGGTCGAGCTACGCAAACCCGTCGCTACGGCATCGAATCCTGCGGCCGTTGCTTCCGAGAGGATGAGGCCGGTTCGGGAGATCTCGATGTCGCCGACCTTGGTGATTGCGGTGCCTAGCACTCCGGGAAATGAGGCGTCGCCGCCACCCAGGTTGGTACCTGCGACCCGACCTTGCTTGTTGGCGACAGTCGCGAGGTGGAAGTTGACCGCTGCGCCGCTGATTCGGTGGAACGCCTCGGCGCAGTCGCCCGCAGCGTAGACACCTTCGGCGCTCGTCAGTTGGTGATCGGTGACGGCGACCGCTCCTGTGCGTCCGAGCGTGATACCGGCCGCCTCTGCGAGCGTCGAGTTCGGGGCCGAACCGAGACCCAGCACGACGATGTCCGCGGGGTATGTGATCCCGGCTGCTTCGACCCCGGTGACATGTCCGTCCACCCCGACGACTCGATCGACCCGTGCGCCCGTCTGAACGTCGATCCCGAGTTCGCGCACCTGTGCTGCGACGAGTTCGCCCATCTCCGGGTCCATCGTTCGTGGAAGGACCGTGTCGGCCATTTCGAGCACCGAGACCGGTACGTCGAGGTTGCGGAACGCTTCGGCGACTTCGAGACCAATGTATCCGCCACCAACAACGACGGCGTGCCGTGGCGTGTCGCCGAGCGCGGCACGAATGGCTGTCGCATCGTCGAGTGTTCGCACCTGGAACACGCCGTCGAGGTCGAGACCCTCGATCGGCGGGAACAGGGGTCGAGCGCCCGTCGTATACAGCAGCAGGTCGTATGGCTCCTGGGACATGGTGTCGGTGTCGAGATCGTGGACGGTGACCGTCTTGGCGGTGATGTCGATGGCGGTGACCTCGTGCCGGAGACGGACGTCGATGTCCATTCGGGCGAACTGGTCGGGTGTTCGCGCTTGAAGCTGGCGCAGTTCCTTGACGTCTTCCCCCACGTAGTAGGGGACGCCGCACGCCGCGTAGCTGACCCAGTTGGTTCGTTCATACGCGGTGATGTCCAGGTCGGGGTCGAGACGGCGCGCCTGGCTCGCTCCCGACATGCCGGCGGCGTCACCACCGACAACGATGAGACGGCTCACTAGGAGTCTCTCTTCAGCTGTGCGAGTTGGTGCTTCTCGTGGAGTCGGCGTCTTCGGTTCCTGCGCACGGCCAGACCGACCAGCTCGTCGACAATGACGGCTACGGCGGCAACGACCAGCACGACCGAGATGAGGGGGGCTTGGATCGTCCTGAAGACCAGATTGACCAAGACCGGTGCCGTGTTGATGGCGGCGAGGATCGCGACGATCACGACTACGAGAAGGACGAGGATCATCGTCCACGAGACACCTGTGCCCTTGTAGGGGTGCGTCTCTCGAGAATCTGCCGACCGAGTTGGCTCGTCGTTGGGGGTCGGTTCGGGCTCGGTGTCCATGCTGCTCCTTTCGGCCCAAGCCTAGGTCTCCTCCGCAGCGCTCAGTCTCCCTGCTGTATTCCGGCATCGGCTTCGACGGCGATCCGGTGACCTTCGTCGACGTCGACAGTCGCGAGGATGAGTATGCCGACGATGAAGAACAGCACCAGGCTGAGAATCGCGGGTCGGCTGCTTCCGGTGACTGCGACGGCGGCGGCAAAGATGACAGGCCCCAGGATCGATGAGAACTTCGACATCACCGAGAAGAACCCGAAGAACTCGCCGCTCTCGTAGGCGGGGGACATCCAGGCATAGAGGCTGCGGCTCAGCGCCTGGCTGCCTCCTTGGACGACCGCCACCATCCAGGCCAGGAACCAGAACTCGAAGACGGCGTCGAGGAAGAATCCCCACACGGCGATGATGGCGTAGGCAGCGATTGCCAGGATGATCGTCCGTTTGGTCGTCATCGTGTCGGCCACTCCAGAGAACAGCGCCTTGCCGAACAGAGCGGAGAGAGCAAGCCCGACGACCTCGATGATCAGGATCAGGCCGAGGATGACTCCAAGGTTGCTGGACCGAACTGGAGGCAGCACCTTGAACTGCCCGACGGCGAGCGAACCGGCCGGCGTCGTGGCATCGACCGACAGGGTCAGCTCGTGGGTACCGGGCGTGCCGGCGTCGATCGTCACCGGCGCCCCGTACCTGACGGCCGACGTGGTGGCGTCGACCGTGAGCGGTTCGCCATCGACGACGAGCGGCGATCCGTCGACTGCCACATCCCAGACACCCCTGTCGGGACCGGTCGAGTAGTCGAGGGTGAGCTTCTGCCCGTTGAAGGCGAACGTGGCCGTTGCGTCGGATCCGGATGCGCTCGCGTACGGGATGGGATCAGATGCGGTGAGCACCAGGAGCTCGGCAAGTGCGGCGATGAGCAAGGCGGTGATCCCTGTGAGCAGCGGTGCGAGAACGGTCCAAAGAGAGGAGTCCGGGTTGCGCCTGCGTCTCACGCCTAGCACCCACGCGAGTGCGAATGCGACAAGCGCCACGATGAGGGTGATCGGAGCCGCGCCACGCGCCACTCTCGTCAGGCCCCCCGTGGCTTCACCCACGGTGTCGGCGGAGATGTCGGTCCAGTCACCCGCGAGACCTATGGCGTCGATGCCGTAGGTGCCCTCACCGACGTTCGCACCGATGGTCTCATAGGGGGCGGGTGGTGCACCGGTAGTCGATGCCGGAAGGGTTCGGGCGCCGATGATCCCCACGAGGGGCAGAGCGATGATGTTGAACACGATGAACGCGAGATAGATGGCCCTGCTGGCGTCTTTGCGGCCGGGAATGCGACCGAACGCGAGGCTGAACGGGATGCCGACGAACTGGACGAGAAGGATCGCAAGGATGAGCTGGGTGGTCTCGAACCCCAGCTCGGCCCCGTAGATGACCGCGACGCTGATGATGGTGCCGATCCCGTCGTTGTATATGAGGAAACCGATCAGGAATCGGAAGAGCTGCCGATACCTGCGGAGGTGTCGGAACGTGGTACCGAGTCGCTCCAGGCTGGCGGTGAAGGTACCGCGTGTGCGCTCTGCGAGTGACGAGGCGGAAGGGGGTTCGGGCACCCTCCGGAACAGCGGGATCGAGAACACGGCCCACCAGATGGCTACAGACAGGAACGACAAACGGGCGCCCATCTCGGAGCCGATGAACAGGATCATCGCAACGTTGACCGCGAGGAGCAGGCCGCCGCCCAGGTAGCCGATTGCGTAGCCACGCGTCGACACGACGTCTTGATCCTCCGGGCGGGCGACGTGAGGAAGGAGGGCATCGTAGAAGACGTTGGCTCCTGCAAACCCGACTCGCCCAACGATGAAGAACACCGATGCAAGGATCCAGTCGCCGGTGGATATCGCCACGAGGAGCCCGGTACCGATGACTCCCATACCTACGAAGACCGACAGGAACTTCTTCTTTCCACGCATGATGTCGGCGATCGTTCCGAGCACGGGGGAGAGGAACGCGACGATGATCAGTGAGATGCTGAGCGTCGTCGTCCAGTAGGCGGTGGCGACGGCCGCACTCGGAAGCGTCGCCCCGGCGACCGAGCTGTAGTAGGCGGGCAGGACGGCGGAGAGGATGGTGGTTGCGAACGCCGAGTTGGCCCAGTCGTAGAGCGTCCAGGCGGAGATGCGGCGTTTGTACTCCTTCTCCGAGATGCCTTCGTACGCGGGAGTCAACGCTGCCATCACCCTTCCCTCATCAGCTGTGCGCAGGCTACTTGTCAGTGAGTTGTGATGTCGGTCGGAACAGCTAACAGCGGACAGCGGACAGCAAACAGCAAAACCTGGATGATCTCCGGCTGTCAGCTGTCAGCTGTCTACACCGTTGCCAGTGCCTGCTCGAGATCGAGGATCAGATCGTTCGGGTATTCGACCCCGATCGAAACACGAACGAGACCATCGGTGATCCCGTACCGCTTCTTGTCGACGTCCGGAACGCTTGCGTGCGTCATCGTGCCCGGGTGTTCGGCAAGCGACTCGTTCGATCCGAGGCTCACCGCGAGGTGGATCAACCGGAGGGCATTGAGAAACCGGAACGCACCGGATTCTCCTCCGTCGACTTCGAATGAGATCATCGCTCCCGCGCCGAGGCACTGCTTGTCATAGATCAGCCGCTGCGGGTCATCGGGCTCGATGAAACCCAGGTAGTTGACGTGACTGACCTTCGGGTGAGCGGCGAGATAGTCGGCGATCTCCTTGGCGTTCTCAGCTTCTCGGTGCATGCGCAGTGACAACGTCTCCAAGCTTCGCATCAAGAGCCACCCGGTCCACGGCCCCGCATGGGTACCGAGGTGGCTACGCATCACTCGGATCGGACCTACGTGGCTCTCCGAGCCGAGGACCGCCCCAGCGATCAGGTCGCTGTGTCCGCCCAGGTACTTCGTCGCGCTGTAGATCACCAGGTCGGCGCCGTGGTCGAGTGGCCGCTGGAAGATCGGTCCGAGGAACGTGTTGTCGACTGCCAGAAGGGCCTTGCGATCCGGAGTCGACGCTGCCTGTGCTGCTGCAGCGCACTCTCCGATGTCGAAGAGCGCGTTCGTGGGGTTGGCGGGCGTCTCGATGAGAACCATCCCCAACGGCTTTTCTGCGCTCTTCACCCTCCGAAGCAGCAGCTCTCGTGTCTCGTCCGGGAAGAACCCGATCGACTCGATGCCGAATTCGGGAAGGAGCTCGTTGACCAAATGATCCGTGCCCCCGTAGAGCGGTTCGCTGTGCAGCAGCAGGTCGCCGGGCCGCAGGTGAGCGAGCAGGGTCGTCGCGATCGCGGACATCCCACTGCTGAACAGCGCTGCCGACTCGCTGCCGTCCCACAGACAAAGGCGATCCTCGGCGATCTCCAAATCCGGGTTGTTGAGACGGCTGTAGATGAGGCCGACCTTCTCGCCTGGTGCCGGTAGGCGCTTGCCTGTTGCGACCTCGAAGAACGCCTTTCCCTCCTCCGCGGTCTCGAACACGAAGGTCGATGTCTGGAAGATTGGGCTCTTGATCGCTCCTTCGGACCATGCGGGGTTGTAGCCGTACCCCATCATGAGGCTCTCTGGTCGAAGGTGCTTCCCCTCGATCGCGTCGTCCCACTTCATGATCGCTCCTCCTCCACATGCACACCGTTCCCTTCAACGATAGGGTTCGAGAATGCTCCGTGGTGCGCGCGCCGTGCTCATCCTGCTAGTCGTCCTGGCTGCCGCGTGCTCGACCGACCAGCAGCTCGCCCCCACACATACCACCGCGACCACTACTGCTCAGACTGGCTCTTCGACGACCGCTACAACGACCACAACCGCTGGATCGACCACCGTCGTCGAGACGGCCACGACGACCACGCTTCCCCCACTCCAGGGAGTGCAGTTCGATGAGGCGGCAAGCGGTTTCAACGATCCGGTGTTCGTGACGATCGCCCCAGGCAGCTCCGACCTGTTCGTCGTCGAGCAGGGTGGCACCATCAAGATCGTCCGCAACGGCCAGATCCTCGACCAGCCGTTCCTGGACATTCATGGCCTGGTGACCAGTGCAGGGAACGAGCAGGGGCTGCTCGGTCTGGCGTTCGATCCGAACTACCCGAACGATCCTCGGGTGTTCGTCGACTACACGAACACCAGCGGCAACACCACCGTCGCGTCCTATCGGGTCGTCGACGGTGTGGCCGATCCGTCTTCAGCGACGGTGCTCCTAGCCGTGAAACAGCCGGCGTCGAACCACAACGGGGGCATGGTGGTGTTCGGTCCCGACGGCTACCTGTACATCGGTCTCGGCGACGGCGGTGCAGCCGGAGACAAGTTCGGGAACGGACAGAACACGGATACTCCGCTCGCTGCGATCCTGCGTATCGACGTATCCGGCCCGGCGGGGTACACGATCCCCCCCGGCAATCCGTTCACAGGAGGGGCACCTGAAATCTGGGAGTTCGGACTGCGAAACCCGTGGCGCTTCTCGTTCGACCACGGGCTCCTGTACATCGGTGATGTCGGCCAGGATCACTACGAGGAGGTGGACGTTTCCCCGGCCGACCAAGGCGGGCTGGACTTCGGGTGGCCGATCACCGAGGGGCTGCACTGCTACAAGCCATCACGGGGCTGTGACACGACCGGTATCACGATGCCGGTGATCGAGTACAGCCACACGGAGGGCTGTTCGATCACCGGAGGGTACGTGTACCGGGGCGCTGCGATTCCGGAGTTGGACGGCACCTACTTCTACGCCGACTACTGCTCGGGTTGGATCCGCAGCTTCCACTACGTCGACGGTGCGGCTACAGACGAGCAACAGTGGAAAGACTCGATCGGCAACGTCACCTCGTTTGGGCTGGACGCGGATGGTGAGCTGCTCGTGGTGACGCGAGGCGGGACGATCTACCGGATGGTGCCGGTGCGCTGAACGTCCCCGTTCTTGTCAACGTCAGCCCCGCTGGCCGGGCCCCAGATTGACAAGAAGCAGCTAGGTTCGGTTCCCGCGACCGCGTCCTCGCCGGGCGTAGAGCGGCTGCGGTTGCGAGGAGGGCCAGTAGCCCTGCCGGCGGTACGCCCAGTACTCGAACGGGTTGTGGTAGTAGGCGAACGTGTCGACGTTCTTCCGCAGGCCATCGCGCCGTCGGACCCATGCGGCAGTGCCGGCCAGTGCACCCAGGGCTGTCCAGGTGCCGTAGAGGAGTGGAAAGACCGGTCCGAACAACCGCGCCTGCCAGACGTGGACCATCTCGTGCCGTTCGAGCAAGTCGCGTCGACCGCCCAGGTTGGTAACCGTGTTGCCGACCGTCATTGCGAAGTGCTTTCGCACGGTGACGCCGGTGTCGTAGATGTGACGGTTCTGCCGTTCGCTCAGGTCGGGTCGGTATGTTCCCCGGTCGCGTCTCGTCTGTTGCAGCGCGTGGACACCGAGTGCCGCTCCGGTGCCGATCAGCCCCCACGTCGAGTCCAGCAGGAACGCGGCCCACCCAGCCGGCTGGTTCCAGTCGTAGATCCGTCGGGAACCCGAGACGAGCCCGTTGAGTCCACCAACGACCGCGCCGGGAACACCCAGACCGAGGGGGGTCAGTACAGCTCCACCCAGCACCGCACCTGACACTCCGGTCGCAAGGGTTTCGCCGTTCACAACAGGCCCTTGTGGAACAGCGCGAGGAGATCCATCGCTCCCGCGATCGAGATGTGCAGCGCAGCTCCCCACCACACCGATCGAGTCTTCAGGCTCAGCGTGCCTAGGACGATTGCGCCGAACATCGCCGCCAGCGCCTCGAGGATCGGCTTGGGGAAGTGCAGCATCACGTACGGCACCATCATCACGAAGATCGCCGCGTACCCGAGCCGGAGCTTCAAACCATGCACCATGAATCCTCTGAAGAAGAACTCCAGCGCGGCGAACTGGAGCGCGTACAGCAACCACCACAACCACATGTACGGCCAGAAGCTCTCGTCGACTCCAAGGTGGTAGAAGGAGTACTTGGCAAGGAACGGTGCGGACGAAGAGACCGCGATGATGAAGGGGAGGCTCACCGCGAGCAGCAGGACATAGACCCAGATGTGAGAAGCGGAGTCCTTGATCCTCAATCCGAAGTCGCGCAGCCGCCCACCGATCACGTAGCGGATCACGAGCATCGGGATACCCACGTAGGCAACGATGTGCACGATCGCCCACAGGGCGAGCGCGTTGAACTGGGCAGCGGAGGATGTCGTCAGCCAGGCGTTCACCCCGTCGGCAGGTCCATTGAGACCGGCCAGCTGCAGGAATGATACGAGCCACCGGCCGTCGCGGGCGGCGTAGTCCCTGAAGAGGAGCGCCAACACCGAGGCGACGAGGATCGCCACCATGTCTCGGGTTGCCTTCGCTTCGGGAGTCACCTCGCGATAGAGGTCCGACTCGGCGTCTGCGGTGATGCGCACATCGGTGACGTAGCTCCGCCAGAGTCGTGCAGGGAGTGGCGGTGTGCGGGGGAGGGTCCTGATGGCCACGCAGGCAGGCTACCGGCAGTCGATGGTCTTGCCCCGTTACTACTGTGACCAAGAGGAGGTTTCGTTGGACGAGACGGAAGCACTCCGTCGGCTCACGGAGGCGCCGGTTGGCTATCTCGCCACCGTCGGTGCTGACGGCCGTCCGCACATCGTCCCGTTCGTCTTCGCAGTCGATGACCGCAGGATCGTGTCGATGGTCGACACGAAACCCAAGCGGAGCTCCAACCTGCAGCGCACTCGGAACATCGGCGAGAACCCGACCGTGAGCGTCCTCGTCGACCACTACGAACCGGACTGGTCGCGACTCTGGTGGGTGCGGGCCGATGGAACGGCGCACATCGTCGACTCGGGCTTCGAGCACGTCGCAACGCTGCTCCGCGCGAAGTACTCCCAGTACGCCACAGTCGACCTCGTCGGTCCGGCGATCGTCATCGAGGTCGAACGGATCGCAGGGTGGGCAAGTGAGGGTACCGTCTGATCCGGTGCACGGGTTCCGTCCCCACCCCCTGGTACGCTCGCCGAAATGACTGAGCAGCAGCCCGTCGGTCGGGTCATCGGCACCGAGGATGCGACGCCTCTCGAGTTCTGGGTGGGCGTCGAGGAGGGCCAGTATCTCCAGCTCGACGACGTCGTCGCTCTCGAACGCACCCTACCCAGCGGCGACACGGTCCACATCTACGGGATGGTCGAACAGGTTCGTGCCCGCCACGAGGGGGCAAGGTTCGACTCTGACGTGTTCCTCATCGAAGATGGAGTCCTTCCCGCCGAAGTGAGCGAGGCGGCCAAGGTCGTCGCCACCCGGTTCGAACCCGAGACGTTCGTGCCGCCCCGGCCCGGCCAGGCGGTCCGGCGAGCGGTCGGCGAGGATCGAGACAAGGCTTTGTTCTTCGACCGAATGACCGACCGCATCCCCGTCGGGCTCTCCAGAGCCGGCGAGCCATTCTTCGTCAACCTCGAGTTCCTCGACGGCACCCGCGGCGCCCACGTCAACATCTCCGGCGTGTCCGGCGTTGCCACCAAGACCACCTACGCAACGTTCCTGCTGCACAGCCTGTTCACCTCCGGTGTGCTCGGCGCCAGAGCGGTGAACACCAAGGCGCTGATCTTCAACGTCAAAGGGGAGGACCTGCTGTTCCTCGACCGCCCCAATCTGTCACTCGACAGCGGCCAACGAGACAAGTATGCGCCACTCGGTCTCCCAGCCGAACCGTTCCGTTCAGTCAGCATCTACGCGCCACCGAAGCACGGGTCAAAGACCGGTGCCCCCGATGTCGTCTCCCGCCACGAAGGCGTCACCCCGTTCTTCTGGTCGCTCGCAGAGTTCTGCTCCGATGACCTGCTGCCGTTCCTGTTTGCTGGAGCAGAGGACGATCGAGCCCACTACTCGATGGTCGTGTACAACGTCATGGCCCGCCTCCACAAGGCGACCAGACTCGGCGACGGAGCAGTCGCCTTCGATGGGCAGGACATTCGCACCTTCAGGGACTTGGTCGACTTCATCACGACCAAGGTGCAGGATGAGGAAACCCGCTACGAGTGGGCAGGGCCGGCGATCGGGGCAGGAACCATCAACGCGTTTGTGCGGAGACTCCATGGCGCGGTCCGTCACGTAGAACACCTCATCAGAGGGGACCTTTCGAACGTCCACCCGATCGAACTCCAGAAACAGGTCACCGTCGTCGACATCCACAATCTCAACGACAGGGCCAAACGCTTCGTGGTCGGCGTCACCGTCCGCCGAGCCTTCGAAGACAAGGAACGTCAAGGCGACTCTGAGGAGCTGTTGTTTCTCGTTCTCGATGAGCTGAACAAGTACGCCCCGAGAGAGGGGTACAGCCCGATCAAAGAGATCCTGCTCGACGTAGCCGAACGAGGACGGTCGCTCGGGGTGATCCTCATCGGCGCGCAGCAGACTGCCTCCGAGGTCGAGCGGCGCATCATCGCCAATTCGGCGATCAGGGTGGTCGGTCGTCTCGACTCGGCGGAAGCGAGTCGCGAAGAGTACGGATTCCTTCCCGGTGTGCAGCGTCAGCGCGCCACGATCATGAAGCCGGGCACGATGCTCGTCTCACAACCCGAACTCCCGATCCCGGTCATCGTCGAGTTCCCTTTCCCGGCGTGGGCGACGCGAGTCTCGGAGGCCGGACCGTCGCCCGGCGGTGGGAACGTTCCCGACGACCCGTTCAAAGGGTTGTAGGCCAACTGCCACTCCGGGCTGCATCGATAGGCGCTCCATGACTACCGTCTCGGTGTGGGTTCGGTGATGCTCATCGTTGCGTTCCTCGGGTTTCCGGCAATGGCCAGGTGGGGCGCACGCAGGTTCAAGCCTCTCGAGTTCCTCGGACCGATCGTGCTCTGCTACCTGTTCGGGATCGCTCTCGGGAACCTGTTCACGGTCGACACCGAGCTGGCAACCACGTTCACCGAGGCGACCGTCATCCTCGCCATTCCACTCCTGTTGTTCACGACCGACTTCAGGGCATGGCTTCGGATCGCCAAGCCGGCCGTTCTCTCATTCGTCCTCGCCACGGTCGCCGTTGTGATCACCTCGACGATCGCGACCTTGGTCCTGTCGGTGGCCCACGACTGGCAGATGGCCGGCATGACCGTCGGCGTCTACACCGGGGGGACCCCCAACATGAGTGCCGTCGGTCTCGCACTCGACGTGCCGGACGAGACGTTCGTCCTCATGAACGGGGCCGACGTGATCCTCTCCGGTCTCTACCTGCTGTTCCTTCTTTCGATCGCCCAGAGGGTCCTCGGCCGGTTCCTTCCCGCGTTCGACTTGTCCCGTTTCGGTGGCGATGAGGGCGATGAGACGAAGGTGACTCCAAAGTTCCGGGACGTGGCGCTGGCCGTTGCGCTCAGCATCGGAGCCTCAGCCATCGCCGTTGGGCTCGTCTACCTGTTCGCTCCTGATCTGCCGATCGCCGCGGTCATCCTGTCCATCACCACGGTCGGGGTCCTCGCGTCGTTCGTTCCCAAGATCAGGGCACTCCCTGGAACGTTCGAGACGGGCGAGTTCCTCCTGCTCATCTTCGCCGTCGCCATCGGCACTCTCGCCAACGTGCGGGAACTCGCCGGAGCGTTCGGCGGCGTGTTCCTCTTCGTCGCCGTGGCGCTCATCGGAGCGATCTTGCTCCACTACCTGATGGCAGCGTTCTTTCGGATCGACACCGACACCGTGCTCATCACATCGACCGCTGCGGTGTTCGGACCTGCGTTCGTGCCGACCGTTGCGGCCGCGTTGAAGAACAGGGCCATCATCGTTTCAGGGCTCACGACCGGCGTCGTCGGCTACGCGATCGGCAACTACGCCGGCATCGCACTCGCCTACCTTCTCAGACCCGGATAGCTACAGCGAGTACAGCCCATCGAGGGTTTGGAGCACGATCTCGTCCAACGTCCCGTCATCCGGCAGCGTCGTCATCATCCCGTACATCGCCGCCTGACCGGTCGACGCCAGCTCGGGATGCGCTCGCACATCATCGACAGCGTCCCCGAGATCGTGGAGGAAACGCTCGACAACGCCGGCATGGGCGGGGGTCACCATGAAGTGCAGCGACGCCGGCTTGATCTGCCGGTCGACGTGCCAACCGCGGGTCTCCAGGGCGTCACCGACGGCGTAGGTGTCGACATCAACCCCTCGGAACGCGAACACGCTCAGCTTGGGATTGCCGAGAATCTCCAAACCACCTACTTCCTCGATCCCGTCGATGAGCCGCCGGGAGGTGTCGAGGATCTGTCCGGTCATGGCCAGGTAGCCGTCCTGGCCGATCGCCTGCATCGTCGCCCACGCGGCGGCGATCGGCCCGCCCGGACGTGTGCCGGCCATCGACGGCGAGGCGTAGATACCTCCAGGCCAGTCACTGGTGACGTGGAACTGGAACCTGCGTAGCTGGGGGGTACGGTAGAGGACGGTCGATGCGCCCTTCGCTCCGAACCCGTACTTGTGGACGTCGGCCGACATCGATGTGACTCCAGGCAGTCGGAAGTCCCACACACCGACCGGGACTCCGAGTCGTTCCGCCCATGGGACGAGGAAGCCGCCGAGGCAGGCGTCGACATGCATCCCGACGCCGTGTTCTGCTGCGATCGAGGCGAGCTCCTCGATCGGGTCGACCTGCCCGAATGGGTAGTCGGGCGCCGAGCCGACGATGAGGATCGTGTTGGGGGTGATCGCGGCTTCCATCGCCTCGGGGTCGGCCCGGAGGTCGTCCCCAAGGGGTACTCGTACCTGTCGCACACCGAAGTAGGCGGCCGCCTTGTCGAACGCAGCATGCGCGGTGACAGGCAGCACCATCTCGGGTTCCGAGATCCCCTTGGTTGCCTGCGCCCAGTCCCGGTACGTCTTCACTGCAACGAGCAGGCTCTCCGTGCCTCCCGAGGTCATCGTGCCGGCTACCTGCGCGTCACCGTTCAGCATCGACGCGGTCATCCGGACCACCTCGGCCTCGAAGCGCCGCAACGCGGGGAACGCCATCGGGTTGAGTGCGTTCTCGGAGAAGAACAGCCCATGGGCGGCTTTCAGGAATGTCGTGTGCACGTCACCGGCGTGATAGACGAGACTCCATGTGCGACCGTCCTCCCAGCTCGCCTCGGCGTTCGCCAGGGCGTCCATCTCGCGCAGGATCTGGTCGTGCGGTCTGCCGGTAGGAGGGATCTGAGCATCCATGGTCGCAGCGTAGCGACACCGGATGTCGCGGTTGCGTCCCTGGTCGTCGGTACCATCGGCGCCGTGAAGATCCTCCACACCGCCGACTGGCACGTGGGTCGTGCCATCCGCGGCCGGAGCCGGGCGGACGAACACCGAGCCGTTCTCGATGAGATCGCGACGATCAGTGCCAGAGAGGACGTGGATCTGATCGCCGTGGCGGGTGACATCTTCGATGTGGTCGCGCCTACCGCCGAGTCCGAACAGATCGTCTACCAGGCACTACTCCGACTCTCCGACATCGCCCCGGTCGTGATGGTTGCAGGCAATCACGACAACCCGAGGCGCCTCGACGCAGTCGCGCCCCTTCTCGAACTCGGCAGGGTGCACGTGGTCGCGACGCCGCTGAGACCGGACGATGGGGGAGTCGTCAAGATCGAGACCCGGTCTGGAGAGATCGCAAGGGTGGCGATGCTGCCGTTCGTGACGCAACGGGGCATCGTCTCCGCGTCCGCCCTCATGGACCTCGAGGCGTATGAGCATGGAGCGCTCTACGCGGAGCGGCTCTCAGCGATCCTCGGCAAGCTCACCGAGGGGATCACAACGGATGATGTCAACGTCGTTGTCGCCCACCTGATGGTTGCCGAGGGCGTCCTCGGTGGAGGTGAACGCAGCGCCCACACGGTTTACGACTACTGGGTGCCGGCGGGCGCGTTCGACGGCGCCCTCTCGTACGTCGCCCTCGGACACCTCCACCGGCCCCAGCAGATACCCGCAGCAGCTCCGGTCTGGTACGCAGGGTCCCCGCTACAGCTCGACTTCGGAGAGACGGATGATGAGAAAGCCACGCTCGTCGTCGATGTCCAGCCGGGACTTCCCGCCGAGGTCACGCCGGTGCCCGTCAGGTTCGGGCGACGCTTGCAGCAACTCCGAGGAACTCTCGAGTCCCTGGAGCCCCTCGCCGGAACCACCAGCGATTCCTACCTGAAGATCATCCTCGAAGAGCCGGCGAGAGCGGGGCTCGCCGACCTGGTGCGAGAGCTGTTCCCAGAAGCCGTCGATGTGTTGCTCGCCGCTCCAACCACGGCAGGCGATGCGGCACCATCGGAACCGAAACTAGGCAGACCACCGCACGAGCTGTTCGTGAAGTATCTGGCCGAAGTCAACGCGTCGGACGAACGCGTCGTGGAGCTGTTCGACGAGTTACTCGAGGAGGCCCAATGAGGCCCGTCGAGCTCGCGATCGCCGGATTCACCGCCTATCGAGACGAGGAAACGATCGACTTCCGAGACGCCGACCTGTTCGCCCTCACCGGTCCAACAGGATCGGGCAAGTCGAGCATCGTCGACGCCATCGTCTTCGCCCTCTACGGGTCGGTTCCGAGATATGAGGACCGGCGTGCCGTCGAACCGCTCATCACCCTCGGAAAGAACGAAGCCCGGATACGGTTCGACTTCACCGTCGGCAGCGACTCCTACACAGTCGCCAGGATCGTCAGACGCACAAAAAGCGGAGGTGCCACCACCGCCGAAGCACGGCTTGAATACGACGGAGAGCCGGTCGCCGCCGGGGCTGACGAGGTCACCAAGAAGGTCGAGGAGCTCCTCGGGCTCACCTACGAGCACTTCATCAAGGCCGTCGTTCTCCCGCAAGGTGAGTTCGCCCGGTTTCTCCACGACAAACCCCGCGAACGGCAGGAACTACTTCGCGAGTTGCTCGACCTCCGTGTCTACCGACGTATCCGAGACCTCGCCAATGAACGCAAGGCGGCGGCAGATCGGACACTCGCAGGACACCAGCGCGAGGTCGATCTCCTCGCCGATCGAGCCGGTAGCGACGAACAGGCGATCGCTCGGCGAGTCGAGGAGCTCGAACAACTCCGAGACTCCATCACCGGCATCAGGACCCGGATGGCCGCTCTCGATGCGAAGCTGAACGACTCGACGAAACAGATCGCCCGAGATGAAGAGACCCTTACGACCCTCGACATACGACCGCCGCAAGGTCTCGACGAGCTGGTGCGTCGCATCACCGAAGCCGACGCCAAGCTCGAGGCGGCGAGGCAACTCGGCGCCAGGGCAGGCGACGAGCTCGACACGCACGAACGATCGGTCGCGACGCTCCCGAACCCGGCGGCGCTCGAGTCACAGATCGCCCAGCAGCGCGCACTCGACGACCTGCTTCGGCGACAGGAGCAGGCGACAGACCAACTGGCGAAGGCCGGGACCTCGCTCGATCAGCGACGCAAGGGGCTGGATGAGGCCGAGCGGGCGAGATCGAGAGCGGCGGAGTCACTCGAGCGGCTCAGGCGGACACATGCAGCCCACGAACTCGCAGCAAACGTGAAGATCGGTGAGCCGTGCCCGGTCTGTGGGGTACCGATCGCCGAACTCCCCTCCGTCGAACCAATCGAGGACCTGGAGCGCGCCCAAGTCGACGTCGCCGGCCGAACCACGGATCTCGACGCCGCACGCAAGGCGCTCACCGAAGCCGAGATCACGAGCGCCACATCCAAGACCAGGGTGGACGAGATCGCCGCCCAGATGGCGTCGATCCGACATGAGCTCGAGGGTGTTCCGAGCGCCGACGAGCTTGCCGCAACCTTCGAAGCAACGAAGGTCGCACACGAACGACTCGCAGACCTCAGAGAGGCGGCCCGCCGAGCACGTAAGGACGTTGCCGACGCCGAGCGGCACCGGGCCGAACTCACCGAGGAACGAAGCACCGCGCTCGCAACGTTCCAGGTTGCCAGAGATAGCGTCGCTCATCTCGAGCCTCCGCCCGCGGTGATGGGCGACCTCGCAGCCGCGTGGACCGCGCTGACCGACTGGGCGTCGACTCACGCAAGTGACGTGCGCGGACGGCTCGATGTGCTCGGCATCAGCGCCAAGCAGCTCTCGGAAGACAGGG
>Ga0307426_1000194_pt1 | contig 39831 bp, 36 predicted proteins | sample SalMarWE160340MG_FD_202165 | JGI IMG/M metagenome (GOLD analysis project Ga0307426, IMG submission 202165) | Salt marsh sediment microbial communities from the Plum Island Ecosystem LTER, Massachusetts, United States - WE1603-40 | ecosystem: Environmental > Aquatic > Marine > Intertidal zone >... | reverse complement strand
CCTCGGCGATCACAATGTACAGAATACCGAAACATTGAGAACTGCTGAGGAGGGAACGACCGATGAGAAAACTCTTACGGTATTCGGCGTCAGGATTTAACCAAGTGTTAAAGGGGCGGGGAGTCTAATCCGAATTAGGCTCCCGCCCTTGTTTCAAGACAAATAAAGAAAGGGAGAAAATCAATGTCACAGCAAACAACAGCAAACAATACGCAGGACACGGTTTTAAACGGAGTAAACGTAACAAAACTGGGTGAGACGGTTGAAGCGATCAATGGAAACTCCGAAATCGCAAAGTTTCAGTTCCGCGCCACTAACAAATGGATCACCGGAGGCCACAACAGAACGTGGATCAAGGAGTTCTACGGGGCATGCCAGAAAGACACGACCAGAACGGAAGCGTTCGTGCTGGAGAATGACGAGCCGCCGATTCTTCTGGGCGAGGATAAAGGAGCAAATCCCGCTGAGTACGTTCTGAATGCTCTACTGGCATGCTTGACGACGACTATGGTTTATAAGGCGGCCGCAAACGGCATAAAGATTACCGAGGTCGAATCATACGTGGAGGGAGACCTGGATCTGAGGGGAATACTCGAACTGGACGAAGACGTGAGGAGCGGATACCAGAGCCTGCGGGTCAGTTTCAAGTTGAAAACAGAGGGGTCCACGGAAGAGCTTGAAACGTTGGAGCGGCTCTGCAAGGCGTCGCCCGTATTCGACATCGTATCGAACGGCGTACCGGTAGATATAAGAGTCGATGGAAAATGAAAGCAAACGTAAAGGTGAGAACGGCTTAATGCCGCTCTCCGCTAAAGACGAGGGAAAAAATGAACAACATAAACAATGAAGCCAAAGTAAGAGCCAGAGATACGTATAATTCCGCCGCCGACCATTTTGATGACACGCCGCTCGGGTTCTGGGATAAATACGGCGCGAGGACGGTCGAAAGACTGTCGCTCGAGATGGGTTACAATGTGCTTGACGCGGCATGCGGGACGGGAGCGTCCGCCATACCGGCAGCCCGTTCAGTGGGCGCCGAGGGAAGGGTTACGGGCGTAGACCTATCTGAAAATCCTCTTGAGCTCGCCCGCTGTAAGGCAAGAAAATTGAACCTTCACAATGCCGATTTCATAAACGCGGATATGGAAAATCTGAACTTTGCCGACGGGGAATTCGATGCGGTAGTCTGCGTATTCGGGATATTCTTCGTTCCCGACATGGAGAGACAGGTCGGAGAATTGTGGCGCATGGTGAGGCCCGGCGGGAAGCTCGCGATTACCACGTGGGGGCCGGGATTTTTCGCTCCGGTATATGAATACTGGAAAAACGCGGTCAGGGAAGTACGTCCCGATTTATATTCCTCCTATAACCCCTGGGACAGGATAACGGACATTGATTCGGTGATGAAACTGATGAGAGACGGGGGAACATCGTCAATAGAAGTTGAAGCCGAAGAGGGCGTTCAGTCCTTGCGAAACGCGGACGATTGGTGGATAATAGCACTTGGCTCAGGTCTAAGATGGACTATTGATCAAATGAGCGCGGTTGAGTCGGAGACGGTCAGATGCAAAAATGCCGTCTGGATCGAACAGAACAATATCAGCGACATAGGCACAAACGTGATATACGCCGTCGCGCAGAAAACCAGCTGAACATAATCTGTACGGGTAATTATTAAATGGAGATAATTTCCTGGATAATGTTCGGTCTCGCCGCCGGCGCGGTGGCGAAATTACTCATGCCCGGAAGGGACCCCGGGGGGTTTGTCGGTACTATAGTAATAGGAATCGTGGGCGCGTTTGTCGGCGGACTGATTTCCAAAATCTTATCGATGGGGCATGAGGTAAGACCCGGGTTCGATCTGACGAGTTTCGTTTATGCGGTAATTGGCTCTATAGTGCTGCTAATTATTTACCGCTTTGTGAAGGGGAAGGGTTAGTTTAATACGACGATTATTTGAATGTCGGAAAACAAAGAGAAAAGATAAATCCCCCCAACCCCCCTTTATGAAAGGGGGGAACAAAAAAATCGGGATATAAAAACGAGATGCTGAAAGTTTTGGGTTAATTCCCGTGTGACAACGGGACACTCTCCTGATTTGCATTCAGTCATAGGACCCGATTGCTCACTTGCTCGCAATCGTAGTTCAGGATGACTGAGAAAAGAAATAGATTAGATTTCTCCCTTTGGTCGAAATGACAGGAAGAAAAGAGGGTTTACTACGGTTGCTTGTGTTTGCTCTAGTGACTAGAATAGAGTTCTAAGTTATGCCGAAGCTGAATAAAGTAGTTACGTTTCTCGATGAATTTCTCAGGACGGGGGAAATAAAAGATTCCTCCTGGAACGGGCTTCAGTTCGAGGGACGGGGAGAGGTGAAGAAAGTTGCGTTCGCTGTGGACGCGGCGGTCGAAGCCTTCGAGGAAGCCGCTAAGACGGCTGCGGATATGCTAATCGTGCATCACGGGCATTTCTGGGATAACCGCAATCCGTCTATCAGAGACTGGGCGAAAGACAGGATGAAATTTCTCTTCGACAGCGGTATTTCCCTCTACTGCAGCCATCTTCCCCTCGACAGACACCCCGTTGTAGGCCACAATGCTCAGATCCTTAAGCTGCTCGGCGCAAAGATAACGGACGAGTTCATTCACAGCCAATCTGCGAACATAGGCTGGATCGGCGAGAGAAAGAAACACTTTTCCATAAAGGACGCGGAGAAGAAGCTCAGCGCCAAACTGAACGCTGAGTGCACCGTTCTGCCTTTCGGGCCCGAGAAGATAAAGACGATAGCCGTATGCAGCGGAGGGGGGAGTTACGGCGGATTTTACGAGGCGATGGACGCGGGCGTTGATCTTTACATTACGGGCGATGCCGTGGAGGTTTATTACACCGCCAAAGACTCAGGAATGAACGTGATATTCGCGGGCCATCACGCGACCGAGACAATCGGCCTCAAATCCCTTGCTGAAGTGCTTGAGAAAAAGCTAAAGGTCGAGACCGTTTTCATAGACTTGCCGACAGGCTTGTGAAGCTCTCAATCCATTAACGCAACCAAGCTAATACCCCTATAACAATTGACAAAACAGGGATGAAGTCTTATCATATTTTGATTTGAGGAGGTATAAAGAAATGGGCACCGATAACATGGTGAAGATATTCGATACGACTCTCAGAGACGGAGAGCAGGCCCCGGGCTGCGGCATGACCGCCGAGGAGAAGCTCAGGGTTGCGCACCAGCTGGAGAAGTTGGGTGTCGATGTCATCGAAGCCGGTTTCCCCATTTCTTCGGAAGGGGATTTCGAGTCCGTAAGGATAATCGCGGAGAAGATTCGCGGTTGTGAGATCGCCGGGCTCTGCAGGGCTAATTACAACGATATAGACAGGGGCTGGGAGGCGGTAAAAGACGCCGAGGCTCCGAGAATCCATACTTTCATCGCCACATCCGAGATACACCTGAAACACAAGCTCAGGAAATCGAGGGATCAGGTGCTAGAGATTATAAGCGGAGCGGTGAAGCACGCGTGTAATTACACGGAGAACGTGGAGTTTTCCTGCGAGGACGCGACCAGGACGGATCTCGACTACCTGTGCCAGGCGGTGGACGTCGCCGTCCGGTCGGGCGCGAAGATCATCAATATCCCGGATACCGTGGGTTATACGGTTCCCGAGGAGTTCGCGCATATAATAAGGACTCTTCAGGAGAGAGTTTCAGGCATCGACAACGTTACGCTCAGCGTGCACTGTCATAACGACCTCGGACTCGCTGTCGCCAACTCCATTGCGGCGGTAAAGGAAGGCGTAAGACAGATAGAATGCACTATAAACGGCCTCGGAGAGAGGGCGGGGAACGCGTCGCTCGAAGAGATAGTGATGGGGCTCAAGGTGAGAAACGACCGGAACCCATACATGACGAGAATAAGGACCGAGCACCTGTACCCGACGAGCAGGCTGGTATCGCAGGTCACGGGTGTGAACGTTCAGCCGAATAAGGCTGTCGTCGGCGCAAACGCCTTCGCTCATGAGGCGGGTATACATCAGGACGGAGTGCTCAAGGAAAGAATCACATACGAGATAATGAACCCCGAGGACGTCGGGATTCCGTCCAACAAGCTCATACTTGGAAAGCACTCCGGAAGGCACGCCTTTAAGGACAGGCTCGAGGATTACGGATATTTCCTGGACGATACGGCTTTTGAGAGCGCGTTCAAGAAATTCAAAGACCTGGCCGACAAGAAGAAATACGTGTTCGACGAGGACATAGAGGCGCTCATCAGCGAGGAGTTCGTCCGGTCGTCTGATTTCTACAAGCTCGTGTCGGCGAATTACTCGGGCGGGTCGGAAATGCAGCCTGTCGCAACGGTCAAGCTGCTGATCGACGGCGGCGAGGTCACGATATCGGAAAGCGGCGACGGGCCTGTGGATGCCGCGTACAGGGCTATTTCAAAGGCGACCGGTCTGAATCCGACTCTGGAGCATTATGTGGTGGCATCGATAACTGAAGGGATTGACGCACAGGGCGAAGTGACCGTCAGGGTGGAGGACGGAGGCGTGATCACGCAGGGTCAGGGCTCCAATACCGACATCGTGGTGGCGAGCGTGAAAGCGTATATCAACGCGCTTAACAAGCTGCGCTGGCGTAAAGAGCACCCGAAGCGCGTCGTCTCTCAGGGGATGTAAGCACTGGCGCCGGCCAGGGTAAATTTCCAACTCACAATTTCCCGGAACGGCTATATAATTACGTTTGATAATGGCGTTTCCATCCAGGACTATCGAAAATTTCGTGAGAGCGGGATACCCGATACTCTACCTCGTGTCGTGGGAGGAGGAGAGGGTCGAGAACTCCGTCCGCATGATAGGGAAGAATCTATTCGGCGAATCGGGCAGGTTCTCCGCCTGGTCGTGCGCCGACGGATTCAGGGAAGGCTCGGAGAACCTTATAAAAGCTCTCGACAAGGTGATCGAGGAGCAGTCAAAAGGATTCTTCGTTTTCAAGGACGTTAACTATTTTCTCGGAGATCCGAGGATTGTTCGTAAGCTTAAGGACGCATATCAGAAGCTGAGAAAATCATCGAAGACGATATTCATACTGTCAAACTCGCTCGCGCTTCCAGGCGAGCTCGAGAAGGAAGCGGCGGTGATCGACATTGATCTGCCGGACCGCCAGGAGACGGGAAAGATATTCGATTTCATCATAAAATCGTATACGCCCGAGAGGGTGCAGAAATCCGTAACCTCGGACACGAGGGAGGCGTGTATCAACGCGCTTCAGGGACTCGGAGCTGTGGAAATGGAGCTTGCGCTCAGGAGGACGCTGCTCGGAAGGGAGGAGCTCGACCACGACGCGGTGGAGGCGCTTCTGGAGGAGAAGGCGCAGCTCGTGAGAAAATCGGGAACGCTCGATTTCGTCAGGAGCCGGGTGGATATAGACAGGGTCGGCGGGCTCGAGAATATAAAGGAATGGCTCGATACGAGGCGGCTCGCGTTTTCGGACACGGCGAAGGATTACGGGCTCGACACGCCGAAGGGGATACTGCTCATGGGGATAAGCGGGTGCGGAAAGAGCCTGTGCGCGAAGGCGATAGCGACATCGTGGAACCTTCCTCTGCTGAGACTGGATTTGAATCAGGTTTACAGCGAATCGTTCGGAAGCCCGGAGGAAGCGTTCAGGAAGGCTATAAAAACGGTGGAGGCGACTGCGCCTTGCGTGCTGTGGATAGACGAGATAGAAGCTGGGATCACTAGGAGCGGGGAGAAATCCGGCGACAGCCCGACGTCCAGGATATTCGGATATTTCCTGACCTGGATGCAGGAGAAGAACTATCCCGTGTTCGTTACGGCAACGGCGAACCAGATAGACCTGCTGCCGCCTGAGATACTGAGAAAGGGAAGGTTCGACGAGATCTTCTTCGTAACGCTACCGAACCAGAAAGAGCGGAAGGAGATATTCAGGATACATCTCGGTAGCCGGGGGAAGAACCCGGAAGGCTTTAATCTCGATTCGCTGGCGAAGAATACCGAGGGTCTTAGCGGAGCGGAGATAGAGCAGGCGGTGATTTCAGCCCTGTTCGAGTCGTTCTCGAAGGAGAAAGAGCTCGACGACAGGGAGCTTATAATCGCAGCGTCATCGATCGTACCTCTTTCGACAACAATGAGAGAGGAGATATCGAAGCTTGAAAGATGGGCATCCAACCGCGCGGTCAAGGCGTCCAGGTAATCTTCATCCGTAAAAATTCACACCTATAATCAAAATTGCCAAAGTCTAATTTTGATTCGCATTCTCTAGATGTGTTAGTATTGGTTCATATAATTTAAATCAAAAAAGGGGCGTGAGGTTATGACTATAAACAGGTTCTCGTCATTTGTAGCTGCTTTTCTTTTTGCCGGTTTCTTATCTCTGGTTTTAGCAGAGAAAGGATTTTCAGGCGTACCGGTAATGAATCCGGGTTGTTGTATCAGCATTGAAGGAGGCTGCGTAAACTTTGGAGGAGATCTACCCGTAGCGTGTTTTGCTGATTCCATAGTAGAGGACGGGGTTTGTACAATGGAGGGAGAGGGAGGGATATGTACAGCTCAAGTAGCTGTCAGTCCAATTCCGACTATTTCCGAATGGGCACTAATAGTAACGGCTGGACTGTTGGGAATAGTTGGATTTATTTTAATCAGAAGAAGAAAAGCGACAGCTTAAACTTTAACAATACATTTCAAACAACTAAAAGGGGAGCCGAAGCTCCCCTTTTAGTTTACTACAATCCTCATAAATCCAATCTGAACCAAGGAGTAATGAGCCGTATTCTCATTTAAACCTTACGAAATCCGCGAACGTGCCTATAAATGTATTAACTGCCTCCACGTCGGAATTTACCCAGCTCTCGGGAGTCCAGAATGTCATACCGTTCCGGTCCGATGAACTCCAGTATCCCTGATTACCGCTCCCCAGTGCACCGTTATGTCGGACTGTATTATCCCTGACATCGGCGTATGAACCGTCTCCGGGCTGGTAAAACACGAAACCTTGCCCGTTGTCGATGAACATATTCGTCTGCAAAGAGATCGTAATGTAGTCATTCTGGCATCCCTGATTATTCGCGTTCACACCCGCACCCGGATGGTTGGAGATGATGTTCCCCGATACAAGCTCATTCACCATTTCCGTACATACGCTCTGGTAATTTGAGAAATAGATTCCATGGCAGTGGCGCGCGTTGCTCCCCATGCAGGTAAGTCCGTTGTCCTATATGATGTTGTCCTGGATCTGCACATCGGGTGTGGATGTTATCAGAATCCCCTGGCCGTCGTTATGATGAATCCGGTTATATCTCACTAACGTCGGTGAGTTTATACGGATTCCCTCTATGCCATCCGAGATGTGGAGGTTCTCAATTGTCGTAAACCCCGATATGCCACTGTTCACCCATACCCTGCCGCGTATCTCAGCCATCTGATCCCTGTCAGGATGCGTAGTTATTGTAATCCCCTTGTGAATCGTCACTCCGTCGAATACGTCGCCGTTAAGACATAGCGTTTCCCCTGCGTCTGTAGCATTCTCAGCTCCCTGAAGGCTCTGTCCCTGGTTAACAATTACATCACACGCAGTCGTCGGAGACGGTATCGGGTCGCTGTTAGGGGGCTGAACCGGGTCAGGCGCGGGAGTCGGCGTTGGCGTTGGAGTCGGTGCAGCCTGACAGCTCCGCCACCGGCAACGATTGCTATAGTGGCGCGCGTGTCCGGTATTACTTACAAATAATACAGAAAGTACAACTATCCCTATTAAGACATAAATTGAATGTCTCATGCCTTTCACCTCTCTTAATCTTTTATGCTTCTACCTTTCTCCCTCCGTAGTTGTCCTACTATCTCCCGCGGCAGGAAGATGACTAAACGGCGTAGATATCAATTTAGACACCGGTTGTTGCCAGTCGAGCGCGAACCGGATGTCGTTCACAGCATGCATGCAATTTTTTGTAGCAAGGGAAACCTGATTGAGACTAACCAGCGAATCACGGAGTGGTCACCGGCGAACACCGAAGGGTTTTTTGATTACAATTTCGGCAACCCAGCTGCCATAGGTCGTATAAACCTTTAGGCCATGGGCTTTGTGTCCCATTCTTTCAAATGGTTTACCCTATTTACCCTTTCGATCGATCGTATATGCTCTTGTTTTAACATGTGCATATCTTGAACGCAACAAGAATCTTTCCGGCGCAAACATTTGTGTGATTTCAACACCAATGTGTGAAATACACCATAGGATGGAGCTCAGGATTTTAGTAACGTTCCTACTCTGAGGGGGCATAACAGAGTACAGATAAATGACTCTGGCTTATTCCATGTTTCAGTGAAGGGAAGCCGCAATTTTAGACTCGGTGAGCTGTTCACCCTCTACCGACCAGCACCTTTAGAAAATCTCTAGCGTCAACCGATTCTCTGACTGGTATCTTCTCAAAATCTGGGTATTCTAGTCGTTTTAGAAATTTTCGTGACTCTTTTACGTGGGGATGTAGCTCAGCCTGGGAGAGCGCCGCGTTCGCAACGCGGAGGTCGGGGGTTCGATTCCCCTCATCTCCACAAATGATTAAAGGGGTTATTTGAAGCTTTTTTTATTTCGTATCCCTCCCGTTTCATCAGTTCATGAATTCATCTCCTGACCGGTTCTGACCCGGTCGACTAATTTTGTTCCGCATGATTGTACATACAATCAAAAAGTGCATTATGATTGGTAATATAAAACATAAGGAGGAGCTTCAGATGCACAGCTATCTACTCAACAAAAGATTTGGATTATATTTTAGTGTATTACTATTTGTGATAATTTTCTCCGGCGTGGACGCCAGGTCTCAGCCATCCAGAGCTAAAATCACTTCACCTTTAACGATTATAAACGCTGCTACCCAAGAAGCCGAGTGCCTGGTGGCCAATGTAGGCACAGAGGATGTTACCGTTAACGTTGTACTCGTTTCCGGGGGTACTGAAGAAGTTAACGATGATGTTGTGCTAGAACCTAACGAGACGGCTGCTCTTCAATTCGCCGCGGTAGGCGGACAAAATTTCTTTTGCGCATTTAATTACACAGGCATGCATTCTGAAATTAGAGCTGCCGCAAGAGTGGTTGATCTGGACCCTTCCGCCGATGATCATTTTCCGCAAAGAGCAGAAGCTACAGAGAACTGATACGGGTTGCCGCACTACGGATTATCCCGACTATCTTCGAGCGTGTGATCATCTTTTGAAATACCAGTAGAGACCTCTGAACCTTCGGAGCAGCTTGCTTTCTATTGCCCTGAGGGTCCTGCCTTTTAAAGTTCGAAGCGGGCTGCTTTTATATATGTTTTTCTCCAGGTCGCTGATCAGATATCGCCTGGGCTCGCTCAATGCCGGGCCGCGATTGGATTCTACACTCTTTATTCTTTCATCGAATAACTTGCCGTCAGATTCTATTTCGCTCTTGCCCGATACTATGAAAGTTCCAAGCGGTGTGCTTACGTACTTTCTCGCTCCGCCTGCGAGGGCAAAAAGATGCCACGCCAACGCCTCTGTTGTAACCATCAGGCTGTAATTCTTGCTTGCCAACCTCGCGCACAGGTCGCTTTCCTCACGATACGCAATGTCCGAGTAGCCTTCAACGGCCCAGCCCCCTGCGTCTTCAACCGCTCCGCGGCGGTAACATATCGCCCCGCCGGCAAGACTGTCGACTTCAATGATCTCGGGCTCGTTATAATAGTAGAAGCCCTGTAATTTCCATACCTGATCATCCAGATCCGGGAGATACGACCTTTCCGTCAATTTCACGTCCAGGTTTGCCCTTCTCGATCCGGGGGACGGAAAACATCCGCCTACGGCGGCCAAATTCCGATCCGGGAAAAAACGAAACGGTTTAAGCATGCTCTCGATTAAGCGACTATCCGGAAGCATATCGTCATCTATCCTGATAATGAACTCTATCTGCTTGGGCACCGCTTCCATGGCCTGTTGATGCCTTTTCCAGCCGCCTTCGGTATGAGTGACTGAAATCTCACGGCCTGTGTTTTTCGCTACGGCAAGGAGGCTGGAAATCGCATCGTCGTGCTCGACCTGCGTGTCGCTCTGGTCGTTGATTACTATCATAAAGTTAGTGTAGGTCTGATTAAGCAAGGATGTGAGCAGGATAGCGAGATAAGAAGGGCGGTTTTTCGTCGGTATGGCGACTGCGATTTTTTCATCCGTTTTTATGGGGCGTAATTTAGCCATTTTTGTCGTTTGATTGTATTTATCAGCGAATGTGTCACGAATGAGTATGACCGTATCGTTTTCGGTCGAGGAATCATTATATCATTATCTCCGGCGGCCGGTTACTGAATCGGGTGCGTCGATGTAACTAGGTTGCGGAGCGGGGGATATCCAACTGTCGACTTAATTGCTCCTGTTCAGCTCTTCTCAATTGCATGTTGACATAATATCGCAAATGCCGGATGTCTTAGCCGATGGGGGATTTGGCAGCTGGAGATATCGATGAATATATCTAAATACAGTCTTCCTCCCCTGATGTGCAAGTGATTTGAGAGATACAAAAGTTGTTCAATACATCGATGGGAGACAGAGGAAATGTTCCAAAATCAGAAAATCTTTGATAACTGTACCCTGAGTGTTAGAATTGAGCCACAGGCTTGGGTGATCTGACCTCGAAAGAAACTTATTGATATTTCGATGTTTCTTAGGAAAGCTCGGTTATAGTTTGAATATACAAGGGGATAATTATTACAATGGGATTTGCGGAAAATATAGAAGTTGATACGGAATTTATCGACGAAGACAAGAAACTGCCGCTTGTCGTAACACCAAAGCACTCAGGTGTGCCTCTGATAGATTTTCTAATGCCAAACCTGAAAGAACTGGAGGCGAATCTGTCATCTTACGGCGGCATACTGTTCCGGGGATTTCAGGTCGACGGACCCGAAGATTTTGAATCCACGATAGGGAGCTGTTACCGAGATCTACTTAATTACAACGACAGGTCAACTCACAGAAGCCAGGTTCACGGGAAAGTGTATACGGCCACCGATTACCCTCCGGAGCTTGAAATACTTCTTCACAACGAAAGCTCATACGCAGCCAGATTTCCCTCGAGAATTTTCTTTTACTGCGTCGAGCCCGCGGAGACTAGCGGGGAAACACCCATAGCCGACATAAGAAAAGTGTACGAACGGATAGACCCGTCTATCAGAAAACCATTCGAGGAAAACGGTGTTCTATACGTCAGGAATCTTGCCGGGGGTCCATTCGGTTTTACATGGCAGGAGGTTTATCAAACGCAAGATAAAAACGAGATGGAGAGGTTTTGTGAACAAGCGGACACGCAATACGAATGGTTAGGTGAGAATAAAGTCAGGACGAGACAATCGAGGCCTGCGGTTGCGAAGCATCCTGTAACGGGGGAGACGTTGTGGCTGAATCACGCAACTCTTCTCAATGTGTTTGCGCTTGAACAAAAAATGCAGGATATGATGCTTAAATTTTTCAAGGTGGATGATTTGCCGAACAATACTTACTACGGCGACGGAGCGTCTATCAGTAAGGAAGTGATAAACGAACTGAAGCGGGCGTATGAGTCTGCGGCCGTCGTTTTCAAGTGGGAACCCGGCGACGTGCTGATGCTCGATAATCTGCTTGTGGCTCACGGCAGAAAGCCTTTCTCGGGAAGTAGGAAAGTAGTGGTAGCGATGGCAAATCCAGTGAGCTGGCAAGAGCTGGACACGTCGGTTTGAGGGGCTTCAAATGTCTGATCAATTAAGAACAAAGCTGGTGGAATTTATCAATTCAAAGGCCAAGAGCTCGGGAAAAACTATTCCTGATAATTTCGATGATGATAGTCCGCTAATAACCTCGGGTCTGCTCGAATCCCTGTACTTGCTTGAGCTGGCTTTGCTTATAGAAGAGGAAATCGGAACATCGCTGGATTTGACGATCCTGGACTTCACTACGGAATGGAACAGCATTAATTCCATTATAGATTATGTGAGGGTGCAAATCGGCGACTCCGGCTCGAAATTTAGAGCGGAATCATAAATAATCCTACCGGCCAATTTCCGGGTTTTTTTCTTTCACCGCAATTCTTCAGCTAACTGTTGATGTAACTGTACGGAATAAGTGAAGATTGTTCTGCTACAAGGGGTAAACTGATCGTAAGCACTCGGAAATAATTCTCCGTCATACAGTTATAGACTATCAAGCAAAATGGACTACGAGATAGTAAAATACGAAAACAGTTATGAGGATCAAATCTGTGAGCTTGAGAAAGAGCTTTGGAGCCCTGATCTGAATGTAAATAGATCTTATCTTCGATGGAAATACTTTGATAATCCGTACGCCGCTTCATCGAATATGTATATGGTTCTCGACGGAGGAAAATTAATTGCCGCCAGAGGGATGTACGCGACCAAATGGCAGTTGGGAAACGATGCGGATGGTTTCATAACGCCGTGCGGAGGTGACACGGTGATAAACAATGAATACAGAAACAGGGGTGTTTATAACGAGCTTGCGGATTTTATCAAAAAAGATCAACACGATCTGGGTTACAGCTATATCTTCAATTTCAGCGCGAGTCCCAAGACATTGATCACTTCCCTGTCGACCGGCTGGAAGAGCATTGGTAGAGTAAGGACTATGACTCTCGCTTCACGTAGGAGCGGGGTGACCCGAAAACTGTTCAGTGAACGTGTGATAAAGAAGCTCGTCAGGAATGCGCGGGCAGCCAAGTTTATAAAAAGACTGCTAAACGGTTTTGACTACAATAAGCTCCTCAATAGTCACAGAAAAGTGCTCGCTAATATAAGGATTGACAACAAGCCTTGTCATGATGAGATGGCTGCGCTTGTCAGTAAACGGGATAACGACAATAAATTAGTTCTTACGAGAGATCAAAAATTTTTCGAGTGGAGATACTCCAACCCGCGTTCGAAATACATATTTTTATACCGGTTTGATGATCAGCTTAATGGTTACTTAATAGCACAGACGCATGCGTACTATCTCGATTATCTGGAACATTTCAATATACTGGAATTGGAAGCCGTTGATTCTTCAATTGAGCTGGAATTGTTGGAATCAATGACCTCCTTGTTCCATTCAAGGTCTATTACCATATGGTCGAGTATGTTAAGCGAGAATGGCCGGAATTTTCTGGTGAAAAAAGGGATCATTGAGTCAGGACCTTCGGGGAGTGCGGCTGAGTATACACCGACCGTTCTGCTTACAAAGACAAAAGGGTCTAATAACCGGATCGAGTATCGCGGCGTGGATCTGCTCGATATAAACAATTGGGACCTGAAAATGATGTATTCGGATGCATACTGATCTTTGCGCTGACATTTCTTATTTCACAATAAACTATGACTTTCCAAGGTGTTAAGAGTGTTGCCCATGTGTTAGTGCATACAATTTGAAGCTTGTCCACAATCCTGCATCCTAATTTGAGAAATTCATACTGTTGCTGAATAGTTGTTGACCAAGCATTGGATAGATTTCAACCGGAAATTTTTATACGTATGGTATGTACTCCGTTTTCTTCATAAATACTTAAAACATAGGGTGCGCTTTCTTTGGGAATCACGATGAACCCCATAGCTGAACAATTCTTTACGAATATCTTAAGTTCTTGCTCAACGGCAAATACATCGATATGCGTCTAATTGGTTGATTAAAGGGGACATCTGTGATATACGATAAATACACACTAAACCAAGTTATACTATTTTTATAACAGACCGCACGGTCAGAGAATGGGGGACATTCAAATGATAGCTAACCTTTACGGGAGCCTCACCTTAAAGAGGTTCGTAATCGTGGTTCTAATCGGCGTATTCACTGTGGGAGGTTGTGACGGCTCGTGGACTTCGAACAACAGCCCGGAAGTAACGACCTCGACGAACAAGAGCTCGCCGCTTACCAGTTTGCTGGAATTCGATACCGACGTGCCCGCGAGAGTGGTGCTCGATGTCAGCGATGACGTAGATACGTGGCAGGTAGAGTTCGATGATTTCGAGACGGAGCATTCACTTCCGGTTCTTGGTCTGCGTCCGGGAAAGGCGCACACGGTCGCAGTGAGCGCTTACGATGAGGACGACGAACTCGTTTACCAGGACGTCGTTCAGATATCTACCGATCCGCTGCCGGCTGATTTCCCTGAATTCAGCGTTACGAGCGTGCCCGAATTGATGGAGCCCGGCGTGACTCTCTTTGAAGCGGGCGGATACCTGATAATCGTGGATGACACCGGACAGGTCGTGTGGTATTACAGGATCACGAATCCGGGGAGCTTCGACCGTGACGTGAGACGGATGTCAAACGGCGACCTGCTCTTGCTTCTGCCCCCTCACGGAATGATGGAAATAGATATGCTGGGCAATACGGTAAGGAGCTGGTATCCGGCGCAAACATTCGAGGGAGAAGCCGGGAGCATACCCGTTGACGCCACGGCGTTTCATCACGAGGTTTACGAGACGGAATCCGGCAACTTTCTGGTGCTGACACTGGAGCTGAGACAGTTCGAGGATTATCCCTCGAGCGTAAGCGATCCTTTCGCTCCCACGGAAACGGCCAATGTCGTCGGGGACTTGATAATAGAGTTCTCTCCCGATGACGGTACAATCGTTCACGAATGGCACATGCTGGATATGCTCGACCCGTACAGGCTCAGCTACAGCTCGCTACAGAATATATGGGACGGCTTTTTTCAAACTAACCACGGCATAGAAGGCACAACCAGAGACTGGTCGCACGGGAACGGCGTGATCGAGGACGCGAGGGACGATTCAATCATAGTCTCGCTCCGCCATCAGGACGCGGTGGTCAAATTCGACAGAGAGACCGGAGAGCTGAAGTGGATACTTGGGACCCACGCAAACTGGGCCCCGGAGGTGTTCTGCGGATATCTACTTACGCCTTTAACAGACGACGATCTGTTCTTTCAGTACCACCAGCACGCGCCCGAGATTACGCCGGACGGTAATATCCTTGTCTTCGATAACGGGAACAACAGGGCAAGCCCCTTCGACATGGTATTCGCAACCAATATCTTCAGCCGCGCCGCGGAATACAGTATCAACGAGGATACTCACGAAGTTGACCTGGTGTGGGAATCTACGGGATTCAGCGAGGATGAGCCGATATTCGCGGGATTTCTGGGCGACGCGGATTCACTTCCCGAGACCGGAAACGTGCTTATCACGTTCGGCGGCAACGTGCCCGCGTGGATAGTGGAAGTGACGCACACGACGCCTGCGGAGGAGGTGTTCGAGGTGCTGCTGCCAAACGAAGGGAACAACAACTTTGTGTACAGGGCCGAGAGACTGCCGGGGCTTTATCCGTGAGGGGGGCGTTGATAGAGTTATTGGGCTGGATTACGCTCACATAGTCATTTGACTCAAAAGACTAAACCAAAACATCTCCGGTGGAAGTAGTGCACTCACCAACCGTCTCCTACCAAGATGGGAAGAACACAAAAGAGGTATAAGTCCAAAATTTTCTTCTCGACTCTGAGATATGTCCTGTGTCCATGTTCTCGGATCGAGCTTAAGAGACGGATGGGAAACTCGATTCCTCGTATCCGTTCAAAATAACAGTAGATATTGAGATTGAGGAGCAAGGGGTGAAGTAGGGCGTTATTGCGTCCTTCGACTTGGCTCAGGACAGTCTAGGCTTCCAGCTTCGCCAAAAGGCTACGCCGGATCACCCTACGGCTCATAGCCTACGGGCGACGTGCCGCAGACAGGACGGACGGGTTTTATTCGCGGCTGGAAGCCGCTCCTACAACTTATTTTTAATTGAAGGCGCCGGCAGATTGTGACTTTACGCCAGACGGACCTTTTTCTGCCCCTTCTCCATCTCGGTCTTGAGGTAGGCGTTCTGGTCGTGGTAGATGGCACCCTCGGGCAGGTATTCCCACAGCGGGCCCAGGTCCTGCTTCATGATATCTATGTAGAACTGCGGTATCTCCGTTGTCTCGCCCTCGAAGAAATCCCTGAACTTCTTGTCCTCTTCGAGTGACTGCCTTATCTTGCGGTAAAACTTGAGCCTGCCTGAGCCCTCGGTAGAAATTGCGCGCATGACGTTCATCCATCTGGGTACTCTCGTCCTCGTCGCCCAGAAGCGGTTCCAAATAGCGCGCGGCGAGAACGAATACTCGGCTAGATCGATGAGGAGGTCGTAAAACTCGGGCCAGGAGTAGTTCTTGGGCTTCACGTTCGATGCGTGGTTGTTGTTCAGGAAGTGGAACGGGAACGGAAGCACCCTGCCGTCGCTCTGATATTCGAGGTTCAGAGGAGCGGCGCGCCCGAACGCGGTGATAAGCGGATACGCCGGGAAAGCGGCGGGCGCGAGGTCTACAAACCTCTTCGTGAGCTCGAAGGATTCCGCACCGTTGTCGCTGTCGAGACCGACTACGAAATTGGTCTGCACGTAGGGAATATAGCGCAATATCATGTTTATGTGATCGGATACAATTTCGACTTTTTCCATGCCCTGCTTTGCGCCCGTCTTCGACTTGTTGCCCATGTCGAACCACGACTCGATGCCGGGCAAGACGGCCTGAAAGCTGTTCTGCCGGAGGCGCTTTAAGTGCGGCTCCGAGAGGAGCGAGAGGCTGCTCTCGGCGATGAAGTCGATGCTGTTTATCGGCACGGCTTCCTCTATCGCGTTCATGTAGTCATCGAACCTGACCCCGAAATTGGGATCGTACCAGCTGACGAGCGGGCGTTTGATCTTGGTCAGCACAAAACGGAGGTCTTCCTTAAGCATATCGAAGTCGAGCGGCTGATAGGGCTCGTTCGCGTCTATGCAGAAGCTGCAGGTGTAAGGGCAACCGAGGCTCCCTATCATGGGGACTACCCTGAATAGGCGGGTAGTTTTTTCAAGCGCCTTGGATATGTACTTCCACCTTTCGCGTACGCCGGGAAGCTGTTTCGGGGATTTCTCCGCGGATAGATTGACTCCGACAGGTCTGTACTGTCTGCAGTCTTCAAGAACGTCTTTGCAGAGCTCCTCATCCGTGAGCCCCAGCACGTAGTCGAAATACTTGACTGCGTCCTCGGGATAACAGCGGGCATGCGGGCCGCCGAGCGCGGTAATCACTCCTTCACTCCGGTACTTGCCACTCAAAGCATAAGCCTGAAGCGCGGACTGTGTGAACGCGCTGATGAAAACCATGTCCACATCTTTAGGAGTGTCCTGAGCGAGATCTTCAAGTCCCGTGAAAATGAAATACTGCACTTCGTGCCCCGCATCTTCGCACCACTTTGCGATTACCTGGGGCATGATGCCCATGAAATTGGCGTGCATTACGCGCGCAAAAAGGGAGTGGTTAGGTGATTTCGTTATAAAGTCTATTACGCCGATTTTGAGTTTTCGCATAGAGCTCCTGAATAATCGTTGTGTGGGTCCGCTCTGACTTTATTCCGTAACGGTTTAAATTCAGAAAGGGCCGTTTACTATTGGTGGCACAGATGGAAAGAAGGGTTAGATTGATAACTTGATTCCTGTATTGTATCTTTGTATCCCCAAAATTTAAGGAAACAATACACGAAACGCCCATATAAATCAATGAAAATTGCATTCCAATGCCTAAGCCTCAATCGATGTGTCTGAATTTATGGCAGAAATTCCAGGTCTTTTTTGCTAATCCGGATGGTTCGTCATTTCTGAAATTCTTACGGACTGATGTTTACTCTGATCGGAGTTAAGTTGAGAGTAGGTTCCTAGAGCCTTCGACAGTGCTCGGGACGGGCTATGCTTCCGGCTTCGCCAAAAGGCTAAGCCGAATCACCCCTACGGCTCATACCTACGGACGACGCGCAGCAGGCAGGACGAACGGGTGTTTAAGATAAGATTGCCGCGTTCGCAAAAAACGCTCTCTGGCAATGACGACTTTTATCCTCATGAATGTGGTTGGCTATGCTTGCCGGAAGTTAATGAGCGTTTATGTAGTTTAGCAAGGGTGTCCGATTTACTTTGTTTTCAATAGATTTTCCCTAGTATTTTTACCTCTGTGTAATCAGTCAAAAGCGTCCGGTTCTTACAATTTTGGCTTTTTCAGCCTTGGGTTCGGTTTAAGTCCCTGGTTTTCATTCCGCCGTGTTACCTCAATTCCTCGCACGCTCGAAATCGTTTTTTCCTTGATGAAAAGAAGCAAAAATCACACACCTGGTGTGGTTTATGGAATGACTGTACGGACTTTAGCTAAAAATAAATTATCCCCCAACCTAACCCTCTCCCGGAGAGGGGAGAGGGAGCGGAAGTGCACGCGACGGGGTGTTTCACCGCGGGTGGTTGTCTTATTTATTCCTTGGTTTCTTCAGCTTGTACCGTGTATTCGTTTACGACCTGATATTGAGGGTAAACGAAGCTGCCCTTGGTCCATATAGCCCAGTCGGGCTCGGGCGCGAGAGGCTTTACTTTGCTCAGCGGATGGTCTTCCGGAGCCATGAACTTAATCTTCGGATTTTTCATGTCGACGGTGCCGCCGTTCCACGGTATCGGATACTTAACGACCTGATTCACGGTCTTTCCGTCCTTTTCGGCGGTGATGAGCCCGAAGTAGTTCAGGTGTCCGCCGCCGAAGTTGCCGAGCTCGCTGCCGACGTCAGCGGTAGCTTCGATGAGCGGCTTTCCGTCGACGGTAAGAGTCGCGGTCAGCTTGCCGTCCTTGACCATGGTGGTTGTCATACCCTCCTCGGCCGGGGCTCCCATGGCCTTCGTATACTCGCGCATGAGGGGTGAGCTATTGAAGTAAAAGATAAAGTATCTTCCCGGTATGGTCGTGTCGGACCCCATGACGTAGGAATCCTGATCCTTAAGCTCCACAGTCAGGTACGTGAGGGTGTATGCGCCGAAGCCAGAGGTCTGTGTTGCCTCGGGAACGGTGTACATGTTGATTACGACGTGTCCCGCGGGATTGGGCTCGAGTCCCGGAGGGAGCATTGATTTGAGCGTTTCGGGATCGGCTTTGTAGGCGGCTATGAACATCCACGCCCCCGTGACAAGCTGCGGCGGGGGGAGGTCGCTTGCGTCCTCGGCCGCCGCGCCCGGGCCGCTCGCTAGCGGCGAAAGACACAGCGTTACGAAAAATAAAGCAACGAATATACTTTTTACAAATTTACTCATATTTCATCTCCTTTGGTGTTAATGAATTAACATTCGATAATACTTTAAAATACTAATATAAAGGAGGGGGTGATTTCAAGTGTTTTGCTGTGGTTCTGAGGGAGGTATAACCCGTAAAACCGATATAACGGCGCTTCGACGTCTATTATTTCATGAATAGTGCTGCGTGTGAAATTGTGAGAAGAGTTGCCATCCGGTTATTAACCCATCCTCCAATCCCCCTTTATTGAATCGAAGAAAGGTCAATCGGCTACAGTTCTATTCTTATTGAATTTGTCCGTGATGTCAAGACCGTATTCACGGGACCTCGGTTTAGCTCTCCTATTTGATTGAGGCTTCAGAGCCTTATGCCGGGGCTTTCTCGCAGACGTATATAAATGCAGGCGGTATGTTGCTCCAGACCGTTTTACTGGTTTTCACGTTGTCGAATTTGGCGTAAAGCTTCTTCCTGAACTTCCAGGCGGACGGCGCTACAATGCCGAGCACGTATGCGTAGGTTAGAAACTTCCCGCCGGGGTTGAGTGCGTCGTATATGGAATCGAGCAGGTGTTCCTGCGTCTCGCCCTTGAAGGTCGACCAGGGGAGGCTGCTTATTATTCTGTCGCAGCCGCTGTGGCCGTGGTATTCGAGATGCTTCGCGGCGTTCTCGGCGGAGGATTGGTAAACGACCGCCTCGGGGCATTTTCTTTTCGTAGCCTCGACGAATAGCGGGTTTATCTCGAGGGCGAAAAATGTTGCATCCTCAGACTTTTTCTGAAGAATCTTCTCGGTAATCACTCCCGTTCCCGAGCCCAGCTCCACGACCGAGGAAACTTTATCCAGGTCGGATATATCGGTCATAAGACCGCAGAGCTTTTCGTTTGAAGGGAGAATTGCTCCTGTTTTTGTGGGATGGATTATAAACTGAGTGAAGAATTTTAAATTATATTCCAATTGAGACTCAGCGCTCATTTCCGATCTTCTCATATGTATGTACCCTCACCGCTGCAAAAACCCTTCAGGAGATTCTATAGGCATTATGCAACTTAGATTGTAAGCCTTTTTATATACATCGCCAGACGCAAAATGTCAATTAAATCGTATTATACCCGGATAGTGTTCGTTGTATCGGGCGCTTTGACAAATAGCTTCAGTGTAATTACAATCCCCAGTGTTTTCACCGAGAATATAATTCCGGCTTTCGGTAATTCAACCCGACTTATAGATTTGGAAAGGATTTTATGCAGGACGAAATAATAATAGATGTAAGGAACGTGTATAAGTCGTTCGGCCCGAAGGAGGTTCATTCGGGGCTTACCCTCGCTATAAGAAAGGGAGAGAGCATAACCGTGCTCGGCGGGAGCGGCTCGGGGAAGAGCGTGCTGCTGAAGGAGATTACGGGTCTTCTCAAGCCGGAGCAGGGCGAGGTAATAGTAGAGGGCGAAAACATAGTACCCATGGACGAGAAGGATCTCGTTAGCGTAAGAAAGAAAATGGGGATGCTCTTTCAGGGAGCGGCGCTTTTCGATTCGCTTACCGTGGAGGAAAACATCGCTTATCCGTTAAGGGAGAACACGGACTATCCCGAGGATAAGATAAAAGAGGTGGTAGCCACGAACCTGGAGCTGGTGGGCCTGCCGGATATCCAGGACAAGATGCCCGCCGACTTGAGCGGTGGTATGAAAAAGAGAGTCGGGTTGGCGAGGGCGATGGCCATGAATCCCAAGATACTTCTTTACGACGAGCCTACCACCGGGCTCGACCCGCCCAACATAAGCAGGATCAACCAGCTAATAAGGGATATGCAGGCGCAATTCGGCATTACGGGCATTATCATAACTCACGACGTGCAGAGCGCGTTTGAAGTATCGGACAGGGTCGCATTTCTATACCACGGGAAGATAATCTTCACGGGCACCGTAGAGGAGGCGGAGAATACCGATATTGAGATACTGAGCGACTTTATTCACGGCAGGATGGGAGGCGCGGACGACTGAGACATCGCCTCATATAACCTTAGTTGCTATTGCTAACTTATTTATTTTTTATCGATTCCTTCGACTTTGGTAATTTTCCACCCTTTAAGCGGGACTTTCTTTAACGTTATGATGATTTTGTCCGGGGAATCCGGGCCACCGATTAAATGATGCGATACGCCTGACTCTACTCCCGTTATCGTTATTTCGACTTTGGCGGACGCTTCGTGATGCCCTTCTTCGTTTTTACTCATGACGACGGAGAGGTTGGAATAATCGGCATCGAATGTCTCATATTTATCGACAGTGTTCATAATCAACTGCTTTAGCGTCGGATACGTGGCGCCGTATTCGTCTTTGTAGTGTATAGAGAAGTGATTCATGAAACCTTCCGGGTCTTTATGGCGCGCGGATGCAACCAGGTCCTTAATCGTTCCCTCTATCTCGACGGTATTCACGTCTCCCGGATAAAAGAAATAAACAAGAAGCGCCGCTACTATGATTAACGGAATTATGTATCTGACCATGGTGTAATTTTACTCTATGTGCATTTATTTTTCACCGTCATACGTATCTACTGTTATATCCTGTCCGTTGGTGGTAAGGGATACGGCTCCGTCTATCGTCGTTTCGTATAAACGATTCAATACTGAACCGGGCGGAGCTTTACCCTTTCCCGAGTTAATCTCCGGAACCGCCGAGTCTGTAATCGCGATTTCCGGGGAAACAGCGCGTATAAACACAGCGGTTAGATTTCCATCTTGAATGTCCCGGTAGTAAAGCACCATACTTTTGAGCGTACTGCCGTACGTTTTCAAAAGCGCGGCATCCGCTTCCCGGCCGTAGGGGGAATCGCAGACCAGGAAGCTGACGTCGCCGTAGATGAGCTTGAGAGAGAGAGGATAAGGAAGAGAGGAATCCTTTACCGTGAATGATCCGTCCGGCTTGAGCACGTCAAGAACCACATTGCCGGGAAGTCGAATCAATTTCGGTTCGAGAAGGTTATTCCATTCTACTCCGCTTTCGCTAATCCTTTCCCAGAGGCCGCTGTCGAGCTTGTCCCCGTTCGTGAGGATGTGTCCGACATCGAAGTTGTCGAGAAAGAACATTGCCCCGTTTATGTGATCCTTGTCGACGGAGGGAAGTATCAGGTAATCAATTTTCCTTATACCGGCATGTACGAGAACCCTGTTCACTACCGTCCTGTCTATGTACCCGTTACGGTCGTAATTCGAGTATCCGCCGTCGATGAGCACGTTCGCCCCGTCGGGGAGCATGAACAAAGCGACGCTTTTCGTCTCTCCGGCATCGAGGAAGTAGGCCGTCAGCTCCCCGCGCCCGGGGCTTTTGAATACCGGATACGCGGCGCTCAGCAGGAAGGCTGCTATTAAAAACGGGAGAGCGAGCCGGAGCCATTTAATCGGCTTCATGAGAAGTATGGTAATGCCCGAAAGAGTGAAGAGCGACCAGCTCGCGTATCCGAGGGGCGGGAGGGTGAGTGAGGTATAGGGAACACCGGATAGTTTCCCGACGGCGAATATCAGCATCTTGATGAAAAACAGGTCAAGGGAAAGGAGCGGGACCGCTACTGACGCCGACATGACGAATGTAAGGAATGATATGAGGCCGAGAGGGACTACGAAAAGCTCGACGAAGGGGACGACGAAAAGATTCGCCGGTACGGCTGCTAAAGGGAATATGCCGAACGAGCCGATGATGAGAGGGAAAGTCGCGAATGTCGCTGCGCCTGTCGTTTTTAGGAGGGATACGAACTTGTCCGTGAACGTGGCGAATTTGAACGGATAGACCGTGTTCAGGAGCAGAATTCCCAGGACAGCCGAAAACGAGAGCTGAAAAGACAGCTCGAACAGGGACCAGGGATGCCAGATGAGAATTATGAGAGCCGCGGCGACGAGGGTGTTGATCTTGTTTTCGTCTTTTCCGAGGGCGATGGAAAGGAGAAAGAGGGTAATCATTATAAAAGCTCTTACGGCGGACGTAGAGAATCCGGCGATTGCCGTGTAGAGAAAGACTGGGAGTATCGTAAGCATAGCCGCGATCCTCGGAACCCTGAAGCGGAGCAGCAGGTACTCGGAGCGCTTGAGCAGCCATTTTATGAGGAAGAAAATACCACGGCCACGGCTCCCACGTGGAGCCCTGAAATAGCTAGTACGTGCGCCACCCCGGCCTTCGAGAACTCCGTCCTCAGGTCTCGGGGGATGCCTCCCGTTATGCCGACCGTGATTGCGTTCAGCACCCCGGCTTCGGGATGCGGGAACCGCCCGCTTACGAAATAACCAAATTTAAGTCGCAGGCGGTCGAGCGAATAGAGCAGGGTGCTGTATGGTTTATCCCTCCCGAAAGATATTATCTGCTTCTCGCCATCGACGAATCCCGTCGCGTACACTCCCTGTCTTTCGTAATACCTTTTGACGTCGAACCCTCCGGGGTTCTTGAAGTTCGTTATAGGCTTTACCCGCACGCCTATGGCGCGAATCCTGTCGCCGTAAGCGATTCCCCTGACGGGCTTCGACGTGGACAGAATCAGCTTTCCGGTGACCGGCTTGAGCACGCCGTCCTCGATGACGTAATCGGCGTCCACGAAGAGCCTCGATCCCCGCTCCCTCTCTTCTGGCGACCTGTAGACGTCGCCTTCAATGTCGATAGTTACAGCGCTGAAGGCGGTTATGTTTTGCGCGGGAATGCCTATCGGCGGAGAGGAGAACAGCAGTCCGAGAGGGATGAAAAGGAAAAATCTCAGGCCGGGGACGTAAAGCGACAGTATGCCCAGAAACGGGGTCACCGCGGCTATCGCAAACCATGAATGCGTAATGTGCTCACTTAAGAGGATGCCCGAGGCGAAGGCGGCGAGGGGGAGGACTATCCTGTACCTGAACGGGAATTCTCTTAATGCGCGCGCGATTCGTTCCATGAGAGCGGTAGGTATTTATCGTCCTTGAACAAGAGGTGCAGCTATCAATTATAAGACGAACGCAGGCCAGTTTTCAATTGTAATATGAAATTAACTCAGAAATGAATTTTTTGAACGGAGTGAATGTGTCTGCTACATGATGATTTCGGAGTGGATAAACTCAGCGGGCGGCTTCGTACTGTGGAGTCTGTTCAGATGAAAAGACATTTGCACTCTCGCAATGACTCATAAGACTTTAAATCCCCCTAACCCCCATTTATGAAAGGGGGGAGAAAAAAGACAAGATGCTGAAGCAAACCATCCTCTCGACTTGATTCACAGTTCAGAGTGTCAATGAATGCGCCCTTCGACTGCACACTTCGTTATTTCCCGAATACTATCCGCTTAAGCAATGATATAGAAACTGTGGAGCACAGTAATCAATGGCGTCCGATTTCTCACTAGATCGAAGTCGTTCTTCGACAGGCTTCCTTCTTCGCTAAAGCTACTCAGGACAAGCAGGACGAACGGGATTTGAAAGACGAGATTGCCGCGGTTGTCTTGCAATCTCGCAATGACGACTTTATTTATACTTCTTTTCAATGATGAAAAGAAGCAAAAATCACCCGACAGACATAAATAGCTAAAAATAAATTATTCTGGCTAAATCTTATAATTCCGCCCCAGCCCGTATAAGATTTTGACGCCAGCCTAATTGATTTTCTTGACGCTATTTTTGTGTATGTCGGGAAATACAAACTCTACTACTTTTCGGATTTTATTTCGGAAAATTGCAGCCGCGAATTATCTAACATCTACAAGTACGACTGCGTAGGCGGCTATGCCCTCCCCTCTTCCGGTGAATCCCATCTTATCCGTAGTGGTCGCTTTTACGGAGATGGATTTATCGTCTATCCCCATCGCTTTTGAAACGCTGTCTTTGATTTCCTGGACGTGAGGGGCTATTCTCGGCCTTTCGCATATTATGACGCTGTCGATGTTGCCGACTTCATAGCCCTCAGCGCGGACGAGTGAAAGGGCTTTCTTCACGAAAACCAGGCTCGAGATGCCTTTGTATTCGGGATCGGAGTCGGGGAAGTGGGAGCCTATGTCGCCCGCTCCGATCGTTCCCAAAAGCGCGTCGCAGACCGCGTGAGACAGCACGTCGGCGTCCGAATGGCCGGACAATCCGAGCTCGAACGGTATCTCAACACCGCCCAGAATGACCTTCCCGCCTTCAGCAAATTTATGAGCGTCGAATCCGAAGCCTACTCTATACATTGTCTAATTTGTCCGTACCGCTGTTTTTCTACTGCCCGGCATGTGGGGTGAATATTCACTGTTTAACCAACAAGCCGTTTTTCAGGATTAACTCACCGAACTGGAGGTCTTCAGGCGTGGTGATCTTGATATTATAGAGGGAGCCCGGAATGAGCTTTACCTTCACGCCTATTCTTTCAACCAGAAAAGACTCGTCCGTACCCAGGAACCCGTCTTCCGCGGCCTTTGCGTAGGCTTGCCTCAGAATATCGCATTTAAACGCCTGAGGCGTCTGGGCGAACCAGAGGGATTCCCTCGGAACCGTATGCTCGATGTACTGATGGGGGGACGCTCTTTTTATCGTGTCATTGAGCGGAAGCGCGGCTATTGCGGCGCCTGACCAGGAGGCTTCGTTTATCACGCTGTTGATAAGCCACGGGGACGTAAACGGGCGCACGCCGTCGTGGACGGCCACTACCTGCGACTCGGCGGAAACCGCATCGAGACCGTTCTTGACCGAATCCTGACGTTCCCTCCCCCCTTCCACTATTTTCTTGACCTTTTCAAACCCGAACTTCTCCACAACCCTCTCCCGGGTAAAGCTCACCCAATCCCCGGGTACGACGAGAACGATTTCGCTTACTAGGTCGGACCTGGAAAGAACGTCGACGGAATAGTACAGAACCGGTTTGCCGTTTAGCAGAGTGAACTGTTTGGGTAACTCCTCGCCAAACCTCTTCCCTTCTCCTGCCGCTGTGATTATTGCAGAGACTCTCATATCAGCCACGGATATCGGACACCATCTTACTGTCTTCGTCCTTTACCCGGGAGAATATCATTCGACCGGTGGGCGTCTGAAGCACGCTCGTTACGGATACCTGTATGATGTCTCCGATGCGCCTTTTCGCCTCGTCGACTACCACCATCGTACCGTCCTCCAGGTAACCGACACCCTGGTTTTCTTCTTTTCCTTCCTTGACGACGTGAATGGTCATGGTCTCGCCGGGAAGCACTACGGGCTTAAGGGCATTTGAGAGCTGGTTCAGGTTCATCACCTTTACGTTCTGGAGCGCCGCTACTTTATTCAGGTTAAAATCGTTCGTAATAATTATGCCCTTGAGCCTCTTCGCGAGCTCAACCAGCTTGAGATCGGCTTCCTTGATGTTAGGGAAGTCGTGGTTCGTGATTTTGATCGTGACGTTGGGTATATCCTTCTGCATCTTCTTGAGGACGTCGAGGCCCCTTCTTCCCCGTACGCGCTTTATGGGCTCCGAGGAGTCGGCGATGTGCTGAAGCTCCTTGATAATGAACTTCGGGATTATCATAGTCCCGCTTATGAATCCGGCTTCCGCAACGTCCGCGATCCTGCCGTCTATGATCACGCTCGTGTCCAGGATCTTGGTTTCGCCCACGACACGTGTCTTCGTACGTTTGGACATCTGTCCCGACTCTCTTCCCTTCCTGTATCCGATCGTGATGCCGAAATGAAAAAGCAGAAGGAAGAACGCCGCTGATATAAACGTTGATATCCAGACCGGCAGTGAGAGGCTGGAAATAACCGTGTTGACCGCGAAAAAGGACAAAGCTGCCGCGGCCATGCCGATTGCCGCGCCGAGCAGCGCCTTGTGATTATATCTTTTAAGGAGGCTCTCACAGAGCCAGACTATGCCTGTTGTTACAACTCCGAATAGTATCGCAACAACCGAGGTAGTTACTATGCTGAACTGAGGGTACGCGATGAAAAATCCGGTCAGCGTCCCCAGAATGAAAAATATGATTTTGAGTTTCATTTCTCCCTCACCTCATTCCCTACCCCTTGCACTGATTCCGACAATATTAACTATAAGTAATCGTTTGAATTTTCACAAGATTATTGAATTTCGGACACATAATCCCGTTATCAAATCTGACGACATAATTAAATCTCTTATTAATTCGATTACCATTAGATTGAACCCGCAAGAGTGGCAGAAAATGTTTAGTTTAGTATTGTGTAATTATGACTTGCCGCTGTTCACGGCATCAATTACTTTGACGATCTCGTCAACCACTCTTATGTACTTGCTGTTTCCGGTGCCGGGCGATTTCGCCCTGCCGTCAACCCCTACGTCGGCCAGGATGTCGCCGGTCGTCTCATCGACCAGTGTGACCCTTACCTGTACGGACATTTTTCCTCTGTCGTCCACTCCCTGAAACACGTATTCACAATATTTACAGCCGCGCTTGTAGCCGCTTACGACCCCGTCGACCACGAGAACCCTCTGGTCCTTCATGCCTTCGGGAGAATTTGAGCGGCTTATGACCTTGAATTTATCTTCTTTTCTCAGGTCTTCGGCCACCATGTCGGCTATCGCAGTGCCTGAATCGTATGGAACCCACTCCAGGTCGGTTTTTCTAAAATCGGGTATTACGATCACGTCGTAACCCGCATAAGTTCGCTCAGGCGCTTTATAAACATTGACTTTAGTCGGGCCCGCACACCCGATAAATAAGAGGAAAAATAGGATTACGGATACATATGACTTTTTATATATCATAAAACTCCTCCCTTTTAATCCGTTATATTGTATACGAATTTCCGATTTGTGAAAGAGCGGATAGCAGTTTCACCTGCGAGAGTCTGATTGTCCGAGCAGTTGAGCGTACGGTCCGTATCATGTTTTCACCAGGCCATCCATCCGTTAAAACGCTTTTTCTTAATGATGAACCTGAGTATAATTCGGATTCATTATTTAAAGCGGCTCGAGTTAGAATCCCTGCGTCGGTTGCTTGGCTTAAAGGAGGTATCCGTGAACATCTATAACCTTGTGAGCTTTCTGGGAATTTTCGTATTGCTCGGAATTGCCTGGCTCATCTCATCCAACAAAAGAAACGTAAACTACAGGGTTATACTCTGGGCTATTGCGCTTCAGATGGTTTTCGGGGCTTTCGTTTTTCTCCTGCCCGCCGGAGCCAAGGTTTTTCTGTTTCTGAACGATCTGGTCGTCAAGGTGCTGGGCTCCGCTTCAGCCGGCGCGGAGTTCGTATTCGGAAGACTGGCTCTACCGCCCGGTACGAAAAACCAATACGGAGAGACTTCGCTAGGTTTTTTCCTTGCGTTTCAGGGGCTTCCGACGATTATATTCTTCTCCGCCCTGATGTCGATTCTCTACTACTTCAATATCATGCAGAGTGTCATCAAGGGATTCTCTTATGCGTTTACCAGGCTTATGAGGGTTTCAGGCGCCGAGTCCCTGAGCGCGGCGAGCAATATTTTCGTCGGTATCGAATCAGCGCTGACGATAAAACCCTACCTGAACGAAATGACACGCTCGGAGCTGTGTACGATCCTCACGGCCGGAATGGCGACAGTAGCGTCTAATATCCTGGCCCTTTATATATTCAGTCTCCAGGACCAGTTTCCCACCATCGCGGCGCACCTGATTTCAGCTTCTGTCCTGTCCGCGCCCGCAGCGGTCGCAATGTCGAAGCTCGTGCTACCGGAGGATTCACATCCGAAGACGCTCGGCGTGGAGGTTGACCCGTATTACGAAAAAGAGGGGGGAATGTTCGAGTCGATTATCAACGGGGCGGAAAACGGGGTCAAGCTAATTATAGGCGTGGCCGCCCTCCTTATAGCCATTTTAGGACTTGTCGCCCTACTCGACCTGTTCACCGTGGGAGTAGGAGGTTACGTGAACGGCCTCCTCGGTGTACATATCGACTGGTCGCTCAAGGGGCTGATGGGTTACCTGTTTTATCCGCTGACGGTAATAATCGGCGTACCGCTTCAGGACGCTTACACTATATCCAAGATCATCGGCGAGCGGACGATCGTGACCGAGGTCGTCTCGTATCATGACCTGGCGCTCGCGCTTAAGGAAGGCCTCATTGCCGATCCCCGCTCTCCCGTAATAACGGCTTACGCCTTATGCGGTTTCGCCCACGTGGCGTCGATGGCCATATTCGTGGGCGGTCTTGCGGCCCTTGCGCCCGTGAGGAAAAAGGACATTGCCGCCGTCGGGTTCAGAGCCCTCCTAGCGGCGACTCTGGCGTGCCTCATGACCGCATGCATAGCGGGGCTTTTTTACACGGGTTCATCCGCTCTCCTGGGTACAGGCGTAGTTTCATATTAGAACCCCCCTGAAAAGACAGCGGCGGTTCTAATCTCGATACTCGGGAGGCACCGTGATGCTAAAAACAACGTCACACGACTCAATATTAGGCGTCTATGGAGGAGCGACCGCGGACTCGATGGACGGTGAGGCCGCTTACGACGAAACCGGGGACGATCATTACGGGGTTGAGGAGGATTACGAAAGCGATTCGTCAGCTGAGAGAAAGGCGGGAAACAAATACGATAATAATGAAGAACTGAGGCTCATAAACGACTACTTCAAGGAGGTGGGAAAGGAGGCGCTCCTCACGCACAAGCAGGAAATCCACATGGCGGCCAAGATTAAGGAGTGCGAGCAGCGCGCCGCACGAATTAAAAAGGAGCTTTCCCGTATACTCGGCAGAAAACTGAACGGGGACGCGGAAACGGTATGCAGCGAAATCAGCGCCGAGTTTGAAGAGATTTCAGGTTATCCGCCGGGCGGTGGCGCAAGCCGTAAACGTACGCGTGAGCTGGCGATTCTTTTCAATACTTACACGAGGACATCGGGGGCCTTGAAGAACCGCTTCGTGAAGTCGAACCTACGTCTTGTGGCGAGCATGGCGAAAAAGTACGCGGGACGCGGGATTCCGTTTCTCGACCTGATACAGGAGGGGAATCTCGGTCTCATGAAGGCGGTAGAGCGGTACGACCACAGCAGGGGGTACAGATTTTCGACGTATGCGTGCTGGTGGATAAATCAGGCCATGATAAGGGGCCTGTTCAATCAGACCAGAACGGTCAAGATTCCGGCTTACGTGCTCGAAAGAGCGGGGAAAGTGTGGTCCGAGCGGGCGAAGTTCCTGGAGGAAAACGGCGTGGAGCCTCACCCGAGCGAGCTGGCGAAGAACGTCGATATGAGCGTTGAGAACGTAAGGCAGGTGCTTGAGTCAGGCAAGGGGAACAGTAACACTGTAAGGCTCGATTCACCCGTATGGAACGAGGAAAGAGCTACATTCATGGATTATATGGTGGACGACGACAACGTTCCCGTCGATTCGTTGATAGCCGAATTCTCGATACCCGCGTGCGTGGAGCATGCCCTCGGCGTTCTGGATGCCAGAGAAATTGAGATTGTAAAGATGAGGTTCGGAATAGGGTATGAAGGGAATTTTACTCTCGACGAGGTGGGAAAGAAGTTTGACCTGACCAGGGAGAGAGTAAGGCAGATAGAAAAGAAGGCGCTGTCTAAAATCAGGAATTCGGAATCGGCGCCGGCTCTTAAAAGCCTCATAGAGAAAAACTGAGAGTTTTCCCGTGTTTTTGTGCGGATAGCCTCGATTTTTTCTGTATGATAGCTGCGGAAAGTGCGTTTGTCCGCATGACTATATCCGTACTCACAGCCTTAAAATTGAACGTAACCACCTGCGTTGACTGTAAAAAAGCATATACGGTTTGAAATATCCGGCAGTCGTTTAAAGAAGTGCCTTGACATTTACTTGTTGCATGATAATATTTGACTAACTGGTCAACTAAAGGTGAGGTATGGGACGCACGAGTGACGCGAAAGAAAACCTGATAGAAAGCGCGATGGAGCTTATAGGCACGCGCAGCTATAACGCCGTGGGTGTTCAGGAGTTGTGTGAGCATGCCGGCGTGAAAAAGGGGAGCTTCTATCATTTCTTCCCGTCTAAGCGCGACCTGACGCTCGTGACCCTTGACGCAATGTGGAAACAATTCAAGGAGCAGATGCTCGATCCCGTCTTTAATTCGGACGCAAGCACCATCGAGAAGTTCAACAGGATGCTCAAGAACTCTTATGAATACCAGATATCGGCAAAGGATAGCTTCGGCTGTGTAACGGGCTGCGGAATAGGCAACCTGGCACTTGAATTAAGTACACAGGATGAGGAAATAAGGAACAAGATAGAGGAGATATTCGGCGAGTGGGCCAAGTACTTCGAGGAAGTGATAGGAGAGGCGGTAAAACGCGGGGAAATGCCCGCCGACACTGACCCGAAGGCCACAGGCCAGGCGATACTCGCATACATAGAAGGGGTGTCGATGCTGACCAAGACTTTCAACGACCCGGACATGATAAGACGTTTGGGTGAAGGGATATTGAAATTGTGTATCACGAGGAAAGAAGGGTAAGGCGGGGATAAGCGGTCCGTATATTTTTTTGCGGAAAGATATACTGACCGGTCAACTACAATGAAATATTTTCGGAGGAAATGATATGTACATGTCGTCATCAAATAGGGAAAAAACAAGCTACGGACAGGGGATGCCGAGCCCTTGTGCTCCCCGGTCGAACTTCGACATCGAAGATCTGAAAGACGAGGAACTCGTAAGCTCATTCGTTGAAGAGCGGTGCGAAGAAGCTTTCAACGAGATCGTAAACAGGTACAGCGACAAGGTATTTAGGCTCGCCTACAGGATCACGGGGGACGTGAACGACGCGGAGGAAGTGCTACAGGAGGTATTCATTATATTGATCGAGAAGCTCGGCACGTTCAGGGCCGAATCCAGGTTTTCCACGTGGCTCTACAGGGTTGCTTCAAACGCGGGCTATATGTTTCTCCGTAACGGAAAGAAGAGAAACGGGAAAGAGATTAGTCTCGACGATTACAAGCCTTACAACGACTACGGTATGCTCGAAGGGGTCGCTGAAAAGGACTGGAGCGAGAAGCCGGACTCTAAGCTAATAGGAGAGGAAGGCGCGCGCATAATAGACAATGCGATAGGAGAGCTGCCCGAGGATTACAGGATTGTGTTTCACATGAAGGACGTTGAGGGACTCACGAGTAAGGAGATAGCTAATATACTCGGACTCTCTCTTCCCGCCGTCAAATCCAGAGTGCTGAGAGCGAGACTCTTTCTAAGGGACCGGCTGTCTGATTATTTTAACGAATGGAAAAACGACTAAACCGAAATTCGACTTAAGCGTTTTTGACTATCGGCTCGAGCTCGCCGTTCTGGAACATCTCGACGCAAATATCACAGCCGCCGATGAACTTCCCGTCCACATAAAGCTGAGGAAGCGTAGGCCAGTTCGAATAATCCTTTATGCCCTGCCTGATTTCGGGATCGGCGAGCACGTCGACGGTTTCATAATCGACGCCGTACGAGTTTAATATCTGAACGACCTTTGCTGAGAAGCCGCACTGAGGCATCTCTTTGGTTCCTTTCATGTAGAGGACTATTTTATTGTCGGAAATCTGCGATTCGATTTTCTTGCTTATGTCTTCCATAGTTTCTGTCTCCCGCCTGTATAGAATTTATTGAATAAATATTTCTGGGTTATGGGATTTATTGTACTTTTTCCCACTGCTCGGGCGTGTAGGTTTTAAGCGACAGGGCATGAATTCGCTCCTTCATGGCATCACCAAGAATTTTATATATCATCTGGTGCCGCTCCAGAAGAGTCTTCCCTTCAAAATCGTTCGAAACAACCATGGCTTCGAAATGAGTTCCGTCTCCCTCGACCTCCACTGAAGAACCCGGCATCCCCGCCTGGATCATGTCCTGTATTTCCTTTGGATCCATCAGTTTATTATAAATGTTTTTATATCCCTTTCAAGAAAGTAAGCGGTGAGCGGATTTCATATAACCGGGGTTATAATTTCGTATATGAGCATCAAGACATTAATCGGCCTGATCGTACTGCTGCTGCTAATCTGGGGAATCTTTCATCTCATGGGCACACTTGCCGAAAAGGAAGATCTATCCTCTTCGTACCTTCCGGAAGCTGTACGTACCATAGATAAGGTAAAAGGAATGAAAGAGGACGGAAGCGCGGTTATTAAAGAACGAGAGAAGGCTTTGACCGACGACAACGACTAATAATAACGCTCGCCGCTTTGTATTTTTTCCGTATAAACATACAATATTAATTCTTCAATCCATGGGAATAATTCCGGAGGCAGAGACATGAAAGTCAAAGATATCATGACAGAGCCCGTGATAGCTATAAGTGAGGATCGGACGCTTGAGGAAGCCGCGAAGCTTATGCTGAATAAGGAGATAGGCGGACTGCCCGTCGTAAACGGGGAAGGAAAGCTGGTCGGTATGATTACGGAGTCCGACTTTTCCGCAAAGGAGCACGCGATACCGTTCTCGAGAATATACGCCCCGCAGCTCTTCGGGGAGTGGATGTCAAAAGAAGGCGTTGAGAAGGCGTATGCCGCGGCGCGCAAGGAGACTGTTAAAAGCGTCATGACCACGGCTGTCGTGACCGTTGAGGAGGAGGATTCGGTGGCGGAAGCGATAAGGATGATGCTCGAGAACCGGGTGCACAGAATTCCCGTAATCAGGGACGACGTCCCGGTGGGCATAGTATCGAGACACGACCTGCTCAAGCTTGTGGTAAAACATCTCAAGGACAATCGATAAACCATGAGCAGATTCGGCGTCAGCGCGGAGAAGGAAAAGGCTCTCACGGATAAGATGAGAGAGCTTGGGATTACGGAGGACGACCTGGAGGAGAGCTTCTTAAGGTCCGGGGGACCCGGGGGTCAGAGCGTAAACAAGGTCGCGACCTGCGTTCAGCTCAAACACATCCCTACCGGCATATCTGTCAAGGTGCAAAAGGACCGCTCGCAGGGTGTCAACCGATTCCTCGCGCGCAGGGAGATCGTTTACAGGATTGAGAAGAAAATGCACGGCACCCCTTCACCATCCGATGTCGAAAGGGAGAAGATAAGGAAGCAAAAGAACAGGAGAAAAAGGAGAACCAAGTCCAAGCTTTCCGAGAGCTGACACGATTTTTAATTTTTCATTCACAAGCGATACTTATTTAAAAAATGTTCATAAAATCTGCTTAAATCCCACAGGGTTAAATAGTGTGATTATAATTTAAATATTGCCAAGTTGACACAGTTAGGTTAACGGCAGTACAATTGATTGGATCGTACCGGATTATCTGAGATGAGTTAAATTCACTGTACGACAGCTGTCTATATAAGGGGGGATGATGAGATGTCGAGAATAAAGAGCCACACCAGGTCTATTTTCTTAGTTGTACCTGCATTAGCAATCCTATTTTTGATCGGGCTTTCAGCGTTCAATAAGGCGTTCAGCGGACCTTCGGACGAGTCACTGACCGTGCTTACGGAAACAGACTTCACTCAGGACCACGCGCTGTTTGCAGTGGCGGACGAGAATATAGTAGCCGTTTTCCTCGAATCCCCGTCGGCGGAGGTGGAGAACAGCGACACGGGCGGTATAGGTTACGACGTAATTCCCTACAGATACAGGAAATCCATGAATCAGACATTCTGCTGGCAGGACGCGGACGAGGGAGCCGGACATTATATGAGCCTCACGGACACGAAAGGCAAAGAGGTCCTTAAAGTGGCGTCTAACGGGGATTGTGTGACTAAGGTAATAGAGCCGGGTGACTACGAGATGCGTCTCTATCACGACGGAAAGACCGAGAAGAGGGTGGCTGTATTCATAGTGACCGAGGAGAACAAGTCCACGCTCAGCACGACTTCAGAGGAAGCACTGTCTAACGTAGCCACATTTCTGGATACGAACAGGTGTGCGGGGTGCGACCTGAGCGGAGTGAATCTGTTCAAGGCGGATTTGAGCGGAGTGGATTTAAGCGACGCAATACTAAACGATGCAATACTTACGGAGGCGAACCTGAGCGGGGCTGATCTGAGCGGTGCCGAGCTAAGAAACGCGGACCTTAGCAGTGCAGACCTTACCGGCACAAATTTAACAGGTGCGGATCTATCCGGAGCGATACTCATAAGTGCCGACCTTACCGACGCGAATCTGTTACATGCAAATTTGGAAAACACGGATACGAAAGGTGCGATATTCACCAACACTAACCTGACCGGGACCATGCGGACAAAAACCGAAGATGCGGATAAAAATTCAACGGCTTTGAATCAGGAAGAAGAGGAGCTTAAGCCTGAAACCTGCGCGGACGGGACTCTCGCGCCGGGAGACGGCACGAAGGACCTTCTGATTTCGAGCACGTGCAATGTCGGTCCGGGAGTTTATCAGTACGTAAACGTGAACATAATACAAAACGGTATACTCAATTTCATGGATAACGGCTCGGATATTCACTTCTGGGCTAAATCCATACTGGTTGAGAGCAACGGCAGCCTTTTAGCCGGTCAGAATACGAAGGAAAGCGCCTTCGGAGCCAAGGGGGCAACTCTCACTTTTCACCTCTACGGAAAAGAGAGCGAAACGGCTGGTATCACGTGCAAGTCGCCACAGGTTAACACTTCTCAGCAATGCGGTATACCTACTAACATAACAATTAACGGACGGGATACAGTGAATCCGACAGACTGTAAGTCAAGTACACTGCCCGGCCCCGTTACTGACTGTTTTTATACGTATATGAATCCGCACCCCTCAAACAATCAGACGGGCTTTTTCGGCACAAAGGTGCTTGCCGTATCCTACAACGGGACGCTCAGGCTATTCGGACAGAAAGGCGCAACGTACAAAGACGTTCCGAACTGGGATTCAGGAACGAGTTGGGTAAGGCTGAGAAACGACAAAGACGCAAAGCCGGAAAGAACGCTAATCAATCTCGACCGCGACGTCGACTGGCAGGAAGGAGACCGAATAGTGATAACGACTACCGACTACCTGCCCGGGCATTCCGAGGAGCTTCAGATCGTAAAGAAATTAGCCCCGAAAGCTCTAAGAGTTACAATCATAGACCCCCAAACGAACATGCCGCCCGATGGCTGTACTTCGTTGCCGCTCGATAATGATAAGTGCGGACTCCGGTATCTGCATAACGGCGATCTCTACCCCGATGAAGACATTAATTTTAAGGCTCCGGTGTTCTCACGTCTACATCTCGGCATACAGATTAGAAACGGCAGTACATTGGATAACGGCAAAAATCTCGCGGAGACGCGAGCGGCGGTGGCTCTCCTCTCGCGCAGCATACGCGTGGTGTCGGCAGGCGACAATATACCGACTACCGAAGCCGGCAGGATGTGTAAGTACGACTGCTTCCTCACGGGATATTACGGCGGCCACACAATGATCAGACAGGGCGTCAAAGAAGTAAAGATACAGGGCGTCGAGTTTTATCAGCTCGGTCAGGGCGGGCTCAAGGGACGCTACCCAGTTCACTTCCACCTGATGCGCAAGGCGCCTCCGGATACATTTGCGAAGGATAACTCCGTCCACGATTCGATGACTCGCTGGTATACGATACACGGAACGGAGGGCGTAACGCTCGCGAGGAACGTCGGTTACAAGTCCATAGGCCACGGGTATTACATCGAGGACGGTACGGAAATTAACAACAAGTTCTATTCGAATATCGGCATATTTGCGCGCGCCGCGATCAAGAACGAACAGAATCCCCGCCAGGTTCCCGGTATACTGGGGCGGTCGCAGCCCGGCCGTGAGAATCAAGCGGACGTGCCGTACAACTCGGATATCGCCAATCCGGCAGTGTTCTGGATCACAAACGGATGGAACGATTTCGAGTACAACATGGCGGCCGGTGCCGGCGCCTGCGGCGCCTGCTACTGGCTGATACCCACGGGTATCAGCGGCCCGTCACAGAATATGTACTGGGAAGGATACGCCTCGATTCAACAGATCCCGAATCCGTCGATGGGCTTCCCGCCGATCGGGCCGAACGGAAATGCGCCGCTTAAAAAATTCGAGGGGAACTATTGCTCGACGGCGCAGTTCTCGTTTAACACTGTAGGCGCGACCGACGTCTGTAACGGGCTTGCCGAACTCGGTCCCGCAATTAATCAGGACGCTCCCGCGCCGCCTCCGCCGAACGACTCAAGGCAGTACTATTACCCGAGAATAAGCGGCTTGCTGAATCCGACTTTGTGCAATAAAACCAGCTGCGTCAATGAAGGGTGCGGCGCCGGCCAGCGCGGCATCTGTCCAGTCACCGTAATAGACCGCTACACGTCCGCTTTCCACTGGCCCGAGAAGAATTTCGCGGCGATTTGGCTCCGCGGCAAGTGGATCCTGCTCAGCAACAGCGTTTTATCCGACTCGCAAAACGGCGGGGTCGGTCTTGTCACCGGAGGTGACTACACATTATCAAGCGTAATTCCCGGCAACTGGCAGGTCGCGATGAAGAACGTCTTTATTGGGTACACCCAGGGGAACAATGCTCTTGCCTCGAACGCCGGTCCTTTTAACCCCAAAGGCATATCATGCGACAACACCGCAAACAGGCAGTCATACTGTCTCTCCAAGAAGGAAGGCGTTACCTTCCCTGTTAGCAACTTTTCGATGCAGCAGCGCCTGTTCAACGTGTACGACGGTCCCAACGCTCAGGACTCCAATTTGTATATGGACATCAAGACTACACCTCTGGCGCCTGACTGTACGCCGGAAAATTGTCCTCAAACCGGTCCGTGGATGTACACGGCTGCACTGGGCGTGCCAATCGACCATAAGACAAATAAGTGCGTTTTACCAAACGCGGCCATAGGCTGGAAACAACCCAACGGGTTTTACTATCCGCCCGCTTTTCACTCGCAGAATCTCCTCTTCAAGAACGTGGACATACGCCATCTCGTGATCGAGCCCCTCTGGAAGCCTAATTCGTTCGAGTCGGACCTCGATCAGATTAAAAAGAACTATTGTACGTTCGATCCCACTACGGGTATTAATAAAACGTTCCAGGGTTTTACAGCCGTCGACCGCCAGACGGTGCTGAATGACGACGACGGGTCGCTCACCGGACTACTGAGCAACGAGTTTACGGAAACAATATCGGTGAATCTGGACCAGTTCTTTATAGCTCCTTCGGAGGCCCCGGAGTGCAGGTCTTTTGACATAGCCAAAGTCGGGGGTGGAACTACAGGCGGCACCGCCAAAACCAGCCCCTATGAATATCTCACGACCGTCGTCTATCCCAAGTGCGCAGCCCTCGGGGGAGCAGCCTGTGACGGAACCTGCACTAACCCCAAGCGTACGCGCTGCCCGGCCGTTGGCACCTGTGGTACCAAGTTCGAGTGCGTTGGTATTAAGTGGGGTAGAACATGTTCGAACGAAACGTGTTACGGAGTCAATCTGACAAGGCAGCTTTTTAATGATCTGGACGGGTCCAGTCCTGAAGACCGGACGATTCCGATGATGGGGATGAACTTTTATCAGCGCAGTATGCTGACGTTGAACCATGCAGCTTACTACATAGATACGACGGTGAGTGACGAAAAACAAAAAATGGGCCGGGGCGCCGGACCGATAGATCAAGTTAACGTCTTTGAGCCTAACGGAACCTATTACGTCTTTTTCGTTTACCCGACGGAGCGCACCAAGCAGGAGTACCAGATTTATATCGGAGAAGGGATAAGCGATTTCGAGAGCAACAAGGCTAAATACATAAGTCCGGTTCGCGTTAATATCGAAAACCAAGACTTGAGGATTGAAGAAGGCGTTGATTGGAATGGACTCACAGGAAGCTACGATGATGGCACCGGTATCATGACGGTGAAAACGGACTTCAGCGAGTTCGCTGGAGATTTTCAGAAGACCAAGACTGATTACTGTCAGCCCAGTAGTTTTTGTGCGCCTAGTAACGGGAGCTGCCAGTCCACTCTGCCCGCAAGCGATCCGTTGCATGCGGAATCTCAGAGCATTTGCGAGACCTGGGCCGGCAAGGACATCGATTGCCCCCTCTATAAATTTAAAGACGGAAGGACGCTACCTGGCTGCATCGGATTTGCAGTCACGCTTGGGGATAGTGACCAGTTCAGCTACAACAGGCCCATACCGGATAACACCCCCTATGCGCGCTGCTTCCCGAAAGATCAGGAACCTTGGAGCGGCGTAAAACTTATAGACGCCGGAGATATCGCAGGTGAAGGATGCAAAGATCAGAACATTCCCAACCCGCAGTTCTGCCAATAGCGTAAGGTAGTAGTGAATTGAATCGGGCAAAAAGGCTGCCGGTTACTCTTAGCCGGCAGCCGTACGTTTTGCGCCCGGAGACGTCTTCAAAAAAAATGCTGCCCCGTGGCTAAAATCCGATGAATCTGAGCTCTGTATCCTTCCGGCGAATACGAGAGGTAATAATTGTCAATAAAAGATGCGGGACATCTGTAATGATGAAACTGCCCGGTAGTTTCCTTGCTTAATAAGTACCCTGAATCCACACAGGACAAACTAACGCGGTTATAATTAAAATATAATCGAATTGACACAGTTCGGTCGGTTGCATTACAATTGGTTTAATCGTATCGGATAATCTGAACCGATGACCTAAATTCACTATCGAACAGCTGTCCATATAAGGGGGGATGATGAGATGTCGAGAATTAAAAGCTACACCCGTTCTGTATTCTTAGTTGTACCTGCACTGGTAATTCTAATTATCTTAGGACTTTCAGCATTCAACAAAGCGTTCAGCGGACCATCCGAAGAGTCTCTGACCGTTCTTACGGAAGCAGACTTTACTCAGGATCACGCCCTGTTTGCAGTGGCGGACGAGAATATAGTAGCCGTTTTCCTCGAATCCCCGTCGGCAG
>Ga0307426_1000192_pt1 | contig 40140 bp, 34 predicted proteins | sample SalMarWE160340MG_FD_202165 | JGI IMG/M metagenome (GOLD analysis project Ga0307426, IMG submission 202165) | Salt marsh sediment microbial communities from the Plum Island Ecosystem LTER, Massachusetts, United States - WE1603-40 | ecosystem: Environmental > Aquatic > Marine > Intertidal zone >... | reverse complement strand
TTGAAGTTGCTTTCCAAGAACCATTAGCAATGTTTAGAGTCGAAATAGATTTTTTAACAAATTTTACCATAATGATTCCGCATTTGGAATTCGGTCCTCCTTCTTGGGAATCTCAAATTCTAAATTATGCTCTGCCTTTAATATTGCCCATAATAATTATAGCCACGACCATGAATTTGACGGCATTATCCATTGTATCAGAAAAACCCCTACCAAGGATGTTAATTACACCCACCACGAAAAGAGAAATATTACTGAGTAAAATAATTGCCAACTCCGTGATAATGATATTGCAAGCAGCCGAAATTTTTACCTTGACTGCTTTTTTCGGGTTATATAGTTTGGGCTCGCTGTTTTATTTATTTCTTGTTCTCATAATGATAGGATTTAGTGGTATATGCATGGGATTATTTATCTCCACGCTCAGTCCAACTGAGCAAGGAGCAAATCAGATGTACATGATGTTACTTATTATAATAATCATATTTTCTGGTACCATAATTCCCGCTGAATCTCTTGGAAGTAGCATGAGAATTATAGTTGATGTGTTACCGTTGAATCATGCCTCAATTTTGATTTCAGATATTACGATGCGAGGTCTATCTTTTAATGCAGGACACGTGATATTGTTAAATTTAATTTCATTGGTTTTCCTGATTCTTGCATATATTGCATATAAATTTAAGAAATTGGAGGTGTGAAACATCCAGGGAAGAAAGGAACCTTCAAAATTAAATATTTTAACTAATGCATTAAGAACAAGGATTCTCCGGGTACTAAATCAAGTCAAAAAAGAATTTCGAATGCTATGGACGGATAAATTTAATATTTTCATTGCCTTAGTTGTCCCACCTTTAGTTATAGCGTTATTGGGGGTAATGGGAAGTATTTCAAGCACGATACCAGTGATGCCTATCAATTGTGTAGTCGTTTCTTACGATTCCAATACTTTTATTAATGAAAATAATTTCACAGAATCCAGAATAGATAACTATCACGGACCATATGTGAATGCGGTAAACAAATCAGAATTATTGAATTTAGTTCACTTTTATAATGCTACTACGGATATATATGGCATGGAATCTGCGAGGGAATTATTAAACACGAAGCAAATTGAAATTATTATTGCTATTCCAGTTGATTTTAGTGAGTTATTAACTTTGAATTACCCCGGATTGATCGATTGCATTATAGATTCTTCAGATCCCCAAAAAATTCAAGATAACATTAATGCTGTCTTCGATTCAGTTAAAATTTTTGTGAAAGATAATAATCTTACTCCTCAATTCGAATTAAGAGGATTTGAGGAATTTGCTATCCCAGAAAACTATAGCCCCAAATTTAATAATAGTATCGTAATGACTCTCTCTTTCATGGTCATTGGTGTCGGAATGGTCCTTACCATTTTAGTCATTGTTCATGAACAACCAATCGCTCGTTTACTCTTAACACCCATAAAAAGAAATGAAATACTCCTTGCTAAGTACATAACTTATACACTTGTTTTGCTTATTCAAAATATATCATTAGTTGCTACTGCACTTTCATTTGGGTTATATATTGTTGGATCAGTATTTGATCTATTTTTAGCTTTATTTGTGTTAGGATTTGCCGGACTTTCGTTAGGAATTTTTATAAGTTCAAGCAGTAAAACAAAAACCGAAGCGAATCAATTATTCTTTGCTGTCTTTTTAGTTTTAGTTTTATTGAGTGGTATTTTCGTTCCAATAAGTGCTATGCCAGTTTATTTACAATTCGTAGCGTACATTTTACCATTATCTCACGGTGACCCTCTGATAAACGGGATTATAACCAAAGGAAAATCCGTATTTGGATTTGATTTCTATGTTCTATTACTAGTTAGTATAATCCTTGTCGTATTTTCATTTATATTATTTAAAAGACGGAAATATGAGGTGTAATGTCCGATATCAGAAAATTCATTAGAAATTATGGTAGAAGTTGAAAAATTAAATGTTCATTTCGGTAAAAAACATATTGTTCGCGATGTTTCTTTCAATGTTAATAAAGGAGAAATTATTGGAATGTTTGGAATTTCTGGAGCGGGAAAAACTACAATTATCAGGGTTCTTACTTGTCAAATTGTTCAAAAATATTGGAGTGGAAAAGTTAATGTAACAGGATTATCCCCTCATAAAAAAAGAAATCACGGAGTAATACTTAGTAATATAGGTTATGTTCCTCAATTGGAGCAACTAAACTTATATTTTGATTTATCACCTTTAGCCAACGTTGAAATTTTCACTTCAACTTATGGTATGGGTAAAATAGAAGCGGTTAAAGTAGCAAAAAGTTTATTTACAATCTTAGATATTCCAAAAGACACGTGGAATAAGCGTGTTAAATATATGAGTGGTGGAGAAAAGAAGAGATTATCTATGGCTATTGGATTGATTCATAATCCAAATGTACTATTCTTAGATGAGCCTACAACTGGTGTTGATGCATCTAAACGGTATGAAATCCTTAGTTATCTTAAGAAATTGAATCAAAAGCTCCAAACAACGATGTTCATCATCACACATGACTTGGAAGCAGCACTTATCTGCGATAAAGCAGCAATATTAAGGGAAGGTAAAATGCTTTCATTCGACTCGCCTCAAAAATTAATAAATTCATTACCAAGTAATGGAATGATTGCGAGAGTCACAATCGACAACTTAAATCAACAAATAATCAGTATTATTCAACAATTTTCTCCAATTCAAGAAATACTACGTGTAGGAAATGAAGTGGTTGAAATAATGATGGATGATTTTGAAGTAAACCTTCCAAAACTAATTCAATTTATAGTTAATAAGGGTTTTAATATAACTGCAATGAGTCGAGACATTGCTACATTCAGAAGGTTCTTTCAAATAAGAATTAAAGAAGAGGAACAGAAAGAAAAAGATCAAAGCACATTACTTGTTAAGAATAAAGAGGTTGAAAATGAAAAAACCTAAATTAAATCGAAAGAATAAAAAAAGATTAAGACTATTCTTATTCTTTCTGGTATTAATCGGAACACCTTTGTTAACACTTGTATTAGTAAATGTTCCTTTTGTGTGGTATTTTAATAATGCTACAGCTAATCAGATAAAAACTGCCGGCGCAACTTTTACTAAAACGCATCAAAATGATGCGGGGTTATTTGTAGAACCCAATATTGATATAAATTTTAGAGCTGTTGATTCGGTGAATTTTTCAATCACAGGATCGACTATCGTGGATCCAGAGGATTATCCAAATCCCTACCTTTCACACTTCATGGAAAATTATTTAATTGAAAAACAAAACACGGATGGTTCATATTCTGATATAGGGGGTATAGGCTCTCTTTTATCGACGTACCAAGTGGTGAAAACAATTGATAAGAGAAATGCACTTCTTTTTAATTCACCACAAAATAATTTTCGAGTTGATGGGATAGCGAGTTTTATTTCAAATTCGATGAATGATGCCGGTTGGGGATTTAAAGGAAATACCTTCTTAAATGACTCGGATATTATTACAACTTATAATGCGATTTATTTAGCAAATAGGTTCTCGAGAAATGATCTAATCAACAATACCAACATTGGAAAGTTCATCAATTCAACTTTTCTTTTCACAGGGGTGGGATATGGCTATTTCCTAACAAATCTTTCATTATCCATAACTTTAGAGTCAAATTATTATGGAATCAAAGCGTTTCAAGTTTTAGGCATGAACTATAGTACTTCTAATTCTTTTTTAATTTATTCATTCATATCATCATTATATAACATTACTGATGGAGGATATAGAGACCCTCTGGGATTAAGGACTGAGGTTCAATCTACATATTTTGCGTTAGCGGCCTTAAACGCTCTTGGATACTCTTTTCATAACGAAAATAAGACATTGGAATTCCTAATTCAAAAGCAGAATAGTAATGGTGGATATAGTCCCACTTCCAATAGTGAATCTGATTTTAAAACAGGTTGGGCTGCTATGAAAGCGATAGATCTTTTAAAATCTAAAATAACTCTATCTCTTACTCAAAAAAATTTAATAAACCAAACCACAATTGATTACTATAATTGGTTGCATTATTATCAAGCATATAATACGCTTTTTGGGTCAATAACATTAAATTCAAACTATAACGGTGTGCTAGCATTAAAAAATTATGCTCCTGAAACATTTATTAATTCCTTATTTGAAAATTATCAAATAAATTCCATATTGAACTTTGTGAATGCTTGTTTTAACCTTGAAGATTATGGTTTTGGGCCACGACCAAACCAAAATTCGACTTTATTTTCTACTTATTGTGCTTTAAATATATTAGAAATGTTTTTACCTTTCAACTATGAGGGTCTTGGCCAAAAAATTAGTTTCTTATCTGATACGACATCTAATTACTTAATTGAACTCCAAAATGCTGATGGTGGTTTTCGAGCAGGAGGTGATGTTGAATACATTTTATCATTATACATTCCATATAATGAGGTATTGCTTAACTTAATTGATACAAATATTTCGGTCATTCCATCCACGTATTGGGCCCTAAATTCGTTAGAATTCTTAGAATCGCTTGATAAAATTGATAATGTGAATCTCACTCATTGGGTTAGATCTTGCCAGAATGCTGATGGTGGCTTCTCTATATACATTGGATTTCATAGCGATACAATTTCTACCTACTACGGATTAGAAATTTTTAACGAGCTGTTATATCAAGAACCAATGTCAAGAATAAGTGTTATAGAATTTTTAAAAAATGCACAAAAAGCGGATGGGAGCTTTTCTTTGCTTCCCGCATTAGGAACATATTTAGAGTTGCCTTCGAACTTTTTAGTGACTTATCTTGCTTCAAAAGCATTATATGATTATAATTACCAACCTGAGGAGATCGACAATACTTTGATTTGGTATGCTAGATGTATAAGCCAAACAACTGGTGGAGTAGGAGATTCTCCCAGTTTTGGAGGAGATCTTAGGAATGTACCCTATGGTATAGTAATTATTGACGAGCTTAAAATAGATCAAAGTTTTAATTCGAAACCATGGAATCAAATGTTGGTTTCCATATTATTAGTAGAAGGGGGCCTAATCATTCTATATGTAATGCTTAAAATTTATCAAAAACTCTCAATACCTCAAAAAATTAAGCTAAGGTTGGGAATTGGATCAAAACTTACTCTTAGTCACTTGAGACAATATTCTGCTATTGAATGCGAAAATTTGAGTGTTTTTGTGGGAAAAAAATTAATAGTTGATTCAGTATCATTGAACTTGCAACACGGAAAAATTTTAGGAATCCTTGGTGAAAGTGGAGCTGGTAAATCAACTTTCATTAAAGGGTTACTTGGAATGCGTAAGCTAACGGGATATTGTAGAATTTATGGATTAGATATCAATAAACGGAATGCTCGAAGAATACGTCCAATTTATGGATATGTTCCTCAAGATTTAGCTAAATTGTACCTTGATTTTACAGTACTTGAAAACATTTTTTATTTTGGGAACCAATATGGATTAACCGAAAAAGAAATCTACAGCAGGGCGAAAAGAATCTTACGAAATTTGGAAATTGAAGATAAGACCAATGAATATGTCCGAAATTTATCAGGTGGACAAAAACGAAGAGTAAGCATTGCAATCGGATTGATTCATAATCCTATTTTTCTCATTTTGGATGAACCTACTTCAGGACTTGACCCCATAATTCGAGAGAGTTTATGGTTAACTCTAACCAGAATAAATGAACAATTTGGGACAACAATAATAGTCATAACTCACTATCCTGAGGAATCAAGATTTTGTAATTATGTCGCAATTTTTGGTCGAAATCGCGGGATGATTGATTATGGAAAACCAAAAAATTTATTATCCCAATTACCTGGAAAAGGGCGATCAATTGAAATTGTTTTCAAAGATGTAATACAAGAAGCAATAGAAAAGTTAGAAGCTATTGATGGTGTAGATAAAGTCCTTGAAAATAAAGCGGGTACTGATTTTTCACTTTTCACGGAATTAAATATGAAGAAACTAACAGAAGAAATAGAAAAAATCGTGGGTGGCTTTGTTATACAGCAGATTAAACAAACAGATGCTAGGATGGAACAATTTTTCAGGTATAAAGCAATGGAGGTGCCTACTATTGAAGAACTCTAGAGGAATAGAATTAGAACGATTAAGATTGAAAATCTTGGATGCAGTTCGAATTTCTAAACGTTTTTGGATAACTTATCGAGAGGGTACTTTTGGTATTGCTTCAATAATCAATTTAATATATAAAAAATCATTTATTGAAGTCTTGTTTTATACCAATACGGATGTTATGGAAAAAGGAGTTCCATTACTAAAAATTTACACCCCACTTGAAGATGAAATTGATTTTGATGAAATACTTATCGAACCAGATTTTGATGAAGATGGATTAATAAGCCCTAAAAAAGTAATAAGCCGTATGAGAAGACTCATTCTTCGAGAGTTTCAAAACCATCTTGGGATATTAGACCAGGAAATAAAATTAATTGATGAACATTATGAGAATTATGCAATAGATAATATCCCTTCTAATAGAGAAATCAGGATTTCATATTCTAATTTCATTATTTCATTGGATATAAATTTTGAAAGATATCCTCTTCCCCCTAACATATCTTTTTCGACGACATTATCCAAAATTATTTCTCAACGAGAATTTCAAAATCAAGATATTTTTTTAAATTGGAATATAAGCAAGCCGCTTCATATTGTAGAATTAATAGAATTTCTAATTAACCTCGTTTCTGATAAGTTACAGATTAATCGTTTATCATCAAATTCCCAATTCTTAGATCTAAGTAACGTAACCATTGGTGATACAATTAAAGGTATATCCCTTAAAATCCACAGAGGAAAGTCATTAGGAATAATCTATGGAAGTTCTGAAGAAGGTAAACAAGAAAGTCAATTTGATCTATTAAACTTATTCGAATCAATAAAAGGATCCATTAAAGATTTTTCAGGAGTCATCCAAGTATTTGGAACCCCGGTCCAATTAATCTCTCAAGAGGATTTAAAAAAAAATTTTATCATTCCCGAAGCATACAATGCAAAAATCCAAAAAATGAAACTCAGAAAAGCTATAAAAGACCAGATTGATTTGAAAGAAACATTTAAATCCCAAAAAAGTAATTTAACTCAGATTCTAAAAAATGCGGGATTTACCCCTAGTGTGGATAATATTATGGGAGATCTTCTAACAACGGAGACTTATCGCTTGAGTAGAGAAAAAAAATTCATAAAAAAAGCGTTCGAGGTTACTGGATTGTTAAATAAGAAATCTAAAAGATTTAACGAGTTAACTCCTTTAGAATATTTCCAATTCTCGATTGCTCGAACTTTGATACAATCTCCACAAATTATCATGTTTTCAATTCCTCCTGATCTTCTAGGAAAGCTTGATTTTGATAAATTTAACAATTATATTAATAGCATTAAGAAAAAATTTCATCTCGTCCTATTAATTCATGGTCCTGAGGAGGTGATTTCAGAATGTGACGAAATTCTCACAATAAATAAAAAGGAGTCAAATATCGGAACATATGATCAATATATCAATGGATTACCCAGTTCTGGAGAGATAATAACAGTAGAATTAGATAATCCAACTGATGATTTAATGGGCTCTTTTTTAAATTTGAAAAGAATATCATTAATTTTAGAAGAACGAAAAAATGAGAAATATAAATTATATATAAAAGAAAATCCATATGAAGTCCTTGTTGACTTGACAGAGCTTTTTGGCTCCAAATTATTTAGCTTTAGAAGATCTAGAGCAACATTATTGGATTATTTAGATTTTAAAAGTCGAATGAATGAAATAAAGGTGGAATAAAATGTTTAAGAGCTTGTATATAATGGATGAAAGTGGACTTTTATTATATTCGAAGAATTTCATGAAGCATCAATATGATGAAAATATTTTGATCGGTTTTTTCACTTCTATAGCTAACTTTAGCAGGGAAGCTTTGGGGGGTGTGGTAAAAAATCTAAATTTGGGTCAAAATAATAAACTCATATTATTACCAAACATGGAAGAAAGACTGTTAGGTGCTGCTATAGTAAGTGATAATGATAATGAAGAGTTAATCTCTCGAATTTTAAAAAATGTCTTGCAGGATTTTATAGATACTTTTTCCCCAGATTATGAGATTGAAAAAATTCTAGAAGAAGATATGCAGTATATCATCGATTCCAATTTAAGTGGTAATATACTCCATTCACCCCTAAAACGACTGTTTTTATCTTGGATAATTGTTGGTCCTTTAACGTATCCTTTAATTTTATTGAGCATCTATGCAACCAATTTTATATATCTCATTTTAAATTTGAATCGATTTCTCACGCAAGAATTTCTTTTTACTCGATTCCTCCCAGCCTTAATTTTATTGTCAATCTTTAATATAATGATTTTGTTTTTATTACCTAATTTCGTCTTGGGTTATTTATCTCCAAATTGGAAAATAGCTTTCATTAATTCAATAATATATGTAGGAGTATCTATTAGCGTGTACTTCTTCTCTTCTGAACCAAATTTCGCCTATATAGTTATCAGTAATTTACCTTTAGCGGTAATATTTTCATTATTTTTCCTGTTCTTAGGAACGCGCTACTCTTCAAAGAAATTTCTAAAGAAATAACCTATTATTTTTCCTCTTTTTTTCTCAATCGAGGAGACTTTTGAATTCCACATAAAAAAGATCATCCACGAGTCAAGAAATCCACTATGCTCACGTCTCTAAAAAATTCCCATCTTATTACAATTTATGATCAAACCTAAATAGGAAAATTATATTAATAGTATAACAAAAGATAAATGTCATCTATCGCATGATGATTGTTATAATTTAAAAAATGGATTAGATTCGTTAATGTCCATTTTTTAGGAAGAGATTTTTAACGTTTCAGATACGTTTAGTTGAGTAAAAGGGTAATATTAGTATTCGAGGTATAGCAGCATGACTTCCGTGTTAATTATTGAAGATGACATATCCTTACAACATCTTTATGAAGTGATGTTAAAAGTATTTGGATTTGAGATTTTGGGCAAGGCTAACAATGGAAAGGAAGCGATCGATTTTTTTGTATCTTTAAAACAAAAACCCGATGTCATATTAATTGATCATAGAATGCCCATAAAAAATAGAATTGACACCACAAAAGAAATTCTTGAAAAAAGTTCACAAACTAAAATTATCTTCATTAGTGCTGATAAATCCGTTAAAAATGAAGCTTTATCGATAGGAGCGGTTCAATTCATTGAAAAACCATTCAGTATTAATAAATTGCATGAGGAAATTCATAAAGTAGTACAAAATTCTTAAAAAGATCGAATACTTCGATTCTCAAGCTCAATTTAATCACTTAGCAGTATTTCTCATAAATGATCTTATATAAATGTCATCTACATTAGAATTATAAATGACAATAATAATACTACTATTTTTTGACAAAGAAAATTTAAAATTTAGTCATTAATTTAGCAATTCAATACATTAACATGTAAAAAATTCAAAACTATTAAGATTATCTAAAAGGTTAGATAAAATGAGCTATAAATTACCTACAGAAAAAGATCTTGAAGCAATGATCGGTATTGTCGGAAAAGAATATGCTTCTAACAATAAAGCCATCATGGCTTCATACTTGACAAAAGCCGTCATGGGCTTAGAGTCTCAAATTCCGGATATCGTCGTGCGACCAAAATATGTTGAAGAAATCCGAAAGATTCTGATATACTGCTCTCAAGAAAAAATAGCTGTCAGCCCTTTATCTGGAGGATTATCTGGTGGATTTGCGTGCCCCACGATTAAACCTGGGGGTGTACTTTTTGACTTAGGACGCATGGATAGAATCATTGAAATAGATGAAAAAAACCGATACGCAATAGTCGAACCCGGCGTAACTAATGGATCACTTTGGGCTTATATGGAGAAATATCATCCCGATTGGGCACCCCCTATCGCTGATGGAGCCCCACCTGCAGCAACTGTAATGGGAGATGCTATCGATCGTGGATTTTCACTTTATACATCCAGTGTCGGTCCTCAAGGTGATAATTTCATGGCAGGTGAAATCGTGTTCCCTAACGGAGACGTAGTTCGAACTGGATCATGGGCACTTCCATTTGCGAAACCTTTCTATAAATATGGTCTAGGACCAGATATGTGGAGTTTTCTTATGGGTTCTCAGGGAACAATGGGCATCATGACTAAAGTTGCTGTGAAAATTTACCCACACCCAAAATTCAAGACAGTAATCGCTTGGGGCATGAGCAACCCTCAAGATATGCAAGATTTAACCCTTGAAGTCGGCATGCAAGAATTTGGCGTGGCACATAATACAGTTATGGTCCAAGGCGGTAATTATCCCTTAGTAATGACAAGATGGCCTAAAGATAAAGTACCTCATGACTATGAATTCTATAAAGAAATGGGAATCCCAGAGTGGTGGATGAACTGGGAATGTTGGGCTCAGAGCCAGGAGGAATTGGACTTTGTCACTAACAAGATCAATGAAATGGCAGAAGATTTCAAGAAAAATCGAGCTAAAGACGGAGATGCCATGAAACCGTGGGTACTCCATCCAAAACAGATAGAAAGCAGATTAAAGAAACCAAACAAAATTGCAATTCCATATTCATTCTGGGAAGCAGGATTCTTATTTATCACGTGGTATACACCATGGAACGAATGTGCTCACTTCGCGGAGATGTATAATGCTGCGATGGAGAAATATGGTTTCCCACCAGTCATGTGGATTGCTAGCATCGAGAGATGCCGCCAAGCAATATGCATGCCCATCGTGTGCTTCGATAGCACTAAACCAGAAGATTTTGAGCGAGTTCAAGCATTAAATCTCGAAACTACTGAATATGGATTAAAGCAAGGTTGGTTAAATTACAGACCAGATCCTTATATCCATATACAAGCTTACTATCAAGCCGGAATGTATTGGAAATATTTACGGGCATTTAAAAAACTCGTAGATCCGAACGGAATTATGCACCCTGGAAGATTAGCTCTTCCGTAAACTTAGGAGGTAAAAAAAATGGCAAAAACAGGAATGGAAAGATTAGAAGAATTAAAACCAGAAATATATAAATGCATTCATTGTAAAGCATGTCGATTCGCTTATTCAGGAGAGCCAAGTAGAAAAGGTATTGGCGAACATACTGGAAAAACAGGAAAATCAATCCTTTACGAAGGAATGGTGGATTCATGCCCTGCAGGAATAGAATATGGTTGGGAAGCTTTCTGGAATGCAGGAAAAGTATGGATTGCACGTTCAATCCTCTCTGGAGATTTAGAGTTTACCGAGGAAGTTAGAGACGTTATCATGCCTTGCATTACTTGCGGACAATGTTCTGCCCAATGTGAAAATAAGATTCCCACCGTTGACATCATAGAAGCTTTGAGGGCTGCTTTGGTAGAGGCAGGAGTTCCAATGATAGATAAACATCAATTAGTAGATAGGTTAGTAAAGGAACTCAATAACCCATACGGCGGGAAAGCAGATGAACGATTCAAATGGGCTAAAGATGCGGGCTTAGGGAAGTACGTGAATAATAAGGATGCAAAGATCGGATATTATGTTGGATGTACTGCTAGTTATCGACAAGTTGAAGTGGCGATAGCAACAGCTAAACTTTTTGATCAATTAGGAATGAATTTTACGTTAATTGAAGAAGAAGTTTGTTGTGGCAGTCCATTTTTCAGAGTTGGCGCAGTTGATACAGCACAAGAGCTAATGAACAAAAATCTTGAAAATTTCAAGCACTTAGAAAAAGTGTATTTCTCCTGTGCAGGATGTTACAGGACTTTTACCATAGATTATCCAAAATGGATGCCTGCGGGTGAAAAACTCCCATTTAAAACGCAGCATGCTTTTGAGTTAATCTCAAGCTTGATTTCAATTCCAAAGAAGAAAAGAGAAATACCTGCTGAAATTGACGCCCTCAAGAAACAGCTGAAAGATAAACCTGATAAACGAATAGAAAGTCAGATCAAGCGCTTAGAAGCAGAATACTCAAAGATAAAGGAGTTTAAAGGCGAAATCAAATTTAAACCTAACAAGGAACTCAAGGGAAAAGTCGTTACGTACCATGACCCCTGCCACACCGGCCGTCACTTCGCGATCGATATGGAGCAAGAAATGATCAAGGAATCAAAGAATCTCATGTTTGACATGCGCCTAATTAATCAGAGAATTGAGGAATGGTTCGAGATCCCACGTATAATTCTTAGAAAACTTGAAGAAGATGTCGGTATTAAGTTTACAGAGATGTACAGGATCAAATTAAATAGCATGTGTTGCGGTGCTGGAGGCGGAGTGAGAGCAGGCTATCCAGAATTTTCGCTTCGAACTGCAAGCTTACGATGTGATGAAGCAAATGCCGTAAATGCTGATATTCTGACTACTGAGTGTCCATTTTGCTGGCGTAATTTGACGGATGCAAATGAACAATACAATCATGGAATGATTGTCATGGGTGTTCTCGAAATGATCTCTAAATACAATCTCTTGGATATAATTGAAAAACCAGAATTTTAATTAATTCTAATTTTTTTATTTTTATTTTTAGTGATTTTCATTAAGAATGCTAGTTGGTATGATATTCCCAATTGTCTATTTGTTAGTGCTTCTTCTAACGTGTTCTCTTGGTATTGGATAAACAACCTGAATGGAGATGGATTTGCTGGTTCTTGGTTTTTCCACCAATTCTGGGAGCAACTTGATCAAAATCAAACGATCAATAATGCGTTCACTTTCGCAATAAATTTCGTTCCGTTCAATCGTGGTCTTCCTTTATTGATTTCTCAAATGCCCTTGATGCATGATAACATGGGAATAAACATGACTGGGAGTTTCAATATTGATCCTCCACTCTAATTTATTTTTTTTTAACTTATCGTTTTTCTAACCACTGCAATGAATCGCAAATACTATTTTTTAACCTAATGACAAAAAAATAAATGCTAATGTTTTCACTAGTATTAAAAATATCTCGCGGGTTTCATTAATTGACAAACATGGTAGATAAAACAGCATATCCATACATAACGGAATTTAAAAAAGAGCCATATAAATCTTATGCCCTGATTCAGGAAAGGAAAATAAAAAGTTTTTACATTAAGGAATATGATAAAATTAAAGAGATATATCATAATTTTCAAAAAATTCCGATTCCGGAACAGGATCTGAATTTAGAAAGTCTATATTGGTTTCTATTGGGAAGGAAATTTTTAAAAGAACTTCAACTTGATCAAAAAGAAGAATATTGCAATTTCATCACAAGGTGCGAAGTCGATATCTTAGAAAAGGATCAAATTGGGTTTAAGATGGACCCAAATTCCGAAAAATTACCCGATTTATGGTCAACTTATTATGCGATATCTTGTTTAAACCTCTTGGGATATTTAAAAGAGCGTTTAATTTCAGAGAAAGGAGAGTCTGATTTTTTAAGAAAAATTAAGAATTTTGTTTTCGAGCACAAGAAGCAAGATAAATTCTATCATTGTCTTGAAAAAGACTGCCAAATTAGAAAAAAACCTCTTTCCTCCATGACCTTATATTTTGTACTTGAGATGTTCATCATGCTCGGAATTGATGTGAGATATTACAAGGAGCAATTCCGAAATTATTTATCTGAGAGGCATAAGAATTTCTCAATTGTGTTTAAATTACTTACTATGAAATATTTAGATCTTGAATCTGATGTAAAAGATAAAGAACTTCAATTTATTCATCAAAATCAAAAAAGTGATGGAGGATTTGGTTTTAATGATGATGATAGTGATATTAATGATACTTTTTGGATTGTTAATGTATTAGATAGTTATTCATGGTCAATGGATTATAATCCAGTTGGTATTTATTCATTCATAAACCTAAAATTGAGTCAGATTCTAGATCCGAATAATCTCATTAATATCGAGCAATTATCTAGCCTCTCAAAATTAATCATTTTATTATGTTTAATTTGGAAGAAATTCATTGAAAACATTGAACGCGTTCTATTCAGGCAACTTGAAAGATTTAGATATATTGACATCCTTCAAATTGAGAAAACATTCGGTCTCTTTCATGGAATCGATGAAATTGTTTTATATATTAATCTTAGTTACTCATTTAATCTTAAAATTATTGATAATAAAAAAGAATTTAAATCTTTCTTATCGAAGATTGATAAGAGACAAGCTATCTTCTTACAGGAATTTTATACGCAATTAGAAGAAAAAAGTATTATTTCCTTATCAGAAATTCTCAAAAAACAAAAGAATTCATTTCCCAATAATTCGGTAAAAATAAGAGAAGAGATTTTCCCATTGATCAATCAATTGATAGAGAGAAATTTTTTTAAGGGTAATATCAGAAGCAAAAAGGGATTCTCCCTTAAAACCAAGCATTATTTCTTTTTAGAATTTTTCCTCGAGAAAATTATCATTACAGATACGAAAATAAATACTGAACGAATTTTTGAGGAAAAGGTCAGATTGGAAGAAATAAAAAACGACATTTTTAATATGACTTTAAATTTGAAAAACGCTACGGAACAAATTAAAGATGAAATAGAATCTTATCTTCTAATAGATGAGATTAATTATGCGAAAGAAAGACTCAAATTTTTACTAAGGAATTCTTTAATGGAAGCCGATTTTCTAAATGAAAACATTGAAAATTCGTTTAATGAGGATTTAATATACATCAATATTCAAGCAACATTAAAAAATGAAATATTAGCTTGGAACAAGCTTTATTCTGCTCTTCAAAAACGGCTGATTGAAATTGAAAAATATTTATTAGAGAAAATTCAAGAAAAAGAAGAATTAAGAAATTTTACCTGGTTATTGGATAAATTAGAAGATAAAATCTTTGAATTGCGCGATCATGTTAACATGGATATAAACTCGTTTCGAATTAGTATATCAGAACTATTTGAAGAAGGATATGATGATGAGAAGTTCAATCTTGTTACCACCCGTTTGAGTAAATTATCTCAAAATGTCAGTAATTATGACCAAATAATCTATAAAATTTCCCAACAGATTACGTCAAAAGATAAGAAAATCGTAAAGAAACATAAAAAAGTAATTGATGGATGGATTGAAATTAAGACCGAATTTGATTCTCAATTTTCATATTATACAATTGGTTTTCAATTTTTTAATGAAACTCGAGCCATCATTGAAGGAGTCATTAAAGAAATTAAAGTTGGGATTCAAAACATTGAAGATAACGTTGCTAATTTAGTAAAAAACAATCAGTTTAAGGAAGCTTTTGAAATCATTAAAGAACAATCAGATATGCTTCTCGCGCAGAAAAGGGCAGAGATTAAATCTATTGGAGTAAATCTGAAAAATGAAATAAAAAATAAACAAAAACTTTTTACACTTTTCAAACACCTTCAAGAGCGTTTAGAGAGAGTGGATGAAAATATTATTGATCTAATTGCAAAACAAGGGCAATCAATTAAAAGCAAAGTTGTTGAGGAGCGTAATCGGGCCAAAAGTGAGGATTTAGATAATTTTGTCATCAAACAAATTCAAGAATATAAATCAAGATTAGATTCCTATAAATTAACATTAGATCAGATGAAAAATAAGAAAATTTCAGACGTTTCGAGTGAATTTGATAATATATTATCAGATTTTGAAAATACTGATAAAAAATTTAAAAAAAAATATGATGATCTTCTGAGTATTGTTGATGATTTTGATGAAGAACCAATTACAATTGTTCAATGGAATCAATTCAAAGAATTTTTATCAAATGAAATTGTTAAATTGAAAGAGGAATATATAGATGAAATAATTTCAGATGAGGTAAACATACTCACAAAAGAAACTAGCTCTGATATGATAGACATAAAGAGATTAGCAGATAATTTGAATCTTAAATGTAAGACCGTAATCCCGCGAATTAAGGATCTTATCGAAATTTCTAAAATTCAAGGAGAACTTTTTGAAGATAAAAAAGAACTATTGGTCCACACCAAGGATTATTATAAAAACAAAGAACTTACAAATTTTGTGGAGAATAAACTATTAAAACAAATTCAAGAGACTATTGGAAAATTTTTAGCATTATATGAGTCTTGTATGAAAAATAAAACGCTTGGTGTAAATATTCTTGAAATTCAAAATAGAATTGATGATCTAAGAGATTTTAATGTGAAATTCAATAATGAATTTAAAATTAAAGCACAAGAATTGACAGTAAATGAAGAAAGAGTGGAAAATGTTGATATTAAAAAACGATTAATAGATATCGTTGAAGTTTATAAACAATCTATAGTAAACATTGAGAGTAACTTAAAATTTTTCATTGATATGCAACAATTTATTGATCGGGAATACAATTCTCTCAAGTTTAATTTAGATAAACACTTTTCTAAATTTTTTGAGGAATCAGAAAAAAGTGAATCTTATATTAAAACAATTGAGATCCTAAAGAATAAAATGGTGAAATTCGAAGAATATCTTAAAAATATACATTTAAAAATTGAACGAACATTACAAGGAATCCTGAATAAATCATCTGAAATACAAAAATTCGAGACTGAAATAAGAGAATATAATGTGAAGAAAAAAAATGAATTTCGATTACTGTATGATAAGAAGATTTTAAAAATTCAAGAAGGAATTGAAATGATAAAATTTGAAACTTATCGTACTGAATTATCAGATTCTATTAACAAAACTAAAATTCATTTGAGCCAATTATTAGGAATGTTGCTAGCAAGGGTAGAAGATTATATTGAAACAGAACAATTTAAAAAAGCTTATAGTAAGATTAAATTAAGAGAGAAGGATATTGAGTCTGAAATTAAAGAAAATCATAAGAAAATCAAAATCTTAGTAAAAGATTATGAAAAGTTATCACATAATTTTGAAACGAAAAATAAGCACTTGATAAAGGATTTTGATATATTCATAAACGAGTTCCAAGATATTGTAATTGAAAAGGTTAAATCTTCTGAGGAACAAATACTTAAAACATATGTCCAAATGGCAATTAAAGCAGTGGCTCATAAAGTGTTAACATTGAGTTTCCTCCAAAATGAGTTAAAAATAAAAAAACAAGTAATTCAGAAGCATTTAATATCATTAATTAGTGCTGATCAATTGTCTGGTAAATATGATCCTCTTTTAGGTATATATTATGAAGATCCTGAAGCTCTTAAAGAATTGGACGAGAAAGAACTTGAAGTAATGACTAAAATGAATTTTCGGGTCCATAGAATAATTAAACGCTTAAAAGTGTTTGGTAGCCAATATGGGAGTATATTAGCTATATTTTCTCCATTACTTGCAGTAGTTTACTACATATTCATGTTAACAGGTCAAAATCCAGTGACAGTAATCATTTCCGGATTTTTTATTGGTGTCATCCTAATCTATATAATGCTTAAGAAAAGAAAAGAGGATAAAATATAGCATATATCACAATTTTACTTTTTAATCACATTCCATTAAAAAAACAACCTGATCATCTTCTTTTTTTATAAATCCTAAATTGCATGCATGATAAAAATGAGTGTAAAATTTTTGTTCTGTTATTTGTTCTTCTTTAGCTAATTCTTGGAATTCTCTGTAATTAATTCTTCCCTTTACATTGTAAACTTTAGCTAAGTTAACAAGCGTTTTTAAATTTTTATTAAGATGATTCTTTTTTTTCCTAGCATCAAGAGTTTCTGTCTTATTTCCTTTTATTTTTGATACAGACTTTTTTAGTTTAGTTCTATCAAATTTAACTAAATCTGAATAAAATGTCACTCCATATTCCTTATATTTTCTGTACAAATCACTTCTTTCAAAATTATCTATTTCATTAATGATTTCCTCGATAGTTTTATTCGCTAAAATAGTTTTTTCTTTTTCTCTTCTCTCCTTGTAGTCTGTAAAAGAAAAGTTCTTGGAACTCTTTGTTAAGAATTTGCTGAAATCAATTTGTTTTCTCTTAAGATCTGTCCCGAGTTCTAATTGTTCGGGGTCTAATAATATCCTATTCATAGTATTTTCTTTGCGTAATGCAACATTGTGATAAGGGATATCAACAGTATTTCGTGTAAGCATAATATAGCATCTTCCTACTGAATGCCTACCAGTACGTCCTCTCCGCTGTATTAATCGAATTTCTGAAGGAACGGGTTCGTAAAAAATGATTGCATCTACATTTGGAATATCAAGTCCTTCTTCTGCCACACTGGTTGCAACCAATACATTTACTGATCCTTCTCGAAATTGATCGATTATATCTATTTGTTTATTTTGTGAAAATCCAAAATCATCTGTTTTAGTCGATTGACCAATAAATTTTTCGACTATCAAATCGCTTTTAAACTTTTCATTCAAAACATGCTTAAGTTTTTCAGCCATTTCTCGATATTGAGTAAAAATTATGATCTTATCATTCTTATATTCTCCATATTCCTCATCTACAATCGAAATGACTTTATCTATTTTAGGATGTTGAAGAAATTCATGTTCATCTCGATTAAGCTTTTCTACAATTAATTTAAAATGATCAGAATTAACAATTCTTTTTGCTGAGAGAATTTCTTGTTCAGCTTTCCAATTCAATCTGTCTAAAAACGATTTGAATAGAGAAATATTCTGAGTCTCTAGTAAATCCTTTCCATGAAGAATTGAAATGCAACTTGAGCAATATGAAAATATACTTTGAATATTCAAGTCATTTTCTTTCACAATGTCAATAACTTTTGGTGATTTATAGTATAATGCTTCAATATAATCTTCCTCACTCAGTTCGAATGCATTTCCGTTTTCATACTTTAAAGAAATTGTTATATCTCTTGAAATTGCCAAGAATTCAAGTTTTGAATAATATGGCTTATTTGGAGGAATTAATTTGCGCTCAATGAAAAATTTTAGATAATTTTCAAATAAATTATACCACACCGCACTAAGTTCAAGAAATTTTAGAGGTAGATCAACGTATTCAAGGAATGTATCGATGTCGTATGTATATTTCATTACATCCTCATTAGAATATGTTTTAAACACAACCTTTTCAATGAACAGATTGTCACATAATTGTTGAATATGACAATAATCTTTTCCTGGTGAAGCAGTCAATCCCAGAATTAAAGGATCTTGACAAGAATTGATATATTCAGGAGCAAGGTAATTATAAGCATAATTCCCTTTCGTTCGATGAGCTTCATCGAATATCAATAAGGATACATGTTCTAGACTATATCTTCCCCTCTCTACATCGTTTTTTATTACTTGTGGAGTGGAAATAATAATTTGTGAGTCTAAAAACAAATCAATTCTTCGTTCTGGGCTAATTTTACCGGTAAAGAAAACTACATCTTCCTCATTTACAGCTAAAAATCTTAAACAGGATTTAAAGTGTTGTGCTACTAATGGTCTAGTAGGAGCAAGGATAACAACACGTGCTTTAGGATACTTTTCAAGAGCTTTTCTTATCAATAATATAGCTATTATCGTTTTTCCTAATCCAGTAGGTAAAACTACTAATGAGTTTCTATTGTAACATTGATTTACGATATTTTCTTGATATTGTCGATAGAGTAAACGGTTCTCTTTTAAAAATGACCCATTAAAATACCCTATCTTATCAGATGGCATATGTAAGATATTATTTTATGGTCAACCTTTTAAATTCTATAAGTCTTAAGGATTATTAAAATTTAAGCTACGATATTAAATCAAAATGTTTATTAGCACGATTTTTTTCTTGATTTCTTCATTTATAACCTAAAAACATCTTTTCATTGTTGCAATGAAAATTTTCAATTTTAAGAATGTCAAGTTATTTATAACATCAAGTTGAGAATTAAATAATATTATTTTTCTATTTTAAATAGAATAGATGTGTTTATTATAACTGAACAAAAAAGTATATTATTTGAGGAAAAAGTACCAATGCGCTCCAAATTTGCATATGGAGGAGCAGTCTTCGCCAGTGGAATCCTTTCAGGTTTAGGATTAGGACCAATCACATACTATTACAACATAACATTAGGGTTAGATGGTTATTTAGTAGGTTTAGCTTGGATGATATTTATGGTATGGAATTCAATAAACGATCCATTATTTGGATTCTTGGAAGACCGTACAAAATCAAAGAAATATGGGCGTAGAATCCCATATATTCGATTTGGCGCACCAGTTTATTCTATATTGTTTATGTTCTGTTGGTTCCCGCTCGTTGATATAAACAACGAATTAGCTTAGTTTTTCAACTTTTTAATTATTCTTTTTGCTTTTGATACAATTTTTACGATAATTGGTCTTATCACATATTCTTTACCAGCAGAAATGGCAATATCATCTAAAACTCGAGCAGGAATAATGATATTCAGCTCAATTTTTAGCGGATTAGCGCTTCTAATCACTTTTTTACTACCTACTCTATTGTTAACGAGTACACCTTCGCCACCTGTTGAAGTTTTCTTGACCACTATGGTAATTATCGGTATAATCTGTGGTATTATATTGTTTATAAGTAGTTATTTCCTAAAGGAAAATAAATACACTCAACTTGAAGAACCATTAGGATATTGGAAAAGCTTGATTGAGACTTTTAAAAATAAATCCTTTTTGATTTTTGAAGCTTCAAATTTCTGCTTCACGGTTGCTCAATACATTCTTACAACTTCCGTGTTCTATTATATAGGTTTTGTTTTAATAGCTGAAGGAATATTATCGATGCTACCATTACTTATCTTTTTTGTTGTAATCTTTGCGTTCACTGTTGTTTATAACAAAATTTTAGGAAAGCACGAGTTAAAAAAAGTGTACTTTTTAATGTTATTAATGACGGGATTAAGCTTCATTTTGTTCTTCTTTATAGGATGGAATTTTATTTCTGCAATAATCGGAATGATTCTTTTAGGAATTGGTTTTTCTGGATATTTTATGACCGGACAATTGGTGATAGCTGATGTTATTGATTATGATGAGATACGTACGAAAAAGCGTCGCGAAACGAGTTATTCTGGTGTCAACGCGTTATTAACTAAGCCTGCTGTATCAATTGCTCCTTGGCTTTTCCTGACAATAATCGCATTCTTTGGTTTTGATAATGACGCAGCAACTCAAACACCAACCGCTCAATTAGGAATAATGATAGGTTTTACAATTATACCCGCGATATTTATTCTACTCGCTGCTCTCTTTATAAAATTTTTCCCTTTAAGTGGTCCTAAATGGAAAGAACAGAAGTTGGAGATCCAAAGAGTTCATGTCGAGAAAGAAAAAGCTTATTTAGAGCATCTTAAACAGGAAGGCAAGATTTAGAAAGAAATTATATCTACTTTTTTATTTTTTTTAATTATAACCTATAGAGAAGTTTTTTAACTTTTAAACCGAGGGAGCCATCGTTTTTCAGCCTTAAACATATCATCTACCATTTCTCTGACTTCTTTTGGAGAACACACGCTTGCAGTATTTGGATCAAGCAAAACGGCATGATATATCTTTTCTCTATCTAATTCAAGAGCTCCCTCAACAGCAGCTTTTTGAACCATTATGTTTGAATTACATAAAGCTTGACAAACAGTCGGCAATGTAAGGCCTCCTTGGGGATGAATGCCACGATTATCAGCATACGCATGTACCTCAACACAGCAATTTTTTGGTAAATTTGTGATTAATCCTCCATCTTTATTAATGAGATTCCCATGGAATTTAAAGGGTTGATTGATTTCCATTGCTCCTATTATGTGAGAGACAAATTCATCTGAAGGATTATCTTTTAATTTTAGCTTGCTTCTTTTTATTTTTTTCTCAATACTAGATTCTTGTATCCCAGCTTGTGCACTATCTAAATCATAAGTGAATCCATGAGTTAACATTCCATATTTTTCCCCTGGAGTTTTATACTTTTCTAATAATTCATCTCTTTTTCTATAATATGGTATGTATTCACTGAGATGCCGTGATTCTTCAGTCATAAAATAACCCGTTGCCTCCATCATATCCCAACGGACACGTTCATTTTTAATTATCTCGGGATTTTCCCTATACTTTTGAAAAAGTAATGGATAAGCATTTTTCCATTCAGCATTAGGATCATTGATATCTTTATATAATATTTGGAGGAACCACGCCATGTGATTAATTCCATAACAAGTAAAGGTAAAATTTTCCGGTTTGACTCCAATCCACATGCGTAAAATCATCGAAGTATGTTGTACTCCATGACATAGCCCAACTGTGGAATCTGGCACGATTTCATTGCAAAACCAAGTATTCATCGCCATTGGATTGGCATAGTTTAATAAAGTTGGCTTTAAACCATCATTATTGCAATTATATCCAACTTCTTGCATTAAAGTAACTATCTCTTTTAACACGGAGGAAGCCCGAAGAAACCGAAATACTCCGCCAGGTCCAATAGTATCACCAACACACTGAGTTACCCCATATCTTAACGGAATGTCTAAATCAATTTTATATGCATCTAAACCTCCAACGTGAATTGAGCATATTACATATTTTGTTTCTTTAATCGCATTTTTTAAATTTGTAGTTTTTTCAAAATGAACGTGCTCCAATTGTTTTGGATACAAGTCCTTATATTTTATCATCAGGCGATACATTAAATCCAAACGAACAGGATCAATATCTTCTAAACAAATAGTCATATCTTGCGTGAGAAAAGGATGTGTAATAATATCTGTAAGGACATTCTGCCCAAATACAACACTCCCAGCTCCTATAAATGCAATTTTCAATAATTTCACCTTATATAACTTTATATATAGATCAGTTAAATAATAAAAATAAATTAAGCCCATTAATTATATTTTACCGGAAGGAAAAAATTTGATGACTTTATCTTCTTCAATACGTCGTATTTGATTGCTTTTTTCTAACATTTTAAGAGTCAAGCATATCCATCCTCGAGCAATCTGTTTTAACATCTGGTTTTCATTTGAATAAATAATTTGAACAATCTCAGAGGGGGAAATACCCCTCTCTGAATGATTTTGAATAATTTTTATTACTTGCCTTGTTCTATTCTCTCGATGGTTTAAGATCTCTTCAATTCTTTCTTTCGGATTTTCAATCAAATCACCATGAGCGGGTAGTATCACTTTGAGGTTTGGCAATGAATGAATATACTCAAGAGAATTATTGTATTCCTTAATATCACAATTAGGTGGTCCAAGCCAAGTAGTAATAGATTTCAAAATGTTATCTCCTGATAACAATATTCCTTTTTCTTTATTGTATAACGATACATGATCAATAGCATGACCAGGGGTAGGGAATAAGTTCCATTGTTCACCATTAATTTCAATTATAGAACTTTCTTCAATAATCTCATCGGGATTGTTAATGTATGCGAGACCATAGATTCTTTTGTAGAAAAAACGAGTGAAAAACGTTTCAAGAAAATCCCTTAATTTACTTTTTACTCCTTTTTTTAAGATTAAATAGTCTATATATGCATCAGCGTGGAATGATTTCATAAAACTTTTCTTATCCTTAATAATTTCAGCCATCCTCTTTGTAAGAAGTATTTTCACACCAGTTTTTTTTCTAATTTTCATTAAACCTGAAAAATGATCTGGATGGCAATGGCTAGGAATGATTCGAGTGATCGAAAATCCTTTATTTTTTAGAACATGCTCGTTTTTTATTTGATCCACTTCATCTAAAAAATGTCGAACTGCTCTTTTATTACCAAATCCAGCATCAAAAATTAGCCCATCTTCGCCAGTAATAATATAAATATTAATAGAGGGTTTTATATTTCCAAATGATCCTTTTTCTCTTATGAGAAATATTCCATTGTAGACTTCCTTCATAACCATTCATTAAATATTGTTGTTTGCTAGATCTTAATTTCTAGTTTTTCCTGCTTTTTTTTCTCGATTCTATGTGCATTTTTTAAAATGAAATAGCTAATTAGCGTTCCTATCATGAAGGGAATTAATATTTGAAGCCAAATGAGTTCAATTGGTAGAAGATACGTAGGAGGTTCGTGTTGGGGATTGGATGGGAGAGTTCTCAAATAATAAGAAAATGCTGAAGTAATCCACGTATACGCCCATGCAATAAACGTTGCTATTCCTAACCATTTTCCCTTCCTGTATACTGAAGGTTTCTTAAAATAGGAAATATAAGTTTTCCATATAATTACTACCATCACAGCAAAACTGGGCCAGACATGGATACTAAAACTCGGATCAGTTCCTTCAAAGGGAGGAATATTAAAAAAAAGGGCTCCTATAAATCCTGTAAGTCCCGCAAATAATCCAAGAAAGTACAGAGTGGTCGCAAAACTCCCAAAGGCACGATGAGAGCGAAATAAGATATCATTTGTTTTAAGAATCGCTATTTTTTTATGATATATTGCACTGTACATGCCAGTAAATAACTGAACTGTTGCACATAAACATCCTAACATTGTGATTATGGTATTAAATTCTGCGACACTATAGGTTATTCCAGCCAAATTATTTCATTTTATTGATTCTACTTTTATTAATTTAATTTGATACTGCTTTAGATTAAAATTTATTCAAATCTATATATTGAAATTAATTCCAATTGGTTCTCCATATACTGGTATGTATATGTAAAAATCTAATACTTAAAACTGTTTAATATAGTAATCTCAACTAACTTGAATGTAATGAAAAATTTAATCTAAAGAAAACTAAAAAATATAATTAATTGAGCCACGGGAATAAGATCTGGTTGAGACGGAGGGTTCCCATAATGGATATAATCCATCCAATTAATATTGAAATAGAGAAAAGATACCAAGCTACCTTAGAAATTCTCTGATGCAAATATTTTGTTCTTTTTCTTTTTAGAAAGCCAGAAATACCTCCTATTACAAGAACTGAAATCGTAACCAATCCAAATATCCCGTGTATCGAATAAAAGACTTCTCCTTTAGTACTTATTGTGAAATAGACCCAATATATGAAAGAAATTAGTGAAAATGAGATAAATAAAAGAGAAAAAGTTAAATGAAAACGCCTGTTCATAAATTCAGGTAACCTTTTATAACGATCGGATTGCGGGATGGATTTATAACCAGAAATGAGTGCTAATCCTCCAAAAATAAATGCGATACAAAATAAGTAAGCATGAGTTATCCATGATGAAAAGTTTGTTCTCATTGCATTATCACTCCAGCCTCTTGATTCCCAGAAACCAATATAATCATAGTTCACCGCCTCAATTTTAACAATCCACTTGATCCATTTATAACCATAATGATCAGGGCATACTAGACGTATTGGATAACCATGAGCAGGTGGTAATTCTACTCCATTCATTTTAAATGCCAAAAGAATATTTTCTGCAGAAGCTTCAATGACATTTAATGAATCTGAATAACCATCAGCTGCGTAAAATATTAGATCCCGAGCAGTTACCTGTAATCCAGCTAACTCTAAAATATCAACAAGAGGAATTCCTTCCCATTCTGCCGTGCCAAAAGGTCCGTCAACACATTCTAAAGTCGCGATTATCTTTACAGAATCCATTTGTGTTAAATTTTCATAATTAAGTATCAACTGATTATCAACAGCTCCAGTAATAATAAGGGTCCATTCGTCTTTTTGGATCTCTGGAATTTCTCCTATTTCTAGCTCGAAAAAAAGGTTATTGGGTGTGATAATAGTCCGTGAAAAATTATTTATTCCCACCGAAATTAAAGGGATTGTTAGTAGGATAATTGTACCCACAAAATATAAGATATGTTTCTTCATAATCACGTATTAAGATATAACTTGATTGTTCATTTATAGCAGAAGAAGAAAAGAATGAATTTAAAGATCCTTGTTATTAATAAAAGGTAATATTTTTTCTCATACCTTTTCGATATCAAGAATATAAGAGATATAAAATGTGATTTTGTTTTAAGTGGACTATTTCTATCGATTAAACTCTGAATGATTCTAAATCTATTCAATTAATTAACATATAAAAAATAGATAAAAAAAAAGAATTAAAAATTCTCGTATTGGATTATTTGAAGTATTTAATCGCTAAGAGAATATCGTCTTTTGTTACTTTCTTCCTTTTTGCGTGTTTGGTTAGTCCTAATGCGGTTTTGGTGATTTTTTCAGCAGATTGACTCATCCAATCAACTAATTCATCAACTGCATCTCTAGCTACGATTACTGCACCATTGTGTTTCATTAACCGTCTAATAGGGCTCCAACTTATATATTCTGCCATTTTTTTTTCTCCACAATTTTAATTTTTAATAATTTTGGTGTTATATAAGCAATGATTAAACACATATTTAAAGATTTTGGTAATTTCAGAAAATTTGGGAGGAAAAAAGAGAAAAGAATTTACGACAAAATTCCGATCCATATAATTGATCAATTTGGTGTAAGTTAGGGATTTTTAATGGAAATCTATATCTTATTAAGTTTTGATTCTAAAGTAATGATATATTGGAGGAAATTATCTTAAAAATTGAATTATGCTAAAAATTATAGAGATGGGAAATTTTTAATCAAATTATGAAGTGTTGAAATCAGAAATTTCGTACCAAGTAAACTAAAAAAATTCTAGTTAAAACTCTTATTTTCAAATCTTTTATAAAGAAAGAATTGAATTAGGTTATTGATTTCATATCTCAGAGACTGATGCACGTTTTGTTCTTCTGGATCTTAAACCTAATACGACAAATAATCCCATATGAAGAATTGCACCAAATAAAATTCCAAAGAATAGCTCAACACTGCTTGCCATTGCAGTCCATCCCAAACCAATTAATACATATAATCCCAGTGGAATATTTATTACTACGCTGGCGATTAATCCCGGATTATATCGTTTGAATCGAATACTCGCAATAACATGAACAAACCCGTTAAATGCAACAAGAGTCATTAGCATCAACGGAAAAATAATTGAGATATTACCTAAAACAATCAGAATTGGTGTAAGGATCCAGATAAACCCTATATTTATGACCAAAACCATTTTATCGGTCAAAATTTCACGAGTATTTTCTTCTCGACTCAAGATCTTGTTCATCTCCGCTTTGAATCCGCCAGGATACACATACTCCTCGAATTGGTGGATCATGTATAGGGGTAAACTTAACCAATAAAGCCATTCGAAACTTCCAATAGGTGCTTTTGAATTTAAGAAAAGCAAGAGGAGGATAAAAATAGCAGCAATAAGTCCCGCTTTAGCCCAATACTCATAGAAAAATTTCTGTTCACTCATAATAATTTATTAATTCTACATCATTTATAAGCTTCATAGAAGTTTATTAAAATAGAGCTTATTAAAATGCCAAAAGAGTGTTTTAGAATAAAAAGATTAAACCGAAATTTAGTTCCATACAATTTGTGAGTTGTTACATTTCAAACAAGTAATTGCAACTCCTTTGTTTGGCATGTAAGATAATAATGTTCCACAATATTTACATTCGAGATCATACATTTGGTCAATTGATTCAATTCTTCCTTCAATTATCATTTGTGCTCCAAATTGACTTGCAATCTTAGAGAGAAGAGAGATGAGGAGATGTGGATTTTTAGCTACTACGATCCATTCTACTTTGTTTTGGACGATTTGCCCAATTATTAATACTTCATCGCTTGAAACTAAATCGATGCCAAAATACCAAGCAATTCGATTTTTTTCATTTTTCGAAATTAGTTGAAAGTCTTGATCTTGGATGACTTGACATAAGTGGGTGAAGTAGAATTCGGGATCAAATTGAAGATCTATCCCAAGCCCAATACTTTTAATAGCTCTTGAATTATTGGTAGATTTGGAGAATGGAGCGATATGGGAACTTGGTACGATTCTTCTCTCTATGGAAAAGGGACTAAACATGATTAGAATTGGTTTTGAATCCATTGCACGAACAAAATCTTTATTATTTACGAAAGTTACATAAGATCTGATTTCTCCCTCACGCTCAAGATCTAGTGGTGATAAAAATATATTTATTTGATGATAGGATTCTGGGCCTATTTCTTTAAATTGAATTCTTACCTGTTTATCTTCATCTTCTCCCATGTTGAGGGAATCTAATATTATGTTAGGAGGATCACTCCGAATAAGATCTAAAAACTCTGGAAATCTTATTTTAATTTTAACTTCTTTTATTGGCGCTTTACTTTGATTAGCGATTAATGAGGAATAACGATACATGCTTCCAAATGGTTTTAATTCATGGATAAGTTTGATTTTATCTTCTTGATCTATTTGTTCAAGGGAGATGACTTCTTTATGCAATCCTTTTGGGAGTTGCTCATCCCGAAATACAACAAGATCACTGATTTTTTTATCCTCATCAATGCTTTTCTTGCCGCTCATAAAATTTCTCGCCATTAACGCAAATATTCGATTTTTATCGATATAATATTGATATGAATGTTTTGATTTTTAATTTTTTATTTTATATCATGTTTTTTTATAAATGATCACTAATAATATGTGATGGAAATGCAAATTTTGAAAGATTTGGATGCAATGTTTGAAAGTGATACCATAAAACCAACTTTTGAGTATGCTCACATCTTACTTTCTTTAATAATATTTGAAAATCATCCACTTGGAATTGGTAGATATCGTTTAAAAAAAGAATTGCTCATAGGCATGGGAACAGCAAGATCATTAATCTCTCGATTGAAGGATAAAGTTGATTTCATTAAGGTCTCGAAGGGAAAGAACCAAAATAATCAACCTAAAAATCGATTAGGGCATATCTTGACGGAAAAAGGAATGAAATATCTTGAACGGTTTAAGAAGAAAGTGCCCCTATTAAAAGAGGGTGATTTAAACATATTAAAAGAAATTATTATAGAAGCAGAGAGGAATTACCCTTTCATTTGTGTTGTTAAACAAGGAGACTCTAAAATTAAGTATGGTATGGAACAACGTGATGCTGCAATCAAGGTTAACGGTTCAGGAGCTACTTGTCTTGTCTATAATGGTATCCATTTTGTATTTCCTGTGTCTACAAGTGTTGAAAATCAAGGTTTAAAGGAGAAAGCAAATAAAAAGATAGAAGAATATTTTAAAAATCTAATTTTTACAGCAAACAACACTTTAGAAAAAGGAGACGTGTTTATTATCGGATTAGGAGATGAACCTAAAATAGCGAGATTAGCTTCTTTAAGTGCTGCACTTACATTAATTCAATGATAGAAAGAGTCAAAAACATGAAGATACAGAATGACATAAAGTTGTTAGTAAATCCGGCGATCTTTGTAAAACTTGAAAAGTGCATAGAGAATGCTTTCCCAAATGAGGCGTGTGGTTTAATTTTTGGAGATATTTTAGAAGTACTAAATGAACAACAAGGAGACGATTATTATTACCATTATATTTGCAGAAAGTTTCGTTGTATAACTCCGGATGAGAGTTCTTCAGTATCTTTTTTAATCGCAAATGAGGAGCTTTTACATGAGATAATTTTAAACGAGACCCAAGCGAACTTTAATAATAATGAAATGAGATTAATCGGGATTTTCCATTCTCATCCAAAAGGAACAAGTCCTAGCTTTACTGATATGGACCAAATGAAATATCTGGATTATTTCAGTTCAATCAAGCATATTTATGGAAATAAAGCATTTAGAAACTTAATTTGGGTTATCATGGATGCTGTTAATCATGATATGAATGGATATATCTATTTTGAGAGGGAGGTCCAACAAGTAAATATTTTAACATGAAAAAATTAGAATAAATTTTATTGCACTTGCGTATAACCGTTTTTATCAATCGTGCAGATTTGAATTTTATGCCCTGAGGCAGAGTCTCTTTCTTTTGAACTTAAAATAGCTGTTTTAATCAAGTCAATTCCTTGGGCTTTTGTAAGATCAACTTTCCAATCTGCTTCCAAAACACCAAGAGAAAAAGGGGAGCCACTTCCAAATGATATGAATTTGTCCTCCTCATAAAATGTACCGAGTAAATCGATCCCATATAGTTCGCCTTTATTCTTCTTCAAAGAAAAACCCCCAACTATCATCATCGCAAGGTAATATGAACGGCCACTAAACAATATATTTCGGGTCACGTTAGCAATATATCTGGGTTCAGGGATAGTTTCTTCTTCAACTTGTTTAAGCATGGAAAAAGATTTTAATTGATTAACAATATATTGGCAGTCTGCAACTCCTCCTGAAATCGTAGCACACGTAAAATCATTTATTTGAAATAGTTTTTGAGCCGTTTTAGAAGCTACTGTATACCCCGCTGTGGCTTGGCTTTCTGTTCCTACAACAACAGCATCTTTAACTATAATTCCAACAGTGGTTGTACCGGTTTTAATTACATTTTGTATGGTTTCTTCATCAACATTCAGATTCTTTGAAATTTTTTCAATCATTCTTCTAAACAGATCTTTATCATGTAAATAGATATCAATTATTAAGTTAATAAATTAAGTTCTCTATATTTATTTTTCTTTTAAAAATTATAAATAAAAAGCCGTTTCATTAAACAGCAAAATTTTAAAGAAATCACATATTATCATTTATATATTATTTGAATACATAAGTGTTATTTCATCATGGCCAGATCACAAGCTCGCTCACGAAGAAAATTTACCGGAAGAAAATATAAGCAGTTTCATAAAAAAAGGAAAAGAGAACTCGAACGACCTTCGATTGAAACTGAAATTGGAGAAGAAAAAAAGAAAAAACAAAGAACCATGGGAGGAAATCATAAACTCAAGTTATTCTCAACCTCTTATATCAATGTCACGAATTTAAAGTCTAATAAAACCTCAAAGGTCAAGATTTTGAAATTTGATACCAATGAATCTTCGAAAGATTTAAATCGGCGCCATATTATTACCAAAGGAGCAATAGTGGATACGGAGATCGGCAAAGCTAAGGTAACCAGTAGACCAGGACAACACGGCGTGATGAATGGAGTATTAATTCAATAAATCATCTCATTATTTCTCAATTTGTCCTAGTTTCTAATTATTACTAATTAATCTAAATCTTTGATCGATAGTAGATCATCCCATCTAACATGTTTTCAATAGGATACTCTTTTAAATTTTGGATCGAAAGCCACCATAGGTCATTTTCCCATTCAATTTTATCACTGTCGATCATTCTTTTAGAATCAAATATTGTGGAATCATCCATTACTACTGATAGTAAGAAAGTAACGGATATATTATTCCAACCTGTCAAAACTGCAACAAGATTTTGATCTTTTTGATAATTCAACAATGCTTCTTCATATACTTCTCTCATTAATGAAATTTTGGGAGACGTGGTTAAATCCTTTTTTTCTAACATTCCTCCTGGAATTGTTAATGCCCCGGGATAATATTCGTGAGTCAAAGCTCTTTCCCCTACTAAAATATAATCTTTATTTGGAGAAAAAATTAAACATTGAATACCTAACATCCCAATACCTCTATCAACGGGTATTTTTTTTCGTGCCATATATATAACTGTTGAAAATTTTATCGTTCCCACGTGTAATATCAATCTCCCATTCTCAAACTTAAAATCGTGGAGATATATTAAAGTTCCATCATAATCAGTTGGATGCTTCTTGGTATGAGTCTCCCAATATTCTATTCTTTTCACATCTAAATCTGATTTAAGTTTATATTCTGGATAATTTGTTAGTCCCCAAGAAATTAAATTAAGGTCAAGAAACCCTTCCCAAATAATTTTAATTTCTCTCATTTTCAATTATGTTAATATATTTATTTGATTCATGAGAGATAACAATGAAAATATTAGGATCATTCTTGAATTTTTATATTTTTAACATTAGCTTTTTTTCCATCGATTATTTCTGTATTTTTGCTTTCACAATGCTTGCATTGAAATAATTGGAGCCCCGTCAGATATGACTCCTCACTAAGAGAAACAGTGGAAATTTTTCCGCATTCCCTGCATTTTATATGTCCGGGGATAACTTCAATAACTAATTCTGCACCTTCGGCTATCGACCCCGTGGTCGCCATTTTAAAAGATTGTTTCAATAATTCAGGAACAATCAACGTTAATTCCCCAATTTCAAGGTAAACTTCGGTGATTTTATTCGAATTGTATTTCAATGCTGTAGCTTCAGCTACTTTAAAGATCTGATAGGCAAATGAGAATTCATGCATAATTAAAAATTAATTTTTTGATTGGGTTTTTTTTAGTTCTTTTGCGATTTCTGTCAATACAATTGATTTCTTTTTCCCTTTCGTATCTACTAAAATTCTTCCAGGATCATCCCACCACGTCTTAGGATACTTATAATTAGTTTCTAATTGAGTAATATATCCTAATTTACGTACGGATGCATGTAAATCTTTTACATTTACACGATCAATTGCATATTTTATAGGTACGCGCCTTCCTTGAGCTCGCGTTCTTTTGATATCAAAATATTGTGGCCAAAAGATAATAAAAGGTTTTCGAGCACGCATATATTTTATCCTATATTTCTTAAATTTATTAAGAATAAAAACCCTTGAACTAATTTAAAAATTATTAGAATGAGTAATAAGATAATTAAAAATAAATACAATTTAGAATTTCATAAGATACCACCGTTATAATGCAAGATAAATTTGTTTAAAATGAATTTTCTTAACCCATTCTTATATATCTACTGGGAGGGTGGTCTAGCTTGGTATGATACAATTACTCAAGTATCTTGAGCCATATTGAATTGGCTGGGGGCCAAGTGGCCGGGGGTTCGAATCCCTCCCCTCCCATCTTATCATATCTAAGGATTTAATTTAAAAATTCCATATTTGGAGGACTTAGAAGTAATTTGAAGCAATATTAATTTGGACTATATAAAAATTGTAAATAAAGTAGAAATTTTATGGGATTAGTGTCAAATCGTCAGTATCGTCTTTATCTTCCGTAAACACATCGACAATGCCTTCCAATTCCTCATTTGCCAAGATATCTTCATCTTCTAAGATATTTAAAAACTTCTTGTCGAAGGTAAGCTTGCAACTGAAACAAAAAACACTTTTATTATGCTCTTTCACTTGGAAAGACTGGCAGCGAGGGCAGTGATAATATGTGGGCATCATATAATCATCTCTTTTTTAAGTTTGTTTGGTTAATAATATTATCTGAGGATGTCTATAAGTAATTTCAATTATCAAATTTTTATCAGACTCTTAGACTCATCTTAAACTTTATCTTTAAGACAATTATGTATCAGGAATGAACTATTTAAACCCATTTTGTTTGATTTACATTTAAAAAAAAATAAAATGGAATTTTAAATAATTTTAGATTAAAAAATTCTTACCTCTCCTCCTATTTAATGAAAAATTTTATGTATATTCTAATTTCTATAAGGTTAATAAGTACTTAGAAAAAGTTTTTTATTTTAAAGTGAATTATCATATTCAAAATTTTAATACTAAAGAGGTTAAACAATGCTATTTTTACACAATCCTCAAGCGACTCAAGATGCATTGAATATATTAAGAAGTGGAGATCTTTTTGATTTAAACGTTATTTTCATGTTTGTAGTTGTACTTTATATTTATTTCAATGAAATTAATAAGAAAAATTGGGGAGCGGTCGCTGCAGGTTTGTCGTTATATACAATTCATTGGTTTGTTGAAATAATCAATAGTTTAGTTCAAACCTTTTCGGGTCATGCACTGTGGACTGTTCCTGCAGGAACATCCTATTTAATTTTGATTGGATTAGGTATAGAATTAAATTTAATGTTTGCTATCGCTGGAATCGTTCAAAGTAAATTATTACCAGAAGATCCAAAAGAATTAATGTTCTCAATTGGGAGAATTGCTGTTCCTAAGCCGCTTGCTATTGCGATTGGAAATGCGTTACTAGCATCCATAATAGAAATACTCCTCATATTTACCCGATCATTTGTATGGGTATGGGAATGGTGGAATGCTATCACCGTATTTATCTTTGTATATATTCCTTTCTTTGTAGTTTCTGCTTATTCGTTTTATTGGGAACCGAAAAAACAGAAGTCATTTATAATTACCATGGCAATTATTGATCTAGCATTAGTAATTATCTTTGGAAGCTTAAATATGATTTAAATAACGTTATATTTTCTTTTTCTTTTTCCTTTTAAACGACGAAAATTATTTGGTTTTTAGTATAAATATTTATATTTGAATGACCTATTTTAATATGATATTTACCAAGAAAGGAGATTGATCCGAATTGAGCGAAGCGGAAGCAGCAGATAAGGGCATGCGTGTATTAGCAGTAGTTGGTGGTTTTGTGGCGATTATAGAAGCAGTATTGCAATTTATGAACCAAGGTTTAATGCCTTATGGGTTTGGTATTATGGGAGCAATAATTTCTTTAGTATTTGCTATTATAGCTATTGCGTTAGGCATTAAGCCAATAAGTTCTACCCCTTTCATTTTAGCAATAGCAGGTATCCTTTTAATAGTATTTGCGAGCTTGATTGGAGGAATAATAGTACTTCTTGCCACATTTATAGGATTTATCAGTTAAATTAATGTATTCTTTTTTTTTATTTTCTCTTATGGAACCGATTAAATAAGATTTGAAAATAACGAGAGTGCAATTTTTATCGCCCCTATTATCTCAGATTCATTACCGGTTCTTGAAGTATCAATTATAATCTTTTCTAAACCTAAATATACAGCACCATAAGCTTTACCGCCTCCCAGATGTACTAATGTTCGATAAATTAGATTTCCTGAGATCCCATCTGGAGCAAAAATCAGATTTGATTGATTCTCGATCGCTTTTTCAATTAGAATCTCATCATTAAAAATTTGAAGAGAGGAGTCTTTATTTCTAAAAAATGTTACTATTTTTTCAGTAGCTTCAAGAGATTTGTCAACAATATTGTCACGCCCTTTATCATCCTTTCTCCCTCCACTTAAGATGCTAATTTTTGGTTGTATTCCTACAAAATGGAAAAATTCTAACGCACTTTCGATGAAATTAATCTTACTTTGGTAGCTTCTATATTCATCGATTCCTACAGGAGCAAAGAAAAATTGATATCCCTTAAAAGTTTCTAGTAAGGCCAAACGATTCAAAGTTGTCATTTGAAAAAGATTTTTGATATTTTCAAGAAATTTATTTGAACTTAAGCTGCCCCGTATAGCAGCATCAATCAATTCATCTTTCAAATATCTCAACATTTCATTTTCTGGTACATCAGTCTTTATAAAATGAAATTTAGTTTTAATTTCATTCAATTCACCATTTTGAGCTATATCATTAAAATATTGTTCTCTGATAAACATATAAATAATACTATCATATTCATTTTGAAAATTTTTAATTGCAGATATAATTTTGAGGTTTTGATCTTTAGATTTTCCTAATCCAATCCCAATTTTTGTTTTCCTATTTTTTAGCATCGAGTTAAAGTATTCCATAATAATACCCTAATTTGGAAGTTTAGAACCCCACGTTAAAAAGAATAAATACAAGTAAAATAGTCAGAGCGTCATATAAACCATGTGTTATTATTACGGCAATTAAGTTTTCTTTTCTCCAGTGATAGAGAATGCCAAGTAACAATGATATCGCAATATAAGGAACGAAGGAGATAAAAAATGCAACGACAAATGTTATTGAAAATATGGGGTAAACCAAGAAAAGTGATATTAAATGGATAAAGGTAAAGATTACTGCCGTAATAAATATTCCCCATTTTACACCTAAACGCCTAACTAATCCTTTTTGCATGAAACCTCTAAATAAAATTTCTTCAGTTGTGCCAACTATCAATACCATGGTAATCATTAATAATACTAAACTAAGTAAATCAGAACTGAGAAAATAAACATCAATTCCAGAACCCGCACTTGAAATGTTTCTAACAATATCTACGCCATAAATCAATTCAAGAAGAATTTCCATAAAAGCTGAAACTACAAAAACTAAAAGAATTCCAAAAATTGAAAATAATATCCCAATTATAATTTCTTTCCAAATTGTCACCCCTTTAGTTGTAAAACCTAATAACGCCAACCTATTTTTTGTTGATGGATTTCTCAAATACTTTTTGACGATTATGAATGGAAGCAAAATCAAAATCAACTCTGAGAATGAAGTTATAATTAGAAAGTATGGGTTCGTTGAGATATTCATAAATTCTTCTATTGATGAAAATAATAGATAAAAAATCATTATTATTACAGCAATGAAAGTCATTATGAAAAAACTGGCAATGGGTATGCCTATAGAAGTAAAAATAGTCCAAAGTTTTCTATTTTTAGTGTTTAAAATATCCTCATCTGATATTTTATCAATTTCATGCACCCGCATCTGATCTGGGTATAGGTATGGTTTTTCTTGAAGTTTTTTATCTAAAAAATTTGGTGGTAATTTTTTATTTTCTTTTAAAAATACTAGATCTAAGCCACAAGATGTACAAAACCTCAATTCCTTTAAAACTGGAAGTTTGTATCCACAAAAAGGGCAAAAAACCCATTCTAATTTGATATTCTTTGGATCACTATTTTCATCGTTCATTGATAATCTTACTGAAAAAATATATTTTTATTATGCTTGTAAAGATAACGAGATTTTTAGTATTTTCGCATAACAAGTCAATGTGTAAAATAACAATATAGGGACTTTTTGTCTTTCCTAATTGGGTTTACAAATCCATATCGTTCGAATTGGATGGTTTTATCTAACTCAATATCTTTCAAGTTAATTTCTCCAACCCCTTTCGATATGGATCCATCAGGTTTTAAGATATTAATTTCTATATTTTCATCAATTGAAACCCATTGAATAATCGAATATTCCCTGTTTAATTTCGCACTATGATATATAGCAATTATTTTTTCATCAGTTTTGTCTATCTTTTCAATCTTGATATTCATTAGATCTTTTAGCCGAATTATTTGGTTAATCTCGAGTTTATCTCTATCAGATTTGGAAACATATACATTCAGGACTTTGTTTTCAGCGTTTAATTTGATTATTCTCTTTCCTTTTTCTGGTTTTGAAGGCAATAAAAAAGGTTCAGCTATATATTGCTCTTTTGGAACTTCCTTTATTTCTACCTGTATCGGATCTTCAACATAAAAATACCGATCGGATAGTTCATCAATTATGTTTTTATTGTTTGCATATAACCATGGTACCGAGAAATTTATTGCATTAATTGATAATCCTAAATCTAATAGAGATTCTCTTAGAGCTTGTGCTTTAATTCCTCTCATCTTTAAAGATTGAAGGCTCCACGTACGAGGATCATTCCACCCGCTATAGATGCCATTAAATATATTGTTTCGAGCGGTAGTTTTACTTAATAGATTTTCTTCATTTTTACTTAAACCCGTAAAGTTCAAGCGCCCATAATGCAAGAATTCTGCTTTAGACCATTTGAAATGTTCCCAAATAAATTTTTCAATAAAATCTTCCTTAACTAAATCCGTTCCTCTTAGAATATGGGTAACCCCTATTAAATGATCATCGATAGCCCATGAAAATTCTAACATTGGCCATACAATATACTTCGTTCCAACTCTTGGGTGTTCTGCCTCAGAAATTCTCATAATTATTTGATCACGCAAAGCAGGATCTTTTTGATCCATTCCAGTTTTTAATCTTACTACTGCCGTAGTTTCATGGTATTTCCCTTGAAGCATGTTATTCCATTCTATAATATTAGTTTCAATTTTATTATTTCTATGAGGACAATCTTTTTGTGTGACTTTATATTTATCTTTGAATACTTTAGCTTCACAAAAACAAACATAAGCAACCCCGTCTTCAATGAGTTTTTTACAATACTCATAGAAAATTTCTAGCCTATCACTCTTATAATAAACCTTTGAGTAGTTAACACTTAACCATTTTAATCCCTCTTTAATCAGATCATAAGATTCGGGTAGGACGTACTTAGCTTTTGGACTGGATCTCTGAGACTTTGAGCTTCCAATTGTATCATCAAAAAATAATATCAATTCTCCCTTATAGCGTTTTACGTATTCATCATTTAAAATTACCATTCTAGCATTTCCGATATGTAAAGCTCCACTGGGATATGGTGCTAATCTCATTACGACTTTTTCATATTTTTTTATATTAGGTAATTCGGGTAAGATTTTCTCTTCTCTCGAAGATTCTTTCTTATTTAGTGCGTCCGGATCAAGTTCTAATAACTTTTCTCTTTGTTCATCAATATTTAATTGTTCTGTTGCTTCTATAACTTCCTCTAATAATGGAGTTATGAATAATGCTTGTGATCTCAGATCTTTTTGATCTTGCATTATTTTACCCATTATTGCTTTTTTATTTGGTGTTCCTCCAAATTTTACAGCATTATTTAGAGTAAATTTCCAAATGAGTTGTTTTAGTTTATCTTCATCCATGACGTAAAACCACTGTCTGAATTTAATAAGTAAATTTATTAATTAAATTCTCTAATTTCCCATATTAGTAATATCTTTCTAATGCAATTCATTATGACTCCTAATTATTATCGTGGTTATATATTAATAAGATTAAAAGTAATTGGAACTGAATGGGAAGTCGTAAAAAGATTAACGAATTTATCCTCTTCAGAACCAGATGATGATTGGAAGGTTGGTTACGTGACCCCTGTATATGGGGGATGGGATTTAGTAGTCGAGTGTAAATTTCGAAAGTTACTTGAATTAGATAAAATTGTTGGATACCTTAGTACTGAAGAAGAATTAAGTTCTTGGATTGAAGAAACAACGACTTTAGTATCGAATAAACCAGATGATGTATCTCAATAAAGATTAGTACATATCTTTTTAAAAAGTAATTAAATCTGAAAGTCCTATTGAATTTTAATATTTAATAGGTTGCAAATTTCTTTAACGCTGATAAAGGATAGATCTTGAATTATCATATCAGCAGTGCGGAGTTCAACGATATCATGAGTTGTAGTTAAAGCAATACATTTCATATTTGCTCGTTTTGCTGCTTCTATGCCTACAGGTGCATCTTCAATTACTAAACAATTTTGTGGTTTTAAATTAATCTTTTGAGCAGCTATTAGGAACACGTCTGGAGAAGGTTTTCCCCTTTGAACATCTGCAGCAGTTATTATGGCGTCAAAAAAGGATTCAATTTTAAGAGAAGTTAGAAGTAATTCTACGTTTTCTGGAGGACCACTTGATCCTACTGCTATTTTGAAATTTTTTGATTTTAGCTCCTCTAATAATTCTATAACTCCAGGGAGAGGTACGATATTATCTTTAACCATTTCTCTGTAATATTGTTCCTTTAATTGAGCCCATTTTTCAACAAGATTCTGATCCACTTTTCTACCGACTAATTTTCGTGCTATAGGTACGCTTTGTTGTCCAAAAGTAGCTTCAAAAAAGCTTTTTTTGAAGGTCATTCCGATTTCATTTGCCATCTTTACCCAACTTTCATAATGGATTAGCGCCGTATCTGCTAATACTCCATCCATATCAAAGATTACGCCATAGTTGTTAGACATAGCTTTGAGGTTAAAAGACAATTAGATAATTATTATAGAGATGTTTAATTTTTAAGGATTATAAAAACTTCATAAAGGACCTGGTAGTCTAGCTAATTCTTAGAATTTTCTCTGGATCTAGAATGGATAGGGCGCTGGCTTGCGGAGCCAGATATCGAGGGTTCAAACCTTATTTCGTTTGGTAATGAGGGAACAATTCCCCCCCAGGTCATTTTTCCATAATTTCATTCTATCAAACCAATGATTTCTGAGATGTCATTTATTTTTATATACTCTGGTCCAATTATGTCTTTTTCATAAGGAAATTCATATAATCTTTTACAGAGGATTGTCTGAAGTCCTGCTCGATAACCTCCCATTATATCAGCATACTCATCTCCACAAATCATACAAGAATCAGGGACTTCTAAACCCATTTTTTTTAATGTGTAGTGAAAGATTTCAGGATCTGGTTTTCTCTTTCCAAATTCAGCAGAAGTAACCACCACATAAAAAAATTTTCTTAAATCATATTTTACTAACAATTTTTCTATAGTTTTATGGTGAGGATGGTTAGAAAGTACTGCTAATTTAATTTCTTTATTTTCCTTTAATTTCTCAAGCGTCTCAGCAGTTTTTTCAAGCGGGTACCATTCTTCTTCTTCACAGGAATGATAAATATCTGCGAGATCTTCATACAATTTTGGATTAAGATCTTTTGCAT
>Ga0307426_1000191_pt1 | contig 40201 bp, 37 predicted proteins | sample SalMarWE160340MG_FD_202165 | JGI IMG/M metagenome (GOLD analysis project Ga0307426, IMG submission 202165) | Salt marsh sediment microbial communities from the Plum Island Ecosystem LTER, Massachusetts, United States - WE1603-40 | ecosystem: Environmental > Aquatic > Marine > Intertidal zone >... | reverse complement strand
AGAGCACGTTACCGCCACCCACCCGCCGAGCGGAGCCAGAGCGAGCCCCAGGCCCACGCCGAAATGGCAGAGCGTCGTGAACCTCTTCATCAGGGGATAGACTATGAATACGACCAGGGGAATCGGGGACAGGAGCAAAACGAAGTCGCAAATCAGGTAAGCGGCGACGAAATACACTATCAGACCCGCTATCGTTATTACATAGGCATTTAAGAGGCTTATTTTCCCCGAAGGCAGCTCTCGCCCGCTCGTCCTTGGATTCTCGCTGTCGATCTTCCTGTCTATTATCCTGTTTATCGCGAGCGCCGCGGTCCGCGCACCCGCTCCCGCGAGTATTATCAAAAGCAGCAGATACAGGTCCGGCATCCCGCCCCACGCGAGGAACGACCCCGCGAAAATCAGGGGCAGCGAAAACAGCGTGTGCTCGAATTTGATGAAGCTTCCGAATGTTCTCAGCTTTTCCATGTCTACAGGTCATTTGCGCCTTAATTGGGCTTTCATTCTACTTTACTTTTACAGTCTCTTCTATACAATAACCCGATATTCCCTCTAAGGCGGTAAAAAGATGTCCGATCCCACACTCGCCGAAAGAATCGTCAACGACCTCAGCAGTGGCAATATCGACCAGATCAAGGACTCTCTGACGGACGTCCATCCATCCGAAATAGCCGGTATCCTGCAGGCGCTCGAGCCCAATGACTATCAGAAGATCCTCGACGTGCTGGACAAGGACACGGCCTCGGAGGTGCTGCTCGAGCTCGAGCCCGAGCAAAGGGAAGAAATACTGGGCGAGCTCGATGCCGAGAAAATAGCCGAAATCGTCGAAGAGCTCGATTCAGACGACGCCGCCGACCTTCTGGGAGAGCTCCCCGAGCAGACGGCCAGCAGCGTCCTCGCCAAGATGGACCCCGAAGAGCTCAGGGAAGTCGAGCCGCTCCTGAAGTACGCAGAGGACTCTGCGGGCGGCATCATGCAGACCGAGCTCGTGAAGGTGAACGAAAAATTCACCGTACGGGACACGATCAACTGGATAAGGCTCATAGCGGACGAAGTCGAGGACTTCCACCAGATATTCGTTACGGACGAAAGCGACAAGCTCATGGGGCAGATACCTCTAACCAGGCTCGTGCTCGCTACCCCGAGCTCAAGAGTCGAAAACATTATGGAGCCCATCGAGGTAACCGTCACTCCCGACCTGGACCAGGAGAAAGTCGCGGACATATTTCAGAAGTACGACACTCTTTCGATACCTGTAGTAGACAGCAGAGGCGTTCTCGTAGGCAGGATCACCGCGGACGACATTCTGGACGTATTAACGGAAGAGGCTTCCGAGGACATGCTGCAGATGGCCGGTGTCGGCGACACCCTCCATCCCATCTACACTCCAACGAGAACACGTATAAAGCTCCGCACCCCCTGGCTCCTCATGACCCTCGTCGGGGAGCTGTTCATCGCATTCATCATTGTATACGCGTTCGAGCCCACTCTTCAAAAAGTCGCCATACTGGCCGCGTTCATGCCCGCAATCATGGCAACCGGAGGTAACGTCGGCCTCCAGACGTCGACCATCGTCATAAGAAGCCTGGGAATGGGGACGATTCAAGTGAAGCAGATACTTAAGATTATTCTGTCCGAGGTGAAGGTCGGAGTTTCCCTCGGTATCATATGCGGAACGATCGCAGCCGTCATAGGCTCTCTCATCAGCTGGGGTCAGCCCGAGGTTTTCAGGATAGCTCTGGCCGTGTTTGTTGCCATGGTGTCGGCTACATTCGCGACGTCCTTTATCGGCGTGGCGGGACCGTTGACACTGCATAAGCTTAAATTCGACCCGGCGGCTTCTTCGGGCCCGTTCCTCACCATGTTCAACGACATATTCGGCTCGGTGTTTTACCTCTTCATAGCAATGCTGATCTTTTAACCCTGCCCCCTTAATAAATCCGTTGACTCGGACTCCGCCTTTGTATTAAGATAAAATCAATCACCGCGCCCCGGAATAGCAACGAATGAATAAAGTCGAGATACGGCCGAGGTTTAATCTGTCCGTCCCGTACAGCAAGAAGGAGATAATAGGCAAGCTCAGAGCCGAGGTTCAGAAGCCCGACTCCGCCTGCAAGGGAAATTTCGTCAAACCCGTGGCAGTGCTGTCGGTCAGAGACGAAAGTACTCACTTCTGGTCGCCCGAGCTCGGCCTCGAATTCGTGGAGGGCGAGGATGAAACCCAAATTATGTGCGTTCTTGGGCCGAGTTCCGTCGTCTGGACGATGTTCGCCGCTTTTTACGGCTTTGCTATACTCGTAGGCGTGGCGGGTCTTGTACTGGGGCTTTCTCAGTGGTACCTGAAAATGAGCGCATGGGGATTCTTGCTTATGCCGGCGTCTATTATTCTCCTCGCCGCTGCTTACGGAATCGCGCTTACCGGGCAGAAGCTCGCCTACGATCAAATGGTCATACTCCGACGCTGCCTCGACAACGCCCTCGGCACGGAAGGATATATTCCAAAATACATTAATCTAAACTGAGCGGAGTGAAAGAACTGAAAAATGTCGTCCTGAAATACGATTGCGAACCAGTAAGCAATCGGGTACGATGGTTAAATCCACGCGTGTATATGCTACATATTTCGCTATGGTTCACACAAAACATTCAAGATATCACTTTTGTTTTTTCCTTTCCCGACATTACAGAATTGACGTCAAGAAAATCGCAGGTTAATGCACAACAAATGTTTGGAGGGGTGTGGGTAGAATTCAAACATTTTAGCGTTAACAAGTGATTTTTAGCCAAATTCTGTACAGTCGGGTGATTTTTGCTTCTTTTCATCCAGGAAAAGAAGAAATTATTATGTTCTCGTTGCGAGCACCCGAAGCCTTGCGCGAAGGGTGCGCGGCAATCTCATCCTTATCTTGCATCATAAACCTCCCTTGTAGGAGCGGCATCCCTTCGGCTTCGCTCAGGACAGGCCTGCCGCGACCCTACTTCGCATTTACTCTCCGTCCCAACCTACCCATCAGTGCAAACCCCCGAAACTTCAAGCGAAGGAGGTGGAGCAATCTCGTCTTTCAACCCGCCCATGCTGCTTGTCACGTGTAGCTTTAGCGAAGCTTGAAGCCTGTCGAAGCATGTCCGCATCCCGACATTCACACCAAACCTACTTCCCCGCCCCCGCGCAGCTCTCTATCCCCTTTTGCTTACAGAAGAACTGCGTGCAGGATATGACCATCTCGTAATTGTACGCATCGCCCTCTTTCCAGTCGGCCTTGCACTTTTCTATAATATCCCCCGCATCTGTGCCCGGCGGATACTGCTCCGCCATCCGGTTCATCGACTGTTTCGCTTCGGTTCGGATTTGTATACAATTTTTTATCTCATATCCCGCATCCATTCTCGCCTCGCACCAAGACTTTATCTCGCTATCCGCCGGAGCCGACGTCTCCTCCCGCTCCTCCGGCGCCGATAATGCAACTTCATCCCCAGGTTCCTCGGAATTTACGGTATCTGATGGGGGCTCCGACTTCGCAACCAGGGTCTCCTCGCCCGCTGAATCATTTTGCGATACTCCCCTCTGCCTTATCCTCTCATTGATCTTCTCGTTAATCCTCTCGATTTTCTCTTCCTGAGACATCTCGTCCCCGGATGCATCAGTTTTAACCTCAGCCTGCTTTTCCTCAATTACCACGGGCTCTTCAACATTCTGAACCGTGGTTTCCGCGGTCAGCTCCTCTGAAGGAGGCTCAACCGGCTTCTCGCTGCCCTTGGTTATCGTATCAACAGCAGCACCCCGAGTCTCGTCCCCCTGATTTTTTGGAGCGGAAGTGTTCTCCATTATCTTTTCATTGAGCCTGGAGATCGTTTCTTCCCTGGAGATCTCATCTTCCGCGCTTTGCGGTTCCCGGACCGTCTCCGTCCCGGTTTGTTCTCGTACTGTGATTTGGTTTTGAGCTTCGTCAGGCGATGGCTCGACTAACGGTTCCGGCTCTGTAATTTCTGTTCTCGGTTGTTCGACAATTATTGCTTTTTCCCCTGGCTGCAGAGTCTCCATCTCCGGAGCGGCAGCCTCGACCGCTCTCGCCGTCTCCTCGGGAGCGGCTTTAGGAGTCGTTACCCGAGGTTTTTCATAAACTGTTTGAGAAGTAACGGTGGTCTCATCCGATAAGGTCCGGTTCTTCGCTTTCACCTTCATTTCTATCTCTTTTATTATTTCCTCCGCGGTCTTCTCGCTCGCAGGCTTTTGGGAAACGGCAGTCGTATCCTCCACCATCGCTTCCGCTGCAGGCTCCGTATCCGTCTCTTTGAGAACGACAGTCGGTTCCGACATGGTCTCTATAAGTACTCCTTTCTCCTGCGGAGCTTCTTCCGCTTGAGTCGTCTCCACGGCGGGTTTGGATCCTGTCACTTTACGTATTTGGGCGTATACGCTCCCCATATCCTCGACCGAGGTGTTCAGGTACTGAGCCCCTCTCTCCACGAGTCCTTCCTTGACTCCGAAGTCCTCCTCGAGACACGCCTGCTCGTACAGTTTCAAGCCGTTCTCGTAGTCCATAATAGCCTCGACTGACTGAGTGTGAACGGACTGTAACCTGGGCGGCGGACTGAAAGCGCTAAGCTGCTTTCCGAAAGAGTTCATCAGCCCTCTGTAGTAGGAAAACTGTCCCGAGCACTGAGCCGTAGGCGCCGATTGCAGTGCAATCGCGGAAGTGCTTACCTCGTTTGCCAGTTGAGAGAATTCATATAATGTCGGCGTGATATTCTTCAAGTAGATTTGTTCTTCCGAGCTGTAAGGGGCGGCGCCCTCAGCCTGTCCCGTCGTTATTATAGTAAGAGCGAAGAAGGTAATAATAAAAACGGCGCGCACGAGCGCACCTCTCCCGTTTAAAATACGGAACGACAATATATCCATAACATAGACCCCCATCTATGATGTACTTCATCCCCCACGGCGCGGCTGTGCCGTACATATTCCCCACCGTCTAGTATAAAAGATAGAGGATGATTACTCTAGTGTAATTTCTTTGGATCTCACAACTTGTCTGCCGGTTTATGAAAACATGACAATTATTCGAATGTCTTCAATAAGTTATATTCAATATGAGTTGACGAAATATTATAATATCGGAGCGGATCCTATAATCTAACTAAAGGAGGCACGATACCAATGTCACAGGAGGAAGCGAACAAGGCCGTAGTGAGGCGTCTTATCGACGAGGCGTTCAACAGCCGCAATCTGGCCATTCTGCCCGACCTGCTGCATGAGGAATTCGTCAATCATCATGACCTCATGCCGGTGGAGAACAAAAAGGGTCCGGGCGTTTTCGAGGAGATGTACGTGAAGATGTTCCGGGCTTACCCCGACATCAGGATCGAGAATCACATGATGATCGCGGACAGCGATATTGTGGTGATCTACGACACTATAAGAGGCACTAACACGGGCCCCATGCCGGACGGCCGTCCCGCCAGCGGTAAAGCGGTCGAGTTCGAGGCGATTAATATCCTGCGCTTGAAGGATAACAAAGTCATTGACCGCTGGGGACTGACGGATGAGCTGCGGATGATGCGACAGCTCGGAATTATCGACTGAGACCGGCGCGGCAGTCTTATCCTTTTCTTTTTCCTTTCCCGACATTACAGAATTGGCGTCAAGAAAATAGATTTTTGAGTCGTTGAGAATCCTCTCAATCAATTCCCTCTCCCCCAGCGGGGGAGAGGGTGAGGGTGAGGGGGATAATTTATCTTTAGCTAAATACTGTACGGTCTTTTCATAGAACACACTATGTGTGTGATTTTTGCTTCTTTTTATCAAGAAAAAGAAGGATAAAAAATTGTCTTCGCGAGCGCAGAGAAACGAAGCGCGGTTATCTCCTCATCTTTTCCTTTCAATTCCTAAAGAGGTAAAACGCCAATAACTCCCCTGTTTGTCGTAATAATATCGGCATAATGCTCACGTCCGAAGCCTTTCAGTCCGCAAGACCTCGTACGGGATCTCGCGGACTATATACTTTGACACTTAATCGGGGCTATGCGCAAGGCACAATCTCCTCTTCTTACACGGTGGGCTAAAAGCATCCCGTCCACGGCTTAAAAGGATTCTTCTTCCGCGATAAACTCACGAAACCTTTTCACCGGCGCTGATACCTCCTTAAGCTCTCCGCATAGCGGTTCTACCCAGTACGATGCGCCCTGTCTGAGCTGAACGTCTTTGGGTATCTCCATGACTTCGATACTGCGTCTTTCGAAGTCCCGTCCCACGATATTTCTGATCGCTTCGCAATCGGTTTCGCTGTCGGCTGCTTTGGAATATCCCGACTCGCTCATAACCTCGTGAACGCTCAGGATCTCACCGCTATCCGCGTCGTAAGCCACAAAAGTCTTTTGCGTTTCCAATTCCAGTTCTCTTGTCTTTGATTCCGTCATTTTTCTTCTCCTTTTACCAAACGTTTATTACCCATCTCGACCTTGCGGAACAGTCGTATGTAGCCGTCCTGAATCTGATACTCGTTACATTCGACCGCTTTATTCTAGGCAAGGGCGGGTCGAACTCTTCGACCTGACCGTTACTGACCACGCGTGAAAATCCGCACTCCACCCATATGTTTTTCTTTCCGTGGGTAAGGAGCGTAATTGCGGCGTCACCCGTGATATCCCTGTTATTGAAACTGAGGTCAACGGTATCAATAGTATTACCGCTAACTATTCTGTACCCAATATTCTGAGCCCAGATTGAACCTGTCATGGTAGGCATAACATATTCCTCCTTAAATAGATTTTGCCAGTTAGTAACCTCAGGGATTAAAAAGGTTCAGAGATATCCTTTAGAATGTTTACACTCCCCTTTCGTCAAGTGCGATTTAATTTGGAATTTATGCAAATGCAAAGAAGGGGGTCCAAAGCTTTTGTTTTATGCCCCGTGAGCAGCCTCGAATTTTTTATTCATCCGAAAATGGAGTACGATATTGTTCAAGCCCGGACCGATAAAAAGGATCATGTTAAAAACAATTCCCAAAGGACTGCTGATAATGTTCACTATTTTCAGCGCCGCTGTCACGGCCCCCGCGGTCTCTGACGAGGAACCCTATCTGTTTACCGAGCACGAAGCAAAGGAGCTGAGATACAGCGACAAGGAATGGGAGAAAGAGTCCGTTCCCAAGCAAAAACCCGACACCCTTGACCGCCCGAGCATCATTGTGAAAAAACCCGACGTCGTGGATACCGATAAGGGACCTACAATTCTGGCAATCGATCCGGCCACCGTTTTTGTACTGATAAAACAGAACGAATCCCCGCTCGACCCCGGCACGATTCAGGTTTGGGCTGAGAAGTTCATCTTCAAAATCGACGTTACCGACAGGGTGCTCAAGTATTTTACAACTACCAAAGAGGGCGCCATACTTCATGCCAAGTCAATCCACATCCCGAAAGGACGCTTTAAAGTAGGCATGAGCATTGCTGATGTAAACGGCAACAAAACTGAGAAAAAGTACCTGCTCAGAGTAAAGTGAGTGATTTATTATGCCCCGCTCCGCTTTCGTCAAGCTCGGTCTAAGTTGGAATGTATAAGACAGCCAACAAGGGTGGCCGAGGCTCCCTTCCCCGCACTCTCATGCTGAACCATATAATGAACTCGCTTCAGTATCGTTTCAGCATCTCAGCCATTTCCCTCCAATCCCTTCCCCCCTATAGGGGAACGGTTGCGAGCAAGTAAGCAACCGGGTCCGTGGGTTGATAGCAAAACCGTTCATATTCTCGTAGATTCACTCACAAACCCAAAATAGGTCAGGATGGGGGTGCAATCCAGTATCTCCTAGAAACTTCACGATTCGTAACTAATCAGGCCGATATTCGCTAACTCACCTGTTTTTAGTAATAATATCGGCATAATGTTGACCTCCGAAGCCTTTCTGATCCGCAAGACCCCGTGCGGCGATGCCGATTTCGTCCTTACACTTTTCACGAGGGAATTCGGCAAGATTGCGGGCTTTGCGAAGCACGCAAGGAAGAGCAGAAAGCGCTTCGGCGGCAGGCTGGAGCCCTTCATACTGCTTAGGGTAAGGATGAAAGACAAATCGAGGGATATGAATTTCGTAGAGGACGCCGATACGATAAAGGTCTACCACTCGTTTATGGAAAATATAGAGCTTTTTCTGTGGGGCAGCTTCATGCTGGAGTCTCTCGACGCGCTTCTGCCCAAGGATTCCCCGAACGAGGAGCTGTTCGGGCTTTTGGTGAGCGCGTTCGGGGAGCTTGACGTGGGAAAGAGCGTCCTCCCCGTCGTCCTCCAATTCCAGCTCGGGGCCCTTTCCGCATCCGGATACGAGCCCAATCTCGATACGTGTGCCGTGTGTGATAAACAGGTGGAGGGAGAATCACGCTTCAGTATCGAGCGCGGCGGGGTCGTATGCGGCGAATGCGGCGGTGACGCGAAGAACGGCTTCACGGTATCGGGTAATCTTATCCGTAACCGGGAGTCGATGGAGATGCATTTGTCAAAAGCGCTACAATATATAAAACTGTTTACCAAATTCACCGAATATCACACGGAAAGAAAATTGAAGACATCCAGGTTCATAGAGGAGCTCCGCATATGATTAAAGTTCCCGGCTTCAAAGGAAGCGGCGTATCGTCCGGTATAAAGAAGAAAGGCAAAAAAGACCTTGCGCTAATATTCTCCGATACCCCGGCAAAAGCCGCGGGAGTGTTCACTTTAAACGTCGTCAAGGCTCCGCCCGTGATTCTGGGAATGGAGCGCGTCAAAGGCGGCCACTGCCAGGCCGTTGTCGTCAACAGCGGCGTGGCCAACGCGTTTACGGGGAAAAGAGGCTATGCCGATGCGGTGCTTACGACGCAATACGTGGCAAAGGAGCTCGGCATCGACAAAGACCTTGTCATCCCGTCCTCTACGGGGTTAATTGGTGGTCTGCTGCCTGTGGACAAGATTAAAAAAGCCCTGCCCCGGCTGGTTTCGGGGCTCCGGGAAGACGGCTTCGAGGACGCCGCCGAGGCCATAATGACCACGGACGCTTTTCCCAAATTCGCGTCCACAACCGTCAATATCGGACGGCGGAAGGGCACGGTAGCCGTGATCGGAAAAGGCGCGGGAATGATTATGCCCAACATGGCCACCATGCTCGCCTATGTGATTACGGATATAAACGTCGGCAAGAGGGCGCTCACGAAGTCCCTCAAGCACGCAGCCGACAATTCTTTCAACAAAATAACTGTAGACGGCGACACCTCCACGAACGACACGGTGCTCATGCTAGCGAACGGAAGGCTGGGTAACAAGACTCTGGACGCGACAGGGGCCGACTACAGGAAATTCGAGAAGGCGGTAACAGAGACGGCGGCGGAAGTTGCCGAGATGATGGTTAGGGACGGAGAGGGAGCGACAAAGGCCGTGAAAATTGTCGTGAAGGGAGCAAAGACAGCGAAGGACGCCGATAAGGTCGCGCGCACGCTTGGTAATTCCCTCCTCGTCAAGACGGCCTTTTACGGTGAGGATCCCAACTGGGGCAGGATCGTAGCCGCCGCGGGAAGGGCCGGGGTGAAATTTAACCCCGACAAGCTCGACCTCTACTTCGGAGACCACAAGGTGCTAAGCAGCTCGAAGCAGGTAATCGACGAGAAGAAGGCCCAGAAAATCCTGAAACAGCCCAAGTTCACCGTCACCCTCGACCTCAAAACCGGAAAAGCTAGCTCCTTCATCCTCGCAAGCGACATAACGTTCGAGTACCTGAATATAAACGCGCATTACAGAACTTAGTAAATACTCTCAAAATATTTTTTCACTCTTAACTAACGCTAGAAATTGATTTTTGCCGTCAATTTCACTAATCTCTTTAATCAGTAATTCACATATCGTCACAGCATACTGGAGACATAAAGTATGATCCATAACTACATTTCATCACTTTTAATAACAACGATATTCGCATTTGTTTTTCTAAGTTGTGGGCCTTCACAGGAAGAATATCAAAATCTAAAAACGGAGAATCAACAGATAAAAACCGAGCTAAGTGACGCAAAGTCTGAACTGGAGAATCTAAAAAGTAATCTTAAGGAATGTACTCTAACTGTCGAAGAGTTGAAAAATACCCCAACTGAAAGACTTTCAAAAGCACGTTCTCTACAAGCTCAGAATGAAGAAGCCGATGCGGAGAATGAATTTAAGGAACTCATTGAAAAGTACCCCGACAGCGACGAAGCGAAGGTAGCCCAAACCGCATTAAAGGAAATTGAGAAAAGAAAAGAAGAAGAAAAAATAGCCAAAGAAAAAGAACGCATTGAAGCGGAGAAGAAAAAGAGGTTAGGATTTAAAGCACTAAAAGTAGAAAACCCTGTAATAATCGAGCCGTTAAAAATCAAAATTAACTCAATCAATATACAACAAAGATGGACTTTTGATCGTTACAGTTATGAGTATCACTATAGAGATTCACGTCGTGGATACAAATATATTGTTGCAGATGTGAGTATCACTTCCGATGTTCATAACCCTGAATTACCCCCAATCGATGTTTACGAAACATCCGGGGATAATCTTAGCTATTTAGGAACGTTAGAGTATGAATTCTACAAATGGAAAGATCATGGTAGTTATCTTGGAAACTATGCAGACTACGGAAATGATTTTTCACACACAAAGACAATTAGATTCATAGCGGGGCTTGAAATCTATGAAGAGAATTTAAAGAACAATGCTATCTTTGTATTAATAAATGATCAAATGTGTTTCAGTAGAGTTAGCGATAGATTTGGTAACCCGGCTGTCAGCTATTCAGGGGTGGGATGCAAATATAGTTGGTCACTAAATCTTGAAGAAACAGAGAAGAATTATCACGTAATAAAAATATTCAACAAAGAGAAAATCTAAGACAGATGGATGAAACTATAGTGATTAAGTAGTTCCAATCCTTGTCATGGTGCCTGCATAATGAGTAGCTAATAGCTAAGAATTAGTGAGCATTTATTCCTGTTGAGTGTATAAATATGACTGATTAAATCTTTCGGTAGAAATGAACCTTGCCCATGTGGTAGCGGGAAGAAATACAAGAAGCGTTGCTTGTAGGGCAACAATCTTATGCGTGAGAGATCGCGAGAGCAGACGATGTCAAAAATTGTGAGCCAAGAAGAACCAGCATTACTTATAACACCAAGTTACACATTAGGAGAATATCGATACCGTCCTGTTTTTAACGGATTATATAAGCGTCCAAAACAAGAAACATTTCATGAATTTTTAGTTCACTTAGTGAAGTGGACATTTGGGGAGATCTGGTGGAAGCAACAGGTTGGAATGAATGAATCAAAACGTCATATCATATTGAGTTGGAACTATATTTTAACAAAATTCCAGCGAAGAAATATGAATGAAGATAACAAACTTGAAGATGGAGTTACGTATGAAGCGGATGCACCTGGTCCTGTATGGTCTTTAATTACATTTGGATACGATCTTTTTTGTTTGCGAGCCAAGAACTTATTACCAGACCATCTAGTTGATAGATTAAAAAAGAATAATAGCTTTCAATCTGCTAGGTATGAAGTCTTAGTGGCAGCATTAATGTTACGATATGGATTTGATATACAATTTTTAGACAACTTGAAATTGAAAGAAAAGCATTGTGAATTCATTGCAATTCATGAAGGGAAGAACTTACGGATTGGCGTAGAAACAAAGAGTCGGGTCCATGGTTCTAAATATGGGGAGATAAATAATTATAACTCAGATACTGAAAGTAGGGCATTTCAAGCATTACTCAGGAAAGCAATCAAACAGCTGCCGGAGAAACTACCTTCGTTTATATTTATTGATGTTAATTCTCCTCTGACACCGAAAATCTCGATTAACGAAAAACCATGGTTTAAAGATATGAGAAGAGTTGTCGGCAGTATGTTGACTCCCACAGCGGATTCCCCTGACCCATTCACAGCAATAGTAATCACAAACTTTGCATTTCATTTTGAGGATATGGCAAATCCTACTGCACCAGCAGAGTATGGTCTAATTGTTCCAAAGTATTCCAAAAACCCATTGCCAGATATATCCTGGATTAATGAGCTAATGACTAATCTGAATCGTCACCCAAGAGTGCCATTTGAAATCTAAAAATCTGTACCCACGTCTGCTTAATTCAGGACTAATTTATTTTTAGCTATTTATGTGTGTCGGATGATTTTTGCTTCTTTTCATCTAGGAAAAAACGATTCCGAGCGAGAGAGGAATCGGACGCCCTAACCTAACTATACAAGAACTCATTGCTTCAGGAATGATATATAATATATATAATCTCGCTATTATATATAAATAACTCGAATGCCGGCTGACAACCCATCCCCCATCATAACGAGCCCCAACTCCGCCAACTTTCCCGAAACCGGTACCCATTTGGTCTACTTTAGGGGTACTTTTGGTACACTTTTGCCTGTTATTTAAGCAATTCGGAACGCCGTCGGCTAAATCAGGAACCTATTCGGAATACTTCCCCGCGTCGACTCCTACCAGCTCGCCTAACGTCTTCACCCCTTCACTCTCCATATATTCCACGATCCCGGAATTGATCTTCCCCGCGACCGCCGTCCCCTCGCCGCGAATTGCGGTAACGAGCTGAAGCGCTTTCGCCCCCGCCTTTATTTTCTGGAGAGCCGTCTCCGAGCTGTTGACTCCGCCCACGCCCATTATCTCGAGCCTGTCGCCCGCCTGCCTGTATATGTGCGCGACCTGCCTCGTGGTCATCAAGCGGTATTCCTCGTCGTCCCCGCTTAACCCGCCCCGCTCGTTCCTCCATCTTTCCCCGTACCTGGCCTTTAGCTCAGGCACGTTCGCCGTATTCGACGCGACGATTCCGGTAATGGAATGGTCGAGCGCGATTTCAATAACGTCGTCTATTTCCTTAAACGGCAGCTCGGGCGCAATCTTTATAAACAGGGGCTTTCGTCCGCCCTTCCCTTCCATCGCCTCGTTCACCGCCCTTAGAATATCGCCCCCGCTCTGCTTGCCCTGAAGCTTCCGTAATCCTGGTGTGTTCGGAGAGCTCACGTTAACGGCAAAGTAATCCGCGTACGGGTACATTTTTTCTGCTACCGCGGCGTAAGACTCGTCGGCGCGCGACCGATTGGCGTCCTTATTCAGTCCGATGCTTATCCCTATCGGCACCCCCGACCCTTCATACCCGTTTAGGTTTTTCGCCACCAGGTCCATGCCGGGACTGTTAAATCCGAGCCAGTTAATGGCCGCCCCGTTTGAAACCATGAAAAGGCGCGGCTTGGGGTTTCCCGGCTGCTTGAACTCGAGGACAGAGCCTACCTCGACGCAGGCGAACCCGAGGTGCCATAGTCCAAGCACGGCGCGCCCCGCTTTGTCCCATCCCGCCCCGACTATGAGCGGGTTTTCGAGCTCCAAGCCGCCGAGATTCACGTTGAGCCTCGGATCGGCGAATCTCCTGTGTTGATAGGCGAAAAATTCGAGAAGTCTTAATGTCAGCGGGGATATTTCTGCGAAGTGCAGTGATTCACGAGCGATGTCATGAAAGGTTTCCGAATCGAACTTATTCAAGATGGGTCTTAAGATCTCTTTATACATTGAATCTAAAGAGCAGTATATCTCCGTCCTTTACCACGTATTCCTTACCTTCCGACCTCATTTTCCCGGCATCCTTGAGCGCGGCTTCCGAGCCCGCGGCGATGAAGTCGTCGTAAGCCGCAGTCTCGGCCCTGATGAATCCCCTCTCGAAATCCGAATGTATCGCGCCTGCCGCCTGAGGTGCCTTCGTTCCTTTCCTTATCGTCCAGGCCCTCACTTCTTTCGGTCCCTGCGTGAAGTAAGTTATAAGCCCGAGTTTATCATATGCGACTTTAATAAGCCTGTCGAGACCCGAGCTTTCGAGCCCGAGCTCAGTAAGAAACATCTTTTTCTCGTCGTAAGGAAGCTCCGCAATCTCGGACTCTATTTTGGCTGAAAGAACGATCACCTCGGCACCGCTCTCCGCCGCGTACTCCCTAACCTTCCTTACTTCCTCGTTCTCCGAGGCGTCGGGGATATCGTCCTCGCCCACGTTGCAGACGTAAAGCACCGGAATCGCCGTCAGGAGGTACATCTCCTTTATCACGCGTCTTGACTCCTCGTCGACGGGGAATTTAATCACCTTGTTGCCGCTCTCGACGAATTCCCTTAACCTCGTCACGACTTCAAGCGTATCTTTCGTCTTCTTGTCCCCGCTCTTTGCCTGAGACTGAAGCCTATCCTCCCGCTTCTCTATAGTTTCCAGATCCTTTAGCAACAGCTCATCCTCTATAATGTGAATGTCGCGTATCGCGTCCATCGTGCCTTCTACGTGCATGACGTTATCGTCCTCGAAACAGCGCACAGTATGCAGTATGAGATCCACCTCACGTATGCTCGCGAGAAAGGCGTTACCCCTCCCCTTGCCCTCGGACGCGCCTTTCACGAGGCCCGCGATGTCAACGACTTCGAGGAAAGTAGGCGTTATCTTCTGCGGCTTGACGAGCTCCGCTATTTTGTGAAGCCTGTCGTCCGCGACCGCTATGATTCCGACATTATCGTCTATAGTGCAGAAGGGGAAATTCCCCACCTCGGCGCCCGCGTTCGTAAGCGCGTTAAAAAGCGTGGACTTTCCCACATTGGGAAGCCCTACTATTCCGCATTTTAGTCCCATATAATGAATATATTCCTTTATCCACGAGATTAAATCGGCAAGTAGAAAACCGTTGATAAACTACATTAACGACAGCCGGAGTCAAGGATTCTCCACGTTCCTTCATATGAAGTATCAAGACCGTAACTATCGATTTGTAATAGAGAATTCGGGAATGTAATATAGTTTCCGCGATTTTCATAATATGAAGATTACATGCTGGAATAAACCATAAATCTATCGCGGAGAACGATGAAACGATTCAAAAAATTACTGGTCGTATATAACGGCAACGAGAACGAGCACGATACGTTGCGAAGAGCGTACCATCTGGCAAGACATAACAAAGCCAGCCTCACAATCGTAGACGTAATCGAAAAAATTCCCCAGAAAATAGGATATTACTTCGAGAAGGTCTCGGTAAGTGAAGTCGAGAGCGTGGAGGCGGAGCAGAGGGCAGAACAGATAATTGGAATAATCAAGGGCTTCGAGCACAGAACGAAGATCAAGGCTGACGTAAAGGTTTTCATCGGCAAGCCTCACATAGAGATAATCAAGGAAGTCCTGAGAAATGAACACGACCTGCTAATTAAGACGGCTGAAGGCGCAAGCGTGGCGAAAGCGCTTTTATTCGGGAGCATAGACATAAACCTCTTGCGGAAATGTCCCTGCCCCGTGTGGATGGTCAAACCCACAAAGTCCAGGACATACTCGCGCGTTCTCGCAGCTGTCGATCCCGATCCAATTGACGAACAGAATAATAAGCTGAACGATCTGATAATAGAGCTGGCCGTCTCCGTCTCAAAGATAGAAAGAAGCGAGCTGCAGATAATCCACGTCTGGAGCATGTTCGGAGAGAGGACGCTCACGGGCCCCCGATTCAGAAAGACCGAATCCCAGATGCGTAAATTAATGCGGGAAGCCAAAAAAACGCACAGGGAATGGCTGGACAAGCTGCTCAATAAAATCAGATTCGGCAGAAAAAAACCAAAGATACACATCATCAAGGGAGACCCCGCGAAGATCATTCCCAGAGTCGCAAAGAGTCAGAAGATAGATCTCATTGTGATGGGTACCGTCAGCAGAGCCGGCCTGCCCGGTCTTATTATCGGCAATACCGCTGAATCAATCCTAAGTCAGGTCAACTGCTCGGTATTAACGGTGAAACCCAAAAACTTCGTCACTCCTGTATCGCTGGAGGATTGACAAAGTAACTACACTAAATCCAGACCGATTTCGCTTTGTGAAGCTACGAAGCCTGAAATAACCGGTTTACAGTCCCGTCTCCGGGCACGGGCTTTGATCAAGATCGAACCATATGCTCTGATGATTTTTATCGTTATTCCCGGTCAGGAAGAAGAGTACGTAATGAATCTCTTCATGCCTGAGCGCCCGGGTGAATGTTTCCGGACTCAACCCGTCGAGAAAAGCTATTTGATTCTGCGTTTGACATGCCACCAGATTATCTGGCGGGATGTTGCCGCACATCAGATCCGTTCTGATGGTGATTTCATCTACAAAAGGTACTGCCGTGGCTTCGAGGTCCCGAATGTCATCTCGCGATTTACTTTCCTTCTCCATGCATTCGGCCTGCTCCATCCATATATCCATTTCGGATTGTGTTAGTCCTCTTCTCACCACTACCTCGCCCCGTATGGGATCGGAACCCGAATCGCCGACTTCTATACAGGAGCCCAGCAATGGCAGTAAAAAGATGGCCAAAACAAGCGCTCTTTTCATGAAAAAAACCCCACACTCTGGAAGTCTTACAAGAGTCGGCTCATATCCGTGTCATATTGCAAATAGGAGAAACCAGCTTCCGGACGAGCGTACTCCGTACGGTCATCTCTAATATATCCTAATAGATAACGTTTTCCAACATCATATATACTCGTTTAGGCATACACGCAAGATGAGTATTATCCGTTACAAGCCGAGTTAGCACGGATGGGATACATACGCCATTGAAGTGCTGGTGGGAAATGGGGAATCCGAAATGTCTTACTGTAAGAGTTTTAACTATGATCAGCAAGCTTGTCGGAGCGCAGGCAGGATTTGTAAATCGCACCTGAGTTCATACTTACCCAAACTAAAGCTTTAATGGTAAATATGTTTTTACAGGGATCTAATTCTGGGTATCGTCGTCGAGCTCGCGCTGTCCGGACAACATCTGATAGAGTCTTCTGTTGCCGTTGTGTCTCGTAAGCTGGTTCCATCTTTCAATCAGATAATATTTTGACTCTTCGAATCTCCGAGCCCTGTCTTCGAGATATAATTCAGTCTCCGCGTCGTCCATGGCCGAGACTTTATTAACGAAGGACAAAGTGCACGAGTAATAAAGCGGGATAAGAGCCTGGAGTAGCTTATCGTTGTCGATTTCCTTGTTGAAGATTGAGGCCAGGGAAAAGTCAAACAATACCCTTACCCATTCATCGGCTTCGTAATGGAGCTGGTCGGGAGTCGAGTTGCTGAGCCTGTTCAGCACCTGAAGATTTGACGGCATGAGCACCTGCCGCCATACGTTCCCGTAGTCCTCAAAGCCCTGGATGAAGGACTTGTGCAGAAGGTTTGTGCTCACCTTGACTTCTTCCTTCACGCCGGTTTGCCCGAGGCCGAACCCGTAAATAACGCTGGGCCGAGACTCTTCTATATTTTTCCATACGTACTCGAATTTCCTTATGGTGTTAAACATGGTGCCGACGACCTGTGAGAACATAGGACCGAGGTCGCTCGCAGGGTCCTTGGGACGGTGTGTTTTTGAAGAACCCAGAAAAGCCTGGCACACGTTGAAATTCCGGCATATCGCCACCACAGTCATCCATATATCTATTCCGAAGTTATATACGTACTCGTCCCATGTCGACTCGAGGAGAAAAGCGTTCGCAAGCCTTCCGGATATGGCAAAATCCCCCGCTATCGGCTGGCGGATGCGAAGTCCGTAAAGCGTACGGAGAAGCGGGTACGCGATGTTGTTAGTGATCGTTCCGTCGTACTTGTGCCTCATATAAATCGGTACGACGAAGTCGTATCCGTCCTTCAGCGGCTCGAGAAAGTATCTGATCCATCTCGGGGTGAGGCTCTGAAGGTCGGCGTCCAGAAGTATTATCGCTTTCGCTCCCAGACCGGACGATACCTCCAGCAGATTACGTACGTTACGTCCTTTCCCCTTCACGCCTTCGTGAGTGGAAACGTATATCTTGGGCACCTTTGTCGGAGTACTGAGAAACGCTTCTTTTGTGCCGTCAGGTGAACAATTATCAACGTTGACTATTACAGAAGACTTGTGCGGATAATGAATCATCAGCCCCTTACTTGCCTGCTCGACTGGAAAATAGATTGAATCCGCCTCGTTATAAGAGGGAATTCCCACCACTATCTCTGCTGAATTTATACCTGAAGGGTTCTCGATCTCTGCAATCATCCGCGCTGCTCCTTGTTAAGATGAGAAAAGCTCGAGAGTAGAATGCTCTTCCCACTCACTTTAATATTTACCTGCAAAATGCATGCCGTTCAACAACGCGACCCGAATATTCACACTTATATCAATAATATCAATGGATTATCAGGAAATATTAATGTTCAGAGTATTAATTTAAATGCGGGGATGTGCCTGCCAAGTAGACTTTGCGTGCTGAAAATTGATCATCTCAAGCCCCGGTCTTGACTCCAAAATAAAAAACGAAACATATTTTATGAAAATATTGACTTAGATGTTAACTCAAAATCGTGTAATTTATACCAATAACGCCGCCCGGCTGCACAGCATCGCAATAAACCGGGAAAAGAAAACAAAGGAGGCATCGACAACATGAAAAGTTTGCCACAAATATCTCATTTAAAATTACTTATCATTTTTTTACTTCTATTCGTTTCGGCGGTCTCTTTCGGCAACACGTCGTCCGCCCAAACGACCGTACAGCCCTTTACGAACAAGGAAAAAATTTATCTGAAAGACATAACCCCCGTACTGTACGAGCTCTCCGAATTGGGACAGAGCGTAACCAAAAACGCGGTCGGCCTGCAGGCGGCAACACCGGACAAATGCTCATACGAGTTCGGATACTATCAGGGTATTGTGGAATCTCTCCGCACGCGCCTGAACGCCGTAGTGCCGCCGCCCAGGTTCGCGTCCGTTCAGTCGCTCGCGATGGAGGCGATAGGCGATTATTCGGAAGGCCTCAGGTTCTACGCCAACTCTTGCACCGTGTCCGACAGCGAGGTCAGGGCGAGCATGTCCGAGAAAGCATATCAAAAGCTCGTAACCGCGGACACTAAAATACGCGAAGTCAACGGCATGATAGCAAGCCCCGGCGCGACCAGCAGCACCGGCAGCACAACTCAGGTACAGAGCACGTCCACTAACAAGATCCAGCGGATGTGTGCAGACAGCTGGCCCTCGGACCAGAGGATGCAGGAGTACTGTGTCAAGAACCAGACTGCGGCGCTCAACAAGCTAAGCGAGATGACCCAGATGTACCAGCCGGGCACCAGGGAAAGAAAGATAATGCAGGGCTGCAGCAACGTCTGGAAGAAAGGAGACGCATACGATTACCGCATGATTCTGTATTGCGTGCAAAACCAGCTTGGCAAGTAGCAGTTCCGTAAGAAAGCAATTATGGGAGCGAGGTCAAGGAGGCTTACATGCTGGAAATCATTCCGTTTGATGAAGGGAATATATTAGGTCTTCGCATGAAGGGACGTATCGAGGACGAGAAGTTCGACGAGGTCGTGCGGAAGATAGAGGAGATGCTCGAGAACAACAAGAAGCTCAGGGTCTATGCCGAAATAGAGAAGGTCGGCGGAATGTCCGTAAACACATTCATGAAAGACATTCACTTCAAGCTAAAGCACTGGCGCGATTTCGAGAAGGAGGCCGTCGTCTCGGACAAGGGATGGATAGAGAGCTGGATCAGTTTCGCCTCCCGCTTCTTCCCCCAGATAGAAGTCAGACACTTCTCCTTCGACGAGAAGGAAAAAGCGAAGGAGTGGATACGGGCTTGAAGTTAATAGTTTTCTATTTCTCTTGGTAAATGATGGCTATTCCCCACCGGCTCTAAGATCTCAGGCAGAAAACTTTCGCTCCCCGTCCAATAATCTGACAGCCAACATTGTTACATATCCCCTTTTACGCGTCTAATTCACCCTAACCTGCCGTTATCATTAAAAGACACAGGACTGGCACACTATTTGTAAGTGTCCACTTACATTAAATACGAAATCTGACCGGAGGTTATAGAAATGACTGGACAGCTGAACTGGTTTTGGGGCGGGCTGGCCTTGGGAATCGTATTCCTGCTCGCCGTTTGGGTCGTAAAGCCCATAGGCGTATCGACACAGTTCGTCATACTCGACGGAATTGTAATGAGCAAGATCCGGCCCGAAGTGATACAGGAAAACCCGGATGCGAAATCCGGCTATTCGAGCCCGATCTCGTATCTCGACAAGAGCGGAGGGAAATATGCCGAGAGCATAGCGAACCCCATGAACTACGGTTTTGTGTTCGTGATTTTTATCATTCTTGGCGCTTTACTTTCAGCTATTACTAAGGGTCCCGCGCCGACTCGGGAAGACAGGACGGCCCCGCTGGTTTTCCGCAACAGGTTCGGGGATTCGGCGGGAAAGAGATACCTGGCGGCGTTCATCGGAGGCGGGCTTGTACTCTTCGGCGCACGTGTCGCGGGAGGATGCACGAGCGGTCACATGATGAGCGGGATGATGCAGACCTCCACGAGCGGATACCTGTTCGCCATGGCGGCGTTTGCAGTGGCGGTTCCGGTGGCGATACTGATGTACGGACGTAAATAGGAGAGAAAAAGATGAACATAATATATGCGATAATTTTCGGCACGTTATTCGGATTTGTTCTTCACAGGGTGGGCGCGTCCAACCCGCAAATGATAATTGACATGCTCCGCCTGAAGGACTTCCACCTTATGAAGGCAATACTGTTCGGCATCGCGGTTGCCAGCTCGCTTTTGTTCATTGGCATGGCCGCCGGAATAATTCCGCCGTCTCACCTCTCCGTAAAAGCGAGCGAGTGGGGTGTGATAGTAGGCGGGCTTATACTCGGACTCGGCTGGGCAGTAGGCGGATACTGTCCGGGCACGGGAGTTGCGGCGCTCGGTGACGGTAGAAAGGACGCCGTATTTTTCGTTATCGGCGGGCTGGTCGGGGCGTTCATGTACATACTTGTCTACGGACGGGTAAAGGCAACAGGACTTCTGGAATCAATAATTGGCGGCAAATCCACACTCGCCGTCACCGGAAATTCGTCATACCCCGTGTTGATAGACAGCATTCCGGGCGTATGGGTAGCTATCGTTATTGCGGTGGTCTTTGCTCTTATAGCATGGGGTTTGCCCAAGAGCACGAGCGAGTAGGAAATCGTATTTATGGCATAATAATCCGTCGTGTAAGGAAGACTGCCCGCAGCTTCGTAGGTGGTTATTCATATCCACCGAGGAGCAATAGTGCTAGAATCTTTCAATATCATGACGGAATCAGTGAGATACAGACCAATGAAACCGGGCGAGGAGGTGGAGGTGTCCAACCTGGTCGCCCGCTCATTTAACGAATTCATAGCGCCCGGGTTTTCCGAAGAAGGGGTAGAGGAATTCTTCAAGTACGCGAATCACCGCGCCCTTCTGAAGCGATCGGAAGCAGGAGACCATTTCGTCATTGCCGCCGAGAGGGAAGGCGTGATCGTCGGAATGATAGAGATAAAGAAGCGGAGGCATGTATCAATGCTTTTCGTCGACAAATCATTCCACAGAAAGGGAATGGCCAGTGAGCTGCTCAGGCTCGCCATTGAAGACATAAGATCGTGCGATCAGATACCTTATAAGATAACCGTAAACTCGTCGCCCTTTGCCGTCAGCTTCTACGAAAGGGCCGGCTTCAAGCCCACTTCGGAGCCGAAAACCATATACGGCATAGTCCACATACCTATGGCGCTCGAATTAACTAACGTATAATATGAGCCATGAAAACGCCGCTGGACAAAAAATCAACGATAAGTGAAATCGAAGACCGCTTCGACGTTGATGTCGAGCGTTTCTCCCATCTCGAAACCGGCCAGCAGGCCGTGATCGACGCTCCGGTTATGCTGGAGCTTATCTCGAAGTTCGCCGTTACAGTGAGTCCAGACGCCTCAAACTTATTAGATATTGGATGCGGCGCGGGAAACAATACAATCGCTGTTCTAAGACATAAACCCGGTATTAACTGTGACCTGGTCGACCTGAGCACGGCGATGCTCGAGCGCGCTACCGGGCGCCTGGAGTCGGAAAAGGCCGGAGAGGTGCGTACATACCACGGCGACTTCAGGGATATAGACCTCCCCTCCTCTAACTACGATATCATCATCGCGGCCGCCGTCCTTCATCACCTGCGGGACGACGCCGACTGGGAAAAGAGCTTCGGCAAGATATACGACCTGCTTAAGCCCGGAGGGGCGCTATTTGTAAGCGACATCGTCACCCATGAAGACGAATCTATTCATGAAGAAATGTGGAGCAGATACGGCGCGTACCTTGAGCAGCTGGGAGGCCGGGTCTATAAAGACAGGGTCTTCGAATATATCGATTTAGAGGATTCTCCCAGAAGCCTCACATATCAGCTCGAACTCATGAAGAAGGTCGGTTTCAGGAAGACAGACGTCCTCCACAAAAGCTCCTGCTTCGCCGCCTTTGTCGGGATCAAGTAAGCAGTTCCGATTGATAGAGAGCTGCCCTTCGATACACAATTATTTTTCCTTCCGGCAGTATAGCGCTTTATCTCAATTGCCCGTGATTATTGACTCTGGAATTAATCTGCTGGCGGAATTATCATAATAAGAGCACACAGATGAAAACCGGCAAATCACTAACACGAAGGGAAGCCATAAAGCTAGCGGGCATGGGTCTCGCGTCCGCGGCATTCTCGGGGGCTTGCGCTTGCAAAGTCGCCACCGCCCCTCCCCGCCCCTACCGCGACTTCCCGCTCGTCAGAGTTTCGGAAGACAGGATTATAAGGCAGGTGGCGGGTCTTAGACCATTTCGTCCGTCGGGCTTCGTCGTACGCCGTGAAAGAATCGGGGATAAAGACATCGTTCACAACTACGGACACGGCGGAGGGGGTATTACCCTTTCGTGGGGGACTTCCCACATTGCGATGGAAAAAGCCTTGCCGCTGGGACACCGTAAGTGCGCTGTACTGGGGTGCGGCGTGATCGGTCTTTCAACCGCAATTCTCATGCAGAAAAAAGGGTTCGAAGTAACAATCTATGCAAAGGACCTCCCGCCCGAGACGACCTCGAATATCGCAGGGGGTCTGTGGTCTCCGTCATCCGTATTCGCACCCGGACAGATTACACCGGGATTTTATGATGAATTCCTCCGCGCATCCAGACTATCGTACCGTTATTTTCAGAATTATCTCGGAAGCTATTACGGAGTAAAATTCGTCGAGAATTACGTCCTCGGCAACTCGCCTATCGAAATGCCCGGTTACTTTTACGAGCTCGGCGACGTCTACCGTGAGGTTAAAAATCTTACCCCTGACGGGCAGCCCTTCAACGAGAAATATTGCATGACTTACACGACGCTCTTTATCGAGCCACAATTCTATCTCAATTCGCTTACACGTGACTTCCGTTCTGCCGTAGGCAAAATAATTGTAAGAGAGTTCGAAAACATGGACGAGCTTCTACTGCTCGAGGAGCCTCTTATTATGAACTGCACAGGCCTGGGTTCGTACCACCTGTTCAACGACCACGAAATGACGCCGGTCAAGGGTCAGCTCGTTGTACTGCTCCCGCAGCCTGAAGTGGACTACATAACCCTGGTTGACGGAAAAGGACTATATACCATGCCGAGAACTGACGGAATTATTCTCGGCGGCTCCTGGCAGAAAGGGGATTGGACACTTACGCCGGACCCTGAGGTGTCCCAACGAATATTCAGAGCCCAGTCGAGGTTCTGGAGCGGTCTGCCCGCAGTCTGAAACAATGTATCAAAATAAAACACCGGACAGGGTATGCAAGATCCGATAAAAGGTAGACAATTCAGGATTAGAAGGTACAGGGGCGGAGACGCCGAAGCGCTTACGAAAATCTACAGGGAATCGGTATTGGAGATAGGAATTGAGCAGTACACGCGGGAGCAGGTCGAGGTCTGGGCTTCGTATGCGGACGAGCTTGAGGAGATACGGCACAGACTCGCGAACGGGATAACCCTCGTAGCCGAAGCGGGTGGTCGGCCCGTCGGCTTCGGCCAGCTCAACCCCGTTAGCCACGTATCTCTCCTTTACACGTCGAAGAACCATCCCCGCACGGGAGTAGCAGGGGCTATTTACAAGCGGCTTGAGGAGTTTGCTGTATCTCAAAACGTAACCAAGCTCGACACGCAGGCAAGCAGAATATCCCGGAGTTTTTTTGAGAAGATGGGCTTTCAGATCGTTAGCTCTGTGGTCGACACGAGAAAAGGCATCGAGATTGAGTGCTTTATTATGGAAAAGGCAATAATTTGATCCGGACTGTGCATTGACCAATCCGCCAACCTCCCTTTATCATTGCGATTTTGACGCTCTGAACTCACTGCCTTAACTTCTGAGATGCGAATGTATTGATTAAGACCCCGCTTTCGTAATATAATGGAGACAGCAACGTACATGGAGGAGTCAATGGACAATCCGGTGCATCAGGGCTTGGGAATGTTTCTGTTCATTCTTGGTTTAATCATTTTCTTCGGGCTAAGTCTATACCTGGTTCTAAGTTAATTAGGCTATTGCTCGACACAACAGTAGCGTGATTACAAAATTATTAATTTTTCTAGCAGGTTAGTACGAACATTCACAGTTGTAAATCTCTCATACGTAATGTCAAATAATCTGACACACGACATAGGAAGCCTGACCCTTACTACCGTATTCATTCGCTATTAAATTGGCATAGTTATTGCTCTAATTTATAATAACAGTCCATCTGATTTCGAGAGTTATGGCGAATACGACAGCTTCTTCATTCAGATCCCACGGAAATATAGGATCCGCATGCTGCTTGCACTGTGGTGAGGAATTGAATTCCTCTAACACTGTGGAGTCCGAGGCGGGCCTGTTTTGCTGTAACGGATGTCTGTCCGTATACGAACTTTTGAACAATCTGGGTCTCGATGACTACTACAAGATTAAAGACGCCCAGAATATCGGGAAGACCGCCCCGCCGGTTAGTATGGAAGAAGCCGAAAATTACGATTATCTCAATCAGGAAAGCTTCGTCGAACTATACGCCGATCAGGAAAACCCGCTGACCATGAATTTCTATGTCGAGGGCATAGAGTGCGCGGCATGTCTCTGGCTTATAGAGAAAATTCCCGACTACTCCCGGGAAATCGAATCCCTTACGCTGAACATGTCGGACAACACCGCGACCGTGCGGTTTACACCTGAAAAAAAATTCTCGTCATTTCCCGAGATTGCCGCGAAATTCGGCTACAGGGCGCACCCTTTAAGAATCGACGAGGAAGCACGAAAGCTTAAACAGAAAGAAAACAGGAAGTCCCTGATAAGACTGTCCGTCGCCGGCGTATCGGCGGGTAACATTATGCTCCTGTCGGCGGCGGTATATGCAGGTGCGGCTGGCGTATTCGCGGAGAATTTTATGCTTCTGAGCCTTCTCCTCGCGCTGCCCGCCGTCACATACAGCGCCTATCCGTTCTACAGAAGCGTAATCAGCTCCCTCAGAATGAAAAGAGCCACGGTCGATATACCCATTGTTTTCGTTATCCTGATCGGATTTTTAATGAGCGCATATAATTTCATGAGGGGAAGCAATCAGGTCTATTTCGACTCTATTACCGCCTTCATATTCTTACTACTCGCCAGCAGGATCGTGCTCAGGTCCGTGCAGGCAAAAATAGCGGGCAGAGAACCCGTAACCAACGGGCTCGTCTCGTCCAACAGAATTTTGATATGGGACGACGAAGCCAGGCAGTATTTCTATCAGCCGATAGACAAACTCGCGTCCGGACAGAAGATAAAAATCGCGAAAGGGGGCCGGATTCCGGTCGACGGAGAGCTTCTATCGCCCGAGGCGGAGATAAATCTCTCGGTACTGACAGGCGAGAACATTCCGCAATCCGTTTCCCGGAACGAATCCTTATTCGCGGGCTCGATACTGCTATCGGACGAAGCCGTACTGAAAGTCGTTCAGACCGGTAAATCCACCCGGATAGGCAAGATACTCGACGAAGTCGAAACAAATTTCCGAAGTAAAATAAGTTTTTCAGCATATAGCGATAAATATGCGACGATATTCACGGTGATGGTCGGCATTATCGCCGTCGCATCATTCTTCGTCGTATCTTCAATCTACAACCCCTCAGAAGGATTTAAAAGAGTAATCGCCTTTATTCTCATATCCTGCCCCTGCGCCTTCGTATTCGCCCTCCCCCTCGCCTACGCCCTTTCGCTCAACTCGGCGTTCAAGAAAGGGTTCCTGGTGAAAGACGCCAGAATTTATGAGAAGCTACCGGAGATCAGGAACATTTTTCTCGACAAGACGGGGACGCTCACGAACGGGGTATTCAGGATTCTAAAATGGGACTTGGACGAGCTTTCGGACGACGACAGCGCGGCTGTTCTGGCTATCGAAAAAGAATCGAGCCACCCCGTGGCGAGAGCGCTCGTCAGTCATCTATCCGGGAAAAAGCTTCTGCTCCCGAAGGTTAGCGAGTTCAGGCATTTATACTCGAGGGGTATCGAAGCGAGAATCGGCGGGGACATCTATACACTGACTACGGAAAACGATATGCCTGCGGACAACGAGCTGAATGAAATCATCCTGACGAGGATATTGATTTGCAAAAACGGTGAGAAAATATCGGAAATCCTTATGGGAGACTCGCTAAAAGAGGACGCAAAATTTGTTGTAAACGAGCTCAGACAAAGAGGCTACAATCTGTTTATCCTCTCAGGGGACAAGGAAAACAACGTAAAGCACGTAGCGGAGAACCTCAGGATACGGGAGGAAAACGTATTTTGGGAGCGGACTCCGGAAGAGAAATCAGCGATTATAAAGTCAACGGGACAGTCGATCATGATCGGGGACGGGCTCAACGACGCAGGCGCGCTGTCTTCATCGGACATAGGCGTCGCCATACAGGGGAGCGTCGAGGAGAGTCTGAAGGTTTCGGACGCGTATATTCTGAACAATGACCTTTTTACCGTGCTCGATCTTATTGGCCACGGCGCCGGAACACATAGAACACTAAGGAGGAATACAGTGTTCTCTATTGCCTATAATATAGCCGCGGGGGCCTTTGCCCTGACTGGATTCATTAATCCCCTGGCAGCGGCGGTGCTGATGCCGTTAAGCTCGGTACTTCTGATAGCGTCCTCGGTTTACGGACAATCGGATTTGAATATGAAAACTGTGAGAGAAAACATATGAATATCATTTTTTTGACGCTCGGCGTGTCGATCTTTATAGCGATTGTGTTCCTCGCCGCCTTTATCTGGGCGACGGGAAAAGGTCAGTACGACGACCTCGAGACGCCCAGCCACAGAATGCTGCTTGACGATTATGAGACAAAAACGGAGAACAAACAAGTGAAGGAGGACAAGGATAAATGAGTGCTGGTAACGGATCTAATACCGCGCCTGTGGAAAAGGTAATTTACGACGACCAGATCGTAAAGATGTTCATATATGCCACTATTTTCTGGGGAGCGGCGGCCTTCCTCGTGGGGCTTCTGGCTGCGCTTCAGCTGGCGTTCTGGCCCGCCAACATGGAGCTGCCGTGGCTAACGTTCGGCAGAATCAGGCCGCTGCACACGAATGCGGCTATTTTTGCCTTTGCGGGCAACATCATATTTGCGGGGATGTACCATTCGACGCAGAGACTGCTCAAAACCAGAAACTATTCTGACTTTCTCAGCAGGCTGCATTTCTGGGGCTGGCAGCTGATTATCGTGGGGGCGCTCATAACGCTGCCTCTGGGCTATACGATGAGCAAGGAATACGCCGAGCTCGAGTGGCCGCTCGATATCGCGATCGCAGTCGTTTGGGTGGTATTCGCGGTGAATTTCTTCGCAACAATCGCCATAAGGAGAGTCAGGCACCTTTACGTAGCGATATGGTTCTACATCGCGACAATTATTACGGTGGCCGTGCTCCATATAGTGAACTCGATAGAGATACCGGTTGCGTTTTTAAAGAGCTATCCGGTATACGCGGGAGTACAGGACGCACTGGTTCAATGGTGGTACGGACACAACGCCGTCGCCTTTTTCCTCACGACTCCTTTCCTCGGTCTCATGTATTACTATGTGCCGAAAGCAGCGAACAGGCCCATTTACAGTTATAAGCTTTCGATCGTCCATTTCTGGTCGCTCGTGTTCATATACATTTGGGCCGGGCCACACCACTTACTTAATTCGGCGCTGCCTGACTGGGCTCAGACAGTCGGTATGGTTTTCAGCGTCATGCTCTGGGCGCCGAGCTGGGGAGGAATGATAAACGGTCTTTTGACGCTTAGAGGCGCCTGGCACAAGCTCCGTACAGATCCGATAATCAAATTCCTCGCTGTGGCAGTGACCTTTTACGGTATGTCAACGTTCGAAGGACCGTTACTGTCGATCAAATCGGTTAACTCCCTCGCGCACTACACTGACTGGATAATCGGCCACGTACACGGCGGTACGCTCGGATGGAACGGGTTTCTAACTTTTGGAATTATCTACTACGTGGTTCCGAAGCTCTGGAATAACAAGATGTGGAGCCACCGTCTGATGAACTGGCATTTCTGGATCGGCCTGCTCGGTATCCTCCTTTATTACATATCGATGTGGGCAAGCGGCATAACGCAGGGTCTCATGTGGCAGGCCATAAACGAGAACGGGCAGCTTGTTTATCCGGATTTCGTCGAGACCGTAATGAGGATCGTGCCCCTCTACTGGGTCAGGTTCTCAGGCGGCGCGCTGTTTCTTACCGGTTTCGTCATGCTGATAGTGAATGTATGGATGACAATTAGACACGCGCCCAAGAATCAGAAAGACGCCGTGGCTGAAGCCGCACCGTTAAAGACCGATGTGACGGCTATAGGACAGGGACACAGAAAGCTCGAAGCGCTCAGTCTGGTATTCACGGTTCTCCTCTTCATCGCAATCGCAATCGGCTCAATCATCGAGATTATCCCCACCCTCTCGATCTACAAATATCTCCCGTCTTCACAGAAGACGGAGCCTTACACGCCCCTTCAGCTTGCGGGCAGGGATATATATATCAGAGAGGGTTGTTACGTATGCCATTCTCAGATGATCAGGAAGCTCCCGTTCGACGTTTTGAGATTCGGACCTCCCTCCACCATAGCCGAATCGATGTATGACAGACCTTTTCAGTGGGGCTCAAAGAGAACCGGACCCGACCTCGCGAGGGTCGGCGGGAAATACCCCGACATGTGGCATCTCAGGCACATGATTAATCCGAGGGATATTACACCAAATTCCATCATGCCGTCTTATCCGTGGCTCGCAGCGAATAAGATCGACTATCACATATTGAGGAAGAAGTTCAGCGTGATGAAGATGCTGGGCGTTCCGTATAATGAAGATCAGGTCGCAAACGCGGATATTATTGCGGAAAAACAGGCCGAGGAAATATACGACGATCTTCTCAGCCAGGACCCGTCGCTTACGTCAGTGAAGGATACCGAGGTAATAGCGATAATAGCTTATCTTCAGAGCCTGGGTAAAAGGACGACGACGGAAGGAGCTACGACATCAAACAGATAGCACTGTCGTATTTCGACAACACAGAGATAGTGATAATTGCCCTTATTATCTTTTTCCTTGCCTTCGCGGCTCTGGTGGCATGGGCGATGAAGAGACCCAAGGAGGAGATAGAGGAAATGGAGATGCTGCCTCTTGAAGACGACGGCGAGCAAACAAAGGAGGAATCGAAATGACGGAAAAGGATGAGTTAATACAAGATCATGAATATGACGGCATAAGGGAGCTGAACAATCCTCTGCCCGGATGGTGGCTGATGACGTTCTACATTACGATCATCTTCGCCGTTATCTACTTCGTATACTATCAGTTCATGGGCGGGCCCACGCTGGAAGAAGAGCTGACTGCCGAGATGAGCGTCATTAAACAGGAGCAGAAGCAGGCTCACGAAGCGGCGGGAGAAACCTCGGAGTCAGACCTCGTAGCCATGGTAAACAACAAGGAGGTCATAGATAAGGGCAAGGCGGAATTCATGGTCAAATGCATGCCGTGCCACGGAGACAAGGGACAGGGGCTCATAGGACCCAACCTTACCGACGAATACTGGATACACGGAAACGGCAGCATAACGGCTATACTTAAAACTATGAACGAGGGAGTTTTGGACAAGGGAATGCCCTCATGGAAGGGCCAGATACCGCCCGACCTGATGCAGGACGTTGCCGTATACGTCTACAGCATACGGGGGAGTAATCCGCCCGGAGCCAAGCCTCCGCAGGGAGAGAAGATAGAAAGATAATGAAGGTTCTCGATCAGAGACATTTGCCGGACGAGCGTCCGGCCACGATGGACGAGACGGGAAAGAGGGTATACATTTTCCCGGAGCAGGTGAAGGGGTTCTGGAGAAATACCAGGACCGTAACGGAGATATTTCTCGTTATATTCTTTCTCGTCCTTCCGTGGGTAAAGATAGGAGGTCATCAGGCCCTGCTTCTCGATATAGGCGGGAGAAAGTTCTCCATATTCGGGCTTACATTTTTTGCACACGACGCTCCTCTGATATTCTTTATACTGGCATTTTTAACCCTTGGACTGGCTTTCATAACAGCCGTGTGGGGAAGGATATGGTGCGGATGGGCATGTCCGCAGACCGTTTTCATAGACGGCGTATTCCGCAGGCTCGAATACTGGATAATCGGAAGCCACATTCAGCAGCGCAACCTTGCGAAAGCCCCCTGGGGAGTGAAGAAATTCTTTAAACTCTCGGTCCTGTGGTCCCTTTTTCTGATAGTCAGCCTCGTGATCGCCCACAGCTTTCTCGCATACTTCGTGGGTGCGGACCGGCTCGTGGACATGACCCAGCACAACCCCAGGGAGAACTGGACCATATTCGTCGTTATGGCCTTTCTGACGGCCGTTTTCCTGTTCGACTTCGGCTGGTTCAGGGAACAGTTCTGCATTATCATGTGCCCTTACGGAAGGTTTCAGTCCGTATTGCTGGATGACGATTCCATAACGGTTTCCTATGATCCTGTCAGGGGCGAGCCCCGGAAGGGAACGGTCGAGGCGGGCCCGAAAGAAGGCGACTGTATCAACTGTTATAAATGCGTATCCGTATGTCCTACCGGTATAGACATCAGAAACGGCCAGCAGATGGAGTGCATTGCGTGCACCGCCTGCATAGACGCCTGCGACGAGGTAATGGAAAAGGTCAACAAGCCGAAGGGGCTTATCAGATACGCCTCCGGACACAACCTCAAGGGGATTGCGACCAAGTGGTTAAGGCCCAGGGTCGCGATATACTCGGTTTTGCTCATAGCAGTTATAGCCGCTCTCTCGGTATCCATATCGAGGAGAGAGGATATCGACGTAACGGTGCTTCGAGCCAAGGACACGCCGTTTCAGGTGGTCAAGTATGACAATGAGGAAAAGGCGGAAGATGATGATCATGATGAACACGAATACAAAAATGAAATCATAAATCATTTCAAAATGCACATAAAGAATCAGACATTCGACAGCATTAGCCTCAAGATGGCCCTGCCCGAGGAGTGGAAGGAAAAACAAGTCGAGATAATCACTCAAAACGAAAATATAAACCTCGCGCCGGGAACCGACACGACAGTGCATTTCTTTGTAAAATTCCCTCAGGAGGTCACCGGCAGTGAGGGCAGCAGGTCTATCAGGCTCGAACTTATAAACAGTGCTGACAAAAAAGCAATAACATGGGAGAACGTGAAGCTTGTCGGACCCAAGTCAATTTAACGAGATAATATCTCAGTGGTCATTTTTATCCGTACCGCTCGGAGTTTTCATAGCTAGTCTGCTCGGGAGCTCACACTGCGTTACGATGTGCGGCCCGATAGCCGTAACGGTCAACAATAACTTCGGCAACATGAGCCTGTATCACTTCGGACGGCTTATGAGCTACCTAGCTCTGGGCGCGCTCGCAGGACTCATAGGAGAAACTTTCGTATCTACAAACTATCCGATCATAACCACCTTATCGGCGATTATGATATCGGCGTTTCTGATATATACGGGATACAAGCTGATAACCGGGAAACCACTCGAGCTCATCCCGTCCAAAATAATCTCGTCCATACTGAGACTGCCCGCCAAATGGTCCCTTACGCAGACGAAGCCCGTCGCGTCGCTAACACTCGGGGTCGTAAACGGCTTTATTCCATGCGGGTGGGTCTATATATTCGTGATCGGTTCTGTGGCTGCGAAAAGCCCGCTCTACGGGGCGGCCATACTGTTCATCTTCTGGCTGGGGACGATACCCGCTTTATCCGCGTTCCCGTTTATATTCAAAAAAGGCATAAGCAGGGCTCCGCGCAAGCTCGGCCTCATAGCGGGAATTATTCTTATACTAGTTGGACTCGTTAATTTCTCAGTTCACCTGCTCCCCTCGGAACACACGCATCACGCACACCAGACACACAACACCAGATAACATAGATAGTTAGATTCTACTATCTATGCTCAACTCCTATACCGACCCAATAGCACTCATTAACTCCCGCTTTATATGATTTGGAGCCTTAGACGTATGACTATGGTAATACTAAATCCATCAAGAGCAACATCAACCTGATCCAGATTATCCTTCAATCCGGGTCGATATCAGATGATGTCTTTTTATTATTTATTACCAAAGGAATGAGAACTTGTCGCGACTGTAACGAAGCCATTAAAGGCTTTCTTTAATTAGGACGAATTAATTCTTGTGTATTGCATTATGCGCGGTTATGCAAATAAGGAGGCGGGTCAGTACCCGCCTCCATTGTTTTTATTTCATGCCGAATTAAAACCTGAATCCAACCCTACCACCATAATTTCCGAAGACACCGTTGTCCCTATCTACCCAGTTGAAAAGCCCTTGAGCCCCGACAAATATTTTGTGTGTGAGATTGAAATCAATTCCTCCACCAACTGTTAGGCCCAATTCAGCGTTTCCCTGCCCCGAAGGATAACCTCTTTTTTTAAGAATATCAGGCTGGGGTGCAATTCCACCTACATTGCTACCGGGATCGCTTTCATTCAAAAATATATTGAAGCTAGGACCTCCAACCACGAATGGTTGAACAATCTTGTGTGCCTCTAGTTTGTATTTCAGGCCCAAGAGTATGGATACGGTATCAAGATCCACAGTTTTCTGAGTTGGCAGTGTGCCCGGTGCAAGTGCATTCACAGTCGGCTCAAAAGTAACATCGTCATCTGTCTTTGCCCAAGCTATACCAACTACTCCTAGCAATTTCCCCGGTCCAAGGTTCTTGTATAATGGAACACCAAGCTCTCCGCCCATGTAGAAGCCGGTACCAGTTTTAAAAGGCCCTGTCTGAGCACCTATAGTGACGGCGAACTCTGCACCGAATGGCTTGTCTGCAGTCATCTCGGTTTCTGCTAATTTTTTCTCAACTATAATCGCTGACTCTGCTCTCTCTTGAGCTTGTTGCTCGAGCTGCGTGTTCTTTTGTTCAAGCTCATCAATTCTACCCTGCATTTGCTCCATCATTTGCTTTAGCTGTTGTATCTCAGCCTTTATTTCTTCCTGTCCTTGTGCAAATGCGTTAATCGTAAACCCTATACAAATACAAAAACCTATTACAGTTGATAACAACACAATCAAGATAGATTTTTTAAGCATCTGCCAATACCTCCTTGATATGATTTTTCCGATACCTTCCTGATATATATTGGCAATGACCGTGCCAGACAGATTTTCTCACTATTTAAGGGGGGATAAGCGTATGCAACTCGTAAGTTGTCAGTAAATCCTACAATTTTTGTTTAGCGAGCGCTCATTCTTTACTTTCAATATTTATATAATTAAGCCCGCATTACTTTTCTAAGATTGTACTAAAACATTTTGTCTAAGGATTAGTAGTATTGGATCTAATCAGCTTCTAACGACAAAAATATGCTTTACCGAGAAAACGATGATAAGTATTATATATAGGAAATAATTAATATCTTGGATGTATCAATGATACGGATAGATCAATCCATCACTCAACATCATACTGCTTTAACTTCCTGTAAAGCGTGTCTCTCGAAATACCCAGGATATCCGCTGCCTTTGACTTGTTCCCTTTGGCTTCGCGCAGGGCCTGTTCAAGGGCGAATTTCTCAAGCCTGTCGAGCGAGAGGAGCTGGTGCTCGGATTTGGCCGGCTGCTGCCACAGGAGGTGCTCTTTCAGATCTTTCTCGGTGATCGTATTCTTGCTCGACGGTGTGACAGCGATAATACCTTCCAGTAAATTCTCGAGCTCTCTGATATTCCCCGGAAAGTTATAGTTGTAAAGCGCGCCGAAAGCGCCCTCCGAAAGCCCCTGCATCCTCTTTGAATATTTCTTATTGAACCTGTCGATGAAGTGATCTATCAGGAGCGGTATATCGCTCTTCCTCTCCCTTAGAGGCGGAAGCTCTATGACTATGACAGCCAGTCTGAAGAACAGGTCCTCGCGCAGGTACTTGTTCTTGAGCTCGTCTATCGAATGATTGCTGGCAGATATTACACGGACGTCGAGAGGCACTTCATTGGTATGACCCAGAGGTCTTACCTTGTATTCCTCAAGCACCCTGAGCATCCTTACCTGAAGGTCCTTGGGCATCTCGCCGATCTCGTCTAGAAAAATCGTACCCTTGTCGGCGGCTATAAACAATCCCTCGTGGTCCCTTACGGCCCCCGTAAAGGCCCCTTTGCGGTATCCGAACAACTCCGATTCGAGAAGCTCTTTAGGTATAGCACCGCAATTGACGCCGATAAAGGGTTTACCCCCTCTCCCTCCCCTGAGATGGATTGCCTTGGCCAAAAGCTCCTTACCCGTTCCGGTCTCGCCGACGATAAAAACCGGGGCATCGCTGTGTGCGGCGGCGGATGCCTTTTCAAATACCGTCTTCATAACCTTTGAGCTGCTGATGATATTGTCGAAACCGTACTTCTCCGAGAGAAGCTCCTTCAAGGCACCGACTTTTGTTTCGAGTTCTTGAGTTTTTCTGATCACATTGAGCTTGTTCAGGAGGAAATCCTTATCGAAAGGCTTCGTAATAAAATCGGAAGCTCCTCTCTTTATCGCATCTACGGCGACCTGAACCGTTCCCTGTCCGGTTACCATGATTACGGTGAGCTCCGGCATGAGCGCCTTGAACTTTTCAAGTAAAGTGAAGCCGTCCATAAGAGGCATTACGAGATCAACAAGAGCGAGATGGATATCGGTATTCCCCTGCACCTTCTCCAGGGCCTCTTTACCGGAATACGCCGTAACAACATCATAGTTCTTACGCATAAGGAGTTCCTGTACGGCTGAGACAAATTCCTGGTCATCGTCTACAACAAGAACTCTGAATTTATCGATGCTCAATGCTGCTAATCCTCCTCCAACTAGTCAGATACGGGAAGCGTAATCGACACCGTGGTGCCTTCTCCTTCCCTGCTGCTTATAGATATTTCTCCGCCGTGGTCGCTTATAACCCTCTTGGCAACCGAGAGCCCGAGACCAGTGCCTTTACCCGCAGGCTTGGTTGTGAAAAAAGGCTCGAATACGAACGGTATGGTTTCCCTTGGTATTCCCTCGCCGGTATCGGTTATACCTATATTAACGAACCCTTCCTTTGCATCCTTTGATGCAGTCACCGAGAGCATTCCCCCTTCCGGCATGGCATCCAAAGCGTTCATCATTATATCCGTTAATACGAGATTTATAAGATTGCTGTCCACGTGGACAGTGAGGCCGTCATCCATGTTCAAACTATATTCAATACCGTGTTTTTTTAGCAGCGGCTTTATTATCTCTATCGATTCACCCGCCAGGGCATCGACCTTTTCGGGTACTTTATCACTACCGGGCTGGCTTACGAACTTAAGCAGCCTCTGAATAACTTTTTGTCCGTACAGTATCTGTCTTTCTATGGAATCAAGTTTATGGTTAACGTTTTCACACTCCGGCAATACAGACATATCCTCTTTAAGCATTTGAACCCTGAGCAGCATAGAAGCAAGCGGCGTACCTATATGGTGAGCAAATCCTTCGGCCATCTTCCCGATGAGCTGTGACTTTTCCAGCTCTATAATTTTATTTCTCATAGTAACTCTGGAAGTAATGTCACGCACCGTCTCTATAAAACGGCCTCCGCCCTGATTCATATAAGCGAGACTGATGCTAACAGGAATTCTGTTCCCGCTTTTTGTTATCTTCTCCGTTTCATAGTCGGTGATTACCGCCCCTCCACGTGCCTTTTGGATCTTGTCCTCGAAACTGTCCCTGTATTCGGGAGTAATGAGCTCCCATATATTCCTTATCTCATCTTCTTCGTTGCAATAAAAAAGCCTGATCGCCGCTTTGTTAATCGTTTCAATCTCACCATCATCGTCGAAGACCAGGATAGCGTCAATCGTATTGTCCATTATACCGCGCAGCCTTTCTTCCCTTTCCTTAAGCATTCTCTCCGCAGCCTTTCGGGCGGTTATGTCGATCCCCGAACTGAGCGTACCGACAACTTTACCTTCTTCATCCGTGAGCGCAGTGTTATGCCAGGAAATTTCGTTTATTTTGCCCGATTTTGATACTACCATGTTCTCGAAGAAGGCGACCTTCTTGACCCTTCCTTCCATGAGGTCATTATAAACAGACACTACCGCGCCGCGATCCGGGCTTTCAATAAAAGTCTCGAACCAATTCTTTCCCAGAATCTCATCCTCAGCATATCCCAGAATCTCGCATCCCTTCCTGTTTATCAGGGACACATTACCCCTTTCATCAAGCGCAAGGAAAATGACCTCCGCGACGTCCAGATATTTTTGCGATCTTTCCCTTTCCCTGCGGAGCCTGATTTCAGCAGCTCTGCGGACGGATATATCCACAATAGTGCTCAAGACAACTATTCCCTTGTCAGTTTTAACCGGATTTAGTCCTACCTCCACAGGAAATTCTGTTCCGTCCTTTCGCAGACCGAAGAGGTCCCTGCCCGCACCCATTGGTCTTGAGCTTGGCTCCGCCATATATTCGTGTCTGAATTCGCCGTGCTCTTTCTTGTATCTTTTCGGCACCAGAACCTCGACGGACTTTCCGATCAGCTCGGCTCTTTTGTATCCGAACATTTCGTACACCATGGTATTTGCGAAGATGATTTTCCCTTTCTCGTCGGTCATTATTATCCCGTTGGGAATCGATTCCACGATGAAGCTGTAATCATTACCCAGGTAACCGGCTCCGGCCTTCGCCGAATCCTTTTGGGCGAAAAACCTCTTTTTCAGATCGTCTAATTTGACGATATCTTCCCGACTGTCATCCAAGCGCTCTTTAGTCATAACACTCCCGGATTAATCTAAATAATGCTGTAGTTTAGGTATTATAGCCGATTATCAGGCAGTTGTATTCGTATATGCGGAAGAAAATATGCAGACAGGACACTATTTGCCGTAAATAAAAGTATAAAACTCGAACCTTCTTTCCCAGTTCTGGAGGTCGTAGGAAGCTACGATCAGGTCCTTTTGCTCCTTTGCAACCTCGTCGAATACGTAGTAATTGAGCACTGTTTCAGGATTGAAGCCGTAGTGCTTCAAAATCTTGGAAAAGCTCAAATTATCGGGGATATACCTGACTATAATCTTCTGGAAGTGGTGTTTCAATCCCTCGTACAAAAGCAGATTGAACATCTGTGAGCCAAGCCCCTTGCCCCTGTATTTGGGGTGAACGATGAGCTTGACCTCAGCGGCATGAGGCCAGTAAAGTCCCTCGGTATGCAGAGTCGCTTTCGCGACAATGTCATCTTTGCTGAGCGTAACCAGTTCCAGCACTTTCTTATAATTAGGGCTCGTGAACCAGTTTTCAAGCGATTCCATTTTGGAAACATCATCTTTATAAATCAGGAGGTCGGCTCTGGGGATTTCAGAGAAGAACTTATGTATGAACTCCGCATCCTCCTCCGACACAGGCCTGATTACCACCTTGGACTTGTCTTTTAAGATGATCTCTTTTGGATAGTCTTTCATCTGTCTAGAGTGTACAATGCAAACTGCGTACCAAATGCGCAATCCGGGCGATAAAACCCGGATTGCTATCAGAAGTTCATTCGATTTTTAAATCTATTCCGAATTTTTAGAATAATCTTTAGTAGAACGCAGGCATCAAATGTTCGAGCTTGAACGTTTGGCTCAGGCTGGTGCAGCTCGTCAAAAAATAGAGACCTGGAGATGCTTTTCACTCTTGTCTTATATTCTGACACATGACATCGGAGCCTGTATTCAAATCACATATAGAATAACAGCAGCCGAGAAGATATTCCGGGATCCGCAAGCTTAGGAATGTTACTCACGCGAGAAAGAATCCGTCAACTGTTAGACGCTTTACCTCTCGGTAGACGGAATCATCGTTTATTTTTCTTCTCGTTCCTTTTTTGTATATATTCGATCATTACGTCACGGTCGTCGTCGGTCCATTCCCAGGGAAAGAATTCCAGGTCCGTTAGTGGAGTCGTATCCTCTTCGAATAAAAATACGGAGCGGTATCCGTCTGTCCACCAGGGCTGCTTCATGAAATTCCTGTGCGGGTTGTCGGGAGTCGCGGGCTCGATGCCCTTTACGTAGCCGAACCTCCTAACCCCTCCGGAGAAAAGGAGGTCCTGCTCCAGATAGGTCCTGGCTTCGTCTATGTCCGGGTCAATCGCGTGTGCCGAGAGCCAGGGAGTCCTGATGGTGAAATACGATCCGACGTCACGGCTGACGGACCCTATCCACACGTCCCTGCCCTTGTACCTTATAGGCATTAGCCAGAGGCGAAGATGATTCCTCTCGTGAATCGTCGATCTTGCCTTCTGGAGTCCTATATCCTGGGCTCTCTTGAATACGTAAATACTGCTCATGGGCGACGTCCTGTACCTCGCCCCGGAGAAATAAGCCTTGAACGCTCTCCATCCGGAACCGGCCGTGATGGGCTCCGTTACGTCCCATCCGCGCCTGATGAAAGCGGAGAGTATATCGTCCGTATAGCCGATAACGAAAAAGTTCAAGGGGTCGTTTTTTCCCGTGCCGTCTTTTCTGGTAGCGCAGCAGGGTACGCTCTCCAGTGCGCGCCGGAGGTCGTCTTCATTCTGATAGTCGGTAAAGTCCTCTTCCCTGTAGAGACTGTCCCAGTCCACCCTCTGAAAATCGAGTTTGATACCGGGCACTCCAAGATAGAACAGGAAACTGGTCTCCTGATTTCGGCTGTATAAACTTACGTTCAGATATTTAACGCCGGGGTCCCAGTTAGTGTAGAAAAATCCCTCAATTATCCCGCCTGCAGGTATTTCTCTCCGTATGCTGTTATCGTTCAAATAATCGTTAATCTTCTCATTTACGGGGCTTGCGAAGTTGTAATTGGAATATGAGGCCTCATTGGGCGAGTAGTAGGCAGGATCCATGGCGACGTGTATGAGCGTAACCGGCTCCTCCGTCCCGTTCTCAACCTGAAGCCAGACTGCCTGTATTCCCTTCGCGGCAAGATCCAAGCCAAAAACTTCTTCGCTTTCCTGATCGCTAAGGGCAACGGCAGTGACGGTGATGCCCTCTTCGGTCTGCGTCTGCTTACGGGTCAGAAAAGGTACTTCCCTTAAAGGGTCCGGGGACGGCGAATACTCCTTGCATCCCCTGGACGGAGGCGTGCCGAAATAAGCGTATTCGTCGTCCTTCTGATTAGCGCAGAAGGAGGTGCATCCTGTCGTCGATACCTGTGCGCACAAAGAAAACAGCACAATGAGTATTAGCATCTTGTGTCCCGGTTCCTGCATAACGCTCATTCTTGTCTAATCTCCCGACTGATTGTTTTCGTACTCAGTAACATCGTCTTCCGGCTCCAGAATCTGCTCTATTTCGATATTTTCCCACGGAAAGAACTGAAGCTCCCTCAGATTGATCGGCTCCTCGCCGAAGAGAAAAACCGCACGGTATCCGTCGGACCACCAGGGCTGTCCGCTCAGGTTCTTTACGGGACTCCCGGGAGCAGCCTCGCCGCCTCCCTTTACGTACCCTATTTTATAAACATTGTTCGAGAGTATCAGGTCTTCTACCACGTAGTCCCTGGTCTCGTCTATATCGGGATCTATTTCCTGAGCCGCAAACCAGTATTTTCTTACCCTCAAATCAGAGCCGATGTCCCTCGTTACCGACCCGATCCACACGCTATTTCCTCTGTAGGTAAGAGGCGTCAACCACAGACGCATTTGATTCCTCTGACGATAAGCCGCCGCCTCTGTATGTCTCGACTTCTGAAAACTCACGTCCTGCCTTCGTCCGTAGAAGTAGAGACTGGCCATCGGAAATGTTCTGTATATGGGCGTTGAAAATGCATTTCTCAGGTCTAA